>ENA-OQEX01000087-OQEX01000087.1-human-gut-metagenome-genome-assembly--contig:-NODE-87-length-54242-cov-4.574111_pt1 | contig 54242 bp, 56 predicted proteins | sample MGYA00242802_ERZ504649 | MGnify/ENA primary metagenome ERZ504649 (study PRJEB26092, sample SAMD00036194) | human gut metagenome | host: Homo sapiens | study: EMG produced TPA metagenomics assembly of...
ATTATGCTTCTCAACTTGTTTCACTTGAAAGGAATGGCACAGAAGTTCAACCATACACAGCATGGATAGAATTATGAATATAAAAGAGTACTTACAGCAACACCCGCAATGGAAAAACGGATACACGGTTTCATCATGCATCCGGTAAAGACACGCCCCTATTGGTGGATACGCGTATGGCAGCCTTTCTACATAAAAAAAGGCCGGGGCTCAGTCATTTATTCCAGTGTACGGAAAGACCTTCCACCGTTCCACCTGTTCCAGATGGGAAAATATTCGGTAGTGGAAGATTTCTCCTGCTTGAACAATGCCGTAGGCGACATCGTAATCGGCGACTATTGCCGGATAGGACTCGGCAATACGGTCATCGGTCCCATCCGGATAGACAACGGGGTCAATATTTCACAAAACGTAGTCCTGATAGGATTAGATCACAATTACCAGGATATCACTCAAGGCATCATCGAACAAGGTATCACCACTTCTCCTATCCACATCGGAGAACATACCATCATAGGAGCCAACGTGATTGTACTGCCCGGAATCACCATCGGCAAACATTGTTTTATCGGTGCCGGCTGTGTGGTTACCCAAAACATACCCGACTATTGTGTCACGGTAGGAAATCCCGCACGCATTATCAAACGCTATAACCCTCAATCACAAACATGGGAAAAAATATAAAAATATTAGTATGTGCCCATAAGGACAGCCGGCTACCACAGCATGAGTACTTCTGTCCCATACAGGTAGGGTCCTCCCTAGCCAGTGCCCGATTCTTCCCTGTACTAGATAACACAGGAGATAATATATCCGACAGGAATCCTCACTTTTGTGAACTAACCGCCCATTATTGGGCTTGGAAAAATCTAAAGTGTGACATTATAGGGCTCAATCATTACAGACGCTTCTTTGATTTTCATCGCCCGTTTCCGGCTTTTTCACCAGACAGGAGTTTCATCAACATAGATTCATTTCTAAAAGAAACTTACCGATTTCCTGATTTAGAAACCTTATTAAATGATTATGACATCATCCTCTCTCCCAAGCGTCATTATCCCTATAACGTCGCTACACAATACGCCATATTCCATCTAGTCAATGACCTCAATTTGCTGAAAGAAGTCATTCAACACCTCACACCCGAATATGCTGAAGCTTTTCATACATTCATGTATCACTGCAATGCCTATTCCGGATATAATATGTTTATCACCGGACGGAAACATTTTGACGAATACTCCCAGTGGCTATTCAGCGTATTGTTTGAATTAGAAAAACGGGTAAAACTGTCCGCCTATCCGGATCAGGCACGTCTGTTCGGCTATTTATCAGAAAGATTGATCAATGTCTATTGCATAAGGCACCGGTTAAAGATAAAGTATGTTCCCGTCATCATGCCCTTGGAAGAAACGTTTCAGAATCCGAGCAACCTGCTTTATAGCTTCGCCGACTAAAGAATGATCTTATTTATAAACTCACAGAATTATAAGTTATGCCGTTGGTTTCTGTCATCATCCTATATACAATACAGAAAAATTCCTGCCTTTGTGTATCAGCAGCGTCTTAAACCAGACACTGACAGACATTGAAGTACTGCTGGTTAATGACGGAAGTACGGACGGAAGCGGGAAAATATGTGACGAATACGCCTGCAAGGACCAACGAATACAGGTAATACACACTCTGAACCAAGGAGTCAGCCATGCACGAAACCAAGGACTGGAAACCGCAAAAGGAGAATATATAGCTTTCATGGATAGCGATGACTGGATAGAAACGGATATGATAGCCACTCTTTATCAACTTATCCGGACAAACGAAGCCGGTCTGGCTACTTGCGGATATATCATTGAAAATGAAGATGGTCGTCCGATTTACCACATCAACGAAGTGAAATCCGGCAAATTAACCCAGTGGGAAGCCATTCACTCCCTGTTTAACGACAGGCATTACAAATACAAAGGAAACTTATGGGATAAATTATATCATAAAGAAATCATTGACAAACATCACCTAAAATTCAATGAACATATTTATTATAATGAAGACAGGCTCTTTATTTTTCAATACCTGAGCCACTGCCAATCAGCCGCATACACCACTTCCCCCTATTATCACTATGTCACAAGAAAATCAAGCGCCATGAACCTGTCGCAAAAAAACTACACCCCCAAACTGTGCACTTTCATGGATGCATTCGACCTGATGACTTCACTTTCGGCCACATTCCCCACCTATATTCTACGTGCTTTGTCGGCCGATTACATAAAAAGTTCGTTCTTGTTCTATACCCAACACTCACGGGAAATCCCCTTCAATGAATTATGGGACAGAATGCTAAGAATCAGAAAAAACAATTATATACATCTTCCACTTTCTCTAAAAATAAAGTATGCGCTATATGGCATCAGACTTATCCTGCGGGCATGGCTCAAGTGAAAAGACCAATTTACTGCTTACTTAACACGCACCCGTTTTATCTTTCCATGCACCCACAACAAGGCACAGACCAATTTGTATGCCATCTGATGAAGGCCCGCAGTTTTATTCAGTTCGGGAATCAGTTCCAATAAAGGAGATTCCACCTTTTCCAGTCTTATATAATCCTTCATCATTCTATCCGGAAACAGTTCCTTATACACCCGCTTTCTTTCCATATCTCTTGTTCCGGCATCCGTTTCACTGACCTCCGGGTACAAACCTACAAACGATGGAACGAATATTGCGGAACGTCGCATTGTTGAATATCAAGGTCTGAATATAAAATTTCCAATCGGATACAATCTTATAACTCTCGTCATACCTGTTTTCATCAAAAAGTTCTTTACGGAAGAATGAAGCCTGATGCAATACAGTTCCCCGAATCAAATCCATCAGCGTTATATCCTCCTTATGAAATCCCCACACCTCTGTGCCATGCACTATTTTTCCAACAACAATATCGCTGTCCAATGAAGGTGCCACCTCCTGCAACACACCATTGTTATAAAATTCATCACCGGAATTCATAAAGTTCAAATACTCTCCATGCGCCTGTAAAACTCCTTTATTCATGGCATGATAAATACCCTTGTCCGGCTCCGATACCCAATAGTCCACTTTACCGGCATACTCTTTTATCACTTCAATACTTCCATCCGTAGACCCTCCGTCAATAATAATATACTCAAAATCCCTAAAAGACTGGCCGACCACACTTTCTATGGTTTTCCTCAACCCTTCTTTATTATTATAATTAATGGTTATAATCGAAAATTTTCTTTGTGACATAATTTTCCGCTTTTTACAATCTAAAGTTTCCATTCGTCATCCAGACTGAGCGATTTTTCGAATCCGACATACAGAGGCACAATCCGGCTGACATTCGAAGTATAAGTACCGATAAAAAATGAAGAATGGATCAGAATATCCATATCCAACAGCATATTCAACGTATCTATATATCTACTTTTTTTATCCTTTGTATTAAACAAAGACTCGTCAAATCCTGTTTGTGTCACAGCTGTGTTCCAGTAAACATTAAATCCTTCGGCAACCAGTACGGATTTCAACTTATCCGTCACAGAACCATCATCCGTAGCTATAAACACATTACGGTTGATATGCTTCTTCCCTTTAACAGCATCAATATAAAGAGACAAACCAAGTTCCTTCATCTCACGGGAAACTATCTTATCTCCCCGCCTTATATGTACCGCTATGTAATCTACCGGCAAATTCATCTCGCTTTTCCTTTTTTCTATATAGTCGGTTGTCTTTTCATTAAATTTTAATATTTTCCGCAAGGCAGAACCATAATCATTTCTGATATCTTCCAGTTTCTCCAGAAAATCCTCCGATCTCATTTTTAGAAAGACCTCATTCCCTAGTTCCGTTTCCGGATGAAATAACAGATATATCCTATTCATTATATAGAAAATATAATACCGGAAAAAAGCGGACGGATTATAATAGATATTTCCCCACCAAGGTTTCCCCTTTTTATAAACAATATATTGCGAACACATCACCCCGTTACAGTTTGGCAAGACCGATTCGAAATAATCACTCCAGCCTTTCTCTACCCTTGCATTCCAGTTCCTTGTATTGACAGTCAGCTCTTCCTGATTATAGTCGCATAGACCAATGCCAATGCAAGGTTAGACAACTCTGAGAACAACCCTCTTCCAGTCAAACTATATACGATTCTTTTTTTCTTCATCTCCATAATAGAACATAATGATCAAACTTTTATATCCTCCAATCCGATAAAGCCGTTGGACGTTTGTGTCAGTGCATGCCCGAATCCACTTTGAAACCCCTCACATTCCAGTAAACAGCAACGAACTGCTTTCAAATAATATTCCACCATAGGATGATGTATAAACAAATCTGCCTGCAGGACACCTTTACTCAGCACAGGCGGAAGCCTATACGCCTCTCGATGCAAAAATCCCCTTTAGGTAAATGACTGATACTCCCGTAATAATGTCCCGGAGCATAAGTAGCATAAGGCACTTCCGTCCTGCTCTTCAAAACCAGCATTACATCATACATCATATCCTCTTCAGAATATCCCTGTATTTTCACAGTCAGAAAATTCTGACCTCCATGAATAGTGGAAGAGGCACATTCCGTTCCGTTTATCTCAATGCAATCTATATGAAGCGTATTTTTCGTCCAACCCACATAATCTATAATTTTACTTTTCCGGACCGTCCCTTTCTCTTTCAAGTAATAATCGATGGCAGAATGAACCGTCCCCTGATAAACCGCGGTACCATTTTCCAAGCATATTCCTTTTGTACACAAACTTCTTACCGCTGCCATGTTATGACTGACAAACAAGACTGTCCTTCCCTCTCCTTTCGACACATCCTGCATCTTGCCAATAGCCTTCTTTTGGAATTCCGCATCGCCCACTGCCAACACCTCGTCCACCACCAGAATTTCCGGCTCCAGATGGGCGGCGATAGCAAATCCCAACCGCACGGTCATACCCGAAGAATAACGTTTCACTGGAGTATCGATATATTTCTCCACACCGGCGAAAGCACAATCTCATCCAACTTGCGGGTAATCTCCGCCTTGGTCATCCCCATGATGGAACCATTCATATAAATATTCTCCCGTCCTGTCATTTCGGGATGAAAGCCTGTACCCACTTCCAGCAAAGAGGCAATACGCCCCCGTGCACGGATACAACCGGCAGTAGGAGAAGTCACCCGCGAAAGGATTTTCAACAAAGTGGACTTTCCCGCACCGTTCTTACCTATAATACCCAGCACTTCACCTTCCTCCACATGGAAATTAATATCTTTCAACGCCCATACAAAATCTCCCGTCGCTTTCTTGGAACGGTCATTCTCTTCCCCGATTCTGAGATACGGGTCCTCCTTTCCACGGATCCGCGCCCACCAACGATTCAAATCACGGCTCAGCGTGCCGGTTCCGATGCTTCCCAATGCATATTGCTTGCTGATATTCTGAAACTCTATCGCTATTTTTCCCATTCTGTCCCTTCTTTTAAATCACATCCATGAAACTACGTTGCACTCTATTAAAAGTCACCATCCCCCAAAGCATTATCACCACTGTAAACACCAACGTGTAGCCTAAGTGGAACCAACTGAAAGTCCCCACCCCCAAGAATCCGAATTTAAATGTTTCGATAAGGGAAGTCAGCGGGTTCGCCACAATGATCCACATATACTGCTCATGACTCTGCCTCATCACGGACAAAGGGTAAATAACCGGAGTGGCATACATCCACAACTGTACCCCGAAAGTAATCAAGAAACGCAAGTCACGGTACTTGGTCGTCAAGGAGGATATCAATAATCCGAACCCCAAACCAAGTCCTGCCAACATGAGCAGCAGCAAGGGAGCCAACCAAGCATATCCGTTGACCATCAACGAATATCCGTTGCACAAATAATAAATATAAATTAAAACAAACAGTCCAAACTGAATGCCCATCTTTATCATACAAGATATAACGATGGACAAGGGTACCACCAGACGAGGGAAATATACTTTTCCAAATACATTCTGATTGGCGTTGAACGTATCCGAACAGCGGCTTAAACATTCCGAGAAATAATTCCAGCAGAGTAAGCCCGCCATATAAAAGAGCGGTTGAGGAAGCCCGTCGGTAGGAATACCGGCAATACCGCCAAAAACAAACATGAACATGACGGTAGTAAGCAGTGGCTGGATAACAAACCACAACGGTCCTAAAACAGTCTGTTTATAAAAAGTGACGATATCCCGTCTGATATACATTACCAGCAAATCCCTATACCGCCATACCTCCTCCAGATCCAACCGGAACAAACCGGACCGAGGCTTGATCACAATATCCCATTTTTCCTGTTCATCTTGTACCATACACTACTTTTTTTAGTAAATTATTCCAACTGTCACAGACCTTCTCTATATGAAATGTATCAGCATATTCCACCGCCTTATTTTCCATCCATTCCCAATCCGTCCGATCAGCCATATACGACATACAACCGGCCAGCTGAGCTATATTCCCTGTCTCAAAAAGAACGGCCATATCTTTGTCTTTCAACAACTCGCGCGTTATCGGTAAATCAGATGCGATAACAGGTAACCCGTGCGCCATAGCCTCTATCATCACCAGGCCGAATCCCTCCCAACGGAACTCAGCACATACATACTGGAATGTGCATAATACTCCTGCACCTCTTTCGTGAAAGGATGCAGCGCGATGCTCTTTTCCAATTCATATTCATTGATCAATGAACGGTAAAGCGCTTCCTCAGGACCCTCCCCCACAATTTCCAGTGTCCAGTCCGGATGAGTTTTCACAAAAACAGAAAAAGCTTTTATTAAAATATCAAATCCTTTATGTCCGAATGAAAAACGACCGACCGCCAAAATCCTTCTATATTCCTTCTTTCCCCGACCTTTAGGCAGTACAGTCAGAGGATTGTATATCACCTCGCAGCACAGGTTCATTTTCCGAAAGAAACAACCGGCATCTGCATGACTTAAAACCACCCTCTCGTCCAATTTCCTCATCTGGACTTGAAAAAAATAATCCAATCCCGGCAAATAGGGAGTTTCTTTCTCAAAGAATGCTCCATAAGAATTATGCAGCCACCCAACAGTCTTTGTTTGAATCCGGTTCTTTACAGCAGAGAGGTGCAGAGCCATAAAAGCATGTACCCCGATGACTACATCACATTGCCGGGCATTTATTTTCCTTGCCAATGTCCGTTTATAAGAAGAAGGGAAAAAACTGGCAGCATACCATTTCGAAGTCAGCCGGGTATGAGGCAACCCATGTTTATATAAAAAACTATAGCTTTTACATAACAAACGCTCGATGAAAGAGGAGGCGGAATAAGAGAAAGAATCAAACTGCACGGTACTTTCGGCATATCCGTACATCGACAAGTCCGTACAAGTATCCGTGGTCAGTATCGTGACTTCATGTTTTCCGGACAAAGCCTTGGCTATTTCAGCCAACACACGCTGTACTCCGCCGAAACTGAAGACAGTATCACAATAAAATAATATTCTCATGGAATTTAGATTACACTCTTTCTTCGCAAAGATACGATAAAGAAACGAAAATAAATGCGGAATGAGGAAAGAATATCATATAATACAAAGCAGGTATATGCGGCACGTACATACGCATAGAGCGACACGTACGTATGTGAAATCCTGCACACCCAAAAACAACAGGTCAAATAAAAAAAAGACCTTGTTCTTTTTTAAAAAGATGGCGAGCTTTTTTTAAAACCTCCTGATCTTTTTACTGCTGCCGGAAATTCGCCATATTCCGTAGAGGTATGATCCCTTCAGACGCACTTTTTGCAAAGAAAAAGCCTGAGAACGACCTACTTCATATTAAACCGGAACAACTTATAAAAAAAGGATATATAACTGATAACAAATAGATTATGTGAAATTCTGTTCTCAAAAACAGTGAGGGCATGAGAGCATAAGTGAGAGTTACAATTTTTACCATCACTATACAAATAGTTCATAAACAACCAGTTGTGCACACAGTGAGGGCATGAGGGCATTATCACCCAGAATTTTCAGTGAAAGATTCTCATACTCATCGAGATATTGACAAGATAATGCATGATGCTGAATATAAATCAATATCTTTGCAAAAAGAAGAAGAATGACAAAGAACACAAGTTATCATTACAGCATCATTATTCCGCACAAGAATACTCCCCGTCTTCTGGAACGCTGTCTGTGCTCAATTCCCACTTGGATGAAATTCAAATCATTATCATTGATGATAACAGCAATTCCGAATCTGTCGATTTTTCTCATTTTCCGGGAAACGGCAGAAAAAATACGGAAGTCCTGTTCACTAAGGAGGGAAAAGGAGCAGGATACGCACGGAACATAGGACTCTCCCACGCCCGTGGCAAATGGATTATCTTTGCAGATGCAGATGATTTCTTTACAGCCAATTGTTTTACTATCTTAAACGAATACATGGACAGCCCCCATGAAGTCATCTATTTCAATGTACGTTTTGTCATGTCCGATGATCCGTCCCAAGAAAGCCGACGCGGAACTTACTATACCAACTTCTTCAATGATGTAAACCCGGAAAACAAACTGCGATACCAATCTCAAGTTCCTTGGGGCAAAATGATAAGGCGCAGCTTCCTGTCAACATTCCACATTCAATTCGATGAAACAAGAATAGCCAACGATGTGTATTTTTCATGCCTTGTCGGTATATATGCCCCCAAAGTAACCACAGACAGAAGAATCATTTATTATTGTACCGAATCCGACCAGTCCCTTGCTATGTCCAAACAAGACCGCGAGAGTTTAATCATACGGTTCAACGCAAGCATGAAATGCAACAGACTGTTGCGACAAGAAAAAATCCACTATTACCTGTCACCACTTCCGTGGTGTATCCCTTCGGCAAAAACAAAAGAATGGCTCCCCGCCAAATACTTTTTTGAATACCTGTTTTTCTTCCGCCTGCAAGCATTCAAAGAATTATATTATGCTTTTTCCGCTATCCTGTCACATATGAATGAACCGGCTACAAAAGAAACCGACAACCAATGTAACAAGAAGACTACCAACCTAAAGGAATAATATTCATTACACAAGAAGATTCAGAGATACCACCTTCCCCATATCTTATAATACAATTTGATCAGATTAGCGTATTTATACAATATGTGATGTCTGTAAATCCCCCAATTCAAAAGCAGAGAAAAAGGATAGAACAAATTCAATTCGTACAAAACCTCCATAGGCCGGAACTCTCTGCAATGCTTCCTTATCAGATTTCTTTTAAACTTATCTATCGCATCATTACTTTCCCTTGTAACCCCTATTACAGCAGCATTATACACCACCGGCATCAACTTGTTCAAAATGAAACAGATATTTTCAGCATACAATTCCTGTTCCATGTGCTCATTAAAAACAGTCAAGATAAAAATAAAATCCTTTGCCGGCTTGTCAAAGTCCGTTTTCGCCTTATTCATGGTTGAGAAAGGATTTGAACGCCTGTAGAAATAAGTAAAAGAATTGACGGAAGCAAACGTTTCCACCTTTTTATACAGAAAATAGCACCACAAAAAGTCCTCAAACAAAATGCCCGTCCTGAAATAAATGGCATTCTCTGTCAGCACCTCCTTTCTGATCAATCTGTTGACCAGAGTGGATGTTATTTTCGAATCCAGAAACTGCTTGTTGATACGTATCCGTCCTTCCGTATATCTTTGCAAATCACTGTTTTTGTTTTCCATCCCTTCTGAATAAGAATCCCCCTGCACCAAGTCAATCCCCGGATGTCTTTTCGTTTCCTCCCATAATTTCTCCAGACAATTCTCATAAAGCATATCATCCGAATCTATAAAAAAAAGATAACCACCCCGGGATAGTTCTATTCCCTTGTTCCTTGCCGCAGAGACTCCTTCATTCCTCTCATTTCTCACGATCCTAAAACTGATGTTCCCTTTATATCCGGCCAGCTTATCCTCTATCAGGCGCATACTGTTATCCGGAGAGCAATCATCAATGATGATACACTCAAAACAATCAAAAGTTTGGTTGATTATGGAATCAAGACATTCTGATACGTATTTTTCCACCTTGTAAACCGGCATCACCACCGTTATCTCTTTCATCATTATCTGCTAATCATTATAAAATGCAATATTCGCAAAAACAAATGATACTCACAACATTCCAAAGACTTTAATTACTAAATAGCCCCATCTTCATCCATTGAAACCCACTTTTTACTCCGAATACAGCCGACATTCCATAAAAAAACGGATATGGACAGGAATTTCAACAACTTCTTATTGGATATATAAAAAGAATACACTATTTTTACGGAAAAACAAACCAGGGGAATGAAAATAGTATATGTATACGACTCCATAGCCCGTATAGGAGGCATGGAGCGGATTTTAACGGATAAGATGAATTACTTGGCCGAAATTTATGGGCACGAGGTCTATCTTATCACTTCTTCCCAAGGCAATCATCCTCTTTCTTTCCCTTTATCCGACAAAGTGGAACATATCGATCTGGATACAAAGTTTCATTTGCAATACCAGCATCCGCTTCTCGAACAATTGAAAGTGGGATGGACTTTGAACCATAAATTCGAACAAAAATTAAAAAAGAGATCAAGTTCATCAATCCCGATATCATATCAGGAAATACCAGTTTCAAAGCGGATTTGATCTGTAAATTAAACTGCAAGGCAAAGAAAATCATTGAATCGCATTGCGCCAAAATATACACCCGGATACCTGCAAACCGCAAAAAGAGTTTTTTTAAAGATATAAAAGACAGATACGTCAGCTACCAATGTTTCCGTGATGTAAAACGATACAGCGATGCTATAGTAACACTGACACAAGGAGATGCCGCCATGTGGGGACAACATCCGAATATACATATCATTCCGAACACCACCTCTATTGATATACAAACAATCAGCTCTTGTGAAGCTCCCCGTGTAATAGCGGCAGGCAGACTGACTGGCAAAAAGGATTCGACAGACTGATCGACGCATGGAATATCGTGCAGAAACGCCATCCCGACTGGATACTGGATATATTTGGTGAAGGATTTTATAAGGATAGCTTAGCCCGGCAGATTAAAGACAGAAAGCTGGAACACTCCATCACAATTCATCCTTTTACACAAAACATAACGCAAGAATACCTGAACAGTTCCATTCTGGCCCTAAGCTCCAATTACGAAGGTTTTGGACTGGTCTTGATCGAAGCCATGAGTCTGGGTGTTCCTTGTGTTTCTTTCGACTGTCCTTTCGGTCCATCGGAAATCATCAGAAACCAGGAAGACGGACTCCTCGTTAAAAACGGAGACATACAAGGATTTGCCAACGCTCTTTGCCACTTGATAGAACATGAAGCAGAAAGAAAAGCTTTTGGCAAAAGAGCTAAACAAAATATAAAACGCTACTCACTCCGAAACATCATGCCGCAATGGGAAATGTTGTTTCATAAACTGACTGAAAAATGACCATCGTTTATCTATACACAGCACTATGCACCGTGGGAGGCGCAGACCGGAGTATCATCCAAAAAGCGAACTATCTGGCTGACGAAATGCATCAGGATGTATTTATTATCACAGATTCACAAAAAGAACGACCGCCCGTTTTCCCGATATCTCCCAGAATCAGGCACATTGACATAGCGATTGATTTTGACAGACAGTATCATCACAACCTGTTAGTAAGAGGGTATTATTATTTTACCCTGATGTACCTGTACAGAAAGAAGCTGGAGTATTGGCTGAAAACTTTGAAGCCGGATATCGTCATCAGCACATTGGCCGAGAATTGGATTTTCTAACACAACTGGACGATGGAAGCGTAAAAATAGGAGAATCCCATATAGCTAAACCGTACACTCGTAACCTGCATCTGATGGAACAACGGGGATTCCCATACAAGCAAATCGCACGGCATTGGAGAAAGAAACAGGAGGAAGCTGTAAAAAAACTGGACGCGCTGGTTGTTCTGACACAACATGATGCGGATAATTGGAAAGAAGTGAAGAAGGCTTGTGTCATACCAAACTTCTTACCTTTCTCACCCCAAAAAGGGAGTTCCTGCCTGGAAAAAAGAATCATCAGCATAGGAAGATACAGCGAACAGAAGGGGTATGACCGCCTGATTGAAGCTTGGATCAAAGTCAATCGGAAGCATCCCGACTGGCATATCCGCATTTACGGAGAAGGACAGGATAGGAACAGTCTGCAAGAGCTTATTGAAAAGCATCATATAGAAAACAGTTTTTCACTATGCCCTCCGACAAAAAACATTCAAGAAAAATATCTGGAAAGTTCCATATACGTCATGAGTTCACGATTTGAAGGATTACCGATGGCACTTCTGGAAGCGATGGCATGTGGTGTTCCCTGCATTTCATTCGACTGTCCATACGGACCTGCCGAGATTATCACTCCGGAAGAAGACGGAATACTGGTGAAGAACGGAAACACAGACGAACTGGCTGACGCGATATGCCGGCTGATAGAGGATACGGACAAACGCATACGGATGGGAAAGCAGGCCCAAAAGAATATCCAACGTTATTTACGCGAAGAAGTGATGAAACTGTGGGATGAACTATTCAACACTTTAACAACTACCCGACTATGAATATCATCTATCTCCTTTTCCACGGACTATCCCCTTACAGCGGCATCAGCAAAAAGATCCTGTATCAGGTTAAAGGCTTTGAAACATGTGGACACCGGGTCAGTTTATGCACATACAGCATAGCGGACAACGGCCACCGGGTAAGGATGATAAACGATGAAATAATAGACGACTACGGAACAGGCAAACCAGCTGCGGCGAAAAGGAGAGTTCCTACCAATGCATATACCGCTATGCTGTAACACATCAAGTGGAATTAATCTACGTACGCTCTTTCCATAATGCAAATCCGTTCACCATCCGGCTGTTCAGCAAACTGAGGAAAGCCGGAATTAAAATAGCGATGGAAATACCCACCTATCCTTACGACAGCGAATACACCGGTTTTCCACTGACCACACGCCTGGGGATACAAGTGGATAAAGTATTCCGAAAGACACTGGCAAAACACGTGAACGCCATCGTCACTTTCTCAGACTATCACCGTATATTCGGCCAACGTACCATTCAGATATCCAATGGAGTTGACTTTGATTCCATCCCGCTGAAAAAGATGCTTTCTAAAAATACCTCTGTCATTCATCTATTAGGAGTGGCCGAAGTACATTATTGGCACGGTTACGACCGCCTGATAGACGGTTTGGGTAAATATTACCAAAACCCGGCAAACACAACCGTATTTTTCCACATCGCAGGCGGTATATGGAAATCCGAAATGCATGACTCACAACACGCTCCCGGATTTTATGAACTTATCAACAAATATCATATAGAGAAATATGTCATCTTCCACGGACAAAAAATGAATGAGGAACTAGACGAATTATTCAACGAAGCAGACTTTGCCATCGGCAGTCTGGCACGCCACCGCAGTGGCATCGACAAAATCAAAACATTAAAAAACAGAGAATATGCAGCACGGGGAATACCTTTTGTATATTCAGAAACAGATGGAGACTTTGACAAGATGCCTTATATACTGAAAGTTCCGGCCGATGAAAGTCCCATAGATATCCGCCGGCTTATCCGGTTCTATATGGAACTGGATCTGTCTCCTTGCAGAATAAGGGATTCCATTAAAAACCTGTCATGGAAAGAACAAATGATGAAAGTAATAAACAACCTGTAATACTCCCGCCTATGATCCGAATCGCCTATTGTACCCCCTCTCTCCATATCCCCGGAGGAGTGGAAAGGGTACTGACCACCAAAGCCAATTATCTGGCGGAGAATGGTAATTATGACATATATATTTTGCTGACTGACGGAAAAGGCAAGCCTCCCTGCTATACTTTATCGCCCAAAGTAAAAATCATCCAACTGAATATAGACTTTGAAGAATTATGGGAACTTCCTCTTTGGAAAAAAGTGCCGGTTTATCTGAAAAAACAAAGAATATACCGACGCAAGCTCTCTGCCGCTTTGTCTCACCTCAAACCGGACATCACAGTTTCTTTGTTACGACGGGAAATAAACTTTATCACTTCCCTCAAAGATGGAAGTAAAAAGATAGGGGAGCTACACGTGAACCGAAAAAACTATCGTAATTTTGAAAAGGACGAAAGCAACTTCATCAAGGAACTTTTTGCCAAATTATGGATGAAAAGTCTGGTGAGGCATTTAAAAAAGTTGGATAAGTTCGTTGTGCTGAGTGAAGAAGACAGAGTGAACTGGTCCGAACTGCAAAATGTAAAAGTTATCAGCAACCCTCTACCCTTCAATCCGGAACATTCAGCGACTTGAACAATAAACGGATAACCGCAGCCGGAAGATATACTTATCAAAAAGGATTCGATTTGTTACTGGAAGCATGGAGCAAAGTCTGTGACCAGCATCCGGACTGGGAATTACATATATATGGCAAAGGGGATAAGACTGCATATCAAGTACTGGCCGGAAAATTGAAATTAAAGAACCTTTTTCTTGAAAATGCAACCCCGGATATGTTCTGTAAATACCGTGAAAGTTCTATCTTTGTATCAAGTTCCAGATTTGAAGGATTCGGAATGGTCATAGCGGAAGCAATGACATGCGGAGTACCTGCCGTGTCATTCGCCTGTCCATGCGGACCTAAAGATATCATCCGGGACGGGGAAGACGGACTATTGGTCGAAAATGGAAAAACAGAAGAACTGGCCGAAAAAATAAATTATCTGATTGAAAACAAACAAATAAGAAAAGAAATGGGGAAAAAAGCCCGTATCAATGTACAACGTTTTGCTGAAGATGTAATAATGCAACAATGGATTCAGCTATTCAACAACTTATTAAACGGAACAGAACAATGAAAACAGATTCCCCCTACGACAGAGGAGACATCCATATAAATAAAAACGACAAAGTGCTAGAAATAGGTCCGGGCCATAATCCGACGTATCGCTCCAACGTGATAGCCGAAAAATTTATTGACACCAATTACCACCGTTGCGGTGACGTGAAAATATACCCTCATCAGACCTTTGTACATGCCGATGGAGAAAACCTGCCCTTCAAAGACAAGGAGTTTGACTACGTAATATGCAATCAGGTATTGGAACACGTGGAACATCCCGAAGCTTTTGTCAAAGAATTATGCAGGGTAGCCCGACGGGGATACATAGAAACTCCCAGTCTGCTGGGCGAATACTTGTTTCCCAAAAAATCACATAAATGGGTTATATTGGATATAGACAACAAACTGGTCTTCTATGAAAAAAACAAGATGCCGGGAAACTATGAAAACGACTATGGAGAATTATTCCTGAATTATCTGCCTTTCCAATCCCTCCCCTACAAACTGCTGTGGCTGACGGAAGGAGATATAACCTTGAACCGCTATGAGTGGAAAGAGGAAGTGGAGATACTAGTCAATCCCGAAGATGAATACTACTCCTCTTTCTTCCTCAACAAATGGAACCGGGAAATGGTGGAGAAACTATATCCCCGCCGTTCCGCCCTGACGGAAATGAAAAAGATGATTCAAGCCCTGTTCTATATCCTCAAAAACAAATTCAAATCACGATTCAGTAATCACCGGAATCCGGTCACACTGTCCGAATATATAAAAACGCATGAAGTGGTACGCTGACTATTTATCCATCTATGACAAGCCTTTCACCCAAGCCCCACAAGCGGTTATCAACCAAGTGAAAGACAAGATCCGGCAGCTTGCAACTCATGCTCCGCTGGTTTCGGTGGTCGCCATCGCCCATAATGAAGAAAAGAGGATATTGAGCTGCCTGTGGTCTTTATGTGAAAACCAACATAACTATCCTGTAGAAATACTAGTCATCAATAATCATTCTACCGACCACACCGAAGAGGTACTAAAAGAATTAGGAGTCACCTACTTCAATGAATACCGGAAAGGTCCCGGTTTTGCCCGGCAATGCGGACTGAACCATGCCCGGGGGAAGTATCATCTCTGCATAGATGCCGACACCCTTTATCCGCCCCAGTACATCAGTACCATGATAAAGGTCTTACAGGACAAAGAAGTGGCAGGTGCATACGCCCTGTGGAGTTTTCTTCCTAATGAACATCATTTAGGACTTTTCTTCTATGAAACACTGCGTGACCTCTATTTGAAAATACAAAATCTGAACAGACCGGAACTCAATGTACGTGGAATGGCTTTTGCCTTCCACACGGAAACAGCCCGGAAAGAAGGATTCCGGACAGACATACTCCGCGGAGAAGACGGCTCCCTGGCACTGGCATTGAAAAAATACGGAAAATTAAGATTCGTCACCGCCCGCAAAGCCCGTGTCCTTACCGGCTATGGTACTGTCTCGGCCGACGGATCCCTGTTTAGCAGTTTCAAAAAACGAGCCATAAAAGGTTTAAGAAGCTTCACGGCTCTTTTCTATAGCAAAAACAATTACGAGGACGAAGATTCTAACCTGATAAAGTAACGACAGATGAAAATAGCAATAGAAGCCCAACGCATCTTCAGAAAAGAAAAGCATGGCATGGACTATGTAGCTCTGGAAACCATCCGGGAACTGCAAAAGATAGACAAACAAAACGAATACTTCATACTGGTCAGCCCGGGAGATGATATTTGTTTGCAGGAATCCGCCAACGTGCATATCGTGACCGTCAACTGGCCGTCCTATCCGCTTTGGGAACAGATAGGACTGCCGTTGGCTTTGAGAAAAATCAAACCCGACTTGCTGCACTGCACAAGTAACACTGCCCCTGTGTATGGAAACATTCCACTGGTGCTTACACTGCACGACATTATCTTTCTAGAAAAAAAACAAGGCAAGAACCAGTCCATGTACCAAAGACTAGGACGTTTCTACCGAAGAATCATTGTTCCCCAAATTCTTACTAGATGCAAAAGAATCATTACCGTTTCTCATTTTGAATGCAACCGCATCAGTCATTTCCTGCACATTGACAGACAACTGCTTGTCGCCGTACACAACGGCTATTCACAACATTTCATACCCATACGGAACGCACAAGCCACCACTGCCCGATACATAAAGAAACATCCTTACCTGTTCTTTTTAGGAAATACCGATCCCAAGAAGAATACGGCAAGGGTATTGCAGGCATACGGTATTTATTTAAAAAAATCCCGTCAGCCCCTTCCCTTGCTTATCGCCGACCTGAAAGAAGAGATCATAGACGAATATCTGAACCGGCAAGGATTACAAGAAATAAAAAAAATGCTGTATCATCCCGGATACATTCCAAACACAGAACTACCCGCTGTTTATAGTGGAGCATCCGTCTTTATATACACGTCTTTACGCGAAAGTTTCGGCATCCCCATTCTGGAGGCGATGGCCTGCGGAACTCCCGTCATCACCTCAACCACTTCCGCCATGCCCGAAATCACAGGACCGGAGGGTATTCTGGTCAATCCGTTCGAACCGGAGGAAATTGCTTCCGCCCTCCTTCATTTAGAAGAAAATGCGGAATTCTATGAGTCACAAACTGCATATGGATTAGAAAGAGTCCGTCGGTTCTCATGGGAGAACACAGCCAGAGAAATATTGAAAATATATAAAGAAATACTAGCATGAACACCCTTGAAATCCTCTTCTTCATCCTCCTGTTCATTGTATTCTACACCTATGTGGGATACGGAATCCTGTTGTGGATATTGGTAAAAATAAAACAAAGTTTTCTTTTCTTCTACGATACGGACGAACCGGAGCAAGAAACCTGCCGGAACGGCAACAACACCGCCCTGCCCGAAATCACCCTGTTCATCACCGCCTATAATGAGGAACAGGTAGTAAACGGAAAGATGAAAAACTGCCACGAACTGGATTATCCCAAAGAGAAACTGCATATCGTATGGGTAACGGACGGCAGCAATGACCGAACCAATGAAAAATTAAAAGCGTATCCCGATGTCACCCTATTGTTCGTCCCCGAAAGAAAAGGAAAAACAGCCGCTATGAACCGGGGAATGGGATTTGTCACCACGCCTTTGGTCATATTCACAGACGCCAATACATTTATTAATCCGCAGGCCGTTCGCGAGATAGTAAAATGTTTTAACCATCCGCAGGTGGGATGCGTGGCAGGAGAAAAACGGGTAGACATGTACAGTACCGGAGGAGCTGTTTCCGGAGGAGAAGGATTGTACTGGAAATATGAATCATGGCTGAAAAAAATGGATTATCAGCTCTATTCCGCCATAGGTGCTGCCGGAGAATTATTTGCCATCCGCACCCCGTTATATGAGGAAATGCCTGAAGATACCCTACTGGATGATTTTATGCTGTCCCTGCGTATCGCCATGAAGCAGTATACGATAGCATATTGTGATACGGCATATGCCTTGGAAAGCGGATCGACCGATATGAAAGAAGAAGAGAAAAGAAAAATACGTATCTCAGCAGGAGGATTGCAGTCCGTCTATCGTTTGAAAGAACTGCTAAATCCTCTACGTTATGGAATCCTCAGTTTTCAATATGTCTCCCACCGCGTACTGAGATGGTCGGTAACCCCGGTTGCCTTGTTTCTGCTCTTTCCCCTGAATATCCTGCTGGTTGTCTGTAGTGAGAGCCATCCGGTTTACTTTCTTTTTCTTCTGCTGCAATCCGCATTCTACCTCGGGGGAGTTTATGGCAGCTTCCTGTCTGCCAAGTCCGTAAAGAACAAATTGCTTTATATTCCCTACTATTTCCTGTTCATGAACATCAATGTGATAAAAGGTTTCTTCTATTTGAAAAGACATGCCGGCGGAACATGGGAAAAATCCCGCAGGGCATAATATTTACTCACCAAAATATTTTTCTATCATCTCACGCAAAGCGGGAGCCATAATCGGCTTGGCCATATAATCGTCACATCCGGCTTCAAAAGCCTTGTCACGGTCACTGTCATACGCATTGGCGGTAAGAGCTATGATGGGAAGTGTCCCCCCTTTCAGACGAATTCTTCTGGTAGCTTCCAAACCGTCCATAACAGGCATCTTTATATCCATCAAAATCATATCGGGCCGGCAACCCTCAAATTTCTCAATAGCCTCCTGCCCATCGTGGGCACGGTAAACTTCATACTCCTTTCTTAAAATTATAGATAATAAGAGGTAATTACTTTCCGTATCTTCAGCTACCAAAATCTTTTTCATTTCTTCTTTTCATTGATTACCTTGCAAAATTACGATATAAAATGATATAAACAATATTTTTTTTGTATATTTGCTGTCAGTAACAAATATCACGCATCTAAATTCGCTAAGAGAAACAGTATATTGAGAATCATACTATTAATATGAAAATTCCGAGTAATATATTGCACGATAAGCAGTATGCAGACAAAATTCTGGAAATTACGGCTGATACTATGTTTTTCGTATATAAAGACGGCACCTGTTTAGACTTCAAGGCTAATACGACGGACTTCTTTATAAAAGAACAAGATATTATAGGGAGAAATATATTCTCTTATTTCCCTGTGGAAACGGCACGGGAGATGTATGCGGAATTCACCAAAGTACGGGCAGGAGACAAACTTTCCGCACGGAATTACAAATTAATATTGGAAGATGACGTAAAATACTACAAATGTATTATCAGCAAGTATGATGAGGAGCATTTTCTTTTTCAATACAGGGATATCACAGGCCGGAGTGTCGTCAGGCTGAAACTGGAAAAAAAGCAAAAAGATTTGTGCGAAATAGAAAAAGCCGCAAGAATAGGATTATGGGCATACGATTCGTCCACACGGTTCTTCACTTATTCGGGATACACCCGGATATTCTGTAACGATGAGGAACAGAAACAGATTTCCATAGATGAATACATGAACTATATGCACCTTGATGACAAGGCCCGTTTCAGTCAATGGCTGGAAGAAAATCTGAAGGAGAAGGATGCTTCCAATACCATAAACTACAAACTCCTTATTGACGGAAAGACCGTCAACATGAGAATAAAAACATATCATAAAGAGGTATATATGCAAAGGACCGTATTGGAAGGATATATACAGAACACATCCGAGATTGTTTGGAAAGCAGAACGCTCCAACCAGCTGAAATCTGCCTTCCTTGCCAATATGAGCCATGAAATCCGTACACCGTTGAATGCCATTCTAGGATTCTCACGCATTATAGCTGAAACGGAAAACGCCGAGGAAAGATTGCAGTATTACGATATTGTAGAAAAAAACAACATGCGCCTGCAGGAACTTATCAACGAGATTTTGGACCTGTCGAAGATTGAATCGGGCATGATGGAATTCAACTATGCGCCTGTATCCCTTTATACTTTATGTGAGGATGTAAAAAACACGTATAGTTTCAGGTGTCAGCCTGGGGTGGAGCTTGTTTTCGAAGAGTCCGATCCGTCACTGGTTATCTCGACAGACAGGAACCGCTTGTTCCAGGTTTTCTCCAACCTGATAGGTAATGCTACAAAATTCACAGCCAAAGGTTCTATCAGCTTCGGATATAAATTGACGGAAAAAGAAATTGTTTTTCATATAGCCGATACCGGAAGCGGTATTTCCGATGACAAGATAGACAAGATATTCGACCGTTTCATCATGGCCAACAACCAGGTGCAAGGTACAGGACTGGGTCTTTCCATCAGCAAAATCATTGTAGAAAAGTTAGGAGGAAAAATAGCTGTACAATCAAAAATGGAAACCGGAACCACATTCACTTTTACATTGCCTTACATTTCAGCAAACGGAGATATGAAATGGGAGGAAAAACTTCCACCAGCTTCCGTTAAAGACAACAGCAGAACTTCCCATCAGGAGATGACCATCCTAGTGGCGGAAGACTATCAAAGCAATTATGACTTAATAGAGGCTATGATCGGAAAAATATACAAACTGGTGCATGCTCATGACGGCATGGAGGCTATCATATTCTATGAACAATACAAACCCGACTTGATTTTGATGGATATAAAAATGCCTAACATCAATGGTCTGGACGCCACCAGAGCCATCCGGGAAATGTCTGCCGACGTACCTGTCATCGCTGTAAGCGCATACGCATATGAAAAAGACAAAATAGCTGCCATAGAAAGCGGATGCAATGATTTTTTAACCAAACCGGTATCTGCCGACTTATTGAAAATGACTATAAACAAGTATCTAAAACAAAAGTAATTTATGGGAAGATTAGCCGTATACAAATTTGCCTATTTTTTATCTATCCTGTTCACAATCTTCATTCTGGGACTTTCCATCTTCGCTTATTTCTCAGGTAAAATAAATCCGGTAGAGAATATGTTCGCCGCGTACGTTGCTTTAAGCAAACCTATACTGGTGGTTGTCAATACGATATTATTTACTTACTGGCTCATCAGACTCCGGTATTGGTTATGGATTCCATTGACGGGGCTGATGGTAAACTACGAATACATCACTTCCATGTACCAAATTTATAACCCTACCAAGTATGCTAACGAAAACAGACTGAAAATAGTGACTTACAATGTCCACTCATTTGGAAATGAAATCACGGGATTCTCCGCCAAAGAGTTTGCCGAGATGATGAACAAGGAGGAAACGGACGTACTTTGTTTTCAGGAATATAGAGGTAATGGCGACTTTACGGAACAGGATTTACAGAATACGTATGCTAAAACATTCCCTTACTCGTTTATCCCCGAAGGATTGAGTCAGGCCATTTACAGCCGCTACCCCATCAAACAGTCACAAACAATAGAATTTCCGAATACCAATAACGGAGCCATCTGGCCGACCTGGATGTAAAAGGTATGACGATACGCATCATCAACGTGCACATGCAGACTACCAACTTTGACAGAATGCGTTCCAAAGCAGCACAGGCTCGGGGAGCACAAGATGAGGAACAGGAAAGAGCCATTTATCTGGACTATTCTGACAACTTCCGGGAAAATACTGTCAGACGTGCCGGACAGGCTGAACAAATCAGTTCGCTAATCAATGCCACGGAATATCCCTTGATTGTATGCGGTGACTTCAATGACCTCCGGGAACTTTACTTATGAAACGCTGAAAAGCGGCTTGAAAGACGGATTTCAAACCGCAGGAGAAGGGTACGGAGCACTTACCGGGGGTTTCACCATTTACTACGGATAGACTACTTGTTCCATTCCACCTTATTGGAAGGTATAAAATATAAGGTGATTCCTTATGATATGAGTGACCATAACCCGGTATATCTGGAGGTGGGACTTTGATAAATCACTTCTTCAAAGCTACCGAGAAAAAGAAAGTGGAACCTTTCCCCTCTTCAGACTCAAACCATAAATGCCCACCATTCTTAACAGCGAAATCCTGACATAACAACAAGCCTAATCCGGAACCTTCCTCATTATTCGTTCCGTATTTGCTGAAATGAGTTTCCGTGTTCAACAATTTCTTTTGATCTTCCTCACCCATGCCTTTTCCAGTATCTTTTACACTGACTATGACTTTATCACCCTCTATTCCAGCATTAACCAGAATTTCGGAATCATTATAGCTGAACTTGATCGCATTGCTGAGAAGATTACGCAAGATAGTCTTCATCATATCCATATCGGCATGTACCTCAATCTTTCCGTGCACCGGGAAGTTCACCTTTATATTCTTCATACCGGCTACCAGATTGAAAATTTCGATAACCGAAGCAATATTCCCCACAATATCAAAGTCCTGATAAACGACATTCAGCTTGCCTATCTGGCTTTTAGTCCATTTCAGCAAATTATCCAGCAAAGAGAAAACATCCTCCGTACTTTGATTGGCCATGCTCAGCATATCAAACATTTCCTTACCGATCTGTTCGGACGGAAGACTGAGTATCAACATATTGAGCACCATCTTAATGGATCCCATGGGTGAACGCAGGTCATGCGCGATAACAGAATATAACTTGTCGCGCCCCATAATAATCTTACGCAGTTCTTCCGTCTGCTCCATGATGATCCGTTTGGCGGCAACCAGGGATATCTGATGAGTAACACGGATCACAAGCTCTTCCTTATTAAAAGGTTTGGATATAAAATCATTCGCACCTACCTTGAAACCCTTCACTATATCGGCGGTGGTATTCAAAGCTGTCAGAAATATAATAGGAATATGTTGTGTTTCCGGATCGGCTTTCAATCGTTCGGCAACTTCAAAACCATTCATCTCGGGCATCATGACATCCAACAAAATCAAATCGGGGCGGGCATTGACCGCCTGAGATAATGCCTCCTTTCCATTACCGGCAGTTATCACCTTAAACTTCTCGTTTGTTAACAACACTTTTAACAACAAGACATTAGAAACCACATCATCCACAACTAAAACAGTGTACTCAGAATGACTTATTACAACATTTACATCCGGTGTCATAGGTATATATTATTTAGCCAGAACACTTTTAAAATAATCAATCACTTTCGTCAGCCCCTCTTCCAGATGAATGTGAGGCTCCCAATCCAGCTTTTCTCTTGCCAGAGTAATATCCGGCCTGCGCTGACGAGGGTCATCATGAGGTAAAGGTTCGAAAATAATGCTAGAATGAGAACGGGTCAGTTCCAGTATCTTCTGAGCCAGTTCGAATATGGAAAATTCGCAAGGGTTACCGATATTCACCGGTCCTGTGAATGATCTTCCGTAGCATCATACGCATCATTCCTTCCACCAGATCATCTATATACTGAAAACTACGCGTCTGTTTTCCGTCTCCATAAATGGTTATATCTTTATCTTGCAATGCCTGTACCACAAAATTGGAAATTACACGTCCGTCATCGGTCAGCATATTAGGGCCATACGTATTGAATATGCGGATTATTTTTACCAAAACACCATGTTGACGGTAATAATCCATGCACAAAGTTTCGGCACAACGTTTTCCTTCATCATAACAAGACCGGTAGCCTATGGGATTCACATTCCCCCAATCTCCCTCCCTCTGGGGATGCGACAACGGATCACCATACACCTCACTGGTAGAAGCCTGAAGTATTTTTGCTTTGTTACGCTTCGCCAGTCCCAACATATTAAACGTGCCGAAGACAGCCGTCTTCGCCGTTTGATAGCATCATGCTGATAATGTATAGGAGAGGCGGGACATGCCAGATTGTATATCTCGTCCACATCCGTCCAAAACGGATTAATTATATCGTGTTCTATCAGTTCAAAGCGCGGATGCCCGGTCAGGTAACTTATATTCTCTTTACTCCCCGTGAAAAAGTTGTCTAAACATATAACAATATTACCTTCCTCTATCAGACGAGTGCATAGATGTGACCCTATAAATCCTGCGCCTCCCGTTACTAGGATTCTTTTCATTCCCCTTATTTTTACTTTATTTTATGTTTAGCAAAAATAATTGATTCCCTTCACTTGTGCAAACATTTAAAACAAGATTATTCGTTATCTTTGCAAATACTTTGTCAAAATGAGATTTATATGAAGAAATATCCTTGTGTATTAAGTATAGCAGCTCCGATTGCAGCGGAGGAGCCGGTATACAGGCTGACCTGAAGACAATCTCCGCCTTGGGTGGTTATGCTGCGACAGCCATTACTGCAATCACCGTACAAAACACTTTGGGAGTACGTGCCATACATCCCGTACCACCGGTATATGTGCGTGGCCAGATAGAAGCCGTAATGGAAGATATCCGTCCGGATGCTGTTAAAATAGGTATGATTAATGATGTGGAAATAGTCAAGACCATAGCCTCCTGCCTTCGTACATACCGGCCCCGCTTCGTTGTGTTCGATCCGGTCATGGTATCGACCAGCGGACACCGGCTGATAGAAGAGGACGCCATCAGTGCACTGACCCGGGAACTGATGCCTCTGGCCAGCCTGATTACACCCAATCTGAGTGAGGCGGAAGTATTGACGGAACACCGCATAGGCTATGTGGACGAAATGAAAGCTGCCGCATCGGAATTATTAAAGTTCGGTTGCGGATCCGTTTTACTGAAAGGAGGACATTTGGAGGGCGACAAGATGTGCGATGTATTACAAATAGTTGGAGAAGACAAGCCTCATCTCTTTATTTCAGACAAGATAGAAAGCAAAAACACACACGGAACAGGATGTACTCTTTCTTCCGCCATTGCTACTTTTCTGCCACTGGGATATGATATGCCGCAGGCCGTAGAACATGCAAAAGCATATGTCACCAAAGGCATCCACGCCGGGAAAGACGTGCATATAGGCGAAGGACACGGTCCGCTGAATCACTTTTACGCACCTGTCCCGATGAAAATAATGAAATAATTTGTCTATGCGCTAATTACCATGCGGTACATAACGCAGCATATTAGCAAATTGCCTCATTATTATTCCGTAGTTCCGAAAGAAATAATTAACTTTGCAACGTTTTTAAACCAAAATAGGAAAAATATGAAAGCATTTGTATTCCCCGGACAGGGAGCACAGTTTGTAGGTATGGGTAAAGACCTGTACGAAAACTCGGCTTTAGCCAAAGAACTTTTTGAAAAAGCAAACGACATTTTAGGATACCGTATCACAGACATCATGTTTGAAGGTACTGACGAAGACTTGCGCCAGACTAAGGTAACTCAGCCTGCCGTTTTTCTGCACTCGGTAATTTCCGCTCTTTGCATGGGTGATGATTTCAAACCTGAAATGACTGCCGGACACTCGCTAGGCGAATTTTCCGCATTGGTTGCAGCCGGAGCATTGTCTTTCGAAGATGGTCTGAAACTGGTTTATGCACGTGCTATGGCTATGCAGAAAGCTTGTGAGGCACAACCCTCTACGATGCTGCCATCATGCGTTGCCTGACGAAAAGTAGAAGAAATCTGTGAAGCGATTTCTAAAGAAGGAGAAGTGGTAGTGGCTGCCAATTATAACTGCCCGGGACAAATTGTCATCTCAGGTTCTATCGAAGGGATCAACAAGGCTTGCGAGCAAATGAAAGCTGCCGGTGCTAAACGCGCCCTGCCGTTGAAAGTGGGAGGCGCCTTCCACTCTCCGCTGATGAACCCCGCCAAAGTGGAACTGGAGCTGCTATCAACGCTACTGAAATTCATACTCCGAAATGCCCAGTATATCAGAATGTGGACGCTTTACCTCACACAAATCCCGCTGAAATCAAGGCAAATCTGGTGGCTCAGCTCACCGCTTCCGTACGCTGGACCCAGACTGTGAAGAATATGGTTGCCGATGGTGCCGATGACTTTACTGAATGCGGACCGGGTGCTGTACTGCAAGGACTGATCAAGAAAATTGATGGATCGGTCAACGCACACGGTATTGCTTGATAAATAAATTTCAGTTATTATAAATTTATACGGATTACCGGAATATGCTGAGTAATCCGTATTTTTTTATGGCATTTCACAAAAATATTCGTAAGTTTGTCGGTATCTAAACGAGATCAGACTATGAATGAATTTAAATATAACATTGGTTATGCCTGAGCGGAGGATTTATAAAAGGATTTGCCATTTGGGGATTATGCAGGCTTTGCATGAACATGGCATCAAGCCGGAAATACTTTCCGGAGTAAGTGCAGGTGCTCTTGCCGCCGTCTTCTATGCCGACGGCAAAGAACCTTTTCATATTGTTGAACTTTTTGAGCACCATTCATTCAAAGAACTGACCACTTTTTCTATCAACAAACAAGGTCTGCTGAAACTGGACAGTTTCATTGATTTCTTAAACAGCAACCTGGAGTCGAAAATGATAGAAGAACTAAAAATCCCCACTATTATTACCGCCACCGATTTGGATCACGGACGCATCGTTTCTTTTAAAAAAGGGAAAATAGCCGAAAGGCTGGCTGCTTCCTGCTGTATGCCTATCTTGTTTGCCCCCATACGCATCAACAATACATATTATGTAGATGGAGGAATCTTGATGAACCTGCCGGTAAGCCCCATCCGCAAAGAATGCGAGAAAGTGATAGCACTCAATGTAGACCCGCTGGTAGCAGATGAATATAGCAAGAATGTGGTAAGCATCGCACTCAGAGCCTATCATTTTATTTTCCAAGCCAATACACTGCCTCAAAAAGGGATTGCAGATTTGCTGATCGAATCATACGGACTGGAAGAATACAGCAACAGGGAGCTGGAAAGAGCCGAAGAGATATTCGAAAAAGGATACAATACGGCAACGGAACTCCTGGACAGATTACTCCTGGAGAATGGAACGATTTGGAGATAAACAAAAAAAAGAATAAAATGGATACACAAGAAAAAATTATTATCTATCAGGTATTCACCCGTTTATTCGGGAACAACAGCCTGCGTTGTAAGCCTAATGGTTCTTTGGAGGAAAACGGTTGCGGAAAAATGGCCGATTTCACGACAAAGGCTTTAAGCGAGATCAAAACACTGGGTGCTACACATATTTGGTATACAGGTATCATTGAACATGCTACCCAAACCAATTATACCCGCTATGGTATCAAACCCGATCATCCTGCAGTAGTAAAAGGAAAGGCCGGATCACCGTATGCCATCAAGGATTATTATGATGTAGACCCTGACTTGGCAACCAGTATCCCGGACCGTATGAAAGAGTTCGAGAATCTGGTAAAACGAAGCCACAAAGCCGGATTGAAAGTCATCATTGATTTTGTCCCCAACCATGTAGCCCGCCAATATGGTTCAGACGCCAAGCCTGAAGGAGTAACCGATTTGGGTGAAAAAGATGATATGACAAAAGCATTCAGCCCCAACAATAATTTCTATTATATTCCAGATACAAAACTGGAAGGTAATATCGACCTGCACCGTGGCGCAGCGGAACCTTACATAGAATTTCCGGCAAAAGCAACCGGTAATGACCGTTTTGACGCATGGCCCAACTCCAATGACTGGTATGAAACTGTGAAACTGAATTATGGTATAGACTACATGAACGGTCATAGCCGCCACTTCGAACCGATTCCGGACACATGGGTAAAGATGCGTGACATCCTACTGTTCTGGTCTGCCAAAGGCATTGACGGATTCCGCTGTGATATGGCAGAAATGGTTCCTGTAGAATTCTGGGGATGGGTGATTCCGCAAATCAAAGCCGAACATCCGGAACTGATATTTATCGCCGAGATCTATAATCCGGGAGAATACAGGAATTATCTGTTCAATGGTAAATTCGACTATTTATATGACAAAGTAGGTCTGTATGATACGCTACGCGCCATTACCTGCGGATGGGAATCGGCAACTGCTATTCCACAACGCTGGCAAAGCTTGGGAGGTATCGAAAAACGAATGCTCAATTTCCTGGAGAATCATGACGAGCAGCGCATAGCTTCCGATTATTTTGCCGGAAACGGCTCGAAAGCCATCCCCGCAATGATTGTATCGGCTTGCATGAATACCAACCCAGTCATGATTTACTTCGGGCAGGAATTGGGAGAACATGGCATGGATACGGAAGGTTTCAGCGGGCGTGACGGAAGAACTACTATCTTTGATTACTGGAGTGTGGACAGCATACGCCGCTGGCGCAACGGAGGCAAGTTTGACAATAAATTCCTGAATGAGGATGAAAAGCAATTGAAACAATTCTATACCCGCCTGCTGAATATATGCAACAGTGAAAAAGCCATACGGGAAGGTGTGTTCTTTGACTTAACCTATGCCAATCTGGCCGGATGGGTGTTCAACGAACATAAGCAATACGCCTTTTTACGAAAACAGGATGATGAACTGATATTAATTATGGTCAACTTGACTCCATACCGGCACGTTCAGCCGTCAATATTCCGCAACATGCGTTTGATTATTTAGGCATCCATCGTTATGGAGAATATGAGGCAACCGAATTGCTGACCGGAAACACAGAGAAGCTCACTCTTATGCCGGACAAAACAACTCCCGTATTACTAGATGGAATGAATGGAAAAATTCTGAAATTCAAGCTATAGTTTCCCACTACAGATTACTCAGATTAACACAGATACAGATTGAAATAATCAATAAATCGTATTTCAATCTGTGTAATCTGTAGTGAAAAAATATTTTAATTCTAGGAAAATACAAATTCTTTCATTGTCCTATCTCTTCAACAGACCAATTTTCAAGTTCAGTTTAAAATAATAGACTCCGTTCTCACGTTCCAGATATCCATATTTATCTTTTTCAGTGGAACTTTTCTCAAACCGGGAATTAACAAACAGGAAATCGGCAAAGACCTGACGGTCAGCTTCTGATAACAAAGTATCTCTCCATTACCATCTACAAACAGAAAACCGGATATAGCAGAATCTATCCCATTAAAGATCTTGGCAGGACGCATTCCCAAAGCCAAAGCCATAAGAAACTGCTTCATCTTATATTCATAATAACTATGCTTATGAATCAATTCATCCTTTATTTTCAACGGATTGATTTGTTTGATTGCTTCTATCAGGTCACTAACTTTGGATATGCCATCCAAATGCATGACACGCAACATCTCGCCCAACATACGGGGAAAATGAAGATCTATCATGCAAAGATTACTGCGGAATACTTTATCGGCCACATCATTATATTTCAAGATTCCTCCCAAACGTTCTATCATCAACATACGCCCTGCCACATCATCTTCTTCACCAAAAGCATTAATTTTGTTTACGGTAGGAGTAGCGAATTTAACACCTGTCTGCTCGAACTTCAAATTGGCGGCACGCCCTCCATCCAACAACGGGAACATAGTCCCCAAACGGGAACGAACGCAAAAACCTACCAACGGGGCCTCTATACCGTAAAAAGCAACATAAAAATCAGTACGGTCATCCGTCTTTGCTTCCAAGTCATAAATGGCGACTTCATCCAAAAATTCTTCCACACCGTCGGGAGACATCACATCATTCTCGCGACTCTCTTTGACAGCAGCAAAAACCAACTCTGCCACAGCCGCAAAATCCTCACGAGGTATCTGCTTATCTATCTTTTCCCCACAAATACGTACGGTCGCCTCATCCTCCAGAATATAACGGCGTGTCCCGTCATGTTCCTCACGCTGTACCATCGCCACAGGAAACTTTTGCACTTCATTCCTTTTCACATCAGGCGTACCTGCATACACATATCCGTCCGCTAACAAGCGGAAAAAGGCGTAAAGCTCGCCCCACTCTCTCTTTGTCGCTTCAAATGCCATATATTTTCTCTTTTTACTATCGTCAGCTATTTTTTAACGGCTGCAAAGATACGCAAAAGAAGTCTTAAAAAACAGGTTTTCGAGAAATACAAATATTAAACAATGTTATATAGCATACTTTTTAAGTCTGATTATTTGCTATTTTCCAAAAAGTCCGTATCTTTGCAATGTGTTTTTCATAGTATTAGATTTAAGGTTAACAAAGGTTGGAGCAAGGCGTTGCTCCTTTTTTATTTTATCCCCCTTATTTTTATGATAAAACAAGTATTTCTTTTAATCCACAAACCTCGATCTATCTTAAATCAGTTCTCAACAAAATCCCTCCAATAGGATAATCAGGTAGAAATTTATGAAGGGAACACGGATGTCATTTATATTCCAATTGAACCGATGAATTAGCATTTATCAACAAATGTATCACAAATCACTGCATTTCTATAAACCTGTTCCTTATCCAGTTTGTTCTAAATGGCAAAGACAATCTTTATAAATGATAGAATCATGAAATTAAAAAAAGGAAGTATTGCATTACTAACATTGGCAGGTATGTTCTATATGAGCGTACAAAAAGCGGATGCATGCACGCGTGCCGTCTATATCGGACCGGACAATATGGTAATAACTGGACGTACAATGGATTGGAAAGAAGATATTATGAGTAATATCTATGTTTTCCCCAGAGGAATACAACGTGCAGGATATAATAAAGAAAATGCCGTGAAATGGACTTCAAAATACGGCAGCGTCATTGCAACAGGATATGATATAGGTACGTGTGACGGAATGAATGAAAAAGGATTGGTTGCCAGTCTGTTATTTTTGCCAGAATCCGTCTTTGACCGTCAGGGAGATACACGTCCTGTCATGGGAATCAGTATATGGACACAATATGTACTGGACAATTTTGCCACCGTACATGAAGCTGTCGAGGAACTGAAAAAAGAATCATTCCGCATTGATGCTCCCCACATGCCCAACGGTTCAGCTTCCACTCTTCACCTGGCTATTACAGATGAAACAGGAAATACAGCGGTTCTGGAATATCTGGACGGGAATTTAAGCATACACGAAGGAAAAGAATTCCAAGTGATGACCAATTCTCCACGATATGATTATCAGTTAGCTATCAATGATTACTGGAAAGAAATAGGAGGATTGCAAATGCTGCCGGGTACAAACCGTTCCAGCGACCGCTTTGTGCGTGCCTCTTTTTATATACATGCAATCCCTCAGACTCCGGACGCTAAAATAGCTGTACCCAGTGTACTCAGTGTGATGCGTAATGTATCCGTCCCCTTCGGAATTACCACACCGGACAAACCTCATATATCTTCCACCCGCTGGCGCTCTGTATCCGATCAGAAGAATAAAATATATTATTTTGAATCGGTCATGACTCCTAATCTATTTTGGTTGGATTTGAAAAAATCGACTTTAGTCCCAAAGCCGGAATCAAGAAACTGCCTCTCACCAACGGAAAGATTTATGCAGGGGATGCCGTAAAAGATTTAAAAGACAGCGACTCATTCGTCTTTTTATTTCAAACCCCTGTGATGTAAAATAGTAAAATCAGTATGACGTTCATGCCTCATGAAAATCGGTTGAGAGCCTCGTGAACGTCATACATTTTTACGAATGTGCTCCCCCTCTGGCATTAAGTATCTTTTAAAATTCGTTGTTTTATAATAATACAAAAGCAATCATTTCCTCTCTGCTTCCTCATTACAAAAGAATAATTTATCTTTGAACGGATTTTAATATCCCATCAAAATCAGAACAAAAATAAAATAACTATGGAACAACCATCACTCAACGACCATAATAAACAGGAGTACCCTCCCATGCATACCACAGAGCATGTCATAAACAGGACAATGGTCAATCTTTTCGGATGCGGACGAGCAATATCCGCCCATATAGAACGCAAAAAAAGCAAGCTGGATTTTGCGCTGCAAACATGTCCGGAAGAAACGGATATTACAAGAATAGAAAACACCGTAAACGAAGTATTGCGAAGAAATTTGCCCGTTACAATGGAATTTATCTCTCAAGAGGAAGCTATAGGACGTTTTGACATGAAACGCTTACCGGAAAAAGCTTCCGAAACCGTACGGATTGTAAAAGTCGGCGATTACGACGAATGCCTCTGTATAGGTCAACACGTGAAAAATACGTCCGAAATAGGTACATTTAAAATTATAAGCTACGACTATAAAGACGGAATCTTCCGTATGCGGTTCAAGCTGATATAGAACGACTGTCAATCTGTCCCCCTAAAATTACAAATTGGCAGTAGTCTTGACAATCAAATGTCTAAAGAGGCTTACCAACTTTTAATGCAAAGGTTTTAATCTTTAAGAAAACCTTTATAGGTTTAAAAGAGTGCAATATAAACCGCATATCATCGAACTAATGGTATGCGGTTTGCATTATGGATAGTGAATGACAAAACCGAAAGGTGAAGGAATTCAGAAATAAACAAAATGTTTAACCAAAACCTATAGGAGATTAAGATTATGATGCCAGTAAGAAGATCAAACCAAACATGGTTACCAAGTATTTTTAATGATTTCTTTGATAACGACTGGATGGTAAAAGCCAATGCAACAGCTCCCGCCATCAATGTTATTGAAAGTGACAAAGACTACAAAGTAGAAGTCGCCGCTCCGGGAATGACCAAAGAAGACTTCAAGATTCATATCAACGAAGACAACGACTTGGTTATCTCTATGGAAAAGAAAACAGAAAGTACTGAAGGTGATAAAGAAGGCAAGAAAGAAAGCCGTTACTTGCGTCGCGAATTCTCTTATTCTAAATTTCAACAGACATTGATCCTGCCTGATGATGTAGATAAAGATAAAATTGATGCAAAAGTAAACGATGGTGTATTAACTATCGAGCTGCCGAAGCGTACGCCGGAAGACAAAGAAAAAGCAGCTAAGGTTATCGAAGTTAAATAACATGCTCTCAAATTCAGAAAAGAGGGATTGCCTATGAAAGGGCAGTTCCTCTTTTGTTTTTATAAAAGTCCGTTTCTATTTACTATAGGTTCATCGTAACCTTACAACCCAAAGATATAAATCTTTCACCTGCAAGATCTATAATCTTCTGGGGGTAAGATCTATAATCTTCGCATTGCATCCTCCCTTCCCTATTCTGGTCCATATTGTCGGCTGTCTTTACGCACTATACCTCGCTAATGTCTACTTAACATATTTATCCAACACTTTTTCCAAGGCATTTTGTGAAACCGGCTTAGTCAGAAAATCATCGCATCCGGCTTCTATAGCTCTGTCTTTGTCGGACTCAAAAGCAAAGGCAGTCAAAGCGACAATAGGCACTTCTTTTGAATAAGAACGAATCAGGCGCGTAGCTCCAGCCCATCCATATGGGGCATCTTGATATCCATCAAAATCAAGTCAGGCTGATGTTCTTTAAATTGATTCACCGCATCCTCTCCATCCTTAGCCCATAGCAGATTACATCTTTTTCCTAACAATGTCTTTAACAGCAAAAAGTTGCTGTCCACATCTTCCGCCACCAGTACTGTTCTTCTTTGCAATACTTTCTCAGTCCCGTACTCCCTGATTCCGGACACTTCGTACCCCTTCCGGATTCCGGACATTTTTTACCCGCCTTATAAGGAATTGTAAAACGAAAAGTAGAACCTTCATTCAGTTTGGATTCCGCAGTAATCTCTCCACCTAGTTTTTCTACAATCACCCTACAAATCGCAAGCCCCAAGCCTGTTCCCTGAACAAAAGTATTCAGTTTCACGAAACGCTCAAAAATCATTTTAATCTTCTCCTCGGAGATCCCCATCCCTGTGTCTTTTACATAAAAATCAATATACTCCTTCCTCACTTCAAAACCAAAACGGATTTCTCCTTTGAAAGTAAATTTTATAGCATTGGTTATCAAATTTGTAACGACTTGCATAATTCGGTTCTGATCTTCATTGATTATCAAGCTGGTGTCTTTATTGTCTAATATCAAAACAACCCCAGTCTGCACCCGATCCTTGTGCATCTCATACACATTACGGCACAATTCTCCCAAGTCCATTGGATATCTGACGTATTCCAATGTACCGGCCTCTATTTTTGCCAAATCAAGAATATCATTGATTAATTGCAACAATATTTCCGAATTCTGGTTGATAATATCCGAATAAAGTTTTTCATCCGCCGCATTATCCGCCATAGTCATCAAACGGGAAAACCTACTATTGCATTCAAAGGAGTACGGATTTCATGGCTCATATTGGCTAGAAAGGCTGTTTTCAGCCTGTCGGACTGCTCAGCCTTGATACGGGCCTGAACCAGCTCTTGCTCTATGTTCTGCATATTAGTAATATCCCACGAAATGCCAATAATAAGCGGTGCACGCCCTTCCAGAGGAACTAATGTTTTTAAAGTCTGCACGATGCGGGTCTCGCCTGTAGCCGTCACATACGTTTCCTGCATTTCCATGCGCTCTCGGGTACGGATCAATTCCAAATCATCCCGATGAAACTTCTCCGCATTCTCATGTTCGGGAAACACTTCAAAATCAATATGGCCCAATGCTTGGAAGCAGGAATTTTAGAGTGACTGGCAAATGCTTTGTTCCAATAAAGGTATCGGAAATCATCCTCAGGGTCTTTCACAAACAAATAAACAGGAATATTATTCAGTATGGCATCCATCAGATAATTCAGTTCACGCAATTCGTCACGGTTCTTGATAACATCCGTTATATCCTGCGTAAAGAACCAAATCATTTCCTCACCCTGATTTTGAATCATAAAAGCCGAAACCTGATGAACACGAAGTTTTGTTTCTCCCACACGGGTATATTTAGCACGATAAGCAAAATTACCTCCATTATCACGAATCTCTTGAACACGTTTATCAAATATTTCTTTGGTATTCAGAGAAACAGGTAAATCATAAACTTTTTGTGTGCCCAACTCCTCTTTCACTCCATATTCCTCAATAAACTGCCGGTTGGCATAAACTAAGGTTCCGTCAACCGATACAGCCAGAATACTATCACTGACCTTATCCAGTACCCGTTTAAATATTTCCAAGTTCTGCTGTGTGGCAACTCTTTCACTAATATCACGACACATTATCAGTACATATTCTTCATCTAAGGGGAAAATACGATTTTCATAATAATGAAGTGTCCCGTCCACATCCAATTCATGATGGGCGGTAGAACCTCTACCTGTCGCAATAGCCTTCTGAAGATTATTATGTATATTGTGATAAGCTTCTTTAGGAACCATATCCTGCATACGCATCCCTTTAAAATCATTGTTGGATACACCCACATGATTGGTTTCTTCATTAGACACCACTTCTATACCCGTTTCCTCATGATTGAATACGGTGAGCATATCCGGCAAAGAATCTAATATTCTTACCGCATATTTCTCCTTGAAACTAACGCTATCAAAGTTTTTTTCAGAAGAAGATAATTTTTCTTTCAGCAGCCTGTTCTCCTCTTTCAACGATTCAATTTCCTGCTCTAATGCTTTAAGCTTGTGTTCACAATCCATTTGTATTGAATATCTTTAGGATTCCTAATCGGACAAAATTAGGAAACTTTTTGTGAACAAAGAAAGAATAGTGAATAATTTTCTAATGAAAGAGAAGTCACTGATTAATAGTTAATGGAGCGCACTGTTATGCCGCACCCCATTAACCACACATCACTAAACATTCAAATCATTTATATTCCGCCCAGCTCTTGATAGCGATATCATCCACCGTCATGGTACAGAAGGCATTGATAAACGCGCTTGCCAGACGGGCATTGGTAATCAAGGGCACATTCAGGTCGATGGCGGCACGACGGATCTTGTACCCGTTATCCAACTCTCCGGCTGTCAGGTTCTTCGGTATATTGACTACCATATCTATCTTTTTCCGATGCAACATATCCAATGCCTGAGGTTGCCCTTCCTCGCTGGGCCAGTAAACACGGGTATTTTCCACCCCGTTCTCGGTCAGGAAGTGGGATGAGCCTCCGGTGGCATAAAGTTTATAACCTTTCTTCTGTAACATACGGGCAGCTTCCAAAGTATCCGCTTTCTGCTTGGCGTTACCAGTTGAAAGCAACACACTCTTTCCGGAATACGATAGCCCACAGACAACATCGCCTTCAATACGGCACAAGAGGTATCCGTACCGATACAGCCCACCTCGCCGGTAGAGCCATGTCTACCCCCAATACGGGATCTGCCTTCTGCAAACGATTGAAAGAGAACTGGCTGGCCTTAATACCCACATAATCCAACTCGAAAAGATTCTTGTTCGGTTTCTCTACCGGCAGTCCGAGCATCACCTTCGTAGCCAGTTCGATAAAATTAATTTTCAACACCTTGCTGACAAAGGGGAAGCTGCGTGAAGCACGAAGATTACATTCAATCACCTTGATATCGTTATCCTTTGCCAGATACTGGATATTGAACGGACCGGAGATATTCAATTCCTTGGCTATCTGACGGGAGATGCGCTTGATGCGGCGTACCGTTTCCACATACAGTTTTTGCGGTGGGAACTGGATAGTAGCATCCCCCGAATGCACACCGGCATATTCAATATGCTCACTGATAGCGTATGCCACAATCTCACCATTCTGTGCCACAGCGTCCATTTCCACTTCCTTAGCGTGCTCAATGAACTGGCTCACCACTACCGGATGCTTTTTCGATACATTGGCAGCCAGTTTCAGGAAGCGTTCCAATTCCTCTTGATTGGAGCAGACATTCATGGCCGCACCACTCAGCACATACGAGGGACGTACCAAAACAGGGAAGCCTACTTTATCAATAAAGGCATGGATATCCTCCATAGAAGTCAATGCGCTCCATTCAGGCTGATCCACACCAATGCGGTCCAGCATGGCCGAAAATTTATCACGATCCTCGGCATTGTCAATGCTCTTGGCACTGGTACCGAGGATATTTACATTTTGCGCATCCAGACGGAGAGCCAGGTTATTGGGAATCTGACCGCCGGTAGATACAATGACTCCGTGAGGGTTCTCCAGTTCGAGGATATCCATCACACGCTCGAAGGTAAGTTCGTCAAAGTAAAGACGATCGCACATATCATAGTCGGTAGAAACCGTTTCGGGGTTATAGTTGATCATGACACTGCGGTAACCCTCCTTACGGATGGTCTGTAAGGCCTGTACCCCACACCAGTCAAATTCCACCGACGAACCGATGCGGTAAGCACCCGAACCCAGTACCACAATGGATTTATGGTCGCCCAAGTATTTCACATCATTGGCCACGCCGCTATAAGTCAAGTACAGATAGTTGGTCTGTGCAGGATACTCGGCTGCCAAGGTATCGATTTGTTTCACCACCGGAAGAATTCGCACCTGCTTGCGATGATTACGCACATACAGGATACCGTCTTCCATATCACCCTCGTAGCCAATGGCACGGGCTATCTGGAAATCGGAGAATCCCTGCACTTTCGCCTTGCGGAGTAACTCGTCCGGCATATCGGTAATCTGCTTATGGTTATTGCCCCATTCGTGCATCTCTTTAGAAGTGTCCATGATGTGCTGCAATTTCTGCAGAAACCATTTGTCAATCTTGGTCAGCTCATGAATCTGGTCTACCGTGTAACCTGCACGCATGGCTTTGCTGATCACGAAGATGCGCTTGTCCGTCGGCTCTCGAAGGGCTTTGTCCACATCCTCTATAACCAGTTCCTTATTCTCTACGAAGCCATGCATTCCCTGGCCAATCATGCGCAAACCTTTCTGAATGGCCTCCTCGAAAGTACGTCCGATAGCCATTACCTCACCCACCGATTTCATGGACGAGCCCAACTCACGATCCACACCATGGAACTTGCCCAAGTCCCAACGGGGAATCTTGCACACCACATAGTCCAATGCAGGTTCGAAGAATGCGCTGGTGGTCTTTGTCACCGAGTTTTTCAAGTCGAACAACCCGTATCCCAACCTAATTTGGCGGCAACGAAAGCCAACGGATATCCGGTCGCTTTGGAAGCCAATGCGGATGAGCGCGAAAGACGGGCGTTGACCTCAATGACACGGTAATCTTCCGATTCGGGATCGAAGGCATACTGTACATTGCATTCGCCCACAATTCCGATATGGCGGATGATACGGATAGCCAGTTCACGAAGTTTATGATACTCCGCATTGGTCAGTGTCTGCGAAGGGGCGATCACGATAGACTCGCCGGTATGGATACCCAGCGGGTCAAAGTTCTCCATGTTACATACAGTGATGCAGTTATCATAACGGTCGCGGACCACTTCATATTCCACCTCCTTCCAGCCTTTCAAACTCTTTTCCACCAATACCTGCGGCGAGAAAGAGAAGGCCTTTTCAGCCAGAACATTCAGTTCCTCTTCATTGTCACAGAAACCAGAGCCTAGTCCACCCAATGCGTAGGCGGCACGGATAATAACCGGATAACCTAATTCTTTAGCAGCGCGACGGGCATCTTCCAAGTTTTCCACCGCTTCACTCTTGATGGTCTTTACATTGATTTCATTCAGTTTTTCTACAAACAACTCACGGTCCTCCGTATCCATGATGGCTTGTACGGGAGTACCCAACACACGGACATTATACTTTTCAAAGATGCCTGCTTTGTACAGTGCCACCCCACAGTTCAAGGCAGTTTGTCCGCCGAAAGACAGGAGCACACCATCCGGACGTTCCTTTTCTATCACCTTTTCCACAAAATAAGGAGTAACGGGCAGGAAATAAATCTGGTCCGCCACCCCTTCGCTGGTCTGCACAGTAGCAATGTTTGGTTGATCAGAACCGTTTCAATCCCTTCTTCCTTCAAGGCTTTCAGCGCTTGCGAGCCTGAATAGTCAAACTCTCCGGCCTCGCCAATCTTCAAGGCGCCGGAACCTAATAATAATACTTTCTTTATTTCGTCTTTCATACTTGTTCTTTTTAATACACGGTTTATAACAACTTCACAAATTCATCAAACAGGAACTCGGTATCCGTAGGTCCCGACGCCGCTTCCGGATGGAACTGTGCCGAGAACCAAGGTTTGGTTTTATGCCTGATGCCCTCGTTGGAACCGTCGTTCATATTGATGAACAGCGGTTCCCAGTCGGTCCCCAATGTATTATTATCTACTGCATAACCGTGGTTCTGGCTGGTAATGAAACAACGTTCCGTTCCCACCATGCGCACCGGCTGGTTATGACTGCGATGACCGTATTTCAATTTATAGATGATGGCACCTCCTGCTTTTGAAAGCAACTGATTCCCCATACAAATGCCAAAGATAGGCTTGTCGCTCAGGCTCATCGCCTTGCGGATATGCTGTACCGCCTCATCACATGTATCCGGATCACCCGGGCCGTTCGAGATAAACAATCCGTCATACTCCATCCCTGTAAAATCATGGTTCCAAGGAACGCGGATCACTTCCACATCCCGTTTCAACAGGCAACGGATGATATTTGTCTTTACACCACAATCCACCAACACCACTTTCTTCTTGCCAGCGCCTTCGTTGTAACGAATCACCTCCTTGCATGATACTTTATCCACATAGTTGATACCTGCATACGTTGCTTCGGGCACTTTATCGCTCATCATCAAATACGATCTTCCCCATCATCACCCCATGTTCGCGAAGGACTTTTGCCAGTTCACGGGTATCGATGCCTGTAATGCCCGGCACTTGCTCACGCTTCAGCCAGTCGGCCAGACTTTCTTTCGCATTCCAGTGACTGAATTCTTCACTGTAATCACTTACAATAATCGCTTCGGCATGGATACGTTCACTCTCCATAAAAGTGGCCAAGCCGTTGGGTTCGACAGTAAAGGGAGGCACCCCGTAATTACCGACCAACGGGTAAGTCAAGGTCATCAACTGCCCCGCGTATGAAGGGTCTGTCAAGCTCTCAGGATAACCGGTCATAGCGGTATTAAACACCACTTCACCGGCTACCGGTTTCTCATAACCGAACGACTTGCCCGGGAAACGGCTCCCGTCGTCGAGGATCAATGTTACATTTCTCATCTAATCTATCTTGAATGTTATTCTTTAGAATTGATATACTTTTTCTATATAATCTATAAACGCCTGGTTCACCAGCTTCACTCCACCCGGAGTAGGATAATCCCCACTGAAATACCAGTCGCCCGTATGGTTGGGACATGCTTCATGCAATCCTTCCAATGTCTGATAAACAATCTCCACTTTAGCTTGCGTACCTTTCGGAGTGAGAAGTTCCACCATTTTTGCCGCAATCTCCTCATTAGTGAAAGGAGCGTAAATCTCTTTCACATAATTCACCATCTGCTCTTTGGGTAACCCCACCTGGTCTTTCGATTTGTTGTAAGCACGGGCTATTACATCTTTCATATCTCGTTCTTTCAATAATGATAGCAGCCTTGAAAGCGATAAACTGATCCATGCTGGCCATATCAATACCATAATAGTCCGGATAACGCACCTGTGGAGAAGAAGAAACAATGACGATTTTCTTGGGATGCAGACGATCAAGAATACCGATAATGCTTTGTTTCAATGTAGTTCCCCGGACGATGCTGTCATCAATAATCACCAGATTATCCACATGAGGTATCAAACTACCGTAAGTGATATCGTACACATGGGCGGCCAGGTCATTCCGGCTGTTGCCTTCGGCGATAAAGGTACGCAGCTTGATATCCTTGATGGCCACTTTCTCGCTACGGATACGCCAGGACAGGATTTTTTCCAGTTCCTCGTGATTGGGATGATGTCCCAAAGCCTCTATCTTCTTTACTTTCAGTTCATTCAGATAATTGTCGAATCCTTCCAGCAGTCCATAGAAAGCCACTTCCGCCGTATTGGGTATAAAAGAGAATACAGTATGCTCCACATCGTAATCTATCGCCTTCAGGATGGGAGTCACCAGCTTCTCGCCCAGCAGTTTTCTTTCTTTATAAATATCCATGTCGCTTCCCCGGCTGAAATAGATACGCTCGAAAGAACAAGCTTTCTTTTCTTTCGCCCGGTTGATCTGTGTCAAACGCATCTTTCCGGTCTTGCTCATAAGGATGGCCTGTCCCGGTTGCAATTCATTGATGCTTCCGGCAGGCACATTCAAGGCAGTCTGAATGACGGGACGTTCGGACGCCAATACCATGATTTCATCGTCCATGTACCAGAAAGCCGGACGGATGCCCCACGGATCGCGTACCGCAAAAGATTCACCGCTACCGGTCATACCGCAGATCACATAGCCTCCATCCCACTCCTTGCTCGAAGTCTTGAGGACATTGCCCAAGTCAATGCGGTCTTCTATGGCGTGAGTGATATTCATACCCTTCAGACCTTCCTTCTCACATTCCACATAGAGGCGCTCCACCTCACGATCCAAACGGTGTCCCACTTGTTCCAACATAATATATGTGTCGGCATATTTACGCGGATGCTGGCCGTCAGCAGTGATACGTGCGAAAATCTCATCCACATTGGTCATGTTGAAATTGCCGCACAGTGCCAGATTCTTGGCACGCCAATTGTTACGACGCAAGAACGGATGCACGTATGAAATCCCACTCTTTCCGGTAGTGGAATAACGCAAATGACCCATGTACACCTCTCCGGCAAAGGGAAGGCATTTCTTGGCGTATCCGGCATCATGCAATTGTTCGGGTGCCAAATCCTTGAAATGATTTTGCACCGTACCGAATATCTCTGTTATCGCCCCTGAACCTAAAGCTCTTTCACGGAACATATATTCTTCACCGGGATTGGCCTCCAGTTTGACACAGGCCAGCCCGGCGCCTTCCTGTCCGCGGTTATGTTGTTTCTCCATCAGCAGATACAGCTTGTTCAAGCCATACATCCAGGTTCCATACTTTTCCTGATAATATTCCAGCGGTTTCAGCAGTCGTATCATAGCGACCCCACATTCATGCTTTAACGGTTCCATGCTCTCTCTTTACTCCTTAAATTAATATATCATTTTCAGATTCTTATAAAAACATCCCAAAGGTATGACAAGACCTTCTGTCGTTTTTCCAAACTTACGGCACATCTTTCAAGAATTATGCCGGAAACTTCCGGGAACTTCCTGCATAATCTCCGGCAGCATTGCCTTCTATTCTACTGTTACCGACTTCGCCAGATTTCGTGGCTGATCCACATTTTTCCCTTTGCAAATGGCTACATGGTAGGCCAATAACTGTAAGGGGATCGTAGCTATCAACGGTTCGAGGCACTCTAATGTTTCGGGCAACTCAATGCAATCATCAGCCAACTTGCTGATTACCGTATCTCCTTCTGTGACCAAAGCGATTACTTTTCCCTTCCGCGCTTTAATTTCCTGTATGTTACTCATTATCTTTTCATACATCGCATTATGCGTAGCTACCACAACAACAGGCATTTCGGCATCAATCAATGCGATAGGTCCATGTTTCATCTCAGCTGCAGGATAACCTTCAGCGTGAATATAAGATATCTCCTTCAACTTTAACGCACCTTCCAAAGCTACCGGAAAACTGTAACCTCGTCCCAAATAGAGGAAATTATGTGCATAGGTGAAGATACGCGACAGTTCCGCTATCTTGGGATTACTGATCAGAATCTTCTTTATTTTAGCCGGAATCACAGTCAATTCCCGAATCACTTCCAGGTATTTCTCATCCGTCATGCTCCTTTCTCTTTGCCAGGGTCAGCGCCAGCATGGTCAGCACAGTTACCTGTCCGGTAAATGCCTTAGTAGACGCCACTCCTATTTCCGGTCCTACATGAATATAAGAACCGGTATCTGTAATGCGCGGAATGGATGAACCTACCGCATTGCATATACCATAAATAAAAGCTCCTTTCTCTTTCGCCAGTTCTATGGCAGCCAATGTATCGGCCGTCTCGCCCGATTGCGAGATAGCTATTACCACATCATCTTCATGAATCACCGGATCACGATAGCGGAACTCGGAGGCATATTCCACTTCTACCGGAATACGGCAGAAACTTTCTATCAGTTGTTTCCCTATCAATCCGGCATGCCACGAAGTTCCGCAAGCCACAATTACAAAGCGACGAGCCTTGAGCAGACGTTCCTTATGATCAATAACCGCCGACAGTACTACTTTATCACCGTCCGCATTGATGCGTCCACGCATACAGTCGTTAATACAATCGGGTTGTTCGAATATCTCCTTCAACATGAAATGCGGGTATCCTCCTTTCTCCAGCTGTCCCAGATTCATTTCCACCGTACGTACTTCGGGATTTTGAAGCACGTTATCCAAATTGACGACTTCCAGCGCCTTGTCTCTGCGAATCACCGCTATCTCCCCATCTTGCAGATACACCACTTTATCCGTATACTCTACAATCGGAGTAGCATCCGAGGCCAAAAAAAATTCATCCTTCCCTATCCCTACCACCAGCGGACTGCTTTTACGGGCTGTAATAATCTCATCGGGATTATTCTTGTCAAGCACCGCTATGGCGTATGCACCAATCACCTCATGCAGAGCAACTGAACGGCAGTAAGTAAATCTAAATGGTTGGAAAGCTGGAAAAATTCAATTAGCTGGACAAGAACTTCGGTATCTGTACTACTTTTAAAGATGAACCCTTTTTTTTGTAGTTTTTCTTTCAGGGTAGCGTAGTTTTCAATAATACCATTGTGGATAAGAGCAAGATTCTCGGAAGAAGAAAAATGAGGATGGGCGTTAGCCTGGCAAGGCTCTCCGTGAGTAGCCCATCGGGTGTGGGCAATACCAATTGTACCGGAAACGTCTTTTTGGGAAACAAAAGCTTCTAGGTCTGAGACCTTTCCTTTCGTCTTATAGACGTTCAACCTCCTTTTTTTATCAATCAATGCGACTCCTGCGCTATCATAGCCCCGGTATTCCAACCGCTTCAGGCCTTTTATGAGGACAGGGTAAGCATCTCGTTTTCCAATGTAGCCTACTATTCCACACATAATTTATATAAGTATATGTTCTGATTTGGCTGCAAAGATACAAATATCAATTAACATAAATGCAATAAAAGACCATAAATAATTGACGAAAGCGATAAAAAAGTAAGAATAGAAATCGAAAAGAAATGTTTTATCCGTTTTTAAAATAAATATGAAAACTTACATTATCAAAGCAATTTCGCCAAATCATGTTACGATTTAAAAGTAATAGACAGGCAGAATAAACAATATGTAAGCATCAAAAGCAGAAGAGCATCTTTTTACTAACACAGCTCATTTATTTTATAGCAAAAAGAAATAAATTATCTACCTTTGCAAAACAAACTGAAATATAAATCAACATTATTACAAACTAAAGACAGTCATAATGGTAAAAAGAGAACAAAATGGTCTTTATGATGCAACCAACGAACATGATGCTTGTGGTGTAGGTATGGTAGTCAACATTCATGGCAATAAATCACATGACTGGTAGACTCCGCATTAAAGGTACTGGAGAACATGCGCCATCGAGGTGCGGAAGGAGCTGACAACAAGACCGGCGACGGCGCGGGAATTATGCTACAAATCCCCCACGAATTCATCCTCTTGCAAGGTATCCCCGTACCGAGAAGGGAAAATACGGAACCGGACTAATATTTCTGCCAAAAGATGAAAAAGAACAAGCCGGTATCCTAAGTATTATGATTGAGGAAATAGAACGGGAAGGACTGACACTGATGCATCTGCGCAATGTGCCCACTAATCCCGATTGCTTGGGCAAAGACGCACAAGCCACCGAACCGGATATCAAACAGGTGTTCATCACCGGAGTGACTGATGTGGAAAACTTGGAACGTACCCTTTATGTTATCCGTAAAAAGATTGAAAAACGTGTCCGGCATAAAGATTTCTATATCGTTTCACTATCGGGCAAAAACATTATATATAAAGGGATGCTTTCGTCCATGCAGGTACGCGAGTACTTCCCGGACTTAACACAACCTTACTTTACCAGTGGACTGGCATTGGTACACTCCCGCTTCAGCACCAACACATTTCCTACATGGAGTCTGGCACAGCCTTTCCGTCTGTTGGCGCATAATGGTGAAATCAATACCATCCGCGGCAACCGAGGATGGATGGAAGCACGCGAAAGTGTCCTCTCCTCTCCGGCATTGGGGAATATCAAAGCCATCCGCCCCATTATTCAGCCAGGTATGAGCGACAGTGCCTCACTGGACAATGTGCTTGAATTTTTTGTGATGTCGGGATTGAGTCTGCCCCATGCCATGGCGATGCTGGTTCCCGAATCATTCAATGATAAAAACCCTATCAGTGAAGAGTTGAAAGCGTTTTACGAATATCACTCCATCCTAATGGAACCTTGGGACGGACCTGCCGCGTTGCTGTTCAGTGACGGACGCTTTGCCGGAGGAATGTTGGACCGCAACGGCCTCCGCCCTGCCCGTTACCTCATCACCAACAATGACATGATGGTAGTGGCCAGCGAAGTAGGCGTGATGGATTTCGAACCGGGAGAGATTAAAGAAAAAGGACGTCTGCAACCGGGAAAAATACTGATGATTGACACTGAACAGGGTAAAATATATTATGACGGAGAACTGAAAGAACAATTGGCATCAGCCCGTCCTTATCGCACCTGGCTGTCTACCAACCGCATCGAACTCGATACCTTGAAAAGCGGGCGCAAGATAGACAACCGGATAGCCGGTTATGACCGTATGTTACGCACCTTCGGCTTCTCGCGTGAAGATATAGAACGTACCCTCATACCAATGTGTAACACAGGGGCCGAACCTGTCGCCTCTATGGGTAACGACACGCCGCTGGCAGTTCTCTCGGACAAACCGCAGTTACTGTTCAACTACTTCCGCCAACAATTCGCACAGGTTACCAATCCGGCTATCGACCCTATCCGTGAAGAATTAGTCATGTCGCTCACCGAATACATCGGCGCCGTAGGAATGAACATTTTAGTACCCAGCGAAAGTCATTGCAAATGGTACGTCTGCCCCATCCCGTACTAAATAACACCCAACTGGACATTCTCTGCAATATCCGATATAAAGGATTCAATACCGTGAAACTCCCCATCCTATTCGAGGTGAGCAAAGGAAAAGCCGGACTACAGGAAGCGCTGAGTAATTTGTGCAAACAGGCCGAGCAATCCGTGACCGACGGAGTAAACTATATCATTCTAAGCGACCGTTCTGTTGATGCGGCTCATGCCGCCATCCCGTCACTGCTGGCGGTAAGCGCTGTTCATCATCACCTCATCTCGGTTCAGAAACGCGTACAAACCGCATTGATTGTAGAAAGCGGCGAGATTCGCGAAGTGATGCACGCCGCCCTGTTACTGGGATATGGTGCCAGTGCCATCAATCCGTACATGGCCTTTGCCGTACTGGATGAACTGGTGAGAAAAGGCGATGTGCAGATGAATTACGAAACGGCCGAAAAGAATTATATCAAAGCCATCTGCAAGGGCTTGTTTAAAATCATGAGCAAGATGGGTATCTCTACGATCCGTTCCTATCGGGGCGCGAAGATTTTTGAAGCCGTAGGGGTCAGTGAGGAATTATTGAGAAGCTATTTCGGCACACAGACATCCAGCATCGGAGGTATTCGTCTGGAAGAAGTCGCCAAAGATGCCATCGCCCTGCACGATGCCGGATTCTCTCCGAAAGAAGTGAGCGACATTTTACCGCATAACGGACTGTTCTCCTTCCGCAAAGACGGAGAACGGCATGCTTGGAATCCGGAAACCATCTCCACCCTGCAACTGGCCACCCGACTGGGCAGCTACAAAAAGTTTAAGGAATTCACCTCTATGGTAGATGAAAAAGATTCCCCCCTCTTCCTGCGCAACTTCTTCGGGCACAAACGAAACCCTATTGATATTGAAAAGGTGGAGCCGATAGAAAACATCGTGAAACATTTCGTGACAGGAGCCATGTCCTTCGGTGCTATCAGCAAGGAAGCACATGAGGCGCTGGCACTGGCCATGAACAAACTGAGTGCACGCAGCAATACAGGTGAAGGTGGTGAGGACAGCGAACGCATTACAGGCACTTACGAAGGTATCTCACTATGCAGCAAGACCAAGCAAATAGCGTCGGGACGTTTCGGAGTCACCACCGAATACCTGGTCCATGCCGAAGAGATCCAGATAAAGGTAGCCCAAGGCGCCAAGCCGGGAGAGGGAGGACAACTACCGGGATTCAAGGTAGATGAGGTAATTGCCAAAACCCGCCACTCCATTCCGGGCATCTCACTCATTTCCCCTCCGCCCCACCATGACATTTATTCCATCGAAGATTTGGCCCAGTTGATATTCGACCTGAAAAACGTAAACCCACAGGCACGAATCAGTGTGAAACTGGTAGCCGAAAGCGGGGTGGGAACCATCGCCGCCGGCGTGGCCAAAGCGAAAGCCGATCTGATTGTCATCTCGGGAGCTGAAGGAGGAACCGGAGCGTCACCTGCCTCAAGTATGCGGTATGCAGGTATCTCGCCCGAAATAGCTGAGTGAAACGCAACAGACGTTGGTACTGAACGGACTCCGCGGACAAGTTAAACTGCAAGTGGACGGACAGTTGAAAACCGGACGGGACATTATCAATATGGCTTTGCTAGGTGCGGAAGAATTCGGTTTCGGTACCACCGCATTGATTGTACTAGGATGCGTCATGATGCGCAAATGCCACACCAACACCTGTCCCGTAGGCGTGGCCACCCAAGACCCTGAACTGCGCAAACGTTTCCGTGGGCATTATAAATATGTAGTGAATTATTTCACCTTCCTGGCACAGGAAGTGCGCGAATATCTGGCCGAAATGGGATTCACCCGATTGGAGGATATCATCGGACGTACGGATTTGATTGAAATACAACAAGCGCCAAGTGAGAAGAAATCCTCACTGCTGGATTTCAACAGACTGTTGCACCGGGTGGACAACGGGGCTGCCATACACCATGTCATGGAACAGAAGCACGACATCGCCCATGTAAAGGATGTAACCATACTGGCCGCCGCCCGGGATGCCATAGAAAACGGAAAAGAGATTTCCCTGGAATACACCATCGCCAATACGGACCGCTCGGTAGGCGCCATGCTGGCAGGGGCGGTTGCTAAGAAATACGGGCAGGCAGGACTTCCCGAACAGACCATCCACATTAAATTCAAGGGTTCGGCAGGCCAAAGTTTCGGTGCGTTCCTGACCCACGGCATCAGTTTCAAGCTGGAAGGCGAAGCAAATGACTACCTAGGCAAAGGGCTGAGTGGCGGACGCATTGCAGTACTGCCTCCCGTGCGTAGCAATTTCGATGCGGAAAAGAATACCATCGCCGGAAATACCCTGCTGTATGGCGCTACCGATGGTGAGGTGTATATCAACGGACGAGTGGGTGAACGCTTCGCAGTCCGCAATTCCGGAGTGACAGCGTGGTAGAAGGTGTAGGCGACCACTGTTGCGAATATATGACTGGAGGACGAGTTGTGGTACTGGGAGAAACCGGACGGAATTTCGCTGCTGGGATGAGTGGCGGTGTGGCTTATGTATGGGACAAAAACCACAACTTCGATTATTTCTGCAACATGGAAATGGTGGAGCTCTCGCTTATCGAGGAGGCATCTTACCGGAAGGAACTGCATGAACTGATCCGCCAGCATTACCTCTATACCGGCTCCAAACTGGCACGAACGATGTTGGACAACTGGAACCGCTATGTAGATGAATTTATCCAGGTAGTCCCCATCGAATACAAACGAGTATTGCAAGAAGAACAAATGCGCAAGCTGCAACAAAAAATAGCTGATGTACAAAGAGATTATTAATACATCACACAAATTATCAACAAAGAAATACAACAAAAATATGGGAAATCCAAAAGCATTTTTAACCATTCCGCGCCAAGAAGCGGGCTACCGTCCCATTCACGACCGGATATCAGACTATAGTGAGGTGGAACAGACCCTGAACAGCCGTGACCGGAAACTTCAAGCTTCACGCTGCATGGACTGCGGTGTTCCTTTCTGCCACTGGGCTTGTCCGTTGGGCAACAAGCAACCCGAATTTCAGGACGCCCTCTACAAAGGCAAATGGGAAGAAGCCTACAAGATATTGAACGAAACCAACGATTTTCCTGAATTCACAGGCCGTATCTGTCCCGCCCTCTGCGAGAAGAGCTGTGTGCTGAAACTGAGCATGGACTCCCCCGTCACCATCCGCGAGAATGAAGCGGCCATTGCCGAAGCAGCCTTCCGCGAAGGTTATATCAGCCCCCGGCACATTGAACGCAACGGACGGAAAGTAGCCATTATCGCGCCGGGCCTGCAGGACTGGCTACTGCCAACCAACTCAACGGAAAAGGGTACACAGTAACCTCTTCGACAAAAATGAGGCTCCCGGCGGCCTGCTACGTTACGGCATCCCCAACTTCAAGCTGCACAAGCCCATCATCGACCGCCGTATCCGGGTGATGGAAGAAGAAGGCATCCACTTCAAAATGAACAACGATGTGGATGTGCGGCAACTCCCCGAAGGTTTTGATGCCTACTGCATTTGTACCGGAACTCCGACCGCGCGTGACCTTACTGTTCCCGGACGCGAACTAAAAGGTATCCACCTAGCACTGGATATGCTGGCGCAACAAAACCGTATCCTTGCCGGCATGACGTTCCCGAAAGAACAATTGGTTACCGCCAAAGGTAAGAAAGTACTAATCATCGGCGGAGGTGACACCGGCAGCGACTGCATCGGAACCAGTAACCGTCAGGGTGCTGCAAGCGTCACCCAAATCGAAATCATGCCCCAACCGCCCGTAGGACAAAATCCAGCCACTCCATGGCCCCAATTCCCCCTTGTGCTGAAAACCACCTCTTCCCACGAAGAAGGATGCAGCCGCCGGTGGTCTCTTGCCACTCATAAGTTTCTCGGCAAAAACGGTAAAGTCTGCGGTGTGGAAGTGGAACAGGTGGAATGGATTCCCAATCCTGATGGCGACCGCCCTACCATGAAATCCACAGGAAAGATAGAAGTGATTGAAACCGACCTGGTTCTTCTGGCAATGGGATTCCTAAAGCCCGAACATCCCCAATTTGCCGAAAACGTATTCGTAGCCGGTGATGCGGCAAGCGGAGCCAGCCTGGTAGTACGCGCATTGCCAGCGGACGGAAAGCGGCAACGGACATAGACAGTTATCTCAATAAATAAATCAACAAATACAATTATGTGTGGAATCGTAGGAATATTCAAGATAAAGCAACAAACGCAGGAACTGCGTCAGAAGGCATTGAAAATGTCACAAAAGCTCCGCCACCGCGGGCCGGACTGGAGCGGCATCTACGTAGCGACTCTGCCATCCTGGCCCATGAACGCCTCTCCATCGTAGACCCTCAAAGCGGAGGGCAACCCCTATATAGTCCCGACCGGAAACAAATCCTCGCCGTGAACGGAGAAATCTACAACCATCGGGATGTTCGTGCAAAGTACGCCGGAAAATATGATTTCCAAACCGGAAGCGACTGCGAAGTCATCCTTGCCCTTTACCGTGACAAAGGTATTCACTTCCTCGAAGACCTGAACGGCATCTTTGCCTTCGCCCTTTATGATGAGGAGAAAGACGATTTCCTCATTGCCCGCGACCCCATCGGAGTCATACCTTTATATATAGGTAAGGATAAGGACGGCAAAATATACTGCGCCAGCGAGTTGAAAGCCCTCGAAGGGTTCTGTGATGAATACGAACCCTTCCTTCCGGCCATTACTATTGGGGAAAAGAAGGCAAGATGACCCGCTGGTACGTCCGCGACTGGTTTGAATACGAAGCCGTGAAAAACAACAATGCCTATTCCCAGGACATACACGACGGACTGGAAGAGGCCGTTAAACGCCAACTGATGAGTGATGTGCCCTACGGCGTACTTCTTTCCGGCGGTCTGGACAGTTCCGTCATCTCTGCCATTGCCAAGAAATATGCAGGCAAACGGGTAGAAACCGACAATAAAAAAGATGCCTGGTGGCCTCAGCTCCATTCCTTTGCTATCGGTCTGGAAGGTGCGCCCGACCTAATAAAAGCCCGCGAAGTGGCCCGCTTTATCGGAACCGTGCATCATGAAATCCACTATACCATCCAAGAAGGATTGGACGCTATCCGCGACGTCATTTACTACATCGAGACTTACGATGTCACCACCGTTCGCGCCTCTACCCCGATGTATTTGCTGGCACGCGTCATTAAAAGCATGGGAATCAAAATGGTGCTGAGTGGCGAAGGGCTGATGAAGTGTTCGGCGGCTATCTCTATTTCCACAAAGCTCCTACAGTCCAAGCCTTTCATGAAGAGACCGTGCGTAAACTAGGCAAGCTCCACCTCTATGACTGCTCCGTGCCAATAAATCCCTCGCAGCGTGGGGAGTGGAAGGCCGAGTGCCTTTCCTGGACAAAGAATTTTTGGACATAGCCATGCGCCTCAATCCCGAAGCAAAGATGTGCCCCGGAAACACCATTGAAAAGAAAGTCGTTCGCAAAGCCTTTGCAGACATGTTGCCCGACAGTGTAGCATGGCGACAGAAAGAGCAGTTCAGCGACGGCGTGGGCTATAGTTGGATTGATACACTGAAAGCCCTTACCGCCGAAGCCATCAGTGACGAGCAAATGGCGCACGCAGCCGAACGGTTTCCTATCAATACACCGCAAAACAAGGAAGAATATTACTATCGCAGCATCTTCCAGGAGCACTTTCCCAGTGAAAGCGCAGCCCGCAGCGTGCCAAGCGTACCCAGTGTGGCATGTTCTACCGCCGAGGCCCTTGCATGGGACGCCGCCTTCAAGAACATGAACGAACCAAGCGGACGGGCCGTGAAGGGAGTGCACGAAGAAGCATACGATTCATAATATGGCAACGTGAATTCGATTCCGACAAATTCATGCATATCTTTAACGCTTCTCTTACAGCATTCATTAAATGAAGAGATGCTTTGCACCCCGAACTTTTGCGCAGCCTTGCCTCCGAAAAGAGGAAGGCTGCGCGGTGCTTTGTCAACGTTTTCGAAATAGAGTGGAAAAAACAGCCCTTTCCATGCTGGGTATCAGAAAAAAATGGTGTAACTTTGTATAGCTATAAAAAAGAGAAGAAGAAAGATGGAAACAAAGAAAGCGCCTCAAATCCCTTACGGCATCTCGGACTTTGTGCGGATGCGGACTGAAAATTATTATTATGTGGACAAGACCATGTATTTGCCCCTGATTGAAGATACAGCCAGCTATATCTTTATGATACGTCCGCGCCGTTTCGGAAAAAGCCTTTTCTTAAGCATGATGAAAGCCTACTATGACATCTTGCAAAAAGACCGTTTCGAAGAGTTATTCGGCGGACTATGGATTGGTAAGAATTCCACCGACCAGCGCAACCGTTTCCAGGTGATTTATTTTGATTTCTCAAAGGCAGGGGTTTCATTGGAAAGACTGGAAAAATGTTTTGAGACTTATTGCAATGTTGTCCTCTACCTGTTCATAAAGGATTACGCTTCTTATTATTATGATAATTTTGAAGAAAAGTGCTGTATCTGGCTCAAGGAACCACGTTACATAAAGTCCTGATACAGTTCAAAGGATGGGAAGTGGTGAGAAGTGAAAAAGATACACATTAAAAACACAATTAACAGATAAAATAATGAAAACACCTTTTATTCCTAAATTGATTCTCTTTTTTATCCTATTTTTTCTTTATTCTGCTGGACATGCACAACAACGGGATTCAGTAACCATATGCGGACAAGTAACAGATTATAACGGACAACCCATTGACAGTTGTTCCATCTTTTGGCAAAGCCCCTCTTTTGATGACATTAAACAAGCCATCACTGACAAAAACGGATACTACACCACCCGTATTCCTAAAGGAAAGTATCAAAGTATGGGAGCTATCAATATGTCTACCTACCCACATACCGTAAAACCCGGACTAGCGGAAAAAGACCAACGTCTCGAATTTTGGGCATGGAATTTCATTGCCGATCGTGATACCACTCTCAACATTCGCTATCATCGTATGGAAGTCTATGGACTACGTATTTTCCACATCCCTGGAGGCATGCCCACCTATCAGATATATGTTCGCCCCATGAGTCTGACCCGTACCCTGCAATGGCAAAAAGAAGAAAAATCCTCACTTGTACATGCACAGGATCTTAGCAAGATTGAGCAAACAGGTTTAAGCAAACAAGCCAAAGGCGTTTTGCTGGCACCATCGGCTGACAAACTAAAAGCTATCGTTTGGATAGATGGAGAAGAAGTACCTGTTCTGATGAAACAAGAGATAAAAGAGTACTTCGATGCTACCGAATACGGCAATGCCTATCTGCTGACCGTGGATATGCCCAAACACCAGAAAAATATTCTCCCCTACCGAATATTTAAAGTAGAGTTAACAGATTTAGAGAATGGTGACCGTGGAGAAGGGCTTTATTATATGGAAAAAGAGAACTATATAAAATAAAAAGAAGCGGTATTCTACCGCTTCTTGAGCCGAAACCGGGACTCGAACCCGGGACCTATTCATTACGAATGAATTGCTCTACCAACTGAGCCATTTCGGCAACTGTTTTTTCTGCAATATCGGGTGCTTTTCTGAAAAAGCGTTGCAAATATATATCTTTCTTTCGAAATAAAGAAACTAAAAGCGGATAATTTTTCAGTTATCCGATTTTGTTATGTCAATTGATGCCGGATTTATTGGTAGGCTTCTTCATGTATCCCTTTCATGGCCCATCCGCTTGGTTCGTTTATGTTCTTGAAAGCGGTATCCCACGTAAGAGCTTCAACGGTAGAATTGTTTTCTTTTATGTAAAGATTATAACATCAAGGCGTAAAAACTATTTTACACTAATTGCTCTCCTCATCAAATACCCGTGATATACTGAAATTTACCCACTCCATACCCAAACAATTCAATATCCGTCAAAGTTTGATGGTCTTTACCTTACCCGAAATGATGGTCAGATGCACCGTTCCATCCTTTTCTATCTCCACCTTCTGATATCTGGCCTCCACCACCACTTTTCCATCCAGCGCCATCACCCCCCACTGGCAGGCATTCCCT
>ENA-OQEX01000088-OQEX01000088.1-human-gut-metagenome-genome-assembly--contig:-NODE-88-length-53550-cov-9.631900_pt1 | contig 53550 bp, 59 predicted proteins | sample MGYA00242802_ERZ504649 | MGnify/ENA primary metagenome ERZ504649 (study PRJEB26092, sample SAMD00036194) | human gut metagenome | host: Homo sapiens | study: EMG produced TPA metagenomics assembly of...
TTCGACGGGGTTTCCACCCAAATGTACCGGTACTGCTTCTGGCTGAGCGCCACGGAAACGGCCGCCGTGTCGGTGATGTCCACCACGTCAAGACCGACGCCCCACGGCACGAACACCTTGGAAAGCAAACGGTAGGTGCCACCATATACGTCATTGCCCAGCAGAATATTGTCGCCCGGCTTGAGGGTGGCACGCAACAGCACGTCGATGGCGGCCAGTCCGGAAGCGAAACTCAGCGCGTAGTTCGCGCCTTCGACCGCTGCAAGCTGTTCGTCGAAGGAATTGCGGGTCGGATTGATGGAACGGCTGTAATCATAACCGTTGCGCAGGCCGCCGACACCGTCCTGCTTGAACGTGGACGTCATATAAATAGGAGTGACCACGGCTCCGGTGGTCGGATCGGGCTCCTGACCTGCGTGAATGGCGCGGGTGGCAAGTGCAGTGGCGTTCAGGGCTTCGGTGTTGGTCGAGATGGTCATGATGGGAACTCCTTGAAAATATCGAATGGTTTGGGTTGAACGAATGATGGGCATGATCGTGAAACAGCTGATCGGTGGTCTACAGATACCGCTCCGCAAGACTTGGCTTGGACGTGCGTTCCACAACGTCGGCGAATCCGTTGGCACGCATCCAATCGTCGTTGAAGATCTTTTCCATATAGCTGCGACCGGAATCCGGCAGCAACACCACGACCAGCTGGTCTTCGTCCAAATCGTGCTCGCGTGCGTATTTAAGCGCTGCCGTAACGGCCATGCCGGACGAGCCTCCGACCAGCAGACCTTCTTCCGCAGCCAAACGGCGGGTCATTTCGAATGCTTCGGCATCGTTGACCTGCACGATTTCGTCGGGAAGTTCACGGTCGAACGCTTTCGGATAGAAATCCTCGCCCACGCCTTCGATGCTGTACTGATGCACGTCGTTCGGATTGGAATAGATGGATCCTTCCGGGTCGCGCCGATCACTTGTACTGCGCCGTCGGAAGCTTCCTTCAGGTAGCGTCCGGTGCCGGAAATGGTGCCGCCAGTGCCGATGCCCGCCACGAAATGCGTGACCTGATGGTCGCTGGCTTCCCAGATTTCCGGACCGGTGGTGTGGTAGTGGCTTTCCGGTCCGTTCGGGTTGTCGTATTGGTTCGGGCGGTATCCGCGGGAATCGCTTTGGCGAGGCGTTCCGCCACCTGGTAGTAGGAGCGCGGATCATCCGGACCAGCATCGGTAGGGGTTACCACCACTTCTGCACCATAGGCGCGAAGCACCGCACGCTTGGCTTCGGAAACCTTGTCTGGCAGGGTGAAGATGGTGCGGTATCCGCGCTGCTGGGCCACGAGGGCAAGTCCTACGCCGGTGTTGCCGGAGGTCGGTTCCACAATCACACCGCCCGGCTTGAGTTCGCCGCTACGTTCGGCCGCGTCGATGATGCGTTCCGCAATGCGGTCTTTGGAGGAGCCGCCAGGATTGAAATATTCGACTTTGACTGCGATGGTGGCTTTGATGCCGTCGGTCACATGGTTGAGTTTGACGAGCGGAGTGTTGCCGATGAGCTCGGAAAGGGAGTTGTGGATGGTCATGTCGTTTCCTTGCGAAGAGTGATTTCCGTTGGCTTCCGATGAATGATTTCGTTGTTTTGATTTCGAGAAGCTCGCGCTTATCACTTGCAATGATTTGAAACGGGACCTGTGATGGTGTTTTCGCTGCGGTTCATCCACATATGCCGCGTAATACCAACCGCGTAAGGCACTGGTTATGGATGATTTCTGCGATACTCTGGCATGCAACGCAAGTTGCGCATGCCGAAAAAGAATGCCCTGTCTCAAGTTATGCTTCGATGAACCACGCGCCCCTCGGGCGGTTGGTCAGCGACAGCAACAACAAGAGAAATTGAACATGGCTCACACAATAGCACACGTAACGACATCGGCGTGTCTTACCTGTTCATATAGCGGCAAAAAAGCTGCAATCATGCGGATTTCAACATGATCGCAGGCTTTTTGCGCAGTGTCACAAATCAGAGCGAAGCCGCGTCCAGCAATCGTTTGGTGTAATCGCTGGTCGGATGGTGCAACACGGTTTCCGTAAGTCCGCATTCCTCAACGCAACCGTCGTGCAACACCATAATGCGATCTGCGATATGCTGCACCACTCCCAAATCGTGTGACACCATGATCAGCGACATATCAGGTTCGCCGCTACGAATCGCAGCGAACGATGCGAGAATCTGCGTTCGTGCGGCCACGTCGACGGCGCTCATCGGCTCGTCGGCAAGCAATACTTTCGGATGATCCGCAATGGCACGTGCGATGGCCACGCGTTGCGCCTGACCGCCAGAGAGGTCCACGGGGAACCGATTTTCATATGCGGCAGGGTCGAGACTCACCATGCGGAAGGCTTCCGACACGCGTTCCGCAATCCGTTCCTGCGACCAATCAGGGTGATGCAACCGCAATGGTTCGGCAACGGATCTGCCGACCCTCCAACGCGGATCCAACGAGCCGAATGGGCTTTGGAACACCAATCCGCAGCTACGCCGCAGTTCGCCGGCGACTTCGCCTTGCACAGGCTTGCCGAAATACGTAATCTCGCCCGTTTCAGCGTGTTCGAGCCCCAGCAATACTCGTGTAAGGGTGGTTTTGCCGGATCCGGATCCGCCGATCACCGCAAGGCACTCCCCCGAACGTACGTCGATATCAACATCGTGCAGCACCTGACGACGCTGTTGTTTCGCACCGTAGTATTTGCTGATGCCGCGACCTTGCAGCATTGTGGTTTTTTCGTTTTCGCCCGTCACGACCGTTCTCCTTATTTGGTTTCGGCATCGATCCGCAACGACAGCGCACGTGCCGAAGTCACCAATTGCGAAGCGACTTTAGTGTGCGGCGACTGCAGGATATCGGCGGTTTGTCCTGATTCGGCAACACGTCCATCAGCAAGTACATAACAGCGTGTGGTTGCATGATTGAGTACCGCGAAATCGTGGGTGATGAAGAGCATGGATGCGCCGGAATCGTCCACCAACGATGCCAGCAGATCGACGATCTGCCGTTGCGTGATCGAATCCAGCGCGGTGGTTGGCTCGTCGGCGATAATCAGGCGCGGCGACGTGACCAATGCGGCCGCGATGCCGACGCGCTGCTGTTGTCCGCCGGAAAGTTCATGCGGATATTTGTTCAGCACATCTTCCGGCAGCCTGACTTTGGCGAACATTGCTTTGACACGGTCCAACCGTTCGTCACGGGTCAGATCGTAATGCAAACGCAGTGGCAGCGCGACCTGCTGCGCCACGGTCATCACCGGATTCAATGCGGCGGAAGGATTCTGGAACACCATGCCACATAACGGCCACGCAGATCGGCGATCGCTTGATCCGACGCTCCGACGATTTCAGTACCACCCATGTCAATACTGCCGGAAACCTGTGCGGAAAGCGGCAGCAAGCCCATGATGGATTTGGCGATCATGGATTTGCCGGAACCGGACGAACCGATCAAACCGACACGTTCACCGTCGGCGATGTCCATATCGACATCATGCACAATCGGCATTCCATCGATGACGATATTGAGATTACGGATGCTGACGCTCATGCGCGTTCCTCCGATTCAACATGGGTGGCTTCACCTTGCCGCAATGCCGGATTCGTCAGCGGATCGATGGCGTCATGCAACGCATCGCCAAACAGATTCAGCGCTATCACCATCAAGGTGACCACCAATCCCGGCCACACCACAGCCATCGGATAAATGCTGATGAATTTCACGGACGTGGCAAGCGAATGCCCCCAACTGGGCACTCCCGCACCGACGCCAACACCCAGATACGTCAATCCAGCCTCCGCCAAGAGCGACGTGCCCGCACTCATCGACAGCTGAACGCATAACACCGGAACCGTATTCGGCACAATATGCGTGAAAAACACGCGTAACGAACTCGCACCCGACCACAAAGCCGATTCCACATAGTCAGAACGTGCGGCGAGCATGGCCGCGGGGCGTAGAATACGCGCCAAATTCAGCCCGTATGCAAGTCCGCATGCGGCGATGATCACCGCTGCGACGCGCCGAACGGCACGGAAAGCATCAAGGCGATCAGCACTGTTGGAATGGAAATCAACGCATCCACCACAACCACCGACGTGGAAGCCAATGCGCCATGGCGAGACACCATGGCCGCCACCAGCAGCAGGCCGATGGCCGCGGCAACCACCACGGTAAGCAGTGCGATCGCAAGATTCGTACGGGAACCGGCCATCAACCAGCTCAACACATCAGCGCCAACACCATCAGTACCCAACATGTGAGCGCCGGACGGCGAAGCCACGTGTTGAATCCGTCAGTATCAAGCAGCAAATATGGCGTCCACACCAGCGAAATAGCCGACACAACCAGCCATATCGCAAGCATGATCAGCGAATACTTGCCACCAGCGGTACGCCATATGGAGGGAATCACGGTTTTCACAGCGTTTTTCGAAGTAGTTTTCTCAGCAGACTGTTTCATCATGCAAGCACCTCCCCCGACACCAATCCGGCATCTTTCAGACGCGGATCAAGCGCACGATGCACCACATCAACCACTAATCCAAGCAAGAGGAAGAACGTAGCCAACAGGAACAATTCGCTCTGCACTGCAATCAGATCTCGATTGCCAACATCGGTGACCAACATGGTGCCAAGCCCCGGAAGCGCGAACAGATTCTCAACCACCATTACACCGGTGACCATCTGGCGAACGTCAAACCGATCACCGACACCAATTGCGGTGTGGCAAGACGCAAAGCGACGCGCAATACCGCCTGTTTGCGGGTCATGCCGCATGCCATGGCCATGTCGACCGCCTGAGACGAGGCCTTGTCCCCCACGGCGGCACGCGTGTAACGCATAATGGACGCGCCTGCGGTAACGCCGGTGGCGAGCGCCGGAAGTATCAAAGAAGCCAACGCCTGCAAGGGCGCGCCCCAGCCATTATCGGGAAAACCTTGAGCAGGCAGCAATCCCAACAGTCCTGAACCGCGTGAGAACAGCAGAATCAACAGCAATCCGCCCCATAATGCGGGAATGGCGCCGGCAACAATCGCAATACCATGACAAAGCCCACGCAAGCGGGCATTACGGGTCAGCACAGCAGCGCAACCAAGCGGCAGGCCGATCGCCAATGCGATCAGCAAACTCACGATGATCAGTGGAAACGTTACCGAAGCACGAGACGCAACCTGTGCCGACACCGCTTTGCCTCCGATGGTGGACACACCAAGATCGCCATGCAGCAATCCCAGCATCCAATCGCCGTATTGCGCCACGTACGATTTGTCCAAGCCAAGTTCGGTACGAAGCGACGCGATACGTTCAGGGGCTGCGTTCGTTCCTGCGATCACCGCAGCCACATCGCCCGGCAGCATGCGCAACAGCACGAACACCAGAAGCGACAGACCGAACAGGGCCACGACGAACAGTCCCAGCCGTTTGACTACAAATCTCATAGTTGAACCACCATTGGTCTATCGCTCGATCCGTGCGTTTGCAGCGATACGCACCCATTCACCGTCATTACCCTACCCAACAATATCGCGCCAGTGTGTGGCGGTGCCGCAACGATGCCGCCGCAAACACCGCCACACATCAGTTTTCATCACTTGTTTTCCATCGATTTTTCGTCGATTCACCGCGCCTTGGTGATCTGCCACAATGGCAGCACCGTCTGGCTCAGCTTGCTGGGGAATCCCTGCACGTTCTTGTGGTATGCCACCGTCACACGATAGCCGAACAGCCAGTCGGCGGGGGCATCCTCGCTTACTGCTTTCGCAGCCTGCTTCAGGTAGTTTGCACTGGATTCCTCATCGGTGGCGGCGAGCGCTTGGCATACAGTTCTTGGGCTTGCTTGCGTCGTAGTGGAAGTAGTAGTCGGGCGTGGTCCACTTGTAGAAGTCGTGGCTTTCGGCGTGGTCCACCAACGAAAGTTCATAGTCGCCGTTGGCGTGCACGTCTTGCAGCCATGTGGAGAATTCCACGTAGTTGATGCTGAGATCAATGCCGATTTTGGCGAGCTGGCTACGCAGTTGGTCGCCGAGTTCCGTGCCGTACGTGTTGGCGTAGGTGAGGGTGAGTTTCAGCGGATTATCGGTGGAATAGCCGGCTTCAGCATGAGTTCCTTGGCTTTGTTCACATCGTACGGGTACAGGTCGGTCAAGTCCTCATAGCCCGGGTCCACGGATGGGATCGGCCCGCCGAGCGCATAGTCGACGTTACCGCGCGAAGCGATGATTTCCTCATGGTTGATGCCGTAACGGAGTGCCTGACGCACGCGCTTGTCGGCAAGCTTGCTGTTCGCGCAGTTGAAGGCGAGCACGTATTTGTCGCTGCCGTCCGCCGCGGACACCTGATACGTGTTGGTGTCAAGCGATTTGGCGAGCGTGGCGTTCACCGGGGAAAGCACGTCGACTTCGCCGCTTTTCAGCGCGTTGACGGCTGCGTTATCGTCGGTGAGGAATTTGATGATCACGTTTTCGGTTGCGGCCTTGTGTGCGCTTCCCCAATACTTCGGGTTGGCTTTGAGCGCCATTTTGCTGGCGGAATCGAAGGATTCCACCGTGTACGGGCCCGATCCGACGGCTTCGGTTTTCGCGTTGTATTCGGCGTCCTTATCGAACACCAGGCCGGGGCGTCCGGTCAGGTACCACAGCAGGTTGGAATCGGGGGTGCTGAGCGTGAGCTTCACGGTGTCGCTATCGACCGCTTCGGCTTTTTCGAGGCTTTCGACCTGATTGGCGTTGTAATACTGCTGTTCTTTGAGCTGGTTAATGGACCAGGCCACATCTTCGGCGTCCAACGTGTCTCCGTTGGAGAAGTTCATGTTCTCGTTGAGATGGAACGTATACGTTGTGCCGTCGTTGGAAATATCCCAGCTTTTCGCCAGTCCCGGCTGCACTTTGTTGTCGGAATCGCGCGACAGCAGTCCTTCGTACACATTGCCGATCAGCACCTGTTCGATCGCCGATCCGGACTGGTGGCGAATGTCGAGACTTACGGGGGCGAGTTTCAGTCCAATGGTCACGGTGTTGGAGGTGCCATTTTCCGCGGTATCGCTGGATGCGTTGTTGTTACGGAACACGACGACGCCCACAATGATGGCGACCACTGCGATCACTGCAATGATGGCGATGATCCACTTGTTGGGCCCCTTGGATTTCGGTGATTTGGCACGCGCGTTCAAAGTTGCGTCGGTGCTTGCCGAGTTTGCGGCTGATTGTTGTGTTGTTCGTTCTTCTGTTCGGTTGCGTCGGCTTCGCCGTACGCACCTGAAGATTGCGACATGATTGCTCCTGTTTGATTATGTGTTTGTTCTGGTTGACCGCCTGTACGGGTCGATCACCAAAGTCTGATTCTACAATCCGCCATGCCCGCAGGATTCATCTGACGGCAATGCCGCAATGCCGCATGCCTCAGCCGGTTCGATATATACTTGACGCAGTTTTCGTAAGTCTTGCCAACGTCAAGGGAAGGACAATATCGGCTATGGCGCATATTCTTCTCGGCGTGACCGGCAGCATCGCCGCATTCAAGGCCTGCCATCTCGCCTCCGACTGGAGCAAGCAGGGACATGAGGTTCGCGTGGCCATGACCGCGGCCGCGCAGGAGTTCGTCACCCCGTTGACGTTCAGCTCGCTCACGCATACGCAGACGCGCACGTCCATGTTCGCAGCACAGCGCAATGACGGCGATGTTGCGCATACGCCATCCGATCCGCTGCATATCAATCACGTGGATGATGCGAAATGGGCGGACATGCTCGTCATCGCTCCTGCGAGCGCCGATATCATTGCGAAAATCGCATGCGGCATTGCCGACGACCAGCTGACAAGTACCGTGATTGCCTATAGCGAGGGACCGAAAATCCTATGCCCTGCCATGAACGTGCACATGTATGAGAATGCCGTGACGCAACGCAATCTCAATGCCTGCTGTGAACTCGGATGGACCATTGTGGAGCCGGGATCCGGTATGCTTGCCTGCCAGGATGTTGGCAAGGGGCGCATGGAGGAGCCTGCTGCGATCGAAGCTGCCGTAGCTGATCTGCTGCGTGCGAACCAGCCCGCAGAAACGTTGCCATTGCACGGATTGCATGTGCTCGTCACCGCCGGCCCCACACAGGAGCCACTTGATCCCGTGCGCTACCTCACCAATCATTCCACTGGAAAAATGGGCTATGCGATCGCCGAGCAGGCACGCGATATGGGCGCGGATGTGACGCTGGTATCCGGCCCTGTCACATTGAGCGCTCCCCGCGGCATTGATACGGTTCACGTCACCACCGCGCAGCAAATGTTCAACGCGGTGCAAGAGCATTTCACGCAGGCCGATTTGACGATTATGGCCGCTGCCGTCGGCGATTTCCGCCCGATTGAGCAGTCTTCGGAGAAAATCAAGAAGAACGGGCGCGTCAATATCGATCTGCGGCTCACTTCGAATCCCGATATTCTCGCATGGGCAGGCGCGCATAAAACCGCCGGTCAAACCTTGTGCGGTTTCGCCATGGAAACGCAGGATCTTGAATCGAACGCAGCGAAAAAACTCACATCCAAGCATTGTTCCATGCTGGTGGCCAACAATCTCAACACTCCCGGCGCCGGATTCGCGGTGGATACGAATGTGGTGACCGTGCTGAAACCCGGCGAAACCACCGACGAACCGATCATCGAGCATTGGAACAAGATGAGCAAGCAGGAATTGGCGGAACGCATCCTCACCGAATTGGCAGCGTTGCGCAATACCGAATCCGCTGAATCGCAAGCATCGTAACCATCAACCAACATCACAGGAAATAGCGTCAATACAGCAATCGTAAGGAGAATTCGACATGCTTCTGGTCGCAGTCGACATCGGCAACACCAATGTGGTGATCGGCTTTCTCGATGACGGGCATATCGCCGGCACGTATCGCATCACCACGAAGCGAACCACACGTCGGATGAATATGGCCTGATGATCACGCAATTCCTGCGGCTGAGCGGCTATGCGCCGGGCGATGTGGACGATGTGATCATCACGTCGGTGGTGCCGAAGGTCATGCATTCGTTCCGTGCCAGCATTGTGAAATTCCTCAATATCGATCCGATGATTGTTGGACCGGGAGTCAAAACCGGCATCAATATTCGCATGGACAATCCGCAGAATATGGGCGCGGACTGCATTGCCGACTGTGCGGGAGCCTACTACGAGTATGGCGGGCCGATTCTGGTGGCGGATTTCGGCACGGCCACCACATTCAACTATGTGACCGCCGATGCGTCGGTGATTTGCGGGCTCATCACCACCGGCATTCGCACAGGCGCGGCCGCCTTGTGGGATGCCACGGCCCAGTTGCCGGAAGTGGAGATCACGCGCCCCTCGTCGATTCTGGCGAAAAGCACCAGCCAGCCATGCAGCCGGCCTGTATTACAACTTCCTTGGCGGCATCGAACGTACGATCGCGCAATTCCATCGTGAAATCGACGAGGATTTCCGCGTGGTTGCGACGGGCGGATTAAGCCGCGTGTTCGCCGACGATACCGACATGATCGACATTTATGACCCTGATCTGATTTTCAAAGGCATGCTGCATATTTACGAACGCAATATTCGACAATAACTTTTCGTCAACATACAATCTCAATATATAAAAATAATGGCTGTCTTGAATTCAAAAGAAAAACAAGACAGCATCATTATTTTTACAACTATAGCAAATAATTAACTATTTACTGAATAGTAAAGCCCTGATTGGCTCCATATTCCTTCAAATCCTTCTGCCACAGCGCAATACCGCTTTTCAATTTGAGACGATCAGCGGAATCAGTTTCCTTCAACGCGTCGCCGATGGCGGATTTGTCGGACACTTTGCCACCGGCCGCGATGATATTCAGCCTGTCCTGCTCTTTGCGCAACCGGCTCGACCATTTGTAGGCCTTGCCTACGGTAGTGCGGAAGTCGCTTCGCGCATACACTTCAAACGGCAGATACTGGTAACCGGTCGACACGTTTTCCGCGGCTTGGGAAAGCACGCGATTGTATTCCTGACCGCCGAAATACGGGATTTCAATGCCACGTTCGTCGGTCACGGTGGTTTTGCGCAGGAATTCCCGATCAGACAACGTGATGTTATCGGCGGGGAACGCACCGCCGTCCACACGGGCTTTGATGCCTTCCGCGTTATGGCATGCGTATTCGATGAAACGATATGACGCTTCGGGCTTGCGCGAACGCTGCAACACAGCCAGCGCCGAACCGCCGTTTTCCGACGTGGTATAACTGCCATCCGGCGTGGGCATCTGTGCCACACGCCACAAACCCGCGGTTCCGGGAAGGTTCGACATGAGCAGCGACGGCAGCCAAGCACCGGAGAACATGGAAGCGATCTTCCCCTCCCCCACGGCTTCCTTCCACCCATCGGACCATGTGGTCAGATTGGTGGCGACCAAACCTTCGTCGATCATTTTCTGCCAGAATTCGGTGAAGGTTCTCGTACCCTCATCGTCGGTGAGGTTGATCGTCACGTTTTTGCCGTCGTTGGAGGTGGAGAACGGACGGCCTCCGGCAAGCCAGATCATCGTGTCGTAGAAGCTGGCGTCACCCGAATCGGCTGCGATGTACACGCCGATGCTTTTCAGCTTTTTGGCCGCCTCGTAATAGTCGTCCCACGTGCGAATCTTGGAGCATCGATGCCTACCTGCTCGAACACGCTGTCGTTGTAGAAGAACGCCATTGGACCGGAATCCATGGGAAGGCCGTACACGCGGCCGTTCAGCTGCACCGAAGCCCACGTACCGGGCGTGTAGAAATCGCCGTAGCCTTCCGTACGCCCGGTGATCGCCACCAGCTGGCCGCTTACCGCGTACTGGCGCAACGCATAGTATTCCAATTGCACCACGTCGGGAATGCCGTAACCGTCTTGAATGGCGTTGTTGAGATTGTCGTAACCGCTTGTGTTCTTCCAAATAACGTGGATGTCGGGGTTTTCCTTTTCGAAGCTGGCAATGACCTGTTTCATGCTCGGTTCCCACGACCACACGGTGATTTCGGTGCGGGAATCGACGTTGGCTCCGCAAGCGGCCGCACTGACTGCCATAATGGCCGCACAGCAGATGGCGATGAGTCGTTTCACCAGTTTCAAGCCGATTCCTTCCGTTTGAAGTTCCCACACGAAAACGTACGTACAGACATACGCATTCGAGTGTACGTCAGTCACCCGAAAGCCAGCGTACAATCCTCCAATCTCTTCGATTCAGCCACGCAATCCACTGATAGCTCAAAAAAGCGTCCGCCGATTGACAATCCCTCAATCCACAGACGCTCATATTTACCGATTCCACTATGGAATCATGCAGCTACTTCACGGTGTAGCCCTGCTGAGATGCATAATCCTTGATATTCTTTTCCCAAGCCTGAACACCTTCAGCAAGGGTGACGGACTTGTCGGTATATGCACCACCGGCATCATCGCTATATACGCCACGCGCATAAACCTCGAACGGCAGGAACTTGTAGCCAGTCGAAACATTGGCCGCAGCCTTGGCGAGCTCCTCATTGAACTTCTGACCACCGAAGTATTCGTGCGCATTGCCATCGGAATCAGTCAGAGAGGTCATGTTCAGGAAGTCATCAGAAGCGAGAGTGTCGTTATCGGCAGGGAATGCGCCGCCAGCGACGCGAGTCTTGATGCCTTCGGCATTGTGGCACGCATATTCAGCGAACTTGTATGCAGCTTCGGCCTTGGCCTTGTCATCCGTCTTGACCATCGCCAGCGAAGAACCACCGTTCTCGGAATTGGTTTCAGATCCATCCGGAGTCGGCATCTGAGCAACACGCCACTTCCCCTCACCGTCAGGAGCACCGGAAAGCAAGTTGTACGGCATCCAAGCACCGGTCAGCAGCGAAGCGATAGAGCCGTCATTCAAACTCTTGTTCCAATCATCACTCCAGCCTGCGGTCTTGGTATCGATAAGATCATCATCAATCATCTTCTGCCAGAAATCAACAAAAGTCTTGACCTTGGAATCATTGCTGAGGTTGATGGTGACGGACTGTCCATCGGAACCAGTGGAGAACGGCGTCGCGCCCGCCAGCATGTCATGGAATCGAAGAAGCAGCATCACCAGAATCGGACGTAATGTAGGACCCTGTTGCGCGAACCTTCTTGGCAGCATCGTAGAACTCATCCCACGTCCTCACCCGAGTCGGATCGACCCCGGCCTTATCAAACACATCCTTGTTATAGAACCATGCCATCGGTCCGGAATCCATCGGCAGTGCATACACACCGCCATTAAGTTTCACAGAAGCCCACGTGCCCGGCGTATAGAAATCCGAGAACTTGTCCGCACCAAACTGACTCAGGTCTTCAATCTCTCCACGAACCTGATATTCGGGAAGTGCATAATACTCAATCTGCACCAAATCTGGCGCACCTTTACCTGCAGAAAGCGCATTGTTCAAAGCCGTGTATTCGGTCTTGTTCGTGCCGGCATTGGTCACCTTAACAGTGATGTCCGGATTGGCCTTTTCAAAATCCTTCACGGTACGCGGCAAAGTGGAATCCCAAGACCATACCGTAATTTCAGTCTTACCACCCTCTGTCACCCCCGAAGAACTCGAATTCGAGGAACTCCCGCAGGCTGCGACACTAGTCAGCATCGCAGCAGCAGCAACCAGAGCGATTGTTTTCTTGGATGCAGTGAACTTCATCGTTCTTCCTTCCTTTAAATATGGCCGACCTCCTACATCGACCAACATTATCGGCTATGAATCATTCATTGACGCTTCCGACAGTCATGAGGATAACACAAAAGTTATGTTTACGCAAACAAATAGGCAAATCGTTGATTTTACAGTATTTCTTTAGTTACCTAGCATATTTTGTTTAGCTACGCAAACACGATATGATTGCATACTAGACGTATGCATATCCGTCGAAGCTCGCGCAACGCAGACATTTCATCAGACCACTCATCGAAAGGAACGGCATGACTTCCGGAACCAGCACAATCACAGTGCAAAAAAACAGCGCAATTGCCGATATACCACCCCGCATTTTCGGATCATTTGTAGAACATCTTGGACGTTGTGTCTACGGAGGCATTTATGAGCCAAGTCACCCCACAGCCGACGAAAACGGATTCCGCCAAGACGTCATCAATCTAGTCAAAGAACTTGGTGTGACCTGCGTGCGTTACCCCGGCGGCAATTTCGTCTCTGCCTACAATTGGGAGGATGGCACAGGGCCACGGGGGCAACGCCCAATACGACGAGATCTCGCATGGCACAGCACCGAAACCAATGAAGTCGGTATCGACGATTTCTACCGATGGAGCAAGAAGACCGGTACCGAAATCATGCTTGCCGTCAATATGGGCACCCGAGGATTGAAGGCCGCACTGGAAGAGTTGGAATACGTCAACGGAGCGCCCGGCACCGAGCTTGCCGATCGCCGCGTACGTAACGGAATCACCGAACCAATGGACATCAAAATGTGGTGCATCGGCAATGAAATGGATGGCCCTTGGCAGGTGGGACATATGAGCCTGACGAGTATGCCGCAGCCGTGGACCGAGTCGCACACGCCATGAAACTCGCGGAATCAGGCTTGGAACTCGTGGCCTGCGGCTCCTCCAGCGCCCATATGTCAACGTTTGGATCCTGGGAACGCAGCGTGCTTACCAAAGCGTACGACAATCTCGATTTCGTCTCCTGCCATGCCTACTACTACGAACGTGGGGCAAAATCGTTGCAAGATTATCTGGCAAGTTCACAAGACATGCAAACGTTCATCTCCACCGTGGCGGCATGTGCAGACGAAGCCAAAAATGCCCACACAGGCGATCATGATATAGCACTGTCATTTGATGAGTGGGGCGTCTGGTATTCCGACGTCTGGAATCAGCAGGAAGCTGAATGGAAAGCCCAATCAGGCAAGGATCTTCATCATGAGTCATGGCCGAAAGCACCGCGTCTGCTCGAAGATATCTACAATGCAGCCGATGCAGTGGTAGAAGGGTCGCTGATGATCACTCTGCTTAAGCACTGCGACCGAGTGCGTTCTGCCTCGCGCGCGCAGTTGGTCAATGTGATTGCGCCAATCATGGCCGAAAAGAACGGTCCCGCATGGCGTCAAACTGTCTTCTATCCGTTTGCCGAAGCCGCACAACACGCCCATGGCATTGCTACAGTCCAGTCATCGACTCTCCCAACGTAGAGACTGAATCTTTCGGCTTGGTCAATGCCCTTGATTCAGTAATCACTTGGGACGAAACGAATCATTCCGGTCTTCTGCTTATGGTGAATCGCGACGCATCCGACGCACATAAGGTTACGGCTTCTCTGTCTCAACTGCCGTATTTCGACATATCCGACTTCCATATAGACAAGGCCATTATTCTGCATGACGACAATCCATATCAGCGTAATTCCGCAGACGACCCAACCGCAGTGACACCCCAAGAGCTTCATGCAACAATCGACAATGGATCAGTTCACTGCACTTTGCCAGCAATCAGTTGGGCTGCAGTGGAATTCCACGCCTAGTTTTTATTCGAATAGTATAAATTAAATGGGTGTCGGCAGATTGACAATCATCAACCTGCGACACCCATAATGTTGCGATTATTTGCTTGCTGTCCGCTTACTGCTTAGTGACGATCACGCCGTTCGGTTTAATCGAGGCCGTTTCGCCGTCCACGTCCGCGAACGAGGAGACCACGACTTCGCCTTCCACCGGAACCCGGACCGTCTCATGCGTGCGGTTGAACGAGAACACGAACCTCGAACCGTTCGCGCCCTCACGTTCGACGTGCAGCACTCGGCCGTCGTTTCCGCCCGCTTCGGCCATGCCGAGCGAATCAAGAATTTCCGGCAGGCTCAACGCGATGCCGTCCCGCCCGAGGCGCGCGCCCACGTACACGCTGCGACCTTCGCCGAACGTGTGCGCGACGATCGCCGGAGCGCCGTCCATGCCGGTCCACGGATCGTCCTTGAACGTTTCCAGCACGGTGGCCGTCCCGTCGACCGAGCCGATCACGTCGGCGATATCGTGCGCGACCGCGCCGTTCGACAACTCGAGGCGATCCGGCACGCCCGTGAAATCGTCGCCCATGGGCATGAATTCCTCCACGCGCACGCCGACCACGTCACGGATCGAGCCCGGATACCCGCCGAGCCACACGTGGTCCTTCTCGTCCGAGATGCCCGTGTAGTAGGTCACGACCAGTCGACCGCCGCCCACGACGTAATCGCGCACCCTGCGGGTCGTTTCCTCGGAAAGCAGGTATACGCTCGGCAATACGACCATCTCATAGTCATCCCAGGCGCCGCGCACCGGCACCACGTCGGCGGTCACACCCTGATCGGCCAAAGCGCGGAACCACGCCAATGGCTCGTCCACGTGATGCACGTGCTGGGTCGGCGTGGCGGTGTGTTCGGTGGCCCATTCGGACTCGTAGTCGAATACCACGGCCACACGGGACTTCGCGAGCCTCGATCCCAGAATGCCCTCGTCGGACAGTTTGTTCAGATCGGCGCCCAGCTCGCACACGTCGCGGAACACGGCGGAATCCTCGCCCGCGTGGGGCACCATCGCGGAATGGAACTTCTCCGCGCCTGCCTTGGACTGCCTCCACTGGAAGTAGCACACCGCGTCCGCACCCATGGCCACATGAGCCAAAGAGTCGCGCACCAGCTGGCCGGGCTCCTTGCGGTAGTTGATCTCACGCCAGTTGACCGCGCTGGTGGAATGCTCCATCAGGAACCACGGATCCTTGCGTGCGATGCCGTCGACCAGGCTCGCGGAGAACGCGAGCTCGTCCAAGTGGGCCTCGCCCGGAATGAAGTAATGGTCGTTCGACACGAAATCGACCTCGTCGCCCCAATCGTCGTAGTCCAACACCGAACCGGACGCGGACACCATGAAGTTCGTGGTCAGGGGCAGATCCGGCGTGATCTCGGCAAGCGTGTCGCGCTCGGCGATGTAGAACGCCTTCAACGCGTCCGAGCTGAACCGCTTGAAGTCGAGCAGCTTGCCCGGGTTCATGAAGTTGCCGTCGCCGATGAAGCGCGGAGGCACGATCTCACTGAAGTCGTTCATGCGCTGTGCCCAGAACGCCGTGCCCCACGCGTCGTTCACCGCGTCGATGGTGCCGTAGCGTTCCTCGCACCACTGCTGGAACGCATGTTCGGCGTCCTCGGAATAGTCGAAACGGTTGTGGCAGCCGTACTCGTTGCTCACATGCCATGCGACCACATACGGGTTGCCCTTGTAATGCTCGGCCATCGCACGGCACAGCTTCAGCGCGTACTCGCGGAACACCGGACTGGTCGGCCTCCAATGCTGGCGGGCGCCCGGCTGGCACACGTCGCCGCGGTAGTCCTTCCACAGCACCTCGGGATGCGCCTGGGTGAGCCACATCGGCGGCGACGCGGTGGCGGACGCCAAGTCCACGGCGACGCCGGCCTCGCCCAGCTTGTCGATGATGCGGTCGAGCCAGTCGAAATCGTACACGCCCTCGCTCGTCTCGATCTTCGCCCACGAGAAGATGCCCACGGACACGAGGTTCACGCCAGCCTTCTTCATCAGACGAACGTCATCGTCCCACACTTCCTCGGGCCACTGGTCCGGGTTGTAGTCACCTCCGTACCAGATGCGTTCCTGCTGTCCAGCCAACGGCTGCGGCCAACGATAGGCTCTACGTTGAGTCATATCCACTCCTTTGTTTTTTTGTCAACTATCCTAACAAATTCATTCCTTGACGGCGCCTGCGGCAAGGCCGGACTGCCAGTACTTCTGCAGGCACAGGAACGCGATGACCAACGGGACGATCGTGATCAACGAACCCGTGACCACCAGGTTCTGGATCGCCTGGCCGCCCGCGGTGCTCGCCTGGTCCTTCCACTGGTTCAGACCGATCGTCAGCGGATACCAGTTCGAATCCTTCAGCATGATCAACGGCAGGAAGTAGTTGTTCCACGTCGCCACGATCGAGAACAGGGCCGTCGTCACGATGCCCGGGGCGAGCAGCGGCAGGGATACCTGGAAGAACGTGCGGAACTCGCCGGCGCCGTCCACGCGGGCAGCCTCGAGCAGCTCGGTCGGCACGGCCTGGTCGGAGAAGATCCACATCAGGTACAGGCCGAACGTCGACACCAGGCTCGGGATGATCATGGCCCACGGCGTGTTCGTCAGGTTCAGCTTGGCGAACAGCAGGAACTGCGGCACGGCCAGGGCGATGCCCGGCACCGAGATGGCGCCGATGATCACCGCGAACACGGCCTTGCGTCCCGGGAAACGGAACTTCGCCAGGCCGTACCCGCCCATGATGGCGAGCAGGGTCGCGCCGCCGGCGCCCACGACCACGTACAGGATCGTGTTCAGGAACCAGCGTCCGAAGATGCCGTCCTGGTAGGTGAACACGGTCTTGATGTTGTCCCACAAAGCGAACGTGCGGCCGAAGCCCAGACCGAACGTGGACGTGAAGTCCGCCTGCGTCTTCGTGGCGTTGATCAGCAGGTACACGAACGGGAACAGGCAGTACACCGCGAACAGCGCGCACACGATGGTCAGCAGCGTGCTCCTGCGCGGGTTCGCCACGTTCGCGAAGCCGGACTTCGCAGCCCTCTTGCGCTCGGCCTTCTCGTCGCGCGCGACCCTCTTGAGGCGTTCCTTCTCGGTCTTTTTCGCGGCCTTCTCCTGGGCTTTGAGCTCCTGAGCGGTGAGCCTCTGCTCCGTGCCCGCGGCGATTGTTGCGTCACTCATTTTCGATGCTCCTTAGCGTTTCTTCCCCTATATGCGGATGGTTCGCGCCACCGGGCGTTACTTCATCTGCTCCTTCATGCTGTTGAGCTGCACCGCGTACGCGATCGCCATCGTGATCACGGCCATCGTGATCGCCAGGGCGGCGGCGTAGTTCGACTGGTTGCCCGCGAAGCTCAGGTTGTACGCGTACATGTTCGGCGTGTAGTACGTGGTGATCGAGTTGCCCGGCACCATGTTCTGCAGGATGCTCGGCTCGTTGAACAGCTGGAACGAGCCGATGATCGAGAAGATCACCGTGATCGCGAGCGAGCCCTTCAGTTCCGGCAGCTTGATGGACTTGACGATCTGCCACTCGGACGCGCCGTCGATCGATGCGGCCTCGTACAGCGAATGCGGGATCGTGGACAGCGAGCTGTAGAAGATCAGCATGTTGTAGCCCGTGAACTCCCACGTCACGATGTTGCCGATCGAAGCGAGCAGCACGCTTGGGCTCAGCACGTCGAGGTTCGTGCCCAGCCAGTCGTTCAGCGAGCCGACCAGACCGTACTTCGCGCCGTACATGAAGCCCCACACCAAAGTCGACACCACGGCCGGCACCGCGTACGGCAGGAACGTGGAGATGCGGAAGAACTTCGCGCCGTGCAGCTTCATGGAATCCAACGCCAGGGCCATCGCCGCCGACAGGAACAGCATGACCGGCACCTGCACGCAGGTGAACAGCGCGACCCTGCCGACCGAGCTCCAGAACTGCTGGTCGCGGAACAGACGAATGTAGTTGCTGATTCCCACGAACTTCGTGCCGCCGATCATCTGCTTCTGGAAGAAGCTGATGTAGATCGCGTACAGGATCGGGATCACGAACACGAACACGAACACCAACGCGAACGGCCACATGAACTTCCAACCACGCCAATCCGCCTTGTGTTTATTGACACGCACGGTTGCCGAATGCAGTGGCATATTGGCAACAACTTCCGTTGCTGACATCATTCCTCTCCTTCGAGGCAATACCATTTCACAGGGCAATTTACACCCCCGTAAAACAGCTCCTTCCAAATGTTTGCGTTATCATAATAACACCATATTCCAAAAGTGTCTACTTTTCGCACATTCTAGACCACATATTCACTTCATCGAACAAATTGCATGGTGACGAAAACAATACAGAAGTAAGCATGTAAAATTAAGCACAGTACGCATTTTCGTTCGGAAGGTAGATACACATGGCACGCAACTCAGTCTCGCTGCAAGACGTCGCCAGGGAAGCAGGGGTTTCACCGCAGACCGTTTCCCGAGTGGCTAATGGGAGCGATGCCGTACGCCCAGCGACGAAACTTAAGGTCGAGGCAGCCATGGAGCATCTCGGATACAGGCCGAATTATGCGGCACGTGCTTTGAAAAGCGGACATTTCAACAATGTTGGTGTACTGCTTTCGCATATGTCGGCCTACGGGAACTCACGTATCCTCGAAGGCATCACTACAGCGGCCGCGAATAGCGGCTATTCCATCACCATTCGCCCCTTGGATAACCTGCAGGATCAGTCACTCGCCGGCGCACTGAAACTTGTGGAAGGCCTCCCCCTCGATGGTGCAATCGTGATTATGGAACGCGATTTCACCGACTTCAACCAGTTCAAGCCATCCGACAACCTACCTGTAGTGCTTATTTGCGAGGAACCGGCAAACCACTGCCCCACCATCGATTCGGACTCGTATGGTTGCGCCACTGCAGCCGTGGACTTTTTCCTGTCGAAGGGGCATAAAACTGTGTACCACATCGCAGGCCCCACCGTTTCACGCGCAGCACAGAGCCGCATCAGAGGGTGGCGCGACGCATTAGCGCAAGTCGGCATTCCCACACCACCCATGTATTACGGCGACTGGGAAGCAGATAGCGGCTACCAAGCCGGATTGGCCTTGGCTCACGAAAAGGATTGCACCGCAATTTTCGCAGGCAACGATCAAATGGCATACGGTGCCATGCTTGGCCTGAGGACAGCAGGAAAGCGCGTTCCCGAAGATGTCAGCATCATCGGTGTGGACGATTCACTCCGCGGCGTTGTGCCCCGTCTTGAACTGACCACCATACGGCTCAAGCTCAGAACTGTGGGAAAAGAGGCTTTTTCCATGATCGAGCAACAATGCAATGGCAAAAAAGTGCCTTCTGGAATCAAGAAACTTATCACCCCCGAATTCATCGACCGCGGATCCGTGGCGGAACTCGACTAATCGCAATATCTCGCGACTTTAATCAACGCAATCAATCAAATCAGCCAATACGAAAAGCGCCTCTCCAGCGTGGGTGAACCACGTGGGAGAGACGCCTTCTAGATTGAACGAAAAGCTGAAATCGGGTGAAATCAGGCTTCGATGCCGAGCTGCTGACGTTCCTTCTTGGAATACATGAACGCCGGAAGCTGACGGCCCTGCTTGAGCCAGGCATGATATTCGGCGGTCGCCGCAAACTCCACGTCGGAAGCGGAATTCAGACAGGTCTCCACGGAATCCTGGATGACGCCGATGATGAAGCCGACACCCACCACCTGCATGGCGATGTCATTGCTGATGCCGAACAGCGAGCAGGCCATTGGAATAAGCAGCAGCGAGCCACCGGCCACACCGGAAGCGCCGCATGCGCCGAGCGCCGACACCACAGACAGAAGAATGGCGGCCGGCAACGAAATCTGAATGCCCATCGTATTGGCGGCGGCCATGGCCATGATGGTGATGGTGATGGCGGCACCGTTCATGTTGATGGTTGCGCCCAACGGAATGGACACGGAATACATGTCTTTATCAAGACCAAGCTTCTCGCACAGCTGCATGTTGACCGGAATGTTCGCAGCAGAAGAACGCGTGAAGAATGCGGTCAGGCCGGATTCCTTGAAGCAGCGGTACACCAGCGGATACGGGTTGCGATGCAGGTACAGGAAAATGACCAGCGGGCCGAACACGAGCACCATCAGCAGCATGGTACCGACGAGCAGGAGCAGGAGGCTACCGTACTCGGTGAAGGCCGCCAAGCCGTTTTCGGAAACGCTGGTGAACACCAAGCCCATAATGCCGAACGGGGCGAGATTGATGACCCAACGAATCACCTGAGACACACCATCGGCCACATTGGCAAGGAACGCCTTGGAGCTTTCATTGGCAATACCCTTCATGCAAGACCGAACAGGCAAGCCCACATCAGAATGCAGATGTAGTTGCCGTCGATCATGGCCTGAATCGGATTGGCCACGATATTGGTCAACAACGTCTGCACAACCTCGCTCAAGCCCTGCGGCACCACATCGGCGTCAGCGGCATCGCCCAACGATATGGTCTGCGGAACATGCGAGACGTCAGCACCGCCACGACGGCGGACAGGAACGTGGTGAACAGATACAGGAAAAGCACCGTGCCGAAACGGCCGTCAAGCTTGGAATTGCCTTGAGCCAAAGCGCTTGCCACCAGCACAAACACCAGAATCGGAGCGACGGCCTTCAATGCGCTTACGAACAGGGTGCCGAATTCGCCGATCCACGTCATATGCGGAACAACCAATGCCAGTGCGGTACCCGCGATAAGACCGACGATAATGCGGATAATCAGTGATACGCCGTTATATTTGTCGGCAACGCCACGAAGCGCTTTTGAAATATGGTTTATATTCTCTCTCGTTCTTTCCAGCCGGCTTGCCTTTGCCAGCCAGCACAACAAGAGCACATCCTAATCACGCTCGATAACACGAAATGTAAAATGTCCGATTATAGGGACGCGCAACTTCAACACGCCATAGCGATGCGAGCAAATATCAGTACAGCGATGGACAGTTTTTATATATCTTGATTCAGCGAGCAATACCTGCTGATCAGACCGTTAATCAGCCAAGCGGCACTTTCGAAACGAATGTACGAGGCTCTCCCGTCACCGGATCGTCGAAACGTAACTCACGAGCCACCAATTCCAACGGCTGCGAGAAATCATCGTAAGAACGCTGCACAATATTCGGGTAGAAATCATCGCCCAAAATCGGCAATCCCAACGAATTCATATGCACACGCAACTGGTGCGTTTTGCCGGTTTTCGGGTGCAGCACGTAATTCACATATGCTTTGCCGTCGATGCAACGTACCGTGCTTCCCCGCTCAATCAACGTTTGCGCATTGATGGTTTCCGGAATTTCGTACGCCTGAAGTCGCCCGCGATCCTTGCAAATATGCGATGCTCGGATTGCCGGAAAGGGTTGATGCCTGTCGATTCTTACGATTATTCCGTACTGCGGATGCTGTTCGGGGGCAAGTGGCGCCAAACATTCATAGGTTTTGATGGTTTTGCGATTCTGGAACAGCATTTGGTAAGCTCCGCGCAATTCCGGTTTGCGCACAAATACGATGATGCCTGCGGTAAGTCGGTCCAAACGGTGCGCGGGAACAATATCAGGTTCGCCATACTGTTCCCGAAGTCGAATCAACGCGGTTTCGCGATACCACATGCCGCGCGGTGTGGTGGCGAGAAAATGCGGTTTGTCAACCACGATAATCGCATCGTTCTCGTAAAGAACCTCACATTCGAACGGAATGCGAGGTTCTTCCAGAACGTAACGATGCCTCTTCTGCTGACGCTGTTGACGCATCGTATGAACGATTACTCCACGGTGACGGACTTGGCGAGATTACGAGGCTTGTCAACGTCGTAATTCTTCAGCTTGGCCATGTCCATGGCGAATAGCTGCAGCGGCACCACGTCCACCAACGGGCTCATCAGCGTCGGGCAGGCCGGACGCCAGAACACCACGTCCGCATAGCGTTCAACATCGGGGTCGTTCTCTTCGGCCACGGCGATAATGTACGCGCACGGGCCTTGACCTCTTCGATACCGGAAATAACCTTGGCGTGCAGCACATTGCGGCCACGCGCCGGCGGCACGATGAACACTACCGGTTCGCCTTCGTCCACCAATGCGATCGGACCGTGCTTGAGCTCGCCGGCCGCAAAACCTTCGGTGAAGGTGTAGGCGATTTCCTTCAATTTCAACGCGCCTTCCATCGCGACCGGGTAGCCGACATGACGGCCCAGGAACAGGAAGGACTTCGCATCGACCATCTGCGCGGCAGCATCATGCACGGTCTTGGTCTGCGTATCAAGAACCCACTGGATCTTGCGAGGCATGTCTTTGAGGGAATCCAACGCCTGCGCGATCTCGTCGCGGAACATCGCGCCCTTGACCTGCGCCAAATACAAGCCAAGCACGTAGGCGGCAGTAATCTGCGCCACGAACGCCTTGGTGGAGGCGACCGCCACTTCCGGACCAGCGTGCGTGTACAGCACCGCGTCGGATTCACGCGGAATGGACGCGCCTGCGTGTTGCAGATGGCCAGCACCTTCGAACCCTGCTCACGCGCGTGACGCAATGCCATCAGCGTGTCCATGGTTTCACCGGACTGCGAAATGGCCACCACCAACGTGCGCGGGGTGAGAATCGGATCACGATAACGGAATTCGTGGGCAAGCTCCACTTCCACCGGAATACGCACCCAATGCTCGATGGCGTATTTGGCCACCATGCCCGCGTAGGCGGCGGTACCGCAGGCGATGACGATAATCTTGTCGATCGCCTTGAAATCATGCTCGTCGATGCGAACCTCGTCAAGATTGAGATTGCCGTCCTTGCCAAGACGTCCCAACAGCGTGCGCTGCACCGCCGCCGGCCCTTCGTGGATCTCCTTGTCCATGAAGGAGTCCCAACCGCCCTTTTCGGCCGCGGAAGCATCCCAATCCACGGTATAGGTCTTCGGATCGGCCACGATGTTGCCCATGAAATCAGACACCACAACCTTATCGGCGGACACCATCACGGCCTGATCCTGGTCGATTTCCATGGCACGCTTCGTGTAGGCGACGAACGCGGCCACATCGGAACCGAGAAAATTCTCACCTTCGCCAAGACCAACCACCAGCGGCGAATCATGGCGAGCACCGACCACGATACCCGGCTGACGGCAGTCAGTGGCGAGAATCGTGAACGCGCCTTCCAGCATGCGCGCCAAGCGTCGCACGGCCTTGAACAGATCAGGCTTGCCGGTTTCCTCAACGATTTTCTCGCTGATTTTGCCTAGCAGTTTCGCCGCGACCTCCGTATCGGTTTCCGATGAGAAACGGTAACCTTCCGTCTGCAGATCAAGACGCAGCTGAGAGGCGTTTTCGATGATGCCATTATGAATGATGGCGACCTTGCCGTCACGCGAAGTATGCGGATGCGCGTTGATGTCATTCGGCACGCCGTTGGTGGCCCAACGGGTGTGGCCGATGCCCACGGTGGCCATCGGCATTGGATTGCGTTCCACGTCTTCGATTAGATTGGCGAGACGCCCCGCCTTCTTACGCACTTCCACATGATCCATGCCGGGCGCGGTCAGCGCCACACCGGCCGAATCATATCCACGGTATTCCAAACGCTGGAGCCTTGGAGGCACACTTCCAACGGCTTGCCGCACGCGGTTTCCACATTTCCTGCATATCCTACGATTCCACACATAACACCTCAGCTTATCGGGTAATGGTGTCATTTTCGAAACGAAACCGTCTCATCGCGCTGAACCTTTGATATATGAACACAAAAATCCCCATGCTGACAGTTTTCAACATGGGGATTTTCTCAGCCATTCCCTTGATCGCAATCCTTACGACGAAGAGGTGTCTGATTCTTACGATTATGCTTGCGGCGATTTACAGCACGTGCTGCAGGAAGTCCTTGAATCGTGGTTCCTGCGGATTGTCGATGATTTCAGGACCGCCCTGTTCCACAACAACACCGCCGTCCATGAATACGATCTGATCGGCGACTTCGCGCGCGAAGCCTATTTCATGGGTGACAACCACCATGGTCATGCCTTCTTTCGCCAAAGACAGCATGACGTTCAGCACTTCGCCCACCAATTCCGGATCGAGTGCGGAAGTCGGCTCGTCGAACAGCATGATTTCCGGCTTCATGGCAAGCGCACGGGCGATGGCCACGCGCTGCTGCTGGCCACCGGAAAGCTGTGCCGGATAGTGATCGAGGCGATCGCCCATGCCCACGCGATTCAGCTCTTCGATGGCAAGCTTGCGGGCTTCCTTTTTATCCATGTGCTTGACGTGGACTGGCGCTTCCATCACATTTTCGAGCGCCGTCATGTGCGGAAACAGGTTGAACCTCTGGAATACCATGCCCAGTTTGGAACGCTGCTCGGCCACTTCCTTGTCGTTCAGGGTCTGCAGCACCTGCTTGCCGTCCTTGTCGACGTACTTGTAGCCGATCATTTCGCCGTCGACGTCGATTTCGCCGCCGGTCAGCGTTTCCAACTGGTTGATCAAACGCAGGAACGTGGATTTTCCGGAACCGGAAGGTCCCAGAATCACCGTCACCGAGCCGGGCATAACCGTCATATCGACGCCCTTGAGCACGTGCAGGCTACCGAAAGCCTTATGCACCTGCGTGGCCTTCACTGCGGGAACAACACCGTTGGTGGTTGGTTCAGTCATTGCTCACTCCCCTCACGCGGTCATGCCCGCGAACGTTGCCTCGTTCTGCTTGGCGATATCGTCTTTCGGTTCGCCTTCGGTTTTGCCCGGCAGCGGCGGCTGCTTGCCACGCGCGCCGGCCGGTCGCGCATCGAAGCCCTTGCCGAAATGCTTCTCCAAGCGAGACTGCAGCACCATCAGAATGGAGTGATCACCAAATACCAGATGCAGGCCACGATCAGCAGCGGAATCGGCTTGTACAGTCGGGTTGCGATTGCGGTGGTGGCGAACTGCAGTTCCAGCGTGAACGGCACGGCGTTGACCAGCGAAGTGGTCTTCAACATGCCGATGAACTCGTTGCCGGTCGGCGGAATGATGATGCGCATGGCCTGAGGAAGCACCACACGACGCATGATCATGGAACGCTTCATGCCCAGTGCTTGGCCGCTTCGGTCTGACCCGGATCGACGGCTTCAAGACCCGCACGCACGATTTCGGCCAGATATGCCGCTTCGTTCAATGCGAGACCCAGCCATGCCGCGTTAAACGCGGTAATGACGGACTGCGAGTCAATGCTCCAGAATTCAATGGAAGTGAACGGAATGCCCACGCCGATGCGAGGCACCAACACGGCGAACAGACCCCAGAACACCAGCTGCGTATACACAGGGGTGCCACGGAAGAACCAAATGTAGAACCAGCTCACGCCACGCAGCACCGGATTGATGGACTTGCGCATTACGGCCAGAATCACTGCCAGAATAATGGCGATGACCATGGAGATGACCGTCAGCAGCAGCGTGTATTTGATGCCTTCGAGCACATTCTCGTTGAACAGGTACTTCCAGACCACATTCCATTCGAAACGCGGATTGGTAATCAGGCCCTGCAGCAGCATGGCGGCGAGCAGAGCGACGATGACCGCCGCCACAATCGGGCCCGTACGCTTAACCGGCAGCGCCTTGATGCGATTCGGAATATCGAGGCCGTCGCCGTCGATTTGTTTCTTCGCCATGATGCTTCAGTTCCTTCGTTGTTGATGTAAATAGTGGGGATGAAATCAGTCGAGATCGGTCGGGTTGATCTCAGCCTTGTCGAGAGCGCCGGATTCCACACCCCAATGCTTGAGGATCTTCATATACGTACCATCGTCCATCAGCTTCTGTACGGCCTTCTGCACGGCTTCAGCAAGCTGGGTGTTGCCCTTCTTGACAGCGATGCCCTGCTTGGCCACACCTTCGACGTCACCCAAGGCTTCAAGCTGTCCGTCGGTCTGGGAGATGGCATAGCCGGCGACCGGAGAATCGGCATAGAACGCATCGGCCTTGCCCGTAGCCACTGCGGTGGCCGCTTCGGCCTGACGCTTGTACGACATCACTTCGGCCTTGTTATCGGCCTCGCATCCTTTGGCGATGGTGTTGGCTTCCTCTTCCTGCACGGTGCCGGTCTGCACCGCGATCTTCGCGCCGCACATGTCGGAAGTGTCAAGCTTCTTCGGATTGCCCTTCTTCACGGCCCACGTGGAACCTGCACGGTAGTAGCTCACGAAATCCACGGACTGCATACGCTCTTCAGTGATGGTCATGGCGGTGATGCCAGATCATACTTGGAGCCAATGGAAGGAATGATGGTGTCGAACATGGAAGACACGATGTTTGGCTTCAAACCAAGCGTCTTGGCGATGGCCTTGGTCATGTCGATATCATAGCCGACCGGAGTCTTGCCGTCTTCGGCATAGAATTCAGCCGGAGCGTACGAAAGCTCCATACCGGCGGAAAGCTCGCCGTCCTTCACCAGATCGCCGGACGGAACCAGCTTGGCCAGCTCGTCATCTTTTTTAATGGTGCTGACATCGTAACCGGTGGTAGTGTTCGACGAATCCGACGAATCGCCGGAATTGGACGCATCAGAGGTGCCGCAAGCGGCAGTGGAAAACAACATCGCCGCACTCAGCGCAAGCGCCACAACGGACTTGATCTTCAAAGACATGGTACGCATATCCTTCTTCTTATCTCTTCATTGCCATACCGAAAATCTCAACGCCATTCGGTTGCAGAGAACCTCAGTATCTCAAATAGGCACGATAAGAGCGCAATGCTACATGTACGTTACATTGCGCAAACCTTACGTATCAGCCAAGAATCGCGCAATGTAGCTCCGTCGAATCACGGAAGATCCATATACGAAAACGGAAGACACGCGGATTTGACCCGCATGCCTTCCGTCATATCGGCGTCACAGTATCGCCGTGTGCGATGTCTGCCTTACGTTTGATCGTTCAGCCGAGGTCAGTCGGATTGATTTCGGCTTTGTCGATCGCTCCGTTCTCCACGCCCCAATGCTTGAGGATCTTCACATACGTGCCATCATCCATGAGCTTCTGCAGTGCGGCCTGCACCGCCTTCGCGATATCAACATCGAAGCCAACCGGGGTCTTGCCATCCTCCGCAAGGAATTCGGCGGGAGCGTACGACGTGTCCATGCCGACGGTGAGCTTGCGTCCTTGGTGACTGATTCCGGCAGCATCGCGGCTATATCGTCATCCTTCGTCACGCCGGAAACGTCATAGCCGGTGGTGTTCGACGACGACTCAGAATCACTGGAAGCCGCGGAATCGGACTTTTCCGATGTGCCGCACGCACCCAACGAAACGATCATGGCGGCGCTTAGTGCAAAAACAGCGAGTTTCCTCAGATTATTGAAAGCCATCGCGGATCCTCTCTTCATTCCCAACCGTATGAATACGGCCGAACCGAAGTCCTGCAGGCACCATAGAAAACGATTGCTACGGCCACGTTAATAGTACGCAAACTCTATTCGATATGCCGTTTTTCCTTACGAAAAAGCGGGTTTTGCCATATCACAATATGATCAAAACCCGCTTTGTTCCCAGCACGTCGCCAGTCATGCGATCATTGAACCGTCTGATCCGTGGACGGTTCAATCATGGAATTATTCGGCGCCCGGCGTATTGATTTCCGACGTTTCGATGGCACCGTCCTCGACACCCCAATACTTAAGGATCTTCAGATACGTACCGTCGTCGATGAGCTTCTGCACGGCCTTCTGTACGGCCTCATCCATCTGGCTGTCGCCTTTTTTGATGACGATGCCTTCCGGAGCGACGCCTTCGACCTTGCCCAGCATTTCCAGCTGTCCATCGGTTTGCGCGATGGCATAGCCCGCAACCGGCGAATCGGCATAGAACACGTCGGCCTTGCCGGTGACAACGTTCGTGGTCACATCGGTCTGCAGCTTGCTGGAGATCACTTCAAGCTTATCCTTGCCGTCGGCCTCGCATTGCTTGGCTATCTTGTTCGCTTCGGTCTCCTGCATGGTGGCGGTCTGCACGGCCACCTTCTTGCCGCACAGATCGGACGTGTCGATCTTGTTCGGATTGCCCTTCTTCACGGCCCATGCCGATCCGGCATCAAAATGGCTTACGAAATCAACCGCTTCCAAACGTTCCTTGGTCACGGTGAACGACGAAATGCCGATATCGTACTTGGATCCGACCGATGGAATGATCGAATCGAAATTCGCGGTTTCCGGATCCGCTTCAAGGCCGAACACCTGCGCCAAAGCCTTGGCGATATCGACATCGAAGCCGACCGGGGTCTTGCCGTCCTCCGCAAGGAATTCGGCGGGAGCGTACGACGTGTCCATGCCGATGGTGAGCTTGCGTCCTTCGTCACATAATCGGGCAACAGTTTGGCGATGTCATCGTCTTTCTGCACCGACGAAACGTCATAACCCGTCAGTTCGCTCGATTTCGAACCGCTATCGGACGAAGCCGCATCGTCGCTTCCATCACTGGTGCCGCATGCCGCTCCAGCAAACAGCATCGCAACGCTCAGCGCACACGCGGCAACCGTCTTCAGACTTTTCTTCGCTTCCATATCCTTCTCCTATGTCTCGCTCGGTCTATTCGACCGAATCTGAACCATACACTAGAGAGGGCAAGCTACAAAAAGATTACGGCCACCGCTGTATATCAGTATGTGAAACCGGAAATTTTCCGGTTACCACTTATCGCACCTGCTTGTTGGCATATCGCATGGCACGCAAGGCCTCACGCTTGTCTTGCTCCTCGCGCAATGCCTGACGCTTGTCGAATTCCTTCTTGCCTCGTGCCAATGCGATTTCCGCCTTGACTCGACCGTCTTTGAAATACAGGCTCAGCGGAATGATGGTGAAACCCTTGGCTTGGCTTTGACGAGCCAGCTTGTCGATCTGCGCCGCGTGAAGCAACAGCTTACGCTTGCGCTTAGGGGCATGATTGTTCCACGTTCCGTTGAGATATTCGGGAATATTGGCTCCCTCAAGCCACATTTCACCGCGACGGTCGATGGTAATGAACGATTCGGCCAGCGATGCGCGGCCTTCTCGAAGCGACTTCACCTCAGTGCCGGTCAACACCAGACCGGCTTCATACTTGTCTTCAATGGCATAGTCGTGGCGTGCCTTCTTGTTTTGCGCAATCGGCTTCACGCCTTGCTCCTTGGCCATGTCGGACCTCCTTTCCGGTTCTTCAAAGAAGTGTTCTGCAACGCAACAATCGACAATATCATGGAGCGCGCCGCCCAACGATTCAGGCGGCGCGCTCCCGCGACACAACGCTCAAGGAAAGCTCAAACGCTCCTTGATGAATCAGTGCACATACCAGAACTGGGACGCGTTGTACAGTGTGCGGTACGACACCACATATGGGCCACCAGCCGCGTTCATTTCGGAAATGGTGATGGTGTTGCCATTCACCGCTTCCACCACACCCACATGACCGTAGAAGCCATCGGCACCAGCCTGACCGGGCAGGAAGGAGATTGCCGCACCGACCTGCGGGCTATGATCCACGCGAAGACCATACGACGGTGCGGTAGCGTACCACTGGCCACCGTTACCCAAGTACGAGGGGGTTCCGATACCCATCTGTCTACGACGTTCGTACGCCCACCACGTGCACTGGCCGGCCACGTAGCCATTGCCGTAATCGCCATTGGAGGTTCCCTGACCGGAATTGTTATTGGTACTCGGCGCGGGAGCAGGCGTAGGAGTAGGAGCAGGCGTAGGCGTAGGCGTGGGAGCAGGCGTCACATTGTTGCCGCCACTATTGGTATTGTTGTTGCCTGGCCGGGTCTGCCCTTGATTGCCACCATTGTTTTGATTAGCTGCTGCGGCCTGCTCGGCTGCATACTGGCGGTTGAAGGAATCGACCTGTGACTGCAACATAACCGTTTGCGCCGCCTGTTTGGCCACGCTGCCATTCAGCTGCGACTGTTGGCTTTCCAATTCGGCACGGCGGGTTTCGCCTTCTGCACGCAACTGGTCAAGCGAGTCGCGCTGGGTCTGTGCGGAAGCAGCAGCCTGCTGTGCGGAAGCGGCTTTTTCGTCAGCTGCGGTTTTCAGATTGGCGATCTGCTTCTCGATTGCAGAAAGACGCTCGCTGCGGTTCATCGACGTGTTCAACGTATTCGCCGCATCACTTGCCGCATTGGCTTCGGTACGGCTCAACGCATCACGAGACTGCATGGAATTAATGAATTCCTGAGTGCTCGTGGAACCTGTCACCACGCTCATCACAGTGGATGCATCGGAACCATGCAGGTCTTCACGAGCCATCTGTGCCACGGCCGCATGCGCGTCATCATAATCCTTGCCGGTCTGTTCGATCTGCGCTTCGAGGTTTTCCTTATCTTTTTGCGCGGCCTCCAAACGGGAAGCCGCAGCATCAGCTTCACTCTGTGCCGAAGCGGCAGTAGCATTTGCCTCATCGACTGCAGCTTGAGCTGCAGGAATTTTCGTATTTGTCAATTCATCCAGCTCGACGATCTTGTCGGCCAAATCAGACTTCACACCGGAAAGCTGTGAACGCAACTGGGCTTCACGCTGAGAGCTGGCAGCCTTCTTATTCTGGGCATTCACCAGATTGCTGTATGTATTGGCTTGCGCCTGCGGAACCGCAGACGAGAACGGGGCAATCGCCATCGTGGCGCACAAAGCCCCCGTTGCAAACACCGCGACGGCCGGTTTTAGAGCTTTCTTGCTTGTCATTCGGTCACTTGCCTCCCATCATTGGTTCCATACCATAGCATCCCATGCTTAAAACGCGACACAGATAAACGTATCCAATCCGTACAAAACGGAATGTTCTCAGGCTTTCAAATATCTATGCAACGACACTGTGGATGCAATCACCGACAACAGCACCGCTCCTGCAACCAAAATCGGCGAAATCCACAATACCGTCATCTGATTCACATATGGAATCCATTTCACGGAGCTGCAAGCCAATCAGTGATAAATACCTTCACCAATGCCGATAAAGTGACGCAGGAAAGCAAGGAGCCGACCATTGATGCGATCGCCCCTTCAAGAATGAATGGCAGCCGAATGGTCCAATTCGAAGCACCCACCAAACGCATGATCTCCGTTTCGGTTCGACGTGACGCAGCAGACATGCGAATTGTGGTACCGGTCAGCATAATGGCGACGACCACCATCACCGCGGCCAATGCGGCGGTTGCAATGGTCGCACGATTCAGCACTGCGAACACCGGCTCAAAAATCTGCCGTTGATCACTGACAGTATCGACGCCCTCCTTGCCAGAAAGCACTTCGGAAACGACTTGATATTTCTCAGGATTCTTCAGTTTCAGCCACAATGAATCCTGCATATCGTCGGCAGTGAGCGTACGCCCCTGATATTCACCGTTCGGATATTGTTTGAGGAAAGTGTCGTTGTAGAAATCTTCCTTGCTTACAAAAGTGATTTGCGATACATCATCGGCAAGCTCGTTGCGAATGGTTTTCTGCAAGTCATTGATCTGAGTCTGCGTTGCCGCGGTTCCCGCGGTGCAGTTCACGGATTGGCTGGTGCCATCGGGACACATCCACACCACCACTTCAACCTTGGAATACCAATCGCCTTTGGCTTTGGTGATCTGCGCCTGGGTAAGCACTGACGCTCCGATGAAAAGGAATGAGATGAAGGTAACGAGCATCACTGAAAGCAACATGGGCACGTTGCGCTTGAGGCTGCTCCAGGTTTCGGAAAGAATGAAACGCAAACGCATCAGTCGTTCTCCTTGCTTTCGGACGTTTCATGCTGTTCATCGGATTGTTCGACGGATTTCGCCTCGCCTCCGGCAGTCGCGGCGGGCGCTGCCGGAGGAGCCGGAGGCGCGGGCGGAACGGGAGGCATCGGCAGTGCCGGAGGAGCGGGAACCGTTGGCTCCGCGGATTGCTCGTTTTCAGCCGCTTTGCTTGATTCCATGCCTGTATCAGGCGAAGAGCCAGTCGCGTCGGCATTGGCTTCGGTCTGCGAACGTGCAGCCGAATCGGCATGCTCCTGTTCGGCAAGATCCTCAAGTTTCAGTCCCTTGCCCCAGGTCAGCGTAGTCTCCACCGGAGCGAACGCCTCGCCATAACGACCGGTGCGACCGGAATGCACGGAATTGGCGAGACGCGCGATGCCCGCATCACCATTGCCGCTGTGGATGGCCGCAGCTACGGCATCAACCGCGTTCGCCGCGGTTTCGGCTCGCGTCGCGCCTTCCACGTCCACCGCCTCATCGGAAAAATCAGACATTTCAAGCGCGCCCGGCGCACGATATTTCGAGTCGACGTCGCCGCCGTTCAACGCCTGATGCGATTTGGATTCGACTTCGGCATCCGGGAAGTACAGTGCGGAATCGTAGGATCCCTGCTGCTCGTCACGCACGATTTTGCCGGTATGCAGTTCGACCACACGCTTGCGCATGGAGTTGACGATTTCCTCGTTATGCGTTGCCATGACGATGGTGGTGCCAGTGCGGTTGATGGCGTCCAGCACTTCCATGATGCCCAGCGATGTGGTCGGATCGAGATTTCCAGTAGGCTCGTCGGCCAGCAGAATCTGCGGATGGTTCACATACGCTCGCGCAATGGCCACACGCTGTGCCTCACCGCCGGAAAGCTCGTGCGGATAGTTGTTTTCCTTACCGGTGAGACCGACAGTCTGCAGCACTTTCGGCACTAACGATTTGACGGTGGAACGGCTTGTGCCAATCACTTCAAGCGCGAACGCCACATTCTCCCATACCGTTTTGTTGTTGAGGAGTTTGTAATCCTGGAAGATAAAACCGATGGAACGACGGTAATGCGGCACCTGCCTTGACGACAGGCGCCTCAAATCATTACCTGCGACGCGAATCTCGCCATCCGTGACCTCCTCCTCGCGCAGCAACAGGCTCAGCAATGTGGTTTTGCCGGAACCTGAAGCGCCCACGAGGAACACGAAATCCCCTCGATTAATGTCGAGATTGATGTCATCCAAGGCAGGCCTGGTGCCTTTCGGATACACCTTGCTCACATGTTCAAGCGAAATCAGCGCCATCGTCGTACCCCTCCACTATGTGCTGTTCTGATTACGGTAATCGTGGTTTTTAGGCGTCCGCCTCTTCGGCCGCCGCGCGACGCTGCTCATGACGCCAACGGATGCCGGCCTCAATGAACGCGTCGATATCGCCGTCGAACACGGCCTGGGTCTGCGAAGTCTCATAGCCGGTGCGCAGATCCTTGACCATCTGGTACGGATGCAGCACGTAGGAACGCATCTGGTCACCCCAGCTGGCCTTGATATCGCCGGCGAGCTCCTTCTTCTTCTTGGCTTCCTCTTCGTGGCGCAGCACCAACAGTCGGGACTGCAGCACGGCCATGGCAGCGGCACGGTTCTGGATCTGCGAGCGCTCGTCCTGCATGGTCACCACGATGCCGGTCGGAATGTGGGTGATACGCACCGCGGAATACGTGGTGTTCACGCCCTGACCGCCAGGGCCGGAGGAGCAGTAGGTGTCAACGCGGATTTCGGAATCGGGCACGTCGATGTGATCGGTCGCCTCAACGAGCGGCACCACTTCCACTGCCGCGAAGCTGGTTTGGCGACGGCCTTGGTTGTCGAACGGGGAGATACGCACCAAACGGTGGGTGCCGCCTTCCACGCTCATGCGACCATACGCATAAGGGGCATCCACCTGGAAGGTGGCGGACTTGATGCCCGCCTCTTCGGCGTAGGAGGTGTCCATGACCTTGGTCTTATACCCATTGCGCTCCGCCCAACGCAGGTACATGCGCAGCAGCATCTGAGCGAAGTCGGCGGCATCCACACCGCCCGCGCCGGAGCGGATGGTCACCACTGCGGAACGTTCGTCATATTCGCCGTCGAGCAGGGTCTGGATTTCCATGTCGGCCAGATCGTTCTGAATGCTTTCGACTTCGGACTGCGCTTCCGCCAACGTGTCGGCGTCTTCTTCCTCCTGACCCAATTCCACCAACGTTTCGACGTCGTCGATGCGCTGGCTTGCGGAAGCGAGACGCTTCAGCTGGGACTGCACTGCCGACAGTTTGCTGGTCACTTTCTGCGCGTTTTCGGGATTGTCCCACAATCCCGGTTCGGCCGCCTGAACTTCAAGATCTTTGGCCTGCGCGTCAGTCGGTCGACGTCAAGCGCCTTGGAAATCGACTCGTATTTGGCACGCGCCTCGCCGATTGCCTGGGAAAAATCAAATTCTGCCATCGTTTACACCATACATTTCTTTATGCGTTCTTTATATTCTGTCATGGAGCCTCATACGGCTTTCGCACAATCCTCAGCTTCTTCCACGTACCCACATACTCGTTCCCATCCTGCCGAGCCGCGAACCAGTCTCGTTACGTATGGGATTGCAGGTCCGGGGAGGATCATACCGGACCAAAGGCGTCAAAGACCTGCGTAGATAGCAGGAATAACCAGACTCAGCAGCATCGCCGCAGCGATGACGATGCACACCGCCCGCACCATGGTGCGGCGACGGCGTTCTCGCTGCTCGCGTTCGCTTCTGTAGTCACTCACGGGGTACTAGTATAGGCAAGGCCTTCTACTTATTATCTTTCGGCGATCTCACCATATTTTGCCGCATCGCAATCCTGCCATATCATATTCGCGAAACCTGTGTACGCATTACGCGACATTGATTGCACGTCATTTATGATACGGTTCGCCGGCATTGATTTTGTATGCACGATACAGCTGTTCAAGCAGAATAACGCGCATTAATTGATGAGGAAAAGTCATTTTGGAAAAACTCAGCAGGTAGTCGGCCCGTTTCACAATCGTTGGGTCAAGTCCGAGCGATCCGCCGATGATGAGTTGGATATGGCTGGTGCCATGCACTCCAAGACCGTCGATTTTCTGCGCAAGTTCTTCACTGGTCAGCTGCTGGCCTTCGATGGCGAGCGCGATGACGAACGCATCGTCGCGAATATGCTTGGCGATGCGTTCGCCTTCCTTGGCTTTGATTTGCCGTTCCACTCCCTCACTGGCATGCTCGGGTGTTTTCTCGTCGGCCACTTCGACGATGTCAAGCTTGCAGTATCGGCTGAGTCGTTTCGAATATTCGGCGATGGCGTCGCGCAGATATTGTTCCTTGACTTTGCCGACGGTAATGAGGGAGATTTTCATATTTGATATTTAGTTCTTGTGCAGTTTTTCGTTCAATTCGATGCCGGTCTTGCGATAGCGCGCTTCGATACGGCCGGACACGGAATTACGGATGAACAGGATGTTGTCTTTGCCGGAAAGATCGGCGCCCTTGACGGTTTCGAGCGGTTCGCCCGCCGCGACCTTGGCCTTGTCGTAGATGGTCACCTTGGTGCCGGCGGTCACATACAGACCGGCTTCAACCACGCAGTTGTCGCCGAGGGAGATGCCGATGCCCGCGTTCGCGCCAAGCAGGGAGTGCTCGCCGATGGAGTTCTTAAGCTTGCCGCCACCGGACAGGGTGCCCATGATGGATGCGCCGCCGCCGATATCGGAACCGTTGCCGACCACAACACCCTGGGAAACACGGCCTTCCACCATGGAAACGCCGAGCGTGCCGGCGTTGAAGTTCACGAAGCCGGCATGCATGACGGTGGTGCCTTCGGAAAGGTGGGCACCCAAACGCACGCGGTCGGCGTCGCCGATACGCACGCCGGTCGGCACCACATAGTCGACCATGCGCGGGAACTTGTCGATCGACAGCACGTTCACGTCAACCTTCGGCAGTCCCGGAACGCACTGGTTGGCCACGGCCATCACGTCAAGCTTGCGCAGCGCGAAATCCTCGACCGCGAACGGGCCATAGTTGGTCCACACCACATTGTTGAGGGCCGCGAAAATGCCGTCCAGATTCAGTGTGTTCGGCTTGGCGAGACGCATGCTCAGCAGATGCAGACGCAGGTATGCGTCGGCTGCGTCTTCGATCGGTTCGTCAAGCTTCGACACCGTGAACACCGGAATGCGGCGCACGCCACGCGCATCGACGCCTCATGGGCGAGATTGCCAAAATTATGGTTCGGGCGTGCCACCTCCTCCGGAGCCTCGCCAAGCTTCAGTTCCGGGTACCATACGTCCAAAGTGTTGCCGGCCGCGTCCACGCTGGCCAGACCCCAACCCCACGCAGTGCGCTGATCGGTCATTCTTCGCTCCTTCACAACAGTGATTGCATTACTTGCATGTTTCCGTGCAATACTTTAGCCGCAGGGCTTGGCGAACAGCATCACAAGTCCATGAAACAGCGAAAAAACAACTATCGACGGTCGATCGGAGTGTAATCACGTTCGGTATAACCGGTGTACACCTGACGTGGGCGACCGATCTTGGTGTTCGGATCGGCAAGCATCTCACGATACTGCGCGATCCAACCGGGAATGCGCCCCAATGCAAACAATGTGGTGAACATCGACGGATCGAACCCGATCGCGCGATAGATCAATCCTGTGTAGAAGTCGACATTCGGATACAGGTGACGCGACACGAAATACTCGTCGTTCAGCGCGATTTTCTCCAATTCCGTGGCGACGTCGAACAGCGCACGCTCGTCGGCAGGCAATTTCAACGTGTCCGCGCGTTCCATGATCTTCTGCAGATACGTCTTGGCGATCGCGGCACGCGGATCGTACGACTTGTACACGCGGTGGCCGAGTCCGGAAATACGCTGACCGCTGGTTTTGGCGTCTTCCACGAATTTCTTGACGGTTTTGCCTGAATCGCGAATGGCTTTGAGCTGACGGAGCACCGCTTCATTCGCACCACCATGCAATGGGCCCGACAGCGCGTTGATGCCCGCCGCAACCGCGGAATACAGGTTGGCGTGGGCGGAACCGGCGATACGTACCACGGAAGTGGAGCAGTTCTGCTCATGATCGGCATGAATGATCAGCAGGCGTCCGAGCGCATGCACGTACAGCGGGTCGGAATCGAACGGCTCGTACGGCACCGCAAAGCACATGCGCAGGAAATCGTCGACATAGCCGCGCGAATAATCCGGATACAGCATCGGCTCATCGCGGCGACGGCGGAAAATGTAGCTGACGATGGTTCGTGCCTTTGCCATAATGATGGTCGCAGCCTCGTCAAGCTGGTCGGAATCATTGATATCAGTAGTGTCCGGATAGAAGGTGGCGAGCGCGTTGACCGCGGATGCCATCACGCTCATCGGATGCGCGGTGCGTGGGAAAGAACCCATGAAGGTACGGAAATCCTCACCCACCATCGTGCGATGGTTGATGTCGGAAATGAACCGGTCGTACTGCTCCTGATTCGGCAGTTCGCCATGACGCAGCAACCAGGCGACCTCAAGGAAATCGGATTGCTCACACAACTGCTCGATCGGGTATCCGCGGTAGCGCAGGATCGAGTTCTTGCCGTCGATGTACGTGATTTTCGATTCGCATTGCGCAGTCGTCAGGAAACCAGGGTCGAGTGTGACCCAGCCGTCGTTGCGCAGCGTGGACACCACGATGCCGTCCGCACCCGCCGTGGCTTCGACCACCGGCAGGGTGAAGTCTTTGGATTCCACACTCAGATTGGCTGTGGCCATACTTGCACGCTCCTTAACCGTTCGGAAGTATCGAACACTATATGGCATGCGCGTTTCCAAGCATGGTTTCGTCTCAAAATCAATCGATTGACATCCGATACTTCATTCCTGCAAGGCAAATAATTCGACTATTTCCGCGCGAAATTACGCATATAAAAGGCCGATGCCCGAATAATCGTGGGCATCGGCCTTCTTTTCGTACGCTTCGCTCCGTCGTATTGGAGCTTTGCCGCGTTTTACGCTACCGTCTGATCACTTGTCGCGAACGGTGAGGATCACCGGACCGTTGTCGGTGATGGCGATGGTGTGTTCGCTATGCGCGCCACGGGAACCGTCGGAGCTCTTCAGCGTCCAACCATCTTTCGGATCCTGGTAGATTTCGTCGGTGGTCTTGAGGAACCACGGTTCGATGGCGATGACCAGGCCCGGACGCAGCTTGTAGCCGTGGTGCGCGCGGCCATCGTTCGGCACATGCGGATCGCCGTGCATAATACGGCCGACGCCATGGCCGCCGAATTCAAGATTGATCGGATAGCCGTATTCGCGGGCCACATCGCCGACTGCCGCGGAAACATCACCCAAACGGTTGCCCGGCTGCGCAGCGGCAATACCGGCCGCGAGCGCCTCTTCGGTGCACTTGATCAGGCGCAGATCCTCAGGATCCTTATGCTCGCCGACCACGAAGCTGATGGCGGAATCGGCAACCCAGCCATCGACGTTGATCGCCAGATCGAGGCTGACCAAATCGCCGTCCTTCAGGTTGTAATCGAACGGAACGCCGTGCAGTACGGCATCGTTCACGGAAACGCAAATATAGTGCGCGAACGGGCCGGTACCGAAATCCGGAGCATAGTCGACATAGCAGGATTCGGCACCCTTGCGATCGACGATGCGCTTGTGCACGAATTCATCGATTTCCAGCAGATTGGTACCAACTTTGGTGAATTCCTTGAGATCGCGCAGAATGCCGCCGACAAAACGGCCGGCAGGCTTCATCTCTTCGATCTCTTTCGGTGTTTTCAGTTCAATCATGCCTCTAACCCTACTTCGTACGCCCTACAGTGCTCGGCTCTCCCTGGCTTTTCTTACGATTATGCAAATCTCACCTTATGCATGCCGTTGCGGAATGATGATTATTCGTTTCAGATACACTGTTTTGTCACCAAAGATGGATAGTGTGAAGTCATGAGTACCACTTTGAATTCGGGTATCGATCCGGCATCGTTCTCCGCCGTGACCGGCCCTGCGCAAGATCTGTTCCGCTATGTCAACGGCCCATGGATCGACATGTATCGTCTTCCTGATGATCGTTCCCGTTATGGTTCGTTCGATAAGCTCGCTGAAGATGCCGAAAACCAGATTCGTGAGATTCTCGAAGACGACGACTGCCTGCCGAGAAGTCCCACGCCCTGTATGCGAGTTTCCTTGACGTCGACGCCATCAACGCTTCCGGGCTCGCGGCCATTGAAGACCAGTTGAAGGCTATTGACGTCGCTGCCGACAAGGCTGAACTCACCCGCTCTTTGGGCGCGATGAACCCGGCTGGCGGCCCTGACCTGATCGGCATTGCCGTGTATGGCGATCCGGGCGCTCCCGAAACCAACATCATCCATATTGAACAGTCTGGCTTGGGATTGCCCGATGAGGCGTATTACCGTGAAGACCATTATGCGCCGATTCGTGAAGCATACGTCGATATGGTGGCCAAGCAGTTGAAGAACGCGAAGCTCGCCGCCGATGACGAGCAGGCCGAAGCTCAAGCCCAGCGTTTCCTCGACGTGGAGACACGTATCGCCGCGAACCATTGGGACAATGTGGCAACCCGTGATTCGGTGAAGACCTATAATCCCACCGATTATGCGGAATTGAGCGGAATGCTCGCCGATTACGATCTCGACACATGGATCGAATCCTGGCAGTCCGCATATGATCAGACTTCCGCCGCTCAGGTGCAGCCGCTTGATTTCCGAGGCATTTTCAACCATGTGGTGGTGCATGAGCCCAGCTTCCTCACCGGTCTTAACGCATTCTGGAAGGCCGCGGATCTCGACGATCTCAAGCTGTGGGCACGCGTGCATGTGATCATCGGCTCCACCTTGGAGTTGCCGCACGAATTCGATGAGACGAATTTCGAGTTCTATGGCAAGACGTTGTCTGGTCAGAAGCAACAGCGTGTGCGTTGGAAGCGCGGCGTTTCGCTGGTCAACGGCATCTGCGGCGAGGATGTGGGCCGCGAATATGTGAAGAGGCACTTCCCCGAGTCGTCGAAGCAGCGTATGGAACAGCTGGTCGGCAATCTGATCGATGCCTACCGCGTGTCCATTTCCAACTCCGCCTGGCTTGGCGAAGAAACCAAGCAGAAGGCGTTGGAGAAGCTCTCCAAGTTCGTGCCGAAGATCGGCTATACGAACCATTGGCGTGACTATTCCGCGCTTGACGTACATGAGAATGCCGGTTTTGCCGAGAACATGCGTGCCGCCAACTTGTATGAGACCGGCTATCAGCTGGCCAAAGTCGGCAAGAGCGTCGACAAGGACGAATGGCTGATGAATCCGCAGACGGTGAACGCCTATTATGAGCCGACCATGAACGTGATCGTGTTCCCGGCCGCCATTCTGCAGCCGCCGTTCTTCGATCCGAACGCCGAAGACGCCGCGAACTATGGCGGTATCGGAGCGGTGATCGGCCATGAGATCGGCCACGGCTTCGACGATCAGGGTGCCCAGTACGACGGCGACGGCAAGCTCAACGACTGGTGGACCGAAGAAGACAAGGCCAATTTCGAGCAGCTCACGCAGAAACTCATCGACCAGTACAACGCGTTCGTGCCAACGCAGCTTGCCGAAAAATACGCCGACGATCCAGCTCAGGCTCCACATGTGAACGGCGCTTTGACCATCGGCGAGAACATCGGCGACCTGAGTGGCGTGAACATTGCGCTCAAAGCATATGCGTTCGCTCTTGACGAGGCGGCAGGCCGTGAGAAGAACGGTTCCATGGAGTCCATTGAGCTTCGCTGTCTGAAGCGCCGGAAATCGATGGTTTCACCGGTGTGCAGCGTTTCTTCCTCAGCTACGCGTCCATCTGGCGCACCAAGAATCGTGACGAGCTGGCGGAGCAGTATCTGCAGATCGACCCGCACTCCCCCGCCGAATGCCGCACGAACGGCATCGCACGCAACGTGGATCTGTTCTACAAGGCGTTCGACGTGAAGCCGGAGGACGGCATGTGGCTCGATCCCGATCAGCGCGTGCGCATCTGGTAACAAACCACATCATCGGCTGGCAATCGGAGCCAAGCATGCAAGGCATCGGTGCCGCCTAATATATGTCGCCGTCGAATTCCCCGGTATCTCCCGAGAATTCGGCGGCTTCGTCATCTTCGGGAACCACGATTTCGACCGGCGCCACACTGCCCTGCCTGACGAACGGATCGGCTCCCACACGCGGTTCCGTTCCTTTCGCTTCCGGCTGGTGCTGGTCGTTCGGCTTGACGAACTTACGCAACGTGGTGACTCCCCGGTTAAGGTCGTGCCCTGCGGCGCTGGCTTCCAGCACTATGCGTGACTGCGGTTTGCCGTTCTGATCGGCCCACGTTTCCGTGGCGAGCGCGCCCATCACGATAACCGGCTCGCCTTTCTTCAGAGATTGGCAGATGTTCTCGGATAGGTTCCGGTACGCTTTCACCGTGATCCATGTGGTGGGAAGATCCTTCCATTGCTGTGTGCGATTGTCGAAATACCGTCTGGTGCTCGCCATTCTGAACGAACTGGCATGGGGCATGCCATCCTTGTTGAATTGCGTGGGATTGGCGCCCACATATCCGGTGATGGTGATGAGAGCTTGCTGTTGTGCCATGATCGGCCCTTTCTGTCGCATTGGTAATAAAGGGGCCGCGGAAAGCACCGATGAAGGTGCGAAAGCAACGCGCAGTCGGAGAAATGGGTTGCGAGAGAGGGGTTCTGCACGCCTTTCCGCTTCCTTGCGTTTCCGCGGTACCATCACTATCGCCGAATCGGCTTTGCTTGCACAAGCTCGACTGACGAATGTGGATAGAGGACGTCATTTCGGGCGAGTCGTGGATAGTAGGTGGATATCTTTTCACTTATCCACAGCAATGCACCGTCGATAGGTGTGTAGGATTTCGTCTGATTTCCCAATGAATATTTTCTGCAATTCTTCGATCACTTTTTAAAAAAAAACGGAAGACTATGGTGCATCCATAATCTTCCGTGTAATCCTTGGAATAATCGAAATGGTTTACGATTCTTACTTCAGCAGCGCGGCGACACGATCGGCGATCATCTGGGCGGCGTCGGCGACAGGCACGGCTTCGGCGTTCTCGCCATTGCGGTCACGCACTTCAATGGTGCCATTGTTGACAGTGTCGCGGCCTGCGACGGCGATCAGCGGCACGCCGATAAGCTCGGCATCCTTGAACTTGACGCCCGGGGAAACCTTCTTACGGTCATCGAAGATCACTTCGATGCCCTTGGCTTCCAGATCGGCGATCAGTTGCTCGGCGCTTCGAATGCAGCCGCATCCTTGCCGGTGGCTACCACATGCACCTGGCGGGAGCGATGATGGCCGGCCATGCCAAGCCCTTCTCGTCATGGTGGGTTTCAGCGATACAAGCATCACACGAGACACGCCAATGCCGTAGGAGCCCATCCACACCGGCACGGTCTTGCCGTTCTGGTCGAGCACCTTCAGGCCGAGCGCGTTGGAATACTTCAAACCGAGCTGGAACACCTGGCCGATTTCCACACCGCGTTCGAAGCTCAGCGGGCCGGAACCGTCCGGGCTCATGTCTCCGTGGCGAACCTGCACGGCTTCCACCACGCCGTCGGCTTCGAAGTCACGACCGTACACGAGATCGTAGTAGTCGACTCCGGCTTCATCGGCACCGGTGAACCATGCGGAACCGCGGGCGATATGCGCGTCAATGAGGTAACGCAACGCTTCGCCGGTTTCGTTGGCGTTTTCAGCCTTTTCACCGCCGCGAGCCTGCGGGCCAAACGCCATCGGGCCAATATAGCCCTTGACGAGTTCCGGATGCTTCTTCAGATCCTCGTCGGTGGCCTCTTCGATTTCAGCCGGAGTGAACTGCGCTTCAAGACGCTTCATGTCAACGGTACGATCGCCAGGCACGCCGACAACCACCAGTTCGCGCCACGGCTCGTCATGCTCGTCATCCTGCGGATGCATCACGGCGATCACCACGTTCTTCAGAATGTCGGAGGCTCCACGCGCGGCCATCGGAACGCGGATGGTTGGCGTTGGCAAATTCAACCATCTGATCGATGGTTTCAGCATTCGGCGTCGGACGCTTTTCAGCGGCCGGAGTGTTGCTGAAGTCGATGGCTTCCGGTTCCGGAGTGGTCAGCGCCTCAACATTCCAAGCCTTGCCGCTCGGCGACTGTGCGAAGGTATCTTCACCGATTTCCATCGGGGCAAGGAACTCTTCGGATTCGAAACCGCCCATCGGACCTGCCATGGCGTGCACCGGCACATACTTCAAATCGAGACGGTTGAAAATACGCTCGTAGGCGCCACGCTCGTCCATATACGCCTTGACAAGGCCTTCCTTGTCAAGCGTGAAGGAGTAGGCATCCTTCATGATGAATTCACGGCCACGAATCAGGCCTGCACGCGGACGGAATTCGTCACGATACTTGGTCTGAATCTGGTAGAGGGTAACCGGCAGATCCTTGTAGGAGGAGTACAGGTCCTTGACCAGCAGGGTGAACATTTCCTCATGGGTCGGCGCCAGCAGGTAGTCGGCCTCATGGCGATCCTTCAAACGGAAGATGTTGTCGCCATACTCTTCCCAACGATGGGTGGCCTCATACGGTTCACGCGGCAGCAGACCGGAGAAGTGAACTTCCTGGGCGTCGATCGAGGCCATTTCCTCACGGATGATGTTTTCGATCTTGTTCAGAACATTCAGGCCCAGCGGCAGCCAGGTCCAAATACCCGGAGCGGCCTTGCGCAGGTAGCAGGCGCGCTGCAGAAGCTTATCCGATACGACATCGGCATCGGCGGGATCCTCACGCAGAGTGCGCAGGAACATGGTGGACATACGAAGTGCTTTAGTCATATGCCCAAAACTACTCAGGCAAGGGGACGTAAGCCCAATCCAACCACCCGTTCACCGACGTATGGCAACGCACGGACGGAACACAACAGTCATATCCGTCGAATCCCAAAAATCATCATACATGTCAAACAAGGCAATCGCCATACTAGAACAGCGCGTCCTGCGCGAACTCGTCACCGTCGGGAACGGCAATGTTCTGCCGGAACGCGGCGATGCCATCATGAGCCAACATATCGGATGCCTGCGCCGAGGCGAGACGCAACTCACCATCCAATCGCACCGCATCGGGCGAAACCAAGAACATGCGTTCGTTCACACCGTTCAAATACAGGCCTTGCAGGCCTTCCACACGAGACAGCGCCACATACCCCATGCCAGGCGCGAAAGTGCGCCGCAAATCCATCACCGCACGCTCGAGCGTCATACCTTGCGATTTGTGGATAGTGATCGCCCACGCGCAGCGCAACGGCACTTGGTTGACGCTGGCGAGCACTGTGTCGCCGTCCATCATTTCCCAGCAATTCGGCTTCATGGTAACGATATTGCCGTTTTCAAATTCAACGATCGGCCATCCGCCTTGTTTTCGGCGGCAAATCCGCGCACGGTACCCAATGATCCGTTCACGAATTGGTGGTCGGTGTCGTTGCGTACGGCCATCACCGCAGCCCCGGTTTTGAGCTGCAAACGTTCGGGGGCAAGCATGTTCTTCTTCAAACGTTCCACCAGATTGACTGGCCCTGCGGCTTCGGCGAAATATTCGTGCGGCTCCTCGTTGATTTCGAACAGGCGCATGTCGTTGAGCGTGTCCGCCTGCTTGTTGACGGGAAACAGATTGATGGCCTGTTGACCAGGTTCGGGGATTGTGCCCAGTCTGGTGAGGAGCACATTGCGATCGTCGTCGTTCACGCAACCGTTGCGAATATCGGTTAATACGGTGAGCAGACTGCCGTCATCCTGACGATGCTGTTCGGTCAGGTAACAGATTGCGGGATTCAATTCCCGCCATACCAATGATTCGGTGACGAAACCATCTGGATTGAGTCCCGCTTTCGCATACTGTTCGCGGGAAGCCACGAATTCCGGGCTTGGTGTGACCAAATCGTGGTTGCGCCCACCCACACTCACTGGCGGAAGCTGGAAGAAATCGCCGGACAGCACCACTTGAAGCCCTCCGAACGGGCGTTGGTCACGTCGAATGATGCGGCACACCTGATCGACCATGTCGAACAGCCACGCATGCAACATGGAAACCTCGTCGATGATGAGAATGTCAGCGCCTGCAGCTTACGTTTGCGTCGGGTACGTATGGTTTTGATCAGATTGTCGGTGAGCGCGTTGCAAGTCCGACACCGCTCCATGAATGAATGGTCTGCCCGTTGATATGCGTGGCCGCGATACCGGTGGACGCCGTCACCGACACCGCCGCACCTTCGGCACGGGCCTGACGCACGAACTCATTGAGCACGTAGGTCTTGCCAGCACCCGGCGCACCCGTCAGGAAGACGCTCGCGCCACTTTGCAGAATCGCCAATGCCTCAGCCTGCCGCATGCCGCACCGCCTTTCCTGTTCAATCGACCATCAATTTCGAAGAAACGGCTTCCTTACGCAATCAGCTTGTCGACAACCTGAAGAACCCCGTGATCGGCATTGGATGGAGCCACAAAATGCGCGGCTTGTTTCAACGCGGGGTGCGCATTGCCCATGGCGAACGACCACTGCCCTGCCGAGAGCATCTGCAAATCATTGAGATAATCGCCAAATACCGCCGTTTGAGCCGCAGTGACGCCAAGCACGCGCTGCAACGCTTCGACGCCCTGTTTCTTATTGGTTGTAGCATTCATGATGTCGACCCACAGTTTGCCGGAAACCACCACCTGATAATCGTTCTTCAGTGGCGTCAGCTTTTCCGCGGCCATCGCTTCGGCATCGTCGAAATCGAGAATCGCCAGTTTGAGTATGGTGTCGCTTTCGCCGTTTGATGCGATCACATCTTCAAGCACGCTATGCAGATCGTCCACAATCTCCAGTGCCGCATAATATTTGCCGACTTCGTCAAGGAACGGCTTGTCCGTGCGCTGCACGTATGCCGTGCGCAGACCACAAAGCACCAATCCCATATTGGATTCGCCAGCCGCGGCAGAAGCGTTCACCGTGTCGATGGTCCAGCGGGTCACATCGGCATCGACGCCGTGCACTTCGGCGATATTACCGTCAATGGCCACGACATTGCCGTTTTCCGCGATATACGAAAGTTCGCCGCCGTCAAGCACCTGCGCCGCCTTATCGGCGAACATGGCACGCAAGGTAGCGTACTGGCGTCCGGATGCCGGCACGAATTCAACGCCTCGTGAGCGCAACCGGGCAAGCATCGGCCAGAAACCTTGCGGAATCTCGCTATGCTCATCAAGCAGGGTGCCGTCCATATCGGCAACCACCAAGCGAATGTCTTGCGGGATTTCGATGCTGGTCCAATCGGCTGCGCTCACTGGAGTCCTTTCCATGTTTTCGTTGGAATATCAGATTTTCCAACGATTGTGCGATATGCGGAATCAGTTGTTGTTCAGAATGCTGGTTGCCACGATCTGATCGGCGATCGCCTTGGCTTCGGCTGCGTCAGGACCGGGCGCCGCTGCATGAACGCCTTACGGTAGTAGCGCAGTTCGTCCAAGGATTCGATGATGTCGGCGAGCGCGCGATGTCCACCATTCTTCGGCGGACGGTTGTTGTATACGGCAGGATACCAGCGGCGGGCAAGCTCTTTGAACGTGCTCACGTCGATTACACGGTAGTGCAGGTGTTCCATGAGGTTCGGCATGTAACGGTCGAGGAATTTTTTGTCTGATCCGATGGAGTTGCCTGCGAGCAGCGGCTTGACGCCGTCCGGGGTGAAGCGGGCCACGTATTCGGTGACTTTCCGTTCGGCCTCTTCGACGCTCAGGCCGTTCTCCCATTCGTTGATGAGTCCGGAACGGGTGTGCATGGCACGCACGAAATCGTTCATATTGGCAACGGCCGCATTAGACGGCTTGATCACGAAATCAATACCCTCGTCGAGCACATTGAGGTCGAAGTCCGTCGGTACCACGGAGATCTCGCACAGTTCATCGTGGAAAATATCCAAGCCGGTCATTTCGCAATCGATCCAAATCAGTCGCGAACCTTTCGCCGTATACGTTTCGCCGTCATGTGCGTCAACCATTTTGCCTCGTTTCCTTTGCGTGTGCGCGTGCCGCTTGGCACGCTTCAGCTGAACATTCGAAGATACCGCGAGGTAGGGAGATTGGAAGCCTACGCACCGGGAAGTCACACTTGTTTTAGCGATTTGCTTCGTACATCAAACACCGCTACTTGGCGATAGGGCGACGTTCGGTTATAAATATTCACGTTGCAGATATGAGTAAAGCCTCTTACTTTCGGTCTTTTCCGAGAAGTAAGAGGCTTTTACCGATTTTGATTACTGGAATTCAGCAATCACTGGCGGCCGGAGTAGTTCGGAGCTTCGGCGGTCATGACGATGTCATGCGGATGGGATTCGCGCAAGCCAGCGTCGGTGATACGGATGAAACGGCCACGTTCCGGCATTTCGGCGATGTTGTGAGCGCCGATGTAGAACATGGACTGGTGCAGGCCACCGATCATCTGGTACAGCACTGCGTTCAGCGGTCCGCGGTACGGCACTTCGCTTCAACGCCTTCCGGAACGACCTTGTCGTTAGAGGTGACGTCGGCCTGGAAGTAGCGATCCTTGGAGTAGGACTTCTTGCCACGCGGAGCCATGGCGCCGAGGGAGCCCATGCCACGGTACAGCTTGTACTGCTTGCCGTGCAGCAGCACCTTCTCACCCGGAGCTTCCTCGCAGCCTGCGAGGGTGCCGCCGAGCATGACGGTGGAGGCACCGGCAACCAGAGCCTTGGCGATGTCGCCGGAATAGTGAATGCCACCGTCGGCGATGCACGGCACGCCAGCGGCACGGCAGGCCTGAGCGGCCTCGTACACTGCGGTGAGCTGCGGCACACCGACACCGGCCACCACGCGGGTGGTGCAGATGGAGCCTGGGCCCACGCCAACCTTGACTGCGTCAACACCGGCGTCGATCATGGCCTGAGCGCTGACGGGTGGCCACGTTACCGCCGATGATGTCAACGCCCTTGAACGCGGAATCGGACTTCAGACGGCGAATCATGTCGAGAGCCAGCTTGGCCTCACCGTTGGCGGTGTCGACCACGAGCACGTCCACGCCGGCTTCCATCAGAGCGGAAGCACGGTTGTAGGCGTCACCCAGGAAGCCGATGCCGGCGGCAACGCGCAGACGACCCTGTTCGTCCTTGGTGGCGTCCGGATACTGCTCGGTCTTCACGAAGTCCTTCACGGTGATCAAGCCGGTGAGGCGGCCTTCATCGTCAACCAGCGGCAGCTTCTCGACCTTGTGCTTGGCCAGCAGGTCGTGGGCGTCTTCCTTGGAGATGTTGGACGGGCCGGTAATGAGGTTCTCGCGGGTCATGACCTCGGAAACCTTGAGCCGGTCGTAATCCTCGGAGGCGATGAAACGCATGTCGCGGTTGGTGATGATGCCGACGAGCTTGTTGTCGTTGTCAACGACCGGCAGACCGGAGATATGGAAACGGCCGCACAGCTTGTCGAGATCAGCCAGCGTCACATCCGGGCTGACGGTCAACGGATCGTTGATCATACCGGATTCGGAGCGCTTGACGATGTCAACCTGAGCGGCTTGGTCATCGATGGAAAGATTGCGGTGCAGCACGCCGATGCCGCCATTACGAGCCATGGCAATGGCCATGTCGGACTCGGTGACGGTGTCCATTGCGGCGGAGATCGCCGGGACCTTCATCGTGATGTTGCGGGTCAGATGGGTGGTGGTGTCCACTTCGGACGGAATGACATCCGTCTCGTTCGGCAACAGTAGCACATCGTCATAGGCGAGGCCAAGCTGTGCGAAAATCGGAGGAAGCGGAGCGTACGTGGAATCTGCATTCATATCAGGAATTGTAGCCATAGACCCACTATATGAACGCGGGCTGACTTACCGCGACACGGCAGAACAAGCGGCAAACAAGGGTGTTACGAAAGTTAACTAATACCACAAGGCAAAGCGTTTAATCAGTTTTTCCGACGCTTCGACGACCGCACCGACGCATGTCCGCCGCCATCCGCAGCGTCCTCCTCCAGCATCTCGGGAATCCTATGCTTCACATACGGATACATGGTGGCGACGGTCAGCACCACGGCCGCAATCAGGAATCCAACAAGCACGTATTGGGCCTTGAAAAACAGCGTCATAATCGAGCCGAATGCGATCAGTGCCGCCCAACCCCACAGAATCAGCACAGCCCCCTGCACGGAATGGCCGATGCGCAGCATGCGATGATGCAAGTGCATGCGGTCCGGATGCATCGGAGACTGTCCCTTGCGCAAGCGGCGCACAATCGCAAGACACATGTCGAGAATCGGCAGGAACAATACCAGAATCGGCAGCAGAATCGGCATGAACACCGGCAAGTAAATGCTGGCATGAATACTGGCCGGGTCAAGGCGGCCCGTCATCACAATCGACGCGCACGTGATCAAATAGCCGAGCAGCATGGAACCGGAGTCTCCCATGAACAGCTTCGCCGGATGCCAGTTGTGCATCAAAAAGCCCACGCACATGCCGACCATGGCAATGTCGATCAATGTCGCCATCGAAGCGTACGAAGGCGAGTTGCGGGCGATGATGTATGAATAAATGGCGAATGCGATGCCGCCGATCGCCACAATGCCCGACGACAGACCGTCCAACCCATCCACGAAATTGACCGCATTGATGGACGCGACGATCAAAAACGCGGTGATGGCCATCGACAGGCTCGGCGACGCCGTCACCAACGAGCCAAGCGGAAGCGAAATGATCTGCAGACCGCCCCATGCCACGAACACGGAAATCAACAGCTGACCGGCAAGCTTGAGCATCCAATCAAGATCCCACAAGTCGTCGGCCATGCCAAGCAGACTGATCATAATGGCGCCGACGAGAATCACCCACGCCTGTTGCGATTGCGCGAACAATCCTTGAATGAACGGAATGCGGGATGCGAACAGCATCGACACGGTGAAACCGATCAGCATGCCCAAACCACCCAGTCGCGGTGTCGGAATGGTATGCACGTCTCGCGCACGCACTTCGCCGACGGCGCCGATCTCAATGGCGATATGGCGAATCAACGGCGTGATCAAATAGGTGACGCCGCCAGCGATCGCAGCAATGAACAGATAGATTCTCATACGCCCAAAGCACCGCCATTCAACGTCAAGGCCTTTCGGATAACCGGCTCGTGAATCACTCCCTCTCGAAGAATCGCAATGCCATCACGCCCATGAGGGTCAGCCGCCACAACCGTGGAAGCCACATGACCGGGAGTCGCTCCCCCGTCCAAATACAAATCAACCGCATCGCCAAGCGCCTGCACGGCCTCGTCAACGGTTTGCGCGCTTTCATCGCCGGAACGGTTGGCACTGGTGGCGGCCAACGGTCCGGTAGCGCGCAGCACACGCAAGGCGGCCGCGGAATTCGGAATGCGCACGCCCTGCGTGACCTTGCCGGTGGCGGGATCGGTACGTACCGTGGCGAGCGTGCAATCGTCATCGGCCACGGCGATCGGAGAGAACGCGCCCGGCATGAACATGGCGGACAGGCGGTTCAGCGGCACCGGCAGATCCAAATGCAGCTTCTCCATGCTTTCAATAGACGGCAATAGCACTTGCAACGACTTGTATTTCGGGCGTTGCTTCGCCGCGAACACCTTGCGGATCGCCTCAATGTTGCGCGGATCGCACGCAACGCCGTAGACCGTGTCCGTAGGAATCACAATCAATCCGCCGTCACGTACGATTTCGACAGCCTGGGCAAGGGATTCGTCTGAAATAGCGCGAATCTCGCTCATGACACCTCCCTTTTCGGCTTGCTGACCCCACCATTGTAAGGCAGGATTCTTCAACTGCGTTGAAACTGACCTTATGCGCCCAGATACGCCTTGCGCACCTGCTCGTTGTCCATCAGCTCCTTGGCGTCGCCTTCCATGGTGATGCGCCCGGTTTCGAGCACATACGCACGATCGGCGATCGACAGGGCCATATTCGCGTTCTGTTCGACCAGCAGTACGGTAATGCCTGATCGTGCAGCTTGCGAATAATGGCGAAGATCTCTTTGACGAGTTTCGGAGACAGACCCATCGACGGCTCGTCCATCAGAATCGTGTTCGGGTGGCTCATCAGGCGCGGCCCATCGCCAGCATCTGCTGTTCGCCGCCGGAAAGCGTGCCCGCCTTCTGGTTGCGGCGTTCCTTCAGGCGTGGGAACATGTCGAACACCATGGCAAGATCGTCCGCCATGTGAGACCGGTCTTTGAGACTGAACGCGCCCATTTCAAGGTTTTCCTGCACGCTCATGCGCGTGAACACGTGGCGTCCTTCGGGAATATGCGCCATGCCGAGGGTCACGATCTTATTGTTCGGCGTTTTCAGCAGGTCCACGCCGTTGAACAGCACCTCGCCGGAAACCGCCGGAGTAAGACCTGTGATGGTATGCAATGTCGTGGTTTTGCCAGCACCGTTCGCACCGATCAGCGACACGATCTCGCCGTCGTTCACCGTCAGACTGATGTTTTTGACCGCTTCGATGGCACCGTAGGAGACGGAAAGATTCTTGATCTGCAGCATCAGGCGTCCTTCCTTTCGGTCGTTTCAGACGTTTCGACGGCATTGTTTTCAGCATCGTCCGCACCAAGATATGCGGAGATGACCTGCGGATTGTTGGCGATTTCCTCTGGCGTTCCGGAGGCGATGGTACGCCCGTAATCAAGCACTTGAATACGCTGGCACACGTTCATCACCAGGCTCATATCATGTTCGATCAGCAGAATGGCGATGCCGAAACGGTCGCGGATCGTGTTGATGCAGTTCAGCAGATCCTCGGTTTCCGTAGGATTCATGCCTGCCGCAGGCTCGTCAAGCAACAGCAGTTTCATGCCGGTCGCCAACGCTCGTGCGATTTCCAGCTTACGTTGCGCTCCATACGGCAGATTCGCGGCTTCGGTTTCGGCCAATCCTTCCAGTCCGAAAATACGCAGCAGGTCTATGGCTTTGGCATGCATGTCGCGTTCCTGCTTCCAGAAGGTCGGCGTGCGGAAGATCGCACCGCCCAGCCGGTAGGTGAAGGATTCGTTGAACGCCACAAGCACGTTCTCTTCGACCGTCATTTGATCGAACAGTCGAATGTTTTGGAAGGTTCTTGCGATTCCCGCACGCACGACCAGATACGTTTTCTTGCCGTTCATGCGTTTGCCGTCGAGGAAGAACTCACCTTCCGTGGCTGGTAAACGCCGGTCAGCAGGTTGAACACAGTGGTCTTGCCTGCGCCGTTCGGCCCGATCAGACCGACAAGTTCGCCCGCATTGATGGTCATGTTGAAGTCGGATACGGCTTTGAGGCCTCCGAAGGTGATGCGAGATGCTCGGCCTTCAGAATCGGCTCGCTCATGCCTGCACCTCCTTGTCTTCGCTGGATGTGTTGATTTCGCTAGATGCGGTAGTCTCGCCGGTTTCCTTGGTTTTCTTAGATGCCGATTGAGACGCACCCGATTTGCCGTGCATCTTCACGCGTACCGGATAGAACCACTTGTTGACGAATTTCGGCAGCGAGAACTCCCAATTGCCGAACAATCCCTGCGGACGGAACACCATGATGATCACCAGCACCACCGAATACACGAGCATGCGGTATGCGGAGAACGCACGCAGCAATTCCGGCAAAATCGTCAGACCAACCGCGGCGACAATGGAACCCGTCAGCGAACCCATACCGCCGAACACCACCATGATCACGTAATTGATCGACTGCAGCCAACCGGCCATGCTTGGCGTGAGCGCACCGATATATTGCGCGAAAATACCACCCGCAATACCCGCGAAGAACGCGGAAATCGCAAAAACGAGCACTTTCATATAGGTGATGTTGATGCCGGAAGCGCCAGCCGCGATCTCATCATCACGAATCGCCTTGACCGCACGACCATAACGGGAACGCGCGAACATGAACAACAGCACCACGGTCACGACGGTGATACAGAACACCACATACAGATTGGCGAGACGGTCGATGCCGATCAGTGCCTGCCCCTGCTGGCCGTCCGCAAGTCCCTTGCCGCCGGCCACTTTCAGATTCTGGATGATCACACGAATGATCTCACCGAAACCAAGCGTGATAATCGCAAGATAATCGCCGTGCAAACGCAATGCCGGAATGCCGACAAGCACACCGAACACACATGCC
>ENA-OQEX01000089-OQEX01000089.1-human-gut-metagenome-genome-assembly--contig:-NODE-89-length-53459-cov-21.847184_pt1 | contig 53459 bp, 75 predicted proteins | sample MGYA00242802_ERZ504649 | MGnify/ENA primary metagenome ERZ504649 (study PRJEB26092, sample SAMD00036194) | human gut metagenome | host: Homo sapiens | study: EMG produced TPA metagenomics assembly of...
AAGAAAAGAAATTATTACCAAAACCGTTGAGAAATTCGAAGTACCAAGAAAACGTATTAGAGAACTTTATAAGGAATGCAAAAAATAGAAATGATATGGGCTATGTTCAAGGTATACCTTAACAACCCAAATTACTATGTGAAACAAGAGGATATACTTGCTAATGTATGTGGCAATGGAAGCAGGGATGTAAGAAAGATAATGAACTCTCTTGGTATTTACAAGGGAGATCCCTCAAAATTAACTTATGGCCAACTTTTAAAACAATGTAATATAATATGAACAAATTCAGATTTATCAAAATAAGAGACGTAAAGTCTCCATCAAGAGGAAACAAAGGAGATGCAGGATTGGATTTCTATATCCCTGAAGATTTAACTCTACAGGATTTAGTAAAAGCTAATCCACAGTTAATATTCCATTGTGAAATACCTGAACCTGGTAAAGTAACACTTGAATATAATTCAAATAACCAGGTACAAGTAATTTACATTTCTCCATTTACCAGAATACTTATCCCATCGGGTATCAAAGGTTTATTAGAACCAAGGTCTTCTATGCTGATGGCAGCAAACAAATCTGGTATATCAACTAAGAAAGGGCTTATCTATACTGCGAGATAGTAGATTCTCCCTATACTGGAGAGATTCATATCGGTATATATAATACTTCTCATGAGTTTCAAATAATAGAAGCTGGAACCAAGTTAGTACAGTTTATTCATGTACCCATTTATCTTACAGAACCCGAAGAAGTAACTCATGAAGAATTCTACAATGATGCTCAGTATTGGGGAACAAGAGGTAACAATGGATTCGGATCAACCAATTAATAATCATAATATATGGCAACTTTAGATGAACTAGTGAATAGGATATGGGTATTAGAGAATCGATACTCAACTTTAAACAGGATAGTGAACGGACATACTACCGAGATACATAATCTTGATACTAGATTAGATACTGCAGAATCTAAATTGAATAATCATGAGGAACGGCTTAAAACTCTAGAAGTTAAAGTAGAAGATCACGAAAGAAGACTACAACTGATAGAGAATTCTCATATAAAGTATACAGTATCAAGAAAGGTAAAATATCCCAAGAAAGCAGATCAGGGATTCTATTTGTATCTTCCTGAAGACCTTACGATTGATATTCTCATGGAATACAATAACGGAGTAATCAAACAGAAATGGAACTGGTTGAATAAAATCTTTAATCCACAAGGATTCGGTAAAGTATCTTTCGACTTAGATAGAAACAGTGAGGGTCATATTAAAACTATCGTTCTTGGTCAGAACACCAGGTTATTAATCCCAACCGGTATTCATATTGAAGAATTCACTCCAGTTAAGTCTGTACTGAAAGCTGCAAATGAAGAAACTAATTCTATCAACAGTGGTTTAGTATACGGTATAGAAGTACTTGGTCAAGTTCCAGGAGATGAAGTAGTGGTAAGTGTATTCAACCCAACTTCTGAGATTATTGGAATCGAAGCTGGAAGTGTATTAGTTCAAGTATTACATTTATTCTCTTATCATACAGTACCAGAAAAAGAATAATTATTTTATGGATATTTCTAATCTGAAAGAAAAAGCCCCTGAAATCAAACAGGGGCTTGAACTTGAGAATATGTATGAGATTGGCTATCGTCAATTAGACTGTTATAAACCCTTAGAAAGGTTACCAGAATATCCCATGGATATTAACAGTACTAAAAATCAATCTCTTATGAAAACCCTTATATCTCAAGTAGTAGAGGAGTTAATGGAGGGTTATGAATCTACTTCTAATATAAATGATATTCTAGAAAACAAGGGATGGAATACCAATTTATATACCGACATAGAAGAGATTCAGATAATCAATAATCTACAGAATGCTAATGAAGAACAAGCAGATGCAATAGGATTCTTCTTATCAGCTCTGATATATGCTAATATATTGCCAGAGGATATCTATAGTTGGGCAAACAAAGAACTGACTAAAGGGCAAAAGGCAGTAGAAAACTTAGAAGATGTAATGGCATTCGGCATTCATATGATTTTAGAGATAGATGCCGTTAGTAGTATATTCAAAAATTTCAAGCTAATATCCGAAACAATTGAGGATAAAACTTCCGAGTATATAAAGGGATTCAAGGAAATGAGTCCAAATTTGCATACTGATGAGAAAAATATTTTGTTTCAGATAGTGTATGTTTTGAATCTTGCTAGAAATACTCTTAAGAATCGTACATGGAAACAGTCACCAGTAATAACTAAAGAACTAGAATTCCAGGATAGGCTGGTAGAGGCATTCTATTATTATATGGGATTTCTATCAATAATGGGATTTACTCCATTGGGTATATACGAGCTGTATTTCAAGAAAGAACGGTTGAATGAATGGAGAATCACTACACAATATTAATGAAAGGAGGTATTTGTGTCAGGTTGGAATAAACAATTAAATGGCTTAGAGCTTAATACAGAAGAGCAAATCCATCCATTAGAATTTGCTACTTCACAAGAAGCATGGGAAAAGTTAAATGAAGGATTTCTAAGACTAGAACCATCTTTATTTGCAAAAGGTGCTACCGCAAACAGTGGAGTAGCTGTGGTATATAACGTATTTATAAAAATACGTAAAGCTTGGGTAGATCCAGACTTTGATTATGGTAGATGTTTCAATTATAAAGAGACTAAGTGGACAAGCTTACTGAACAATTACATTGATTTCAATAAGCTTGATTTATTGCGTAGTAAGCTGAGAGTACTAAAAACCAAGTATAATCAGAATTACAACGTTACTTATATGTTTAATAATCATCATGATAACGGTAAACAATGTTTAATTGCTGCTACATTCTCCAAACGATTTGGGGAAGACATACCTGTTATTACAATGGTAATCAGGGCATCCGAGATAACAAAAAGGTTAATCTTCGACTTCTTACTAATACAACGAATGGCGGAATATGTGTACGGACCAGAACAATCAGTACAAATCAATTTATTTGCCACTCAAATGTATGGGAATGTAGAAACACTTCTGATGTATCATACTCATAAACCTTTGAAGAAGGTATTAAAGGGAACTGATAAGGAAAATTCTTGGATAAAGAGATTGAATGAGGTATTTGATAAATTTCAAAACGGTAAAGAGAAAGATTTCTCTAGTTTTAAGGTATTCTTTAGAAGTTTTAAAGTGCTTCGACCAGATTTATATAAGGAAACATATAAATCTATGAAAGCAAAGGAATTACTTCTTGAATATGAAGATATCGAATATCCCGAGAATGTAATCTCTTACTCTCAACGTAAAGCATATAAGAAGAAACTTTTAAAACAGAAGAAATGAGAATTTATAGCAGTAGTTATGAGTTAATGTCTGAAATGGGCAGAGAACTCAACAGTTATGGTCAAACTGTAAAACCAAAGACTTACCAGAATAAGAATATTGAAGGTAATGAAGATTTTGTAACTAAAGAGATCATTTGCCAACAATATTGCTTAACTTCTTTGCAAGATCCAACGTGGTTATTCTTCTATTCAAGGTCTAGGGAATGGGCAGATGCTGAGTTCCAAGAAAGGATTGATACCTCTGATATAATTAATCCAGGTAAAGCTTGGGAATTAAGAAAAGATTTATGGGAACAGTTCTTGGTAAATGGTAAATTTGATTATACCTATAATGAGAGAATCATCCATGTTATTAAACCATTGATAAGATTACTGAAGGACGATAATGACACTCGTAAAGCAGTATTACCAATATTCAATGGTGATATGGACGGATTAGATACCGATTGGTATGAGGGTAGTAGACGTATACCCTGCTCTATGTATTATGACTTCCTTATCCGTCAGAATGGTAAAGGAGAAAAGGTATTACACATTTGCTATCACCAAAGAAGTTCGGACTTTGTTACTCACTTTGGTAATGATGTATACCTTGCATGGAGACTAATGGAATATGTAGCTAAAGAGGTTGGAGTAAAACCAGGTTATTTGTATCACACCATAGACTCATTACATACTTATCAAAAAGACTGGGATAAGTTAGCCAGTTCTCTAAGAATATTTGAGGATACTATCATATAATACATGCTTTATTTCTATTTTGTTTTGATGTCATTTTCGCAAAATGATTTAAAGTAACTCATATCAGGTTTAAGGAAGTAGGTCTGGGAAGATATACTTCCTTATTTTATTTAAAAAACTTCTAGTATGGAAACGAAATATAAGGTTATAACCAATAAACAAGAGCTAAAGAAACTTATCCAATGCTGTAAGCAAACTGGTTATGCTTCTGTAGACTTTGAAACAAATGCCGAGCCAATATATAACAAATCTTTTAAACCAACTATACTATCAGTAACTTTTCAACCAGGTTTTGGATGTTCTATACCTTTAGATCATTTCGAAACAAAGAAGTATACTTCTAGTGGTTGGAATTGGAAAAAGATGCTTTGTAAATTTGGTGAAGAGGTAATTGAAAATCCAAATGTAGTTAAAGTTGCTTGGAACTACAAATTCGATGACCAGATCTTTCAGAAGTATAATATCTATTATCGAGGAGTATGTTTGGATGGTATGCTTGCTAAATATCTCTTGAATGAAGAAAAACCCAATGACTTGAAGTCTATGGTAAGAAGGTATTTACCAGAATACGGAGATTATGAAAAGCAAGATAAATTCGATAAGATTCCATGGGATAAAAAAGAAATGGAACCTCTTTGCCACTATGGATGTCAAGATACTGATTATACTCTTAGATTAATGCTTTTCTTCGAAAAGAAGCTAATTGACTTGGGATTATATAATACTTACCGTAATTTAATCATGACTGCTTCTAGGGTATTAACTTCTGTAGAAAAGAATGGTTTATATGTAGATAGGGCATTCAACCAAGAATTGTTAGATTCCTACTTACCAAAGATAGAAGCAGCTAAGGAAGCAATATATAATTTGCCTAAAGTAAAGAAGTTTACTAAACTATATAATCAATCCAAGATTGAAAAATACATTGCTAAATTAGAGGAAGAGATAGAAAATTTAGACCCTAGAGTAGATAAGAGAAAGATACAATCTAGGGAACAAAAGATTGCTAATATACGAGCAGGAGTTTTTACTACGAAAAAGGAATTAGAGTTAATTAGACCTGTAAGTTTAGGTAGTTCAGTAGATTTACCTCAATTAATGTATTCAGAGGAAGGATTTAATTTTGAGGTAATCAAAAAGAATGATTCTGGTAAACCAAGTACTGATGAAGAAACTCTTACTAACTTAAGATTAACTGTCAAAAAACCTGATTCACCAAAGGCAGTATTCTTGGATAGTTTATTAGAGTTGAGAGGTTTAGAGAAAATGTATAAAACCTATATTGAAGGTTGGCATGAGAAAACCCAAGATGATGATAGATTACATGGAAGATTCCTTATTCATGGAACTACTTCAGGAAGGTTATCTTCAGCAGAACCAAATGCTCAACAAATACCTAAGACTTCAGTAGACCCAAATATAAAGAAGCAATTAGTTGCTCCAAAAGGAACCCTATATATTGCTAGTGACTTTAGTCAAGCAGAGTTAAGAATCATGGCTCACTTATCTGGAGATGAAACTTATCTGAATGCTTTTAACTCTGGTCAGGACCCTCACTTGGCAATTGCTGCTACCAAATATCATGTTCCTTATGAAGAAGCTTTAAAAATATATGAGGATGAAAATCACCCAGATCATAAGATATGGAAGGTAAGGAGAAAGCAAGCTAAACAGATTGCATTTGGACTTATTTATGGAATTGGTGCTAAATTACTAGCAGTAAAATTATCTGACCCAAAATCTGGTATCATAGTTACACCAGAAGAAGCCCAAAAGGAAATGGATATATTCTTTGGTCAACATCCTAAGCTAAAAACCTTCTTAAAGAAACAAGAGAAATTCCTTAGAAAGAATGGCTACTTAGTTTCTTTATTTGGTAGAAAACGAAGATTACCCCAAATATATTCTTCAGATAGAGGAGAAGAAGCTTATGCTTTACGATTAGCATTAAATTTCCCTTGTCAATCTGCAGCTTCTGATATGTGCTTATTTGGTAGTATTTTAATATATTACCTAATGAGACAAGGTAAATTACCTTCTACAAAATCAGTATGCTTAGTCCATGATGCTAATTATCAAATCACTAAACCAGAAAACATAAACACATGGAGTATTTATGAGATGTGGCAAATTTATCGAAACCCATTAACTAAACCCTATTTTGGTTTTCAGATAGATGATGTTACTATGGACATGGATTTTGTCATAGGTAGATCGATGGCAGAAGAATTACCCTTTATCCCAGGTTATGATTATAGGAAAATGCTTGAACCCGATTTTTCAGTAGAAGAATACATGGAAGAGCATAAGAAATATAAACATATACCTATTTCAGAGTATAAGAAACGTTTTAACAAACAAATGAAACAATATGAAGAAGATTTTAAACGGACCCACGGTATGGAGAGCTAAATGCCAGTATGTGATTGTGAATTTGAATACGATAGTAGTGAAACTCTGAGTATTTTTAATAAAAACAGTGATGATTCTTATTTTAAGGTAGTCATTTGCCCAAGTTGTAAATCTTATATAAATCATTTAGAATCGGTATCTACCGCTACAGAAACGAAAATGGAAGATACTATGACAATATAACTAATTAAAATTTTAAATTATGGAACAGGACGAATTAAGAAAGGGAGCCGATAAGGTAATTAATGTAACTTACATGTTATCTGGAGTATTAGAACAATCTTTTCAAGAAATGGATGACATACTGGAAAGATTACACAAAAGATTACATCATGAGGATAGGAGATTAATTACTTCTATTCGAAAGCACATTAAGTTCCTTAACTCAAATATTGAATCCCTTAGAATCCATTCTTTGGCTAAGATGGATGAGGAAACTGTAGAATGCTTTGATGATACTACTCTTAGATTCTATGTAATCTTCATGAAATTACTTGAGATAGCTGGTATAGATTATCTTTGTGATTTACGATTGTATTCAATATACAAACTACTTGATAAGTATCAATCTCTTACTGAATACCCAAGGTTGGATCACCAAGCTAATATTGCTTTCTTACAAGTAAAGAGAGATATTGAGAATGGCATGTATTCTGCTGAAGATATGAAAAAAGTTTTTAAGTTGAAAGATGAAAACCGAGATAAATAAACTTAAGGTAGTATTTGAGGGTAGAACCTTAGAAATAGATATTCAAAAGGAATTATCTATCAATGAGAACTTATTAAATTCTCAGCTAAAGGATTCTCCCTCTAGTTATTATATACTTGCTTCATTAAGAGATAAGTATATAAAACAAAGAGATGCTTTAGCAAGAGAAAAAGAGGAAGCATATTCTGCTGCATGGGTATTTATAAAAGATTCCAATGAGAGGTTCAATAATGATTACGTATCTCATAAAGCTAATATAAACCTCAAATATAAATCTATTTGCAAAAGGTATCTAAAGGCTGCAGCTAAAGCTAATAAATTTATAGCTATCTGTAAAGCTTATGAGAGTAGAGAGGCATCTTAAGAACTCTTAATGCCAATATCCGTAAGTTACAGTAGGAACTATAAAAGATTACTAACTAAATTTTATAAATATGTATAATTTACAACTTATATCAACTCTAGTAGCTAAGAAGCTTGGTAATAGTATTCCAGGTTTACCCGTAGAAAATAAAATCTTGGTATATTCTCCCAAAGAGATTAATACCACTGCTTCTGGTATTATTATTCCGGATATGGTAAAGGAAGGAGTTCCTCGTAAGGGTGTTGTTATTAAATCTGGTGTAATCACAGAAGAATATCAAACTTACAAGGACCACGTGGAAATCGGTCGTATAATCGAATATGGATTGTATGCTGGTAAAGAACATCAATTTGATAAAAACTGTTTACCTCAGGAATTACAACCCTTTTATGAAAAGGGTCTGTTCACCGTATTAGCTTTAAATGAGATTTCATACTCAGAACCCAATAATTTAGATTGATATGATTAAAGATAAGGACAAAAAGAAAAGAAATTATCTTCTAGTGGCATGACTACTAAAGATAAGATGTTAGCCCGGAAAAAACAATTAGAATCCAAGGGTAATGGTAGTGGATTGGTATTCCCTAAAGAGGGAACCTTAAGAATGAGAATCAAATCTCCAGGCGATGATCAAGAATTGGGTATTGAATTGATTCAGTTCTATCTGAATAAAGATTTGGGAGGAGTTATTTCCCCGGCTACTTTTGATGAACCTTGCCCATTTATGGAAAAGTATCAGGAACTGAAAAACTCAAAAGACCCAGATGACCAGGAACTTGCAAAGATGCTGGTACCAAGAAGAAAATACGTAGTGGGTGGAATAGTATATTCAGATGAGAAAGGTACTAAGGTAGATTATGAAGGAAAAGATAAGGGAGTATTAATCCCAAGATCAGTATATCAGGATATTATCGATCTTTACTTGGATGAAGACGAAGCTGGAGATATGACAGACCCAAGAACTGGATACGATATAAAAATTATCCGTTCTGGTTCAGGTAAGAATGATACTACATATTCAGCTCGTGCATGTAAACCTACTAAACTTGACAAGAAGTATTCAGGTAACGTAGATTTGGAATCCATAGTAAGATCTCAGATTAAAGATTACGATGAACTGGAAGAAATTTTGGCATCATTCTTAAAAGAAGGCAGAGATTCTGATGAGGAAGATGAAAAACCAAAGAAGAAAAAGAAAGGTATTCATAAAGATCATTACATGGATGATGATGAGCCTAAGAAGAAAAAGAGAAAGTATAAGTCAGATATTTGATAAATTGGTTTTATAAATGGTTGGTAGAGGAGGTAATTCAAGAAATTGGTTATCTCCTTTATTTATGTTAATACATTACAGTATGGCAAAAGGAAAAGTGGGTTTAAAAGTTCCCTCTAAAAACGAATTACTAAAGAAATATGGGTCATCAATAGTACTTGCTTCTGAAACAAAAGAAACAGGTCTATGGTTACCAAGTACTTTCTTTGCATTGAATTATACCTTTGGTGGAGGAATCCCATTTGGTAAAATCCTAGAAGTAGCAGGAGAAGAATCCTCTGGTAAATCACTTATAGCTTACAACTTTGCTTATTCATGTCAACAACTGGGAGGGCATGTAATATGGGTAGATGCTGAACAATCATGGATGAATTCCTGGCTCAAACTAATGGAGTTGATCCAGAAAGAGTTACAGTAGTTAATGATACTCGTATTGAGAATGTTGCGGATGCAGTAGCAGACTTAGCATTATATTTCAGATCTCAGTTAATACACAATGAGCCCATACTTCTGGTAATAGATTCAGTTGCTGCTATGGATTGTGCAGATAACATAGATTCAAAAATGACGGATGCTAAAGCAGAGATGGGAGGTAGAGCAAAGGCTTTGTATAAATACTTCCGTATCAGAAGCGAATTATTTTATCGACTGGGAGTTACACAGATTTATATTAATCAATTAAGAACTGCATTGAATGTTGGATTCGGAAAAGATAATACAACAACTACAGGAGGCGCAGCACTTAAGTTCTACGCTTCAATCAGAGCTGCTTTCTATTCAGGAAGATCTATCACTGTTAAGCAAAAGGGTAAAGAACGCAAAGCTGGGAAACTCGTCACGGTTCGACTTATTAAAAATAAAGTTGCTCCTCCAAGACCTACAATCAGCAAATGCCCAGTATACTTCAATCCTAAGTTCCATGAGGTTGGATTTGATAGATGCTTTGGATTAGAAGATGTATTGGTAGAAAATGATATAATCATTAAATCCTCTGGTGGAGTATATAAACTCAAGGATAAAATTCTTGCAAGAGGAGAAGAGAAATTTCAAAAGCTTTTGGAAGAAGACGACGACTTAAGAAGAAAGCTTTTAAGGAAAGCAGATATAAATACCATTGGTACTACTCGTAAGAAACTAGAAGCTCTTACAGAAAACTGTTATCCCATAGATGGAGTAGAATACGAATCTTATAATGAATCAGAAGACGAAGAGGAGGAAGACGATGAGTAAAAATGAGATAGAGGATATCAAAAAGATAATCAAGGAGTATCTTAAAGATAATCTGAGATTAGAGGCAAGGTCAAGATACTTAGATGAGTATAGTCAAGCAGATAACTATATTGATGTTTATCTTGGTGATGAGAAAATACAAGAAGTTCCACTTTACGAATTAGATTTTAGACGATGAGTAAGAAAACACAGTTTACAAGGTCTAAGGTAAAGTTGGGAAGTTTATAAAGGTACCGAGATACAAAGATCTTATATACAAAGTTAATTAACCTTGGGTTTACTAGAAAAGAAATCTCGGAAATTATGAATCTAGGAGTTCAATTAGTATCTGATTATTATAATAAATATAAAGAAACATAATAATAAATATAAAGAAACATATGGCTAAAAAACTAGTATTAATCATAGACGGATGTAACCTACTTCACCAAAGTTTTCACAAATTTGAAAAACTTAAGGCTACTGATGGAAAACCAAGTGGAGCAATATTCGGATTTTTTAGATCATTACATGGGTTCTTACATAGGTGGGACCCAGATGAGGTTATTATAACTTTTGATAATGGACACTCTCCTTATAGAGATGCTTTGTTACCAGATTATAAGGGACATAGGAAAAATATTTCAGTAGATTATGAATCTCTTCAATCTCAAAAACGTATTATTATGGGTATGCTTAAGCTCCTAAGAATTAAATATGTTTTTGATAAGCATAATTCTACTAAATATGAGGGAGATGATTTCTTAGCATACCTAGTTTTAAATAAAAAACCCACAGAGAAGGTAATCATAATATCCTCAGATAAGGATTTTAATCAGCTTATCAGTAAGGATGTAAAAATACACAATCCAAGAAAGGATGAGATGATTCATCAGGGTAATTGTAAAGAATTATTTGGATATTCTCCAGAGGAAACAGTAGATTACCTTTCAATGGTAGGGGATACTTCGGATGATATTAAGGGTATCCCGGGTATTGGTCCTGTAAAAGCTAGAAAAGTATTGGACGAATATGGTACTTTAGATAAATTTCTAGAACATCACCATCAGACTTCTCATGTAGAGATTGCAGAAAGGAATAAGAAGCTTATTGATCTGAGATTATTTCAAAAAGAAGTACCATTATCCAAGTTACCTATGAAAAAGTTTGCTAATAAGGAGATAAAATACAAGAAATTCAAAGAAGTCTGTATCGAATACTCTTTAGCATCCTTTATGACAAATGAATTTATGAAACCATTTAAAGATTTGTTATCATGAAAAGAATTATGTTTGTAGGGCCAAGTGGAATAGGAAAAACCACTCTGGCAAAGTTCATAGAAACCAAATATGGTATACCCTTTATATCTGGTAGTATGTCAGATTTAATGCCAGATACAAAAGAGATGCACCATGCTGAGTTTTTACACCAAGAATGTGGAGAACTCATAAACAAGGATTATCAATTGTTGAATCTGAGAAATAAGCTTTTCAAGGATAAAGAAACTTTTGTAACAGACCGTAGTTATGTAGATTTAGCAGCTTATTTCATATATAAACAATCTACTAATATCCCCGAATGTGAAGTAGATGCTTTCTTAGATATATGCAAAGATCTTACAGTTCAACAATGTGATTTATTAATATACCTTCCCTTGAGTATGTACAATATGAAAGAATGGCCAATGGAAGACAATAAGAAGAGAATCATAAATAGATATTATCAGGCTCAGATGTCAGATATAATGGGTAACCTGTTAACTCAGTGGAGTACTTTAAGTGTAATAGATATATTAGTAGTACCCCAATTAGATTTCTACGACAGAATACACATGATAATGTCAAGATTGGATTAATATGAAGAAACAAGTAATAGCAATAGTTTTCTCGGATTTACACCTAAATTTATGGGCTAAGTTCAATGAAGACAATAAAAGAACCCTGAATCATTTCAGGGTTTTGTCGATTATACAAGAGAAATGTAAAGAGTATGATTGCCCAGCACTATTCTGTGGAGATTTCTTCCATAAGCCAGAAACTATGGATCAAGATCTTATGGAATTGACCTATGAGAAATTTAAGGAATTAGAGTTAAGAGAAAACCAGGTAGAGATATTCTCTATATCAGGAAACCACGACTTAAAGAAAGTTAGCTTTATAGGTAATAAACCTTTTTCATGGGTTAAGTTCTTAGAACAATTTGGGATAGTGAACCTAGATTATGGTAAAAGATGTCTGGGTATGAATGCAGTAGTATACGGTATACCCTACATAGATCACAATGTAGGTTTATCTGAATATCTGAAAAATATAAAGCTTGATAAGAATGCTGATAATATCCTTATGCTTCATACTGATTATCCTGGAGCAAAAGATACGGATGGCAGAGAAATTGATTCAGTAGAAAATCTAAATCTGAATGTACTGAATAGGTTTGATTTAATTATTTGTGGTCATATACACAAACCACAAAGATTATCAAAGAAGGTTTATATGATTGGTGCTCCTTTACAACAAAGAAGAACCGATAAAGATTGTAAACTGGGATATTGGAAACTTTATTCGGATTTATCTATGGAATTTATAGAACTGAAAGGATTCCCAAAATTCGTAGATGTTGAATCCGAAGATGAAATTAAGGATGATGGCAATTATTATACCATTTTACCCAAGAAAACTAGTATTCAAGTAAATATAAATCATAAGATTACTAAGCAAGTTTCTAAGAAAACTCTAGCAAAAAGGTATTTAAGGGAGAAAGGCATAAAGGATGATGCTAAGAAACAACTTTTAATTGATACTTTAAACAAAGCTGAATCATGTTGACATTTACAAGGTTAAATATACAGGGATTCTGTTCTATAGATTCCTTCAGTTTACAATTAAACCAAGATTGTACGGTTCTTATCAAAGCTCCTAATGGTTTTGGGAAATCAACTTTACTGAATGCCTTGGTATGGGCATTATATGGGAAAAATATAAAGGGAGTATCTGAGGTAAATACTTGGAAAGAATACCAACCTAAAGATTATAAGGGAACCATGGTAGAAGTATTTTTTCAGAAAAACCAAGATTCCTATAAGGTAATCAGATGTCAAAAATTCAAAGATTACCTAGAGGGTGGTGCTAAGGGAAATGATAGACTCATAATCATTAAAAATGCCGAGATTATTAATATCAAGGGTAAGAATGAATTACAGAATGCCATCAATAAAGAACTAGGATTATCCTATCTGTTATTCATGAACTCAATTATGTTCGGTCAGGGTATTAAGAGATTAATCCAAGAATCTAATTCGGATAAGAAAAAGCTTTTTGAGGAAGTATTCGATTTAGAATACCTAAATTTAGCAAAGGGTATAGCTAATCAAGATAAAGCTGTAATCTTAAACGAGATTAGTCAATTAGAATCCGAATCTCTTTCACTAAAGAAAGAATTAGAGGCCAATAAAGAAGCTTACTTCGATTTGAGGTCAAGGGAGAAATCCTTTAAGAAAGATCTCAGAGAAAAATCTAGGAAACTAAAGGAAGAACGGAAAGACCTAACTGCGTTACTTATTGCAAAACAAAAACATATTTCAGATGAAGTAGATGTAGCAATAGAACAAAAGGTAAGAAATCAAACCAAAGCAGTACAAGAGATAAAGAATCGAATTAAGATAAACAAGGAAACTCTAAGTACTCCCTTAAATGAACTGGTGGATGAGTCCATAGAATTAATAAAGAATAAACAATATAAGAAAGCCTTGAAAATGCTTACTCCCATCAGTAAAGCATTTAAAGAAAGGGAAGAACTTCAAAGCTTATATGAAGAATCCGTAGAGAGATTAGATGAACTAGAATTTAACTGCAGTAAGTATAAGACTCTAGTTAAAGAATGTTCCGATATTGCTTCAGATTTGGCAGATATAGACCAGGAAATAAAAGACCTTAAGAATCAGAAACTAAAGGTAATGTCTACTAAATACAAAGAAAGACTAAAAAAGATTCGTAAGGATTTAAGAAAGGTAGATGAAGATTACCATAACAGAGAATTAGAGTTAGAGAATTATAATTGGTTGATAAATGACCCTCTTGGTAACAATGGAATCAAGGCATATCTATTTGATTCATCCCTACATTTATTAAATCGTACTCTAGCTAGTTATTCAGAAGTATTAGGTTTTAGAATTGAGTTTAACATTGATCTTAATTCAACTAGAAAGGATTTTGTTACTCTTATAGAAAGGGATAATCACATTATTGATTATGATGAACTGTCAGGAGGTGAAAAGACTTTGGTAAATCTATGTATGGCTTTCGCAATGCACGAATCTTTAACTGCAAGTAAGGGTATTAATCTGGCATTCTTAGATGAAGTATTTGAATCTCTAAGTTCTGATAACATAGAATTGGTAATAAACCTAATAAAACACATATTCAACGGTAAATCATTATTTTTAATAACACATCATGACTCATTACCTTTATCAAATACTAAGATCCTGCAAGTAGAGAAAATCAAGGGCCTTAGTTATTATAAACCACTATGATCCATAAACAATACAATGAAATTATGGCAAATAGTAAAAAGAAAGGTAATCGATTTGAACTCAAAGTCTCAAAATGGTTTACGGAATGGACTTCTTTCAAATTCGGCAGAACACCTTACTCTGGTGCAAATCATCAGAGTAGGGATTTGTCTTCGGATATTATGTGTCAGGATGAAAGACATGCCCATAGATGTAAAATCTCGGTAGAATGTAAAAACTACAAAGACATCAAATTCGAACATGTATTATTGGGTAATAAATCCTGTGATATATTAAAATTCTGGGAACAAACAAGTAAAGATGCTAAAAGGGCAAAGAAAGTACCCATCTTATGTATGAGATATAATTCAATGCCCTCAGCAGAATTTTTCTTTGTAGTAGGTGTTAAACTTGGAGATATTATTGCCCAGTATGTTACTAAGGTAATGTATATCCAAGTACCTGGGAATACTCTTATGGTATTCATGGCTAGTGAAATATTAAAAGTACCGTACAAGATGATTCACAAACAAGCTAAGTTAATCGTAAAAAATCAGTAATATGAAAAAACGTATCCCATACTCCTATGTAATCTTCTACCTAGAAAGAAAGTATTATCACCTTATCGAGAAAGAGTTAAAAGAAAAGGGATACGAAAATATCAAGGTTATTATCCCAACTCTGGATATACTTAAGAGAACCGTAAAGGGTAAGATGGTATTTGAATCTGTTCCTATACTTTTCAATTATGGTTTTATGAGAATGCCTACAGAGAATGCTTTCTCAAGGCCTTTTTTAAATAAACTAAAACGAAATATCTCAGGTATAAGAACCTTTCTTAAATCTACTGAAACAATGCACGAAAGAAAAAAGAAGGTACGTATAGATAATGCTGAAGACTTCGATGATTTTTCATTAGTTGCCACTTGTTCTAGAAAAGATGTAAGGAGATTCATAAGATTAGCAAAAGCAAATAAAAAATACTCCGTTGATGATCTTATGAATGTAAAACCTGGTGATTATATCGTTTTAAAAGGGTATCCCTATGAAGGTATAGATGCTACAGTATTAGATGTAAATTACTCAAATAGAACAGTAAAAGTACTAATCTACCCAGAACATGGTAAAATGGAAGTAACTCTTGATTTTGACAGTGTTCTTTACAGTGTATATCAGGATTCAGACCCAGATAAATTACATTGTAATAACTTTGACTATGACCCAAATTCTATTACTTCTGAAAAGATAGAAGAGAACATTAATAAAAGGAGGCGTTAATATGAATGAATACCAAAAGAAAGCATGGGACTGTTTGACTCCAACCGAGCAGCAGTCCCTTTTTCTTCAGTTATCAGAGAGTAAATCCTCTTGGGAAGCTGGAGAGATATTAAAATTATCTCATTATAAGTACCTAGAAATAAAAGAAAGGTCTGAAAAGTTCTTCCGATTATTTTCGGATTTCTTCGAAATACATGAGTCAATATTTAGACCAGATTGCCCATGTGAAAGAAACTTCCAGGATTATATCGAGGCTTGCATAGAAAAAAGGATGAAAAGGAAAGAGGCTCTACTAAATACTGGAGATGCCTCCCAATTAGTTCCTAAGGTAAATACTCGTAATCTAGAAAGAAATATAAGAAGACTACAAGGTTCAGATAATGAATGGGATAAACATTCTCTAGGTTTGATATTAGAATTCGATAGATGGAATAACTTTAGGATATTACCCAGGCAAGTACAGCAACCCTCTGCTTTCAAAAGAAGAGCCAATAAGAAAGAAAAGATTTATATCAACTACTTATTAGAGAAAGTACCAGAATGGGTTCATACTAAACTAAGAGAAAGGTTTAAGTATAAGGTAAAGCCTAGTATAAAGAAATGGTGGGTATGTTTAATATCTGAAGATTTATATACTGATGGATATTTATTACTTCCCGTAAGACCTACAGATGAGGTAATGAGGGAATTCAGTAAATTCTACATGTATATATTCGAGGATAAGGATGATGCAGATACATTTGGATTCATGGTATCTAAATTCAATGCCAAGACTACTACTGTAAAACTAGGTCAGAAGTTTTGGCCAGAATATAGATTATGTATCGAAAAAGCTTTGAATTACAATCAGGTAAATAACATGGATTTCAATGTGAAGCAATTGGATATGGCCTATAACACTCACATAAAACGAAAACCAAAGAAGAAACCTCAACCAGGAGCTGCTAGAGTGAAAGAAGACTCCTTCTATTGATCCTCAGCTAATATTAAAATAATAAGTAGAATATTTTTCTATATAATATATAAGTATTATATTTGCATCAGAAAATTAATTAGACAAAATTTTAATATAGACAATATGAAGAATACCAACTTAGACATCCGCTTTAACAAAGCAAATAATATCCTCAACCAATTCAGTGATAGCGGGGAGGATAATAAATTGAACCTATTACCTAATTTCCCAAAAATTAAGGATATGGTATCAAACCACATTACTCAAGAGAATTACTTATGGTTAATCACTTATGATTTACCTAATGATCTCTTCGATAAGATTGATAACATGGGATTAGTTCCCTATGAGTATGTAACTCATGAAGAATTAACTCAAACCTATTACAATCAAAGATTTTAAAACTATGGCAAAAAAGAAAAAAGATAAACCAGCTCCATCAAAGGAAAAACAAAATTTCCTAGGAGCTGCAGGTAGAAACATGAAGTACAAGGATCTCAAAAGAAAGGCGGTAATCCTTGGTATGCCTTTTCCTGATGCTTGTGCTGCAGGAGTATTTGATTTAATCAAGTATATCAGTAACTCAACCAACAAACCCGATAAATCTCTAATTGACCAGTATGATGAATGGGCAGATAAACAATTGGAAGCAATTGGTTATGATAAAACTGACCCAATCCGTAATTCAAGATTAAGATTAGGATTCTTAGGAGAAGAGGGAGAAGATGGTATTCGAAAATTAAAAAGAGTACCAGGTATAAAGAAACCCAAAGAAAAGAAACCTCCAAGAGAAAGAGATTCTTTTAATCTAATCAAGGGTACTAAGAAATCCTACTGTTATGAATTAACCGAAAAGGGATTTGACCAAGAGAGAGTAGTAAGGAGAATGAAAAAGAAATTCCCTGATGCTAATGAGAAATCCCTTCAACTCTGGTACAGGGCTGCAAAAAGGAAATTAAATGGTAAAACTAGCAAGGGATAATCGGAAAATATACCCAGACTTAATATATGTATGGACTTGGAGGCTGATGAATATTGGGGATGGACCAAATATCAATATGCAACAGAAAGTAAATACCGAACCGAGAAGTTGTTATATAAAAAACATATATGTGGTTTAGGATTCTTTTCAAGATACCATGCTAGAAGAACCATAACTCTTTTATTAGGAGTAGATGCCAATTTATACATTCATACTATCAAGGGTAAGAATCTTATAAAACAAGGCATAACTGATTTACCCAAGAAAGGTCATCAATCGATATTCTTTAAGGGTAAGCCAACTAAAATACGAAGATTTATCTTTCCTGCTGAAGCAAGAATGGATAAACATAGGAGAAGGCATTTTGTAGTAAGAATGAATAAAATTTATAAGAAACATGGAAGAAGGGCATTCAACAGGGCATACCAAATTGCATTATACGGGTATAGGGATGAATTCTCACCTGAATATCGAAAGCAAAAGAGATTACAGGTCCATTCTGCTATCCTACAGGAGATACAACAAGCTGAGTCAAGGGGAAAAGAACCAATTTAACCTTGATTGCTTGAATCATCCTCCTAGGATTTGGCAAATAGCCCTGTTCCTTACCAAGGTATATCATATTAAGTTTAATCGTATCTTATTCAAAAAGGCCTACGATTTCTTAGATGACTTTGGAGAAGCTTCTCTGAAATTTCAGAATCAGGTTATTATCCAGATAAATATCTCATAAGAGAATTACAATGGGAACTATGGAAACCTCTATCTGATTATAAAATAAGGAATAAGTATGCTTACTTCATGACCAATAGGAAACTAGATTCAGAAATTTGGGTCTACCCAATAAGATTTTCTGATAACTATGAAATTTCGAAAAAAGGGAAATATCAATCATACACAGAAATGATGGGTAAATTGGGTTTTCCAGGTTTAACTAAAATATCATATAGCGATGAACACTAAATTAGAACAACATGGACCATATAATCCATTTGAGGGCAAATCCTTTAAGATTATGACCTATAATCAAGTGGACCAAGTTATAAACTCTGAAGTAGTTGAAATAACTTCACAGGAACAGTTTAATACCGTTCTAGAAAACATAAAACAATTTAATAATGCACATGAATCTTTGGGACCATTCCTAAAGAAGTATAAAAAGCTTATAACTGAGTGATTAACTATATTCATTAACAAACCATTAAAATTAAACAATTATGGCTAAGAAAAAAGAAACTAAGACTAAGAAAGTTGAACTTAAAGAAGTATCTAGAGTAGAAATCAACGGTAATATCATTATTACTTACGAAGATGGCTCTGTAAAAATTATCCCGGCTCCTATTATGTTGACTGCTGACCAGGCATCTGAAATTTTCGGTTCAGAAGACGAAGAGGAGGAAGAATCTGATGACGATGAGGACGAAGAAGAATCGGAAGATGACGAAGATGAAGATGATTCTGAAGAAGAGGAAGATGAAGATGATTCTGAAGAGGAGGAAGAAGAGGAAGAGGATGATTCCGATGAAGATGAAGAAGACGAGGAGGAAGAAGAGGAAGAACTGACTGGAGAAGCTCTTGCTGAAATGGACTTCGAAGAATTGGAAGATGTTTGCGATGACAAAGACCTTGATACTGATCCAGACGACTTCGATGAAGAAGACATTGAGAAACTCCGTAAAGCAATTGCCAAGGAATTAGGTATCAAATTGCCCGCTAAAAAAGAAGCTAAGGGTAAAGGTAAAAAGGGTAAAAAATAACCCATTTACCTAGCATAAAGGGTAGGGATCATCTCCTACCCTAAAAATTAACTACTATTAGGTTATGTAGAAGTCACAACTTATTTATAACACAACTTTTAAAAACTTATTAAGATTATGGCAAAGAAAAAAGAAGACACCAAGAAAAAGGGTGCTAAGGAAAAAGATCCTGAAAAAGAAGCTAAACGCAAAGCTCGTATGGAAGCTATCAAAAACCGTCCTGCAGGTCAAAGACCGAACGGTAAACAAATCGATGTTATCAAGATTTCTGATAACTCAGAAGTTCAGAACTTCGGTTATGCAATCAAAACAAAGAAAGGTGCTCAGGGAGTATTGGTAACTTCAGTATTGGTAGTAGATGGTGCTCCAGTAAACACATCGGTTGCTTTTGTTCCCGGAGAATTGGCAATTAAGTCAAAGAAAGGACATGGTATTATCACTACTCCGAAGTCAAAGAAAGAAAAAGACACTGACGAGGAAGTAGATGAAGAAGAAACTTCTGAAGAAAACGAAGATTAAACTCCATAACGATTATACATTATATCAATTATCCAAAGCCCATTGCCTCACAAAGGTGATGGGCTTTTTATTTTCATAACCTATGGTAACCAAAGAAGAGATAAGAAAGAATATACAAATCATTGCACTTAATAATCTGATAGAAGATTATACTTCATTTCTAGAAGTATGCAAAAATCCCTCAGAAAGGGAATTAACAGAAAACATAATATCAGAAGCTAAGGAAATGATTTTAGAATACCAATCCCAAATAAAAAGGCCACAATGGAAAAAAGATCCTTCTCATCCTTAATTTCACAGATTGCTGAAATATACAAGGATATCAAATACTATAAACACCAAGCTCATATATCCTTGCAGCAGAATAAGATGGGTGAATATAGGAAACACCAAGCCCATATTATGTATCAGAAAAGAAAACTTTATTCTTTATCACAAAGAGTAAAAGGTATTCTTAACAATCCAGTTCTAGAAGTGAAATATATATGGGGAAATGAAACTAAAACCAGTATTTTCTCAGGATTAACCCAAAGAGAGATATCTGATTATCTTCATACTTGTGCAATGGTAAAAGGGATTGAATTAAAAATCCTAGAAATCAAGGAAATCCATACCTTTAATTCGGATTCACTTCTATAGGTAAATATAAACTCATAAATTAATAAGGATATGACAAAGAAAGTAAAACCTGCTAAAAAAGCAAAGAAACCGGCTGATAAGACTCCGGAAATCACAAAAGCTGCAAAGGCTTTGGAAAACTACCTGAAAGAAAATAACCTGGATCCTGCAAAGGATTGGTCAAAGGACAAAACTCATGGTAAGGCAGTAAAAGAACTTATGGCAAAACTTAACAAGGAAAGAGATAAAGTTGCTGCCCAATATCCTGAGAAAGACACTGCTAATCAGAAGAAGCTGGTAAAAATGAAAAAGGCTTCTGAAGATGAAAAGAAAGCTAAGAAGGAAGCTAAAGCAAAAGAGAAAAAGGAAAAAGCTAGTTCAGGTAGAACAGCAACTAAATACGATTATCCTTTGGTAGACGGAAGAGAAATGACTTCCGAAGAAAAGAAGAAATATCGTATGGCTCAGAGAAAATTGGCTGCAGGTAAGACTCCAAAAGAATCTAAGCCGAAGGAAGAACCTAAGAAGGAATCCAAAAAGGATAAGCCTTCTAAGAAAGATAAAAAGGCCAAAGATTCTAAGAAGAAAAAGGCCAAAGACGAGGATTAATTTCCATTCTTATATTTGTTTTGTTAGTTATTAGTAGTTTTGGGCCTGGCAATAATTTTTGTCCAGGCCCTTTTTTATCTCTAAAGTTATGAAAGAAGAAAAAGAAATATTCAAACCCAAACTGCGTATCACTACACTTTCAGAAAATGGTAATCCTTTATCTGATAGATTAGTAGATGCTTGCACTGAGATGTATGCCGGTCCAAAGGTACAACATAAAGGTCCCATAAGAATAGAAGTAACCCTTGTTAATCAACAAGATATTTCTCAATTCAAAGAATACTTGGATAAATTATCTGGTAACTTACCAATCAAAGAATCTGCAGGTAGAGGAAGACCCTCTAATACTCAATCTAAAGAATTGGAATCCCCAAGAGAAGATATCCTTGCTGATGTAGAAAAGATGGTAAATGAAGGCAAAAGCCAACAGGATATTATTAAGTATCTTAGAGATCTTGGATTTGTATTTATCCTTACAGAGGATTTCCTTTATCATTTCCCGGAATTTAAATTTGATAAGAAAGATGTGGGAGAACCCACCAACAATGGCCAATATCTCGATTCTTATTCATGGATGGCAAGATGTATAAAGAGAGCAAAAGATCCTAAGACAGATAAATTTGACCCTATGATTCTATTTGGGTTCAGTATTCTGCAAGGTCCCTCAAAGAAGATCGTTCCCTATCTGTATAAGGAAAGGAAGAAACCCTTTAGGGCTCAGACCGGTAAAACTACTATCTCATTCTCTCAGGCAGAATTTACTAAGTTACCTAAGTATATGTTAGAGGCAGAACGAATTAAATTCTCTACAGAACAAAGGCAATTGCTTATGACTCCGGATAAGAAACCCTCTAAGTTCTTCTTAAGATGGGCATCAGATGCCATATTCCCCGATTCAATCAAGGAAAAGATGGCTGAGATCCTGAAGAGATAATCCACTACCTACCTCAGCAATATTTGCATATTATATATAAAATTTATATATTTGTATAACGAAATAAATAATAAGAAAAAATGGATGCAGAAACCAAGACGGTTATTAAGAACATTGCCCAAATCCAAGTTGAGGCACTAACTCATATCTCTAAAAATTTAGAGGATACAGACCATTACCTTCTTAAAAAACTTCTTCAGATTGAAGAGGGAGAAATAAGAGGAGTATTAGATAATATGATAAAACTCTATTCAGATATGATAGAATATCCTCAACTTATAAAAACTCTTACAGAGTATCAATTATACGTCTGCTCTCATATCCTATGGAAAATGGAGGAAGAATGGATAACAGATAATTCTCAAGGAGTTTTGGGAGCATGGGCAATCATTCAAAAATATACCAACGCATTACATCCGGAGTTAAGACTTCTAAAATTTTAATAGAATGGACAGAGAAGAATATCTTGAATCAGTTACCATGAATACTGGTATTAAAATGAATCCAGTAGAATCTTCTAATATAGAAGGTATTGGGTATGACAACAAAAACAAACACTTATGGGTTGCTTTTAAGGGCAACAAAGTTTACCGGTATGATTTAGTTCCCAGAAAAACTTTCGAAGAACTAATGAATGCCGAATCTAAAGGGAGATATCTTAATTCTCATATCAAAGGACAATATGAAGCTACAGGATATGAACTCAAAAACTAAACATATTATTTTTCCGTTCTCCATTCTGGGAGTTACTCTTTTGGGATTCACTATTGCCAACACCAATAGTACCCGGAGGGTAACTCCTCCTTATGTAAAGGAGAGTAGAGAAGATTCTATTAGAAATGTAAAACGATATGAGGAAAGCAAAAGAAGAGATTCTATATTCTTTGCTAAAGTAGATTCTATAAAGAAACTAAAGGATTCTCTTAGTAATCGGAGATTATACCAATATGCTTTCCTAGTAAGAGTTACTCCAGATAATATAATATTTACCGCAAGGAAATCTGGTTATCAACAAGTAACTTTAGATGCTCATTATACTAAACCCAGAGTATATTACCAAGTATTCACTTCCGATAAACCTTTATCACCAGAGGAAGCTTCTGCTTATGCTGAAAAATATGAACATGATCCCAGTAAGGTAACTATATTAACCGTAGAACAGTATAATCAGAGATATGGTAAATCTTCATCTATTTCAGAATATGATATCTTTACTGAAGGTCTAGATTCCTACTATGATGATCCTGAAAACCTAGATGAGAACCCAGATGAAATCTTTGATTTCCTACTCGACTAGGGATCCTCAGCTATTGATAAAATAAAGTAGAATTATTTTTCTATTTAAAATATTGTTCTTATATTTGCATAGAGAAATTAATTAATAACATTTTTAAATTAGTCAATTATGAAAAAAGTAAATTTGAACAAGGTAACCGAGTTAATTAACAACCAAGTATCTAACTCATTGAAGGAAGTTAAGGCTTCTAAAACACAAAAGCCAAAAGAAACTAAAGAATCTAAGGCTAAGGAAGAACCCAAAGCAAAATTAGTAAAAACTACTACCAAGAAAGCTTCTACTAAAAAGGAAGAAGTTGTCAAGGAAGTTGCCAAACAACAGAAACCCAATATCATCGAACAAGTAATCTCCAATCGGGAAGTGAAATACATTTACCCAGATGATGTTACTGATTCTCTTTCAAGAAAGAAATGGAGACAACAAACCCGTAATGAACTTCGTAAATTAGAAAGGGAAATGCTCCGAATCCAAGATCATAACTCTAAAGAATACAAGTCTGCCCAAAATAAATATATTACCTTCCAGAAAAAAGTACTAAAGGTAGATGAAGCAGTATAATTAACCCTTTGTTAACCCGGGACTGGGAACACATTAGTTTGCTATTTTCAAATTCCCAGTCCCATATTTATTTTGGTTATGGACTATCGAATATTCTCCGATAAGGAGATGGAAAAACAGGAAAAGGACATGGTAGAACTTCACAAGAGATGTGTAAAGAATTACCTTGTTCAAAGATCTCTCAAACACGGAAAGATTAAAAAATTCTTTATCGTATATGATTATTATCTAGCACTGAGAATATAAGAAATTACTTTTTCAGGCCTATAGATATGTTCGTAAGATTCTTATTGTTGGGTAAACTTGAAGAAATAGAAGATTATGTCAAAGCTGATTCTAGAAAGAAGAAAAGAAAACATAAGAGAAATAAAAGTATGGTATCTTCAGAGTCAAAAACTATACGAAGAAAAAATGGTAGAGATAAATAAGACCAGCAAGGTTTTATTCTCTGGGCCAGTATCTTCTATGGTTGCTTGTTGGAGAAATGCTTTACTCTTGGTAAGAAGATCTTATAGGATATCGAAAGATTCTAGAATTTCTTTAAGAAACCTTCAACATAATACTAGGGATATTAATGCAGTAAATGACTTAGAATTAGGTCAAGGTGTCAAATTTATAATCATTGAATTATGTTTCGAGAAATAGTAAAAGATGTATATATCGGTAAATCACAACTGGAGATCTGGGTAAATGGGAAAAGGGTCCCCAAAGAAACTCTGGTAAAGGATATTGCCTTACCAACCTTACTGGGAAATAAATTGCCAGATTATGGTACCATAGGAAATTTTACCCAGTGGGAATTCGAAGTTAACCCAGGAGGCAATCACAAATTATTTATCACAGGTATACCCAAGAAAACTTATGACTTGGATTTATACCGATTAAAAGGAAGATTATGGTCATCCTATTACGAGGATGATAAAAGGGGATACTTATTTCAGGTATTACCCTATGATGTTAAACACCTAGAAACAGAGATATAATATAATGGAAACAAAAGATTACGTAAAGATATTTAGACTAGATCAAGAGAACTTCCAATTTAATAGAGGAAAGTTTATGAATAAAATGGGAGAAGATTTACTAGAAGTATGCCAAAGGCAACAAAAGATAAACTTAGCAACTGGTCACATATATTATTCAGATTTTAAAAAGGTAGTAAAACACTTCGAGGATAAATTTAATGAAATCAGTCGGCAAAGTATAAGACCTCTATCCCAGAATTTATGGAAGGCATTCTTTGCAACTCAGGTAGTGCCCCTAAGAAAACTTTGGTACCCAGAAACACAAAAAAGGATAGAGGAAATGAAAAATAACTCTAGTGAACAAGACAAAAAATCCTCGAGAGGTAAAAAAGGCAATTATGGCAAAGGAAATCGTTGACCTTCATGGCAATATTTTTAAGGTAATTAAAGGTTGGGAATTTTATAACAAGGTTCCCAACCTTGAAGGAAATTATACCTGGATATTTACTAGGGATAGGATTATTGATACTCAATTCATTTTGGCTTTAAATGAAGAACTCAATATAGCAGTTGGTTATTGGTATTCTAATATTTATCAACTATACGTAGCTTATCCTCTTAAAAGGATTAGATACGATGAATCTAAGGATATAAGAAAAGAATATTTGTATAATGGCAAAAGACAACATAAAAAGATTTCCTAGACCTATGGGAACTACTGCAATGGCAGCAGAATACCAAAAGAGTCAGAATCTTGAAGATTTACAAAAGGTATACAACTACATTATCAATCACTGGTTGATGGGTAATGGTATGCTATGTGGGATTATGTATGATATTAATACCTTCTCAACAAAGACAGGTATAGATATCAATTACATACGAGTATTTATGAGAGATAGATTATTGCAATCTAAGCTCTGGGATAAAGAAAGACAGGAAGAAATGCTACAGGCTCTATTGGGAGAACAAGTAGCATGGGCTTTAGAAGATAGAATGGAGATATCCCATCAGGTAAACATCCTAAGGGAATCTCAGGGAGGGCATTACACTCCATTCATATCGGCTGAATTGAATAAAGCTCTTAAGATGAAACTAGATTCTTCTACTTCATTACAGTCTATCATACGTACATTTATGGGTGGAGGAACTACCAATATCTTTAATCAATTTGGAGATACCCAGAATAATCAATTAAATCAGAACCAAGGCATATCAATAGATGAAGCTAGAAAGATTATCCTAGAATCTCAAAAGATAATGGACAAGCCACAGGAAGCCAAATTATTGGCAGATCACTATGATTTATCTTCTTTACCCGAGGTAGTTGCTACTAAGCAAGAGGGAATTGATACTACCAAAGAGGGCCTTACTTTGAATACTGCAGAGATGAGGCAAATTACTGATGATTATAAGGGAGCTATGGAACTCTCTTCAAGAGAACACCATGAATTAAGAAGAGAGATAGAGGCTAACATAGATCCCGAGGATCCAGACCCAGAAATGGATATCTATTTAGATGAGGAGCAATATGAAGAAAAAGAGCCTACCTCAATAACTGAACAATTCCTCAACAGGTAATCGAGGTTTATTGCATAATTAATTTATTATTCTTAAATTTGCATCAAAATAAATAATAAGATTATGGATAAAACCACATTAAAACAGCTTAAACCAGGTACACTATTCAGATTAAAAGATTCTGAATCCAGTCCAGTATGGGTAAGAGATCATTATGATAGGTCTTCTAAAACTTATGCTTGCCATAAATACGAAGACTACAATCATGAAGCTTTCTTCAAAGGAACCAGAACAGTATTCATTAATTTTACATATTAGACATTATGAACATCAAAAACCTATTCAACAGATTTCGTAAACGGGAACCAGAGTTAAGTTATTCCCTGAATCTAATCTACCTAGAAGATACTAAGGTAGTATTCAATCAGAATATACAATGTGCTAAAGACCTAGAGAATTACCTATCGGCTTATATGAGACTATTTGGCATGTATTCAGATAAGCCTTATGTACTAATCTATCAGGAATACAAAAACAGATATTGGGTATATGACAAAGAACCTTACCTATTATACTACAAGGTACCCCTTATAGTTAACCCTAGTAGAAAGCTATCAGGTAAATCAGACATGGTAATAACCAAAGAAAAATACCAAGCTGCTAAGCTTTAGTTCCAGCCCATAAAGTATCTGATAGATTCAAGATACCAGAATATATTACTGGAGTCTTTACAGATATCTGGTATAAATGCCAAGGATATATGGATACGGACCATGTTGGTTTAGAGGAGATACTGGAATTGATGCAGCACCATTGGTTAAAGGAATTTGAATTGCTGGTATTCAAGAGGGATTACGATACAGATAGGTTATTCCTTAATTATTCTCTTACCTATATCTTGGACCAGACAGAAGAAGAGGGCCGAAGAATATGTATTCAAAACATTATCGAACGTAACATAAATCAAGAAAATCAAGATGAAAACGAAACAATTTAACGTAAGCCAGTCTAGAATATATCCAGATATCAGGGATAAATATCTGGATTATATGGGAGAACAATATAATATGTTCATTTCGGATGATACTCTAAAGAATGATCTCAGAGAAATCCTTCGAAAGGGTACTAATAAAACTATCCATTTCAATATCCTAGAAAAGAACTCAGATCTCTTGGTATTTGAAACCTCTGAATACAGTAAGCTATTAGAGTTCACTAACCATTATCTCTGGATATTCAGGCTAGTAAACGATAAATGGAATTTAATCCGATACAGAGTATAAATTCGAAAGGCAGACTAACTATCTGCCTTTCTTAGCGTTTACATATATCCTCAGCTTAGTATTCCATAATTTGCATATATAAAATAAAGTAGTTATATTTGCATAAGAAAAATAATTAATAACATTTTTAAATTAGTCAATTATGAAAAATAATGAAACCTTCCAAACCACACAACATCTAGACAAGTTAGTTACTAACCTAGGTCTTCAAATCCAAGAATTATTTTCCTTAGACTTAGAGGAAATCCTAGATTACAGCAACAATCTAATGAATTTATTAGTTAATGCCTACGTTGAAAACCAATGCTTAGCATTATCTGCAATGATATCTAAACAGGACGGATTTGCAATATACTCTTTCTTATTTCAAACTCCCGATATTTCTAATGGTACTGCAGATGCTATGGTAAACTTTGCCATGAACTTCACTGATGGAGAAGCTAATATCAAATCTATCAACAGAATATCTTCAAACATAATGCAAATCACATTTACAGTATGACACCCATAAGAAGACTTTTAAATATCGTACAATTTGATCTAGCCGAGAAACTAAACTTGGCTAGATTAAGATGGTACCATCTTAATCATCAGGACCAATACCTTCAATCAGTAATTTAGGGTAATCCTGATAATTGTACCTTGTTCAGACTAAGGGGAGTACTTACTAATTTGCTTAGAGCTAACTTCTTAAGTTACTACATATTAGCAGATACTCCTGAATCTCTATCTATTTCAATACAAGGTAATGCTATCATTACATTTGTGATAACTAAAGACAATTACATAACTTTTACAATAACGAAATTATGAGCACAACTCCATACCCAGGTCCAGATGAAGTAATTATACCATCTCGTATATATTTCGATGAAGGTAAGAGAATAGATGTTAAAGTATGGCCTAAGACCATTCAATTAACAGGTCCCACTAAGGATTTAAACAAGGTATTCAAAACCCTTGAAGAATATGATGATTGGTGGCATCAGTTTAAGAAAAAGAATCCAGATGCTTTTCGTAAGGATGCGAAATATGTAAAATCCCTAAATGGCCTCTTCCTTATCCAGAAAAGGCTCTATCAGATACCCAATAGAAGCCTCAGCTAAGTATTCTGGGATATTGCATATTTAAAAATTAATGATTAAATTTGCATCAGAGAAAAGAAATATTATTTATTCATTTTAAAAATAGACAGCTATGAACTTGAACAACATCACAACAGCACTCAAAACCGGTATCACAATTTACCAATATGAACAATGGCAAAATACTGGTTCAGTCAACCTAATGCAAAAGGAATCCCACATGCTTTCCAAGGTTTGGCTTAAGACAAATATCCATAACCCAGATTCTTTGGATAAACCCTTTATCCAACTCTCTGCTACTTTTACTTCAGAATTCGATATTCAAGATACAACGAATGGTTAAGGGCTAACCAGTACAAATTATATCCATTGCTACTAGATATTCTCGAGATATCACTAAAGGATGCTTACCATAATTATTCCAATACTTCTAACATTCATTACGAAGGAGGGAAATTCCCAAGTATGCTTACCATTCAATTATTTAACTTAGAATCCTAATGTCATGAAACTAACAATAACAACTCTAGTAATCGTAGAAGGCTCTTATATCCAAGGAATTTTCCATTCCTTGGAAGAGCATCCAGGTAAAGCTTACCAAGAACTGGTAGACCAAGTAGAAAACGAATATGGTTATGATGCCGATAAAGATCATGTACCATTACATTTCAAAACTATCCAAGACATAGAGAATTACTTTGAACTTGTACACATAGAGACTCAAGAACTTACATCAACTGGATTTAAAACAGCAATCTTTAAAAATGAATAATATGGAACCAATCATAACAGTAAACGAATACCCTATCGGATGGGAATGGTTAGACAGAGTACCTCTAGAAGACTTTACTTGGCTAATCGAAATATTCTCTACCATAACTGATAACACTGATACTTATGACTTTGCTACCTTCGATAAGGAAGCAACCAATGGAGAACCTCCTTATCCAGTAATCGAAATCGATAGAAAAGAATTAGCCTACTTCATGAACGATGATCAAGGCTATGAACCAGGTATATCAATGTACGGTCATTACATAGCCTGTAAATCCCTAGATATATCTTCAGAAGAGGAATACATGAATCAATTAACGGACATAGAACTAATCTGTAACGAATTATGAGAACAGCATTATACTACATAGGACTAGGGCTTATCCTAGTCCTATTCCTTAATTCCTCAGGGCCTAACTTAGATACCTTCATACCAGGTAACCCATGGGAACATTATTGCAAATATGAATTGCACAAGCATCCATTCCATACTAATGAGAAGGAATATAACTATTTCCTTGATACTTTTACTAGCACGGATAAATATGAACAAATAATGGAGATATATGCTAACCCAAGGTAGATTTCTAATTTCATATCAGGTATTCGATAATATACCGGTAAATAATAACGGACAAACGCATGTACGTGAAATACTAAAGGATACCCAGGCCTTTACCTTCAGTTATCGAACAGAACAAATAAGAGATTACCTCAGATATCAGGGATGTACTCAAATCCTATATCATTGCCAGATACTATGGATGGGAACCAAAAGAGGAAGACCTAGAGGAAATCATTTCCCATACATCTTATTTCAATATCCACGTAGATGATGCTATCTATGAAGTCCTAACAATGCCAAGAGAAAAAATAACCATCTAAAACAAAGAACTTATGAAAACAACAAATCCTTCATCAAGAATCACCCTCAGTCAGAATGGTAATCAAATATTATCCTGCAAAGTATACAAAGAGCCCAACTATATATTATCTATGTCCAACGAAGAAATATTAGAACTCATCTCTGGACTAGACTATATGGGTAACATACCAACGGTACCAGACCTAGGGAAACCAATAGAAATCCAAGTCTCAACCACCCGACAAATACCATTAGAACAAAACAAAGAAGTCCAAACCAAAATCAAAGAGATAATATACAATAACCTCTATGATACTCTAATAGATGAACTAAAGGATACCATCTCTAGGTTCCAAGCCCAGTATAACATCCAACAGATAAACCCATACCTACAGGATATACTTCAGAACCCAGAAGATCTAGTATCCCTCTCCCAACACCACAAAAGATAAATAAAAAGAATACCTAGAGCCTAGAAAACTCTAGGTATTTCTGTGTACACAAACCAAGTATATAATCAATTACCTCCCAAACAAAATAAAACCAAGTATACAGATACTAGGTACACAACCAATATACCTACCCCACTCCCAACAAAGAATATACAAATAATATATAACAAGGTATACAATTAACCTCATATACACCTAATCTGAATATACACATATCACTAACTAAGATACAAATCCCTTATATCACAATCAATATATAATACATATAACTAATACTAATATACCTTTCTTAGGCTCTTGGTTTATTCCTTTTCTGTGTACCAACGGGGGTTTTTCGAAAATGTCAGGGACATATCCATTTGGCTGCCTCTACTATACCAAACACTATAGCTCTCAAAATTTAAAGTACTAAATCCTTGAGGCCCCAAAGGCCATTTTAGGCAATAAAATCACCATACATGGCCCCTCAAATCACAGAAAAGCAAAAAGTACACTCTGGCAATAGTTTTTGAGATACGTATATGAGCCTTTTTGACACGTAGCTATTTTAGTAACGCCTATATATAATATACTAATATGGGTGGGATTTAGATACGTATGTATTTTAGCTTCACACGTGTAATTGAAAAGTGTTCTGTTTGGCTAGTTTGTGTAATCTAGGATTTAGGTTGTGATTTTGTGTACCTAGACTCGGATTTTAATTGCCAAGAGGCTAGGATTTATATTAAAATTGTGTACCTAGAGGGGCCATTTTAGGCTCGGATTTTATAAAACTGGGTACACAATTTATGCCATAAATGGCCTCGGATTTAATAAATTTCTAGGCAATCAAGGAGCCAATTTTAATTGCCATCCTAGTAATATTGTTGTTAATTGCATAAGTATTTATATTATGGTTATTTTAGATAATTCTAGGACATTAGGGGCCTTCGAAGGGTAAACTGGGATATTGCATATTTAAAATATTGTTCTTATATTTGCATCAGATAATTAATTTAATAACTAATTAAAATTTTAGATTATGGAAACAAAAGAAGTAACTATCTCAAACATTAAATTTAACCTCAGTACCAAACCCTTAGTATCTGAACCCGAGACTTATCCCGATTATCCTTCAATCCCAGTAAATCAGATAACCAATAAGATCATCACTAATCTTATTAACTACTTACCAGAGTACCCCTGGTACGAATATATCTACAATTCAAACGACCAATTCGACGAAAACTTACCAGAGCTAATAAATGCTGGCAATCACTTTATCAGCCTTTACATTAATACCGACGATTGCTTAATCGAATTTTCTACTGAGCAACCAGATTCTTCAGATAACCTTTACTATTCCTTTACTACAGCTGGTATATACTTCACAGTATACTTCGATTAAAACTAACCTAGTAATATTGCCCAGGCCTAACTAAGGTACCTGGGCTTTTCTATGTACATACCTAAGAGGCCATCTATAGACTTCATATAATCACATAAGAGGTACTAGAGCTTTACTACACATATACTTACTAGCCTTATATAAGAACCCACTAGGCTTATCTATAGATCTTATAAGGCTTACCTAAGTACGCTAACTATCGACCATATATGGCCTTCAGGTATAGGTATATAATATACAGATATTCTATAGCCACTTAAAAGGCCCTCCGAAAATCCCCTAGAATCTTCTGGCCATGGGGATTTAGTACGAGGATTACCTGGAGGTTATAGTAAGGGAACTATAGATGGCCTTAATTTGTTATCATACAGGTATTATATAGCAGACAACGTGCGGGCAATTTAGGCCACCTGGAGGTTAATGGGTGGAAATTTGATAAAAATTTTTGATAATAAATAATGTATGCGCAAATAATAAAATTTTTGAGATATGCAAATATTTTCTGAAAATTATTCTTAAAATAATAAAATTCATTTTTAACAAAAAATTTTCTCGAATTTTTTTGTAGATTAAAATAAAGTCCTTATCTTTGCAATGTCGGAAACGATAAGAGTTCTAAAATTTAATAAGAAAAATTTTCAAAAAAAAATCTTTGAAAATTTTTTTATTTAAAATATTATTCTTATATTTGCATAGAGAAATAAAAAACCTTTTCGAATTTCTAATAAGACTTGAATTTTTATCGAAAAGGTTATAATAAAATAAATTCAAAAATTCAAGCATTTTTATTATGGAAGAAAAAAAATTAAATTCAGTTGAGAATGTAAATGTAGTTGTTGAAAATTCTACAAAAAACAAAGTGAGTGCTAAAAAAGCTAAAGCAGCAAACAATATTCTTTATAAAAATATTCTAGCTAATTTGAATAAATCTACTGAGGGACTCCTAAAGACTTCTTTTGGTATCAAAAAATCAGACATTTACAAAGAAGAAATTTTTTCAGACCTTTCAGATAAAGAGAAAAAAGTTGCTCGAAAGAAATTTCGTAATACAATTCTTTCATTGTCCGAAAGTTTGACACAAGAAAAGGACAAAACTCGCTTAGAAAAACTAAAAAAAGCGTTTTTAGATTTTTACAAACAAGTTTACAAAGTAAATGATTTTTCTCTTTCTTCAGTTTGTTCTGAAAATATGAAAGAAACAAACAAAGAGATTTTAAAAAAGGCTTTACAAATCGTAAAAAAATAAATCAATGTTTAACTAGAGTAGGGATTTAGTTCCCTACTCAAAAATTATAAATCATTATGAAAACTATTAAATTTTTACAAGAAAGTTTTGAAACAAAAGAAAGATTTCAACAAGAAATTAGCTTTAAATATTCTTATAATCGAGATACAATAGAAAGTGTAGACTTTCGTATTCATCGACGCAATATTGAATATTTTTACGAAGCTATGCAAAATTTTGAAAATTCTTTAGTAGACGAGTTCAAAGAAAAGAAAAATAATTTTTGTGATACAAAGCAATTTTTAGAAAGCATTAATGATTTCGATAAAATTATTTTTGTAATAATTACTTACATGAAAACATATTTTGATTTCTATAAAGATTATTCTAAAATTAGTTTACATGTACATTTAATCCAATTTGATTTTACTACGAGTGTTTTAATCCAAAGTTTCTATAATTATGGTCATAGGGATTTAAGTTTTTCTACTAAATTAGAAAGTAAAGTATTAGATTCTGAAATTGAATTGCTACAAGAAAAATTAGACCTAATTAGAGAAGAAATTTGTGAATTAATTGGAGTAGACCCCAATTTAGAAAAACAGGGACACGAAGATAATTACGTGTTTAATTTAAATATTGAATCCGATAATCAAATAGGATTTTTCTTACAAGCAACTAACTTATAATTAATTCTTAAAATTTTTTAGAAAGTAAGGGAATGTTTGTCCCTTACTTTTTTTTGACTTATTCTAAATAAGGGCTACCGTACCCCGCATTTAGTACCTGGTATTTTTAGGCCTTCGTATTAAGGGGTACCTTGAACACACACTAAAATTTTTTCCTACACACGTTAAGGGCATACCAAGACACAACACACAAAAAAGCCAGAGAATAAAACATCCCTGGCATTCATCCTACAAAAGAATATTCAATATCTCTTTAATCTCATGCTTCACCTTCTCATAGTTTTCAAATATCCTCATCTCTATGGTGAAGTTATTCTTTGCCTTTTCATCGATATTACTCATGATACTAATCCATATAAGAATATTATAAACCAAGCCACTAGGATAAAGATATAAGGGATTGCATACTTCTTAAATGAGTATCCTTCTATCCCATCATGGAGGGCATATATAAATACTATGGGCCATAGTAACATCATTAATGCTACTCCCAGTAATTTAAACCAAGTAAAGCCAAGGCATACTATAGCATCAAAATTCATTGAGCTACCCTTATAATTACCGTGACTATCGAAGTGATAGTAGTTCTTAGGTTTTAATACTTGCTCAGATCCTAGGTATGGTGGTAGGTCCTTTTTAATGAACCTACCTTTATTATCTCTTCTCCTTAATATCTTGGGAGCAGATAAATCTTCGTCGTAATCCTTAATCTTTGGCATTGTTTTTCTTTTTAAAGAATATTAGGTAAATAGGAAATAAAGGTAATACTAACCAGATGGTAAGAAATAATAGGTTGGGTCTGATCATCCTAATTTCTTGACATAACATCTTAGTTAAGATTATAGAGGGGATTAGGCATATCCCATAGATTATGCCTAATATTATCCAAGTACTATTCATTGAGCTTTTCAATTAATTTTTTAAGTTTCTTATCTAAGGTTATCACTTTCTCAAGGGTTTCATCATCCTTGTGTTTCCCGTTATCATCCAACCATTTTTTGATTGCCTCCAAGGATTTCTTGGATTGGTGATATGCAACAAAGGAATTGTACTTCTGTTCATTCTCTGTAGTACAAGGTAGGATTATTGCATTACCTTTCCCATCTAATCGAGTAAATTGACCCTCTAGATTTGTTGTTCTAGTAATTATTACCTTATTAGATAATATTGCAGTACCATTCTTTTTATCGATAGATACTACGTTTGCCTTTTCCATTAGGGTTTTGTCTTGGTAAATTACCGAGTTACCCTCTTTGAGTTTTACTATTTCTTTTTTCATATAAATAATGTATTTATTTTTGTTATACAAATATACTATTTTATTTTTAAATATCAATCATTATTGAATAAATTCTGCAAATCTTCTGAGGTTATCCCATGCTGACGGTAGTAGTCGTATTCCCAAGGATTTAGAGGTTTGCAATTGACTGGGTATTCATCTCTTAATTCGAAAGGCAAATAGCCAAGAAATTCTATACTGTTGAAATACTGTACCTTACCATCAGTAAATAAGAAATATTTCAAAGGTCTATCGATTGCCTTACCGAAATTACTTCCTATTAATCTGATATCCTTGTTGGCAATGTAAACATGATACTTATCAGTTATCAAATATACCTGGGTATTCCAGGGTTTCTTCGATTCATCTAAGGTTTTCCTAAACCAATCAACCATAATCTGTTGTTTCTTTCCTATATCCATAATTAAATTATTTATTCATTGATAAATAGAACTCGATATACCTACCTAAGAAAGGCTACAAGCAATACTTTACCATCTTTAATGTAAACTCTAAGAATTTATATTATGGATAAACTTACTAACGAATTAATTGCCAAGGTTGCAAACAAATTAAACCTTGAACCTGCTCTGTTAAAGACCGTAACTGTAGTTGAATGTGGTAATCGTGATGGGTTTTTACCTTCAGGTAGGCCTCAAATTCTCTTTGAAGGCCACATTATGTGGAAACAATTGAAGGAAAAGTTGGATAAAGAGGGCAAAAGAACCTACTTGTATGACTTAGCAAAGAGAAATCCCTCTCTGGTTTATCAAAAATGGACCAAAGAATTCTACTTAGGAGGAGAAGGAGAGTGGAAAAGACTCGAAGCAGCCCGTAAAATTGATGAAAAATGTGCTAATTTGTCAACTTCTTGGGGATTGGGACAGATTATGGGCTTCAATTACTCACTTTGTGGGTGTCAATCAGTAGATGAAATGATTCAAAAGATGTCAGAATCTCATGAAATGCAGCTAGAAATGATGTATCATTTCCTCTATAACTCAGGTTTGGTGAAACATTTGAAGGCAAAAGACTGGGATGCCTTTGCAAAAGGATATAATGGTCCTGCCTACAAAGAGAATAACTACGACCAAAAGCTAAGAAATACCTACGAAAACTTCAAAGATAAGCTATGAAAAGATGTCATTTTAACAGTTGGGTAGCAAAGACATTCCTTTTCCCAAGTTACAAAGCCATTACCTTGTTGTATAACTCATTCTTCAAGTATAGAAGAAATGAATGTAAACCTGAAGATATCAATCATGAACGTATCCATCAGATACAACAGATTGAATGTAGTATAGTTGGTTTAATATTGGGTATTATACTCTGGTTATCATTCGATATATCATTTTGGTGGGTACTAGCTCCTACTTTTGGTTCCTTCTACCTTTGGTATGGAATCGAATACTTAATCATTCTTTGTTTTGCTAAATGGGACAAGCAGAATGAAAGATATCATGATGTAAGTTTTGAAGAAGAAGCTTACAGTAATGAGGAGAATGAGGATTATTTGAAAGGAGATCGTAAGCTATTTGCTTGGTTCAAGTACATAAAATTGAGAAGTTATAAGAAATGAAAGAAGATTTGAAAGTACTGGGAGTATGTGGGGGGCAAGGAGCCCTCCTATTCCCTTTTAAAGATAAACTCATTGGGAATATAGAACCAAGAGGAGTATTCCATACAGCTAAAGAAGAACAATGGAAAGCTAACTTTAAAGGTATACCATTCTTAAAAGGGTACGAATTACCCGAAGATTGGCATCCAGATATCATATTATCTAGCCCTGATTGTGGTAGTTGCTCAGTAATGAGATTATCTAAATCTAAGGCTCTTGGAGACCCTAAAAGTAATAAAAGTATACAACTAGTATTCCAAGCAATTCAATATTACGAACCCGCTCTCTTTCTTATAGAAAACCTACCAAGATTGCTATCTCTCATTTCTAAAGAAATGTTAACGGACTTCTTTAAGAACTATAAACTTATTTTTCACGAAAGAAGCGTTTCTGACTTCGGAAACTCCCAAGTATCAAGAAAAAGATTAGTAATTATCGGAGTTCATTTAGACAAGGGAAAAGAGTATTTGGATTCTTTTAATGAAGTATTCCAAGTAAATACTCCAAAACTTACTAGAGATTTACTAGTACAAGCCCCACAGGAAGCTTTAATTCCATTCTCTGATAAAGTTTTAGCCATGTATGATTATCGGAAATTACCTGAAAAGAAAAATCTTACCGTCAGACAGATTAGACAACTTTGGATCAAAGATTTCAAAGATGAAAAGAAATGGCCAATCAAAACTGCTAAGATGAGTACTCTCCCGGGAGTATATCGATTAGAAGATGATAAACCTCCTTTAACACTAAGACCCTCTGATAGACAATTCAGACCAGATGGGTATCCATTGGGTATTTATGATTTCAAGGCAATTATGGGATTCCCCGAAAATTACCGAGTGTTTATTCGGGGATTTGCAACTTGGGATCCTAAGACTTATCATTACTGGTTAAATAAAGCTAGGTATACCTTGAGCAAAGGGTCAGTATATGAAGTAGGATTATGGTTTAAGAAATGCCTTAATTTCAAGTGAATCCCCCTATATAAATCTAATAGGCTTTTAAAGGGTATTGGAATAAGGAATATTGGAATAAAGAATACTGATATAAGAATCAATCAGGAAAAGGGATTGTTAAGGGAAAAACAAAGCCAGTTTCGTAACTGATTGAATTTGAATTAGTTGGCTTATGCCAGACTTGGCAAATGAATGCCAAGCACCTGATATAGAGTGAGTTGACTATTATGAATTGAAACCGAAAAACTCAAGTAACAATGAACAAAGAAACTTTATACAGAACAGAGATATTACCGAAAAATCTGAAGAGTATGTTTAATCTCTTAGCAACTCTTTATAATCGAGTTGTAAAGAGTCACAAGGGAAAAATCAGAATGAGTATTACTCAAGATTCAAAAGGGATTGATATTCGATTTAGAATTCCGACTACTGACTTCAGTAATAATTTCAAAGTAATTTTGGGAGTAATAATCGATAGATACAAAACAAAAGATGCCTATCTCAGATCAAAAGATGAAGAAGCTTAAGATTGCCATGGTAGTCCTTTTACTAGGATTTACTATTTACCTTTGCTTCAGGAATTACAAACTGAATCAACAACTCAGTATGTTACCTGATAAAGAGATCATTCAACATACTGATACAATTTATTTGAGGAAAGATTTCCTGCCAATTTCCTACGATAATTTACTTAACCCAAGTAGAATCCTTCTCTACAATTATCAGGATTGGGATAAACCTATTATTCATACCGTTAATAATCCCGATTCTATAATCTCAGAGAAGGATTCTCTTGTTCAATTAGTAATCGATAAGAATCAACTTACATTGAGTTTCCTTAATCAAAACTCGGGAATTTATTCTAGTAGGTTATTCAATATCGACCCTAATAACTACAAGTATTCTTGGTATAACGGAAAACTTACCACACAAGAAATTAAATCTAGAATAAGATTAGTTCCTTATGTTTATGGTAAGTACCGACCCTTTAACAATCTATGGGATTTGGGAACAGGAATTTCAATCGAGACTAAGAGATTTAATTACAAACTGGGGATAAACAGTTTTTATTACCCAAGATATTTCTCAGGTATCAAAACTGATTTAGAACTGGTAGTAACTTATAAATTTTAGATTTTATGGCAAAGAAGATACAGGAAACACCCACTAACCTTACAAGAGAAGAATTATCTAATCTATCTAGGGTTACAACGGATGTTTTCTTTTTCAGTCTTTTTTGTTATGTGATACATCCAGTGAGAGGAAAGGTTCGATTTGAATTATATCCGTATCAAAAAGCCGTACTATACCAATTTATACTCCAGAGATTCAATATCTTGTTAAAGTTCAGGCAAGCGGGTATTACAGAACTTATATCTATGTACTGCTTATGGCTGGCATCATATCATCCTAATAAGAAGATAAACATTATCTCCATTAAGGATACAACAGCTAAGAAGGTACTTAAGAAGATTAAGTTCATGTATAAGAATCTTCCATGGTATATGCAAACCCCGATCATTAACGGAAGAACTGGGGAATTTGGTTCTGCCTCTATGATTGAATTCGATAATGGTTCATTCATAGAATCCATCCCAACATCTTCCGAAGCAGGTCGTTCAGAATCTCTTTCTCTTCTGGTCATTGATGAGGCTGCAATCGTTCGGTGGGCATCAGCTATTTGGGCAGCTGCCTTCCCTACGCTTTCCACCGGAGGTTCAGCCATCATCAATTCTACTCCATATGGTATGGGTAATTTTTACCATTCAACATGGGTAGATGCTATAGCTGGAGGTAATCCTTTCAATGCTATTCGATTATATTGGCAGATGCACCAGAACGGGATCAATCTTGGTATGACCAGATGGCTTCTGCATTGGGTCCAAAAAGAACTGCACAAGAAATCGATGGAGACTTTCTTTCTTCAGGTAATACAGTATTTGATATGGCAGATATCAAGGCTATCGAAGATTGCTTAAGTGATTATCCAGTTTTAAAATATCGTTTCAATCGTCAGTATAGACAATTCAACGAACCAGATCCAAATAAACAGTACTTTATCGGTGCAGACGTTGCAACAGGTAGAGCCTCAGACTATTCTTCTTTCACTTGTATGGACAAGCTGGGAGAAGAACAAGTTGTGTATAAGGGAAGAATGGCAGTAGATAAATATGCTAGGTTACTGGGAGATACTGGGCAATTATTTAATCTTGCTGTTGTAGCTCCAGAATCTAACGACGTTGGGTTAGCAGTAACTTCTGCTCTTCAGTCAGAAGGTTACCCTAATCTATACTACTATCAAAAGCTTCTGAAAAAGAAAGGTAAGTCCAGACCAGAGGTTGATAAATCTCCAGGTTGGTTAACTACCCAAAAGAATCGTTCAGTAATTATAGAGGGTCTAGAACAAGATATTCGAGAAGAGAATATCATTGTGAAGGATCCTTTCTTTGTTCAAGAAGCTCCTACCTTTATATATGATGGTTTGGGTAGACCTGTAGCCATGGGTAAACACAGAAATAATACTTCTGCTGTAGATGTGGATTTGGAAGGAGATGTTTATTCTGATGATGATATATTTGGTAAAGCAATTTGTAATCACATACGAAAAGGAAAAACTAATGTAATAATACAACCGAAATGAAAATTCTTAAGTTTTTTGGATTCGATAGAAGGAATCGATCTCCAATACAAGAAAACAAGGCTAATCCTCCAAGTAAAAAAGAGGAGGTACCTATTTCACCCGGTAGAGTATCGGAACCGGATGATGACCCAGGTAACTTCATTCATACATTGAAAGGCTTAACTCAGATGGTTACGCCTTCTTTTCGTGTTGAAGTGATTCAGCTTTTAAGGGATTTATATAAAGTGAATCCAGATGTTAACATAGCTTTACAGGACATGTTTAAGCTTGCTAATACTGGTCACAACATAACCTTCCCTAATAATACCGATAAAGAGGCTGATAAGATGAGAGATCATCTTTCTAAGGTATCCTCTAAGTGGTCTAACTATACTGCTGGTATGGATGGTTTGGTAAACAAGATGATAGTTCAATTGATGATTAGTGGAGCTATCTCAGTAGAAGCTGTACCAAATGAAAAGCTTGAGGGTTTAGCTACTATATTATTCCTCAAACCAGACAGGATAGTATTCAAAAGGGAGAATAACGGAGTTTATAGCCCATATCAGAGGAACACTCTTTGGAATGGCTCAAATAAGCAAGATTATATCAAACTTAATACAGAGACCTATTGTTATGTGGGTATGTATAATGATACTGATGAACCTTACGGAATACCTCCTTTTATGGCATCTTTGGATTCATTAAAGGGTCAGCATGATATGAAAACTAACTTTAAACATATCATGGAAATCTGTGGTATGGTTGGTTTTCTAGAGGCTTTGATGGAAAAACCACAACAGAAACCTAATGAAAATGTAGAAGCTTACACTAGAAGATTAAATAGGGAGCTAATACGTTTGAAACAGAATGTAAGGGAAGGTATGAAGGATGGAGTAGTAACTGGTTACATTGATGACCACCAGTTTAAACTTAACTCTACTTCAAAAGAGATGAGCAATATTGATAAACCCTGGAATATGAACCAGCAATCAGTTGCTAATGGTTTGGGAGTAAATGGCAACCTAATTGGAGTACAAGCTTCCATTGGAGAAGGAGCAACTGGTATTATGCTTTCTAAGCTTATAAGTCAGCTGAAGAATATCCAAATGATAGTTTCTTATGTTCTTAAGTTTATTTATGAACTAGAACTACGTCTGGCTGGCTTTGATTGTAAGGGAATATCCATTACTTGGGGATCATCCACTATCTCTGATGAGGTTAAAATCCAACAGGGTAGACAGTATAAGATTCAGAACCTTGATTTACTTTACAAGGCAGGTATCATTTCTCAATATCAATATGCTTGGGAAATGGGTTATGATTCTCCTTCAGAAGAAGAACCAAGAATTTCATTGGAAGACCAATTTGCTAAGGGAGGTAATTCAGACCCACAAGAGGGTACTAAGAAGAAACAGAGACAGGACGATAAGAATCAATCCGCTCGTAGATCAAGAGATAAAAATAACCCGGCTCCTTCACGAGGAGATCAAAATACTAAATCAAGATGAGTAAACCGATTACTAAAAAGAACAGAGAACATTTAGATTCTTTAGTGATAGGTAGTGGTCATACTATAATGGCTGGGTATATCCCAACATCCATAGAACCACAAACCTTCTCGGAGAATTTTTATAAATGGGCTCAAACTTCTAAGGAGTCAGTCAGTCAATTTGGTTTTTGGGGAGGAGAAATAGATTATAATACCTATTATCCTGACTTGAAGCCAGAAGAACTTACTCCCAAAGATGAGGAGTTTATAGAACCAATGTTCAGATTATTATCTGCAACTATTGTGTCTAAGAACTGGAACCCCACCGATTTTAGTCAAAACGGAATATTAAAAGCTTCTATGAGAATGCTCTTGGGACAAACAGTAAACTGTGACCATGAGACTAATATTGGTAATGCTATTGGAGCTGTATCACAAGTTATCTGGCAAGATGAATACAAGGATGGTTCTTTTGTTATTCCTGCAGGTATCAATGGTATATTAAAGATTGATGGTAAAGCAAATCCGAGAATTGCTAGAGGCATTCTTATGGATCCCCCATCTATCCATTCTAATTCAGTAACAGTACAGTTTAAGTGGGATAAGTCTCACCCAAATATGGAAGATAACGAATTCTACCAGAAACTGGGTACCTATGATTCTAAGGGAGTTATGGTACGAAGAATCGTTACTGAAGTAGTAAGATACTTAGAAACTTCTTTGGTATCTCATGGAGCTGATGCTTTTGCTCAGAAGATTGGGGATGATGGTAAAATCATTAATTCCAATTTTGCAAGAGAACTTGGGCTTCATACGAAGAATATAGGGATGATAAGTCTAAACAGTATTTCTTCTATGATACGAAAACTGATCTAGCTTTGTTCAGTGAAAATAACGATACTTCCCAATCTTATGATGATAACCAAGGAAATCAAAATCCTAATAATAAAGATATGAATGAACTACAAAAATTTTTAGAAAGAATCTTTGGTAAAGATTGCCTTACTCTTGCCGAAGGTACAGAGATGAATGAGGAAACTGCATTTGCAGCCATTCAGGAATTGGTTAATTCTCGTAACACTCTTCAGACTACTGTGGATAACTTAACTACAGAAAAAACTTCTCTTACAGAACAGGTTACTAATCTGAATGCAGAAGTTGCAAATCTGAAAGAAATGGCTCAGGTAGGTAAAAACCACATTACATCTCTCCGTGAAAATGCAGTTGCAACCTATAAAAAACTTATGGGTGACAAAGCTGATGAAACTATCGTTACAATGTTGAATGCCGAAACTACCGGCATGGTAACTTTGATCTCTCTTACTAAAGATTACCAAGCTCGATTGGAAGAAAAATTCCCAATGACCTGTGCTAAATGCGGTTCTCACGATGTAAGCCGTGCTTCTTCTGCAACTGAGGCAGAGGATAAATCCGATAACAAAGCTACTGCTCAGAATTCCGAAAAGAGTACTGAAGAGATTCTGAAAGGTATCTATTCAAACAAATTAAAATAATCTCTAAAATAAGAAGAATATGAATACACATCCTACTACTAAGCTGGTAAATCAGGATCAACCGATGACTCTGTTTGGTGAAAAAACTCCCAGAGCGGTGATCTATAAGAGCGAATCTCACAAGTTGCATCAGGCTTTCTGTGTAAAAGAAAACAAAGTTATTCATCAGGGTATGCCGGTAGCTTTGGATATCGATGGTAATATCGAACCTTATATTCCGGGTGGAGATGGCAGCCAGGTTTATCTGGGTATAGCTGTAACTGACAACATTAACCCTGCTTATCAGGCTCAAAGAAATTTCCCCGTAGAAGTAACTGTAGCTGTAGAAGCTTTCATGGTTGTAAACTGGGTAGCTAAAGAGGCTATGGAATGTGGTTATGTAAAACCCACAGATACCCTGTTGATTGACCGTTTCATCACTGCTGAAATTTCAGCCGATGAAACAAAATTCATTAGCATCGTACCGGCTGATGAAGCTAATGATATTATTCAAGTATTGGTACGCTAATCTTTAACTGAACATTAAAAGAACAATGAATACAGAATTTGCACAATTGAAAATGGAAGACCTTAGAAAGGAACTTCCGGAAATGGTAAGAAGTTTGGAAGCATACCGTCAGGGTTCCAACAACACATTGCCTATTGAAGTTACTCTGGAAGAACTGGTACAGGGTAAATATGGTGTATCACAGGATGCCTTCTTTGAAAAGTTGGGCATTAATCCGAAGATTGATACAATGCAGAACATCTTCACTATGCCGCAACAGAATATCCGTTGGATTGTACCGGAAATCATCCGTGCTGCTATTACAACTGGTATGCGTCAGGCACCTTTCTACCCGAACATCATTGCTTCAGACCAATCAATTAATGGTTTGCAGGTAACTATGCCGATGGTAAATATGTCGGATGCTGCTCCCGCTAAGGTAAATGAAGCAGAAACAATTCCTTTGGGAGATGTAAGCTTCGGACAGAAATCAGTTTCTCTGTTCAAAATCGGTAAAGGATTTAAACTTACTGACGAAGTTAAAAACTACGTTTCAATCGATGTATTGGGAATCTATCTCCGTGACTTTGGTATTCAGTTGGGTTATGCTATGGATACTTTGGCAATGGATGTTTTGATGAACGGTAACAAAGCTGATGGTTCTGAATCTGCTCCGGTTATTGGTGTATATGAAACAACCAACGGTATTACTTATAAAGACTTGTTGCATATCTGGGTTCGTGCTGCTCGTATGGGCCGTAACTTTACTACTATGATTGGTGGTGAAGACCAGGCTATCGAGATGTTGAACTTGCCTGAATTTAAAGAACGTCACTCAGGAACTACAGAAGCTACACTGAATATCAAGTCTCCGGTTCCCAACAAGGCTGACTTCTATATTCACCCGGGAACTCCCGATCAGCAGTTGTTGATGGTAGATACCAGTGCTGCCTTGATTAAGCTTACTGCTAAACAGTTGATGCTTGAATCAGAAAGAATCGTATCTAATCAGACTGAAGCAGTATATGCTTCTCTGACTACTGGTTTCTCTAAGATGTACCAGGATGCTGTTCTTCTGTTGGCAGCTAACAAGAAATTCTCTGAAGCTGGATTCCCGAGCTTCATGAACATTGACCCATATTTATTGGTTAACTTAGAATAATATCCGGGATTTCTTCATTGTATTTTTGTCTAATTTCTCCCCGAACAGTTTCAATCCATTCTGTTCGGGGTTTTATATTATAACTTAAAATAAAAGATTATGGCTACTACTTATATTGTAACAGTTGGAACTAATGCCTACAGTTTTAACGACCAGGTAACAGGTATTTCAATTGCAAAAGGCGAAGAGAGAGAACTTACTGCCCGTCAGTACAGAACAAAACGTATTCAGAAAGCTTTAGTTTCTGGCCACTTGGTTTTAGTTCCGGATAAGAACAAAACTGCCAAGTATACTGATGAGGATATCGAAAAGCTTGACAAGAAGCTAGCTGCTCAGTTTGCAAAGGGTATGGAAATCAGTAAGATTGCCAAAGCTTATTCACTTGAAGAAGCTAAGCTGATTGCTAAGAAACATGAAATCGAAGCTGATCCGAAAGATACCGTAAAAGATATCCTTGAAGTTTTACTTGAAGATTTCGAAGAAAACAAAGAATAAACAAATCCGAATATAAATGAAAAAGAATCTAGACTTCACATATGTAACATCAGGTCTGGAAGTTTCATTTAGAGTATTAACCAAAGTCCCGGCCAAATCCATTTTTGACTGGGACTTTGGCGATGATAAGGGAGAGGTTTTCAATGGTGGAAGACATCAATCTTACTCTTATGAGAAGTCTGGATTTTATGATGTAACCTTACATGTCACTAATTCTGATGGATTAGATTTGACTTGTACTCGAACCGTAGTTGTATGTAATTATGGGCATACTACTCTTCAGGATACCATCTACAATTTAATAGATAGGTATATTCCCAAAGAATTGCATGAGAGTATGACCATAGAAGATAAAACTGCATACATCACTAAATGGCAATTATATATCTTCCCACTAGTAAATCATACTATACCACCAGATAAATATAATGATGAATTATGGTATGAGGGACTAGAAAACCAATTAATTATGGAATTGGCAGTATGGGATTATCTCAATATACAAATACAAAATATACTGTTGGTTGCAGGAAATAGTTTTAGAGAAATTATCTCCACTGAATCTCATGGACCAGACCAAGATGGTGATTCACCTGGAGAACATGCTAGAGGAGATAGGATAAAACAAATTACTACGGGTCCTACCGAGGTACAGTATTATGATAAGATATCTGAAAGTATATCTAGCTTATGGAGTACTTATTCAAAGATGATTCAACCTGGAGGGTATATGGATGAACTAAGAAAGAATCTATGTATGCTGGCATCTAGGTTGGAGATATACTTACCATTCTGTGATCAAATCGAACGGTTAGTAGTACCAAGAGTAGTAAATCATCGAAAACCAACTCCCTTGGGAGGACCTAATCCAACAGCTCCTCTCAATAAAGCAAGTAAACCTTCGTTAACCATAATAGATAAGAAATCATGACAAAAGAACCTTGGAGAATGGTTAAGAACCATTCTTGGAATAGGTATAAAAAGATTATCACTGATTTCTTAGACTGGGATGCTGGAAGACAAACAATTACTTGGGCTAAACATGTTAATCAATATCTAAATCATGCTGAGGATGATAGCCCAAGATATTATAATATTCCCATAGAAGCTTTATGCTACTACAATGCTTTTAGGAATTGGCCTATTAATAAGGCTACTGTTTCTGGAGAATTAGATGATGAGAACCTTTCTATACTTATTTCAAAGAATTACATAGAACAAATCGGATATCTCAATCAGGAAGGTTATTGGAACTTTAACTGGTCTGAGGATAGATTTGTTATCAATGGGATAGTATATAAACCTTCTGGAGATACTCAAGTATCTCAGGCTAAAGATGAAGCTTTGGTATTCTTGGTAATCCTCAAAAGGGATAGAGATACTAAAATCAAATTCGTAGAACAAAATCCATAAAGATATGAAAATGTTAATGTTACGTTTCACCAAGCTTAACAATGTAGAAGGAGATTGGTGGGACAGTAATCTTATAATCTTGAATGGACCTTCTGGAGTTCACATAGAAATGCCTGGTACTGGTAATTCGGCTACTACCATGCAATCTATGACTGGTATGAAGTTCGTATCAAATTACCAAGATTACTTTGGAGAGGTATGGGATAAAGATATACCTCATATAGGCTTTGGCCAAGTTATTAAGTTCAGAGTTAGGAAATTACCTGATTATGCCGTAGTAGTTGGGGATATAGAGGATGGAGGAGAGGTTGACCCAGATAATCCAGATGATATCCCAAATGCTTTTGCTGGTAAAGAAAAAGAATACTTCTGTGGTAATAACTCAGAACTGTTATTGGGAAAGAATAAAGTAACACCTTAAAATATATACATATGTACGTTAGTAAATACTACACTTGCGAAGAGATTGACCAACGGCTATTACAGGGTTATTATGATGACTCTTTGGCTCATGGTTTTGTTGGAACTCTTAAAGAGTTCTGGGCATTCTTCTTATCAATTGCAAACAAGGTAGATAAGAAAGAAGGTTGGGATTTGTCAGAAAATAACTTCTCTGATAAATTGCTAGAAAAACTGAATGGAATTGAGGAACATGCTAACTACGTTACTAAAGTTTCTCAACTAGAAAACGATTTGAAATATCAGACTCAAGAACAAGTTGAGAAATATATACATGACTTAGTAGATGGTGCTGATGATGCTTTGGATACATTAAAGGAATTAGCTGAAGCATTAAACAATGACCCGAACTTTGCTACCAATATCACTAACCGATTAACTGAATTACGTACTCAATTAGAAGCTGAGGTAACTAGAGCTAAGAACCGTGAAAACGAATTAGCTTCTCAGATTAAGATTGTGAACGATAACTTGGTTAACTCGGTTAATACGTTGAATGCAACTATCCTTAAAGTAGTACAAGATATTACTAGGATGATAGAAGCAATCAATGCTCGTATTCAAAAGGTAGAAGACCGGGTTGGTGATTTGGAAGTAGAAACTGACAATAACTTAACTGAAGCTAAAGAATATGCTAAGGAATTGGTAGATAAGGAAGCTGCTGAACGTAGAGCTGCTGATGAGAAACTGACCGAGGCTGTTCATAGGGTACAGTTAGACCATACTAGGGATATTGCCGACTTAAATAATAAGATTCTAACCGAGGCTTCAGAAAGAGCAAATGCAGATGTAGCATTAGAATCTAAACTGAACACCGAAATCAGTGATCGTAAAACTGCAGACCAAGAACTTGAATCCAAGATTAATGCTGAAGCTGCAGCTCGTACTGCTCAGGATGAAGTATTACACCAACAGATTGTAAAGGAAACTTCTGACCGTCAGAATGCAGATAATGGTTTACAGCAGAACATTACTCAAGAAGCTCAGAACCGTCAGAATGCAGATACTGTACTTCAGAACAATATTGATAACGAGAAAGAAACTCGAATTGCTCAAGATGAAATCCTTGACCATAAGATTGAGGATTTGAAAACTCAGGCCGGTACAGATAAAACCGAATTGCTTGAAAAACTAGAGCAAGAAAAGCAAGAACGTATTGCTGCCGATAAAGACTTAGATAATCGTAAGGTAGATAAAAGAGAAGGCTATTCTCTTACTAAAAACGACTTTACCGATATTCTCAAGGCTAAATTGGATGGCATTGAAGAACATGCTAATTATATCACAAAAGTATCTCAGCTTATCAATGATGCTGGTTATCAAACTGAAGCAGATCTTCAGGCAGCTATTGAAAAGATTATTGGGGAAGCTCCAGAGGTTCTTGATACTTTGAAGGAGATTGCAGATGCTTTGGGTAATGACCCAAACTTTGCAACTACAATTACCAAGAAATTGGCAGCTATTACCGAACAATTGAATCAGGAAATTACTAATCGTACAGAGCTGATGCCCAGGTACAGGCTAATGTAGATAAGGAAGTTACTGAACGTAAAGAAGCCGATACCGCTCTTGAAGCTAAACTAAAAGAATATGTTGATAACGAGGTAGATAAGATTACTGGTAACACTGATGGTATTCAAGCTAGTCTGAATAAGGAAATCCAAGACAGAAAAGATGCTGATGCTGCATTACAAGCTGCTATCACTAAGGAAGAAACGGATCGTAAGGCTGCTGATGCTGCATTAGATACTCGAGTAACTGCTAATGCTGCCAAGATACAAGAATTGGCTTTATCTATTCAGGATGCAGTAAATACCGTTAAAAATGAACTTCAGGCTAAGATAGATGATTTGCAAACAGAAGTAAATGCTAACAAGGCAAATATCCAACGTAATACTGACCGATTAAACGACCAGATTACTAAGGAAGCTGAAGATTATGCTGAATTAAAAGGCATGGTTAATGCAGAAGCTGAAGCAAGAGCCAATGCTGATACTAATCTTAAGTCTCAGGTAGATAAGGTAAATATCGACTTGAACACTGAGGTTTCAAAGAGAGAAGCTGGTGATACTGTTTTACAGCAGCATATCGATAAGGAGATCTCTGATAGAACTGCAGCAGATACTTTATTAGATAATAAGTTCACTGGCTTGATAAATACTGAATCTACTGCCCGGGCAAATGAAGATGAGAAAATCAATGCTCGAATCGACCAGGAGATTAAAGATCGTAAGGCAGGAGATGATGCTTTAAGTGCTCGGATTGATACTCTTAATGGTGGAGTAACTGGTTCTTTAGCTGAGCTTAGTGAGAAAGTAACCAATAACACTTCTGCTATTCAAACCGAAGTAGAAAGAGCTAAAGCTGCTGAACAAGCTCTTAAGGATTCTCTGACTACAGCTATAGAAAATCACAAAGATGATTTGGTAGCTATATCTAAAGATATCAATGATGAGGCTCAAAGTAGACTACAAGAAGATACCAAGCTTCAGAATAATATTGATACCGAAACCCTTAATCGTACTCAGGCAGACACTCTGTTAGAGAATAAGATTACTCAGGAAGTATCAGATAGAGTTCAGGCTGTTGAAAACTTGAATGACCGAAAGGTTGATAAAGTAGATGGCAAAGAGCTTTCTTCAAATGACTTTACCGACTTATTAAAAGCTAAGTTAGATAATATCCAGGAATTTGCTAACTACACTACTAAGGTATCTCAATTGGAAAATGATTCCAATTATCAGAATGCCGAACAAGTAGAAGCTGCAATCCAAAAGGTTATTGGTTCTGCTCCTGGAGTATTAGATACACTAGAAGAGATTGCAAAAGCATTAGGAGATGATCCTAACTTTGCAACTACAATTACTAATAAGCTGACTGAACTTAAAGGTATTATAGATAAGGAAATCTCCGATAGAACTGCAGCTGATGAACAAGTTACTCAGAAGTTTACTGAATTAAGTACTACTCTTAATGCTACAGTAAGTGAACTGAGAACTTTCGTAACAGAAACTCGTTCTGAATTATTAACAAAGGCTCAGGCTCAGGATGAATTAATTGCTAAGAATACTGCTAATATTCAACGTAACCTAGAATTAATTCAGGGATTACAAAGTAATCAGAATACTGGTTATCTTGAAATCAAGGAACTATTGAATACGGAAATTGAGGCTAGAAAGGCTGAGGATATTCGTATTGAAGCTAAAGTAGATAAGAATACTCAGGACCTTACTACAGAACGTAATGAGCGTATTGCTGCAGATAAAGTTCTCCAGGATAATATCGATGCTGAAGAAGCTGCAAGAATTGCTGCTGATAATGCTCTGGGTAAACGTATAGATAAAGAAATCGAGGATAGAAAAGCAGCTGATACCGCACTTGAGAATAAATTTAATGGTATCACTAACGGCTTAGATGAACGTCTTCAGAAAGAAGAAGCAACTTCAAATGCTTTACCCTTAACTACGGTTACGGAAATTGATCCGAACTTGGTTATCAACGGTACTTCTGCTGAAGTAAACTTTAAGAGTTCTGTAAAAGGAGAAGGTAATCTCTATGGAGAACCTATGCCTCGTAAGTTTGCTATCCCTGCTTCTACAGATGCTAAAGCCGGTCTTCAATCAGCTGCCGATAAGAAAAGATGGAATTCTATGCCTAATGATTATATCACGGGAGCTAGTTATACACCTAAGGCTAGTGTGGTTACTACTAACATAAGTAGAAGTACATATAACTCCGATGAAGGTATACAGAAATCTAATGATTTCACTGTAGATATCCCCGCTTCTACTGCTGAGAAAGCCGGTGTACAAACTGCAGCAGACAAAAAACTGTTTGATTCTATTCCTCAGACTGTAGTAGTTGGAGAAGGAGCAACTTCAGATGCTAATAAAGTTACAGTATCAGTAAACCGAAAAACTGTAAACGAAGGTATATATAAAGATGATAATACCACTTTTAATTTACCAGTAGCCTCAACTACTAAAGCTGGTACTATGTCTGCTGCTGATAAGGTTAAGTTGGATGAAACTTTACCCCAGCAGATTGCTAAGGAAATCCAAGACAGAAAAGATGCCATTGAAGCCTTGAAGAATTCTTCCGAAGCTTCCCTTGCTCAAGAAATCGAGGATAGAAAAGCAGCTGACCGGGCATTGGACACTAAATTTACTCAGGCTATCAAAGAAGAGGCAGATGCCCGTGCTGAATACGACCGGGTTCAGATGCAAAAGATTCAGGAAGAAGAAGAAGCCAGAGCTGCTGCAGATACCGCACTTGAAAATAAGTTACAAACCAACATCAATAACTTAGAAAAGAAACATGATGATTTTGTAGCAACTAAGGGTAAGGCTAAGGGATTTGCATCTTTGGATGATAATGGATTAGTACCCTCTAGTCAATTGCCTTCTTATGTTGATGATGTTATCGAAGTTTATGCTACTTATGATGTCAGTGAAACTGGAAAGCTGAGCAATATTAAATTATATTCTGACCCAGATCATGCTAATCCTATTACTGGAGAATCAGGTAAGATATATTTGAATATTACCCAGGATGAACCCTCTTATCAATTCCGTTGGTCAGGTACTCAGTTTGTAGATAGTAATACTTCTTCTTTGATACTTGGAGAAGTTACTGGTACTGCTTATGATGGAGGTAAAGGTAAATATTTATCTAACTGGAGAAAAGCTTTGGTAGATAACTTGGGATTCTATTCTCATATCAAGGATAATGAAGCTTGGACTAGAAATGCCAACGAGGTTAGATTAAACTTTTATTGTTCAAACTTCAATAACCCAGTAAGTGTAAATTCTTATAACGAACCTATACCTGCTGCTACTAAAGATTTAGCTGGTGTACAAACTGCAGCAGATAAGAAACTGTTTGATTCTATCCCGGGTACTATTATAATTTCTGGTAAAGGAGTAGTTCAGAATACGGATAAAATTTGGGTACAGATTAGTAAATCTACTAAAGCTGATGGAGTATATGGTGAAGCTACTACACAGACATTAGAAATTTTAGCTGCTAATGCTAATCGAGCTGGAGTATTGACTCGGGAGATGTTCAATAAACTTAACTCTGGTCTAAATGGGGATATTACCAATGCTCTGAATGAAGCTAAGGCTTATACTGATGCTGCTAAAACTGCATTAGAGAAATTAATCCAGGATTCTGACAAAATAATCAAGGAAAGCTTAGATGCTCATATTGGCAATAAGAGTAACCCTCACAATGTAACCAAAGCTCAGATAGGTTTAGGTAATGTACAGAACTTAGCTCCAGCAGATATGCCAGTATCTACTGCTCAGGCTGCTGCCATTGCAGATGCTAAGGCCGCAGGTACAAAAGCTCAGACCGACTTAAATACCCATGCAAACAGAAGAGATAATCCTCATAATGTAACTAGAGCTCAATTAGGATTGGCTACTACAGACCAAGTAGTATTTGCTAAAACTACTGCAGCTTCTGGTTTCTGGAAGGAATCAGATGGTAGATTAAAATCTCAAGTAGAGAATTTGAACCATACTCTGGACCAAATCTGTAATATACCTACAGTTCACTTCAAGATGAATGGTAAATACCAAGTGGGAACTATTGCTCAGAGCTTAGAGGAAATTGAACCTCTGTTGGTATCAGAGAATACTAT
>ENA-OQEX01000090-OQEX01000090.1-human-gut-metagenome-genome-assembly--contig:-NODE-90-length-53339-cov-4.759434_pt1 | contig 53339 bp, 57 predicted proteins | sample MGYA00242802_ERZ504649 | MGnify/ENA primary metagenome ERZ504649 (study PRJEB26092, sample SAMD00036194) | human gut metagenome | host: Homo sapiens | study: EMG produced TPA metagenomics assembly of...
TAAGATTCTGCATCAGCTGATTGACAAGATTCTGGTATCCAAAGCGGAAAAGGTCGATGGCGAATACGTCCAGAAAATCCAGATTTTCTACCGCTTTATCGGCCCATTGGATGCCATCGAGTAACAATGTCAGAAAAGTCACCTCCGAGAACTATCCTACAGATTCCGGACGGGAGGGAGAATTGATCTTCCGCTTGGTGTACCAGCAAGCGGGATGCAAAAAGTCCTTTTCCCGTCTGTGGCTTTCCAGCATGGAGGAAAACGCCATCCGGGAGGGCTTTGCCCACCTCAAACCGTCAACTGAATACGATGCGCTGTACAATGCAGCACTCTGCCGGGAACGTGCCGACTGGATGGTCGGCATCAATGCGTCCCGGCTTTTTTCGTGTCTGTACGGTCAACCGCTGGCGGTGGGGCGTGTTATGACCCGGTGCTTGCCATGACGGTGGTACGGGAAGCTGCCATTGCCGCCTTTGTGCCGGAGAAATTCTACACGGTTGCCCTGACCCTTGCGGACGGCGGTACAGCATCCAGCAAACGGTTTGCCCAGAAAGTGGATGCCGAATTGCTGCTTGCCAACTGCCGAAAGGAGGGGCGTGTCACGGTACAGAAGATGGAACGCAAGGAGAAATCCGAAAGCCCGCCGCAGCTCTATGACCTTACCGCATTGCAGCGGGATGCAAACCGTCTGTTTGGATTTACGGCACAGCAGACCTTGGATTATGCCCAAAGCCTTTACGAAAAACGGCTCATCACCTACCCCCGCACGGACAGCCGCTTTTTGACGGAGGATATGGCGGCATCCCTTCCGGGGCTGGCGACGGATGTGGGAAAGCGTTTGCCGTGGAGGAACCGTTTTCCATCCATGTGCAGCAGGTCATCAACGGCAGCAAGGTCACCGACCACCATGCACTGCTGCCCACGAAAAGCATGGCAAACGCAGACCTTGCCGCCCTCCTGCCGGGGAGCGGAATGTCTTGCAGCTGATTGCCGCACGGCTGCTCTGCGCCGTAGGTGAACCGCACCGCTATGCAGAAACCACGCTCACTACCATCTGTGCCGGGGAGGAGTTCTCCGCAAAGGGCAAGGTGGTGCTGTCCGAAGGATGGAAAACCATGGAGCGGAAAATGCTGGGCGAACTGCTTGGCAAGCAGAAAGAATCGGCAGTTCTGCCGGATGTGCAAGAGCAGAGCCAGTGCAGCGTTACCAGTGCCGAACTGAAAGAGGGGCAAACATCCCCGCCAAAATCCTACACGGAAGATACCCTCCTGTCAGCTATGCAGGCGGCGGGTGCGGACAGTATGCCGGAGGGCGTGGAGCGTCAGGGCATCGGTACTCCGGCAACCAGAGCTGCCACCATTGAAAAACTGGTGCAGAAGGGCTTTCTGGAACGCAAGGGCAACAAGAAAACCAAGGTGCTGCTGCCCACCGACAAGGGCAAGGCATTGATTACCGTGATGCCCGAAGAAATTCAATCCCCGGAAATGACCGCTGATTGGGAAGCAAAGCTGCTACAAATCGAGCGCAGCGAAATGGAGCCGGAAACATTTATGAATGAAATCAAGGAAATGATCTCCTCGCTGGTAAAAACCACCGAGGCTGCGAAGGGAGCGAATGCACTTATGAAAAACAAGATTATTGGTATCTGCCGAACTGTGGCAAGCCTGTCGTGGAGCGTGAGAAGGGATGGTTCTGTGAGAACCGGGAGTGCCGCTTCGTGCTGTGGAAGGACAATGCGTTCTTCAAGCGTCTGGGCAAGCGTTTGGATGGCCGAATGGCGGACAAGCTGCTGCGGGATGGCCGTGTCAGGCTGAAGGACTGCAAGAGCGCCAAGGGCAAGACCTACAATGCAACCGTGCTGTTGGGCACCGAGGCGGATGGCCGCAGCAAGTTTTCTCTGGAATTTGAGGGTGGTTGCTGATGGAGCAGAAAAAAGAAGCGGTTTACCTTATCAACGATGAACGCTATCTCCACCTCCGGGAAAACGGTGCAGGAGTCGGCTTTGCCACCTACAACAAGGTAACTGGTGAGCCGCTGGAAAGCGGGCAGATCTCGGAAAAGAACCTGCCGCCCGATGGCAGGAACGCCATTTCTGCCGCCCGGAACTGGTATCTGTTTGAACTTTCGGACGATGACCGCAAGGTCATCCAACAGGAAAGCGTACAGATCCTCGAAAACATCCCGCAGGCGGGCATCGGCAGACGGCGCATCTGGGAGCCGGAAACGCTGCCGAAGGATATTCGTCTCATCAACAGCCACTATGATGACCTCTATCGCATTCCAGATGGCGGCGTGATTCAGGTGGATTACCCGGATGGGCGCAGTTTTACGGCACGGGTGGAACATCTGGATGATTATCACTTTGACATGGGCGGTCTGGGCAATGTGTTCCACATCTGCCAGTTTGCCGAGGTCATGGAGCGGAACCATGCTGACTTCTACCCCGAAATTCAGACACAGGACGAGCAGGCCGCATGGGAACTGGGTGGCAAAGGTTATCTTGCCATCCAGTCCTGTGAGGATGGATGGGACTACACCATTTACCACAGCGATTTTTCCGTGATGGACGGCGGGCAATTGGATGCCCCGGAACTGACCATTCAGGAAGCCCGTGAGCAGATTCTGGAAGCACACCACATGGAAAAGGGGCGGCGGCTGTTGCAGGACTACGATGCCGTCATGGATAAAGTTGCGGAAGCCGAGGAACTGAGTGCAGACCATCGCCCTTCCACACTGGAAAGCTGGCAGAACTGGCAAGTGATACGTCTGCGCCAAAATCCTCTGCACGTTCTGCACCGGAACTGTGAGGTGGACGATGCAGCAAAATGGAACCAGAATTTTGACGGTGAACCCATGACGGACATCCCGCAGAAGTTTCTGAACGCAGGGTGCGATGTTTATATGGTGATGCAGCTGCGGCATGACGAAAAAATCCTTGATGAAAGATTTGCTTCTATGCGGGAGTTGAATCGTTGGGGCAAAACGCCCGACCCGGCGCATTACGAGGTCACCTACTATGCTGATCTGCCCGCCATGTGGCAGGATGTGCCGGACAACGAGGTTTTGGATGAACTGTTTCAAGTGTTCAACCTCTCCCGTCCGCAGGATTTTGAGGGACACAGCCTGTCGGTCAGCGATGTGATCGCGCTTAAACGCAATGGCGAGGTGTCTGTGCATTATGTGGACAGCATCGGCTTCAAAGATTTACAGGGGTTTCTGGACAAGCAGCCGGAACGCCCTTCGGTGCTGATGAATCTCAAGGAAAAGTGCGATGCCCCGGAGTGCAATCCTACCGTCTGCCGGAAAGCGAGGGATGGACATGAACTTTGACCACGAGGAATTGACCTGATGATGCTTTACAACACCGGCACCCGACTGGGGCTTATCCACGAACTGCGGCTGATGCAGTGCTACCTGATGCCCGATGAGACTGCTCTGCGGGAACTGTCCGAACAGGTCATCGAGAAGCTGAAACTGCTGACCGATGCAGAATTTTCCGAGCTGGAATTTCCGCTCGACTAGCTTTTGCCATTGTTGGTTAGTATATGCGCTCTATCCAGATAAAACTATTACGGCGCAGGGCTATAATAGTTAGATAAATTTCGCAGCGAAATTAAATACCTATTCGCATAATGATTCGTTCCTACAGTTTCCAATGTATGTGCTGTTTCTTTTATATGTTTGGGGAGTTCTGCAACTGATAATGCTCCTTCAATCAATGGTGCAATACCAACACCATGAATAATTTTAAGTGGAATCTGAATTACATCATTTGCAATATTTAGGGACTGATGCAAAAGTCGAACTATTGTACGGTTTGTCTGAAGCATTTCTTCCATCGAATAGTCTATTTGACCATGCTCTCTTAGTTCAATAAGCTCTTTTGTGGCTTTAATGTATGCTTTTCGTTCATTTACAAAATCCGACCGTCCTCGCAACTCAATAATTTGCTCTAAGGGTATTTTGTCAAGGTCTATTGGAACTAGAATACTCAACTCATCTTGTGCCACTTTTAATTCTTTTTTTATATCATCTGTATTCCAGTATTCGCTACGCATTAAACTTTTCTCGTGTACTCCTGTGTTTGAAATCATCTCTAATCCTGTACGCATAGAAACTGCTTCGGCCAAACAACTCATATAAAATTCGGCAACATCACTAGACAATAGTAGTCCTTCTTTTGTTTCTTCGCCCAATCTCTCGTCAATACAGTAGTCAAAAAAAGTTTTATCGTACTTTCCATCATAAAGCGTAAAGTATCGGCTTTGCTTTTCAGTCATCCGCCACCGTTGCAGCGGATCTGTTCCAATTTGTTTATAGTGGCGACTTCTGCTTAAATAGTTTAGTTCACTTTCCAGCTCACAAATCGCCTTATGGCCAGCTTGTTGAGTATCGCTATATTCTGGTCGTTCAATTTGAATCAAATCTGTTTTTTGGCTAATTTTCAAAAATGTTTTACTAAAATACGTATCATACGATTTACACATATAAGGAATGATGGGATGGATGTGGTCCAGATAGAGAAGTGCAAATTTGAGCCATTTCTTATTTTTTATTTCAAATCCCGGATAATACAATAATTCATTCATTATATATACCTCCTGCTTTTTATATTTTAGCACATCAGCCCAAACCTCACAATTACAAATATAAAAGGAGTGTAAAATGCCAAGCAAAACCGAAGAATATCTTGCCCTTGCCCAGCGCACGGCGAACGGTCTTACCCGGTATTGGGAAAGCTGGGCGGACTATCTGACGACTGCATCGCGTCTGTACAAGTACCCCTTTGCAGACCAGCTGATGATCTACGCCCAGCGCCCGGATGCCACCGCCTGCGCTGACTATGATGTTTGGAACAACCGGATGAACCGCTATGTCAGACGTGGCTCTAAGGGCATCGCTCTGCTGGACGAATCCAGCGGATTCCCGCGCCTGCACTACGTTTTCGATGTGTCGGACACCGGGGTACGCCGTAATTCCCGTGACCCCGACCTGTGGCAGTACAACGATGACCTGAAACAGCCGGTTTCAGAAATGCTCGCCGCCACCTACGGCATCAGCGGAGAGCGTGTCAGCCAGCAGCTTGCGGATGTTGCCGGGAAACTGGTGGCGGATTACTGGGACAACAACAGCGAGGACATCAGCGCCATCGTTGACGGTTCGCTGCTGATGGATTATGATGAAGCCGGGGTGGAGATGCAGTTCAAGTCTGCCGCCGCCATTAGCGTCACCTACACGCTGCTGGAACGCTGTGGATTTGAGCCGGATGGCTATTTTGACAAAGACAGTTTTCAGGCCATCTACGATTTTTCTACCCCGGACACTGTCTACACACTCGGTGCCGCAGTCAGCGACATCAGCCGCGAAGTCCTGCGCACCGTCGAGCGGGCAGTCAAAACGACCATCCGCCGCCGAAACAATGAAAGGAGCCAGCATGAATATGAGCAGCAATCTGAACTACACGCAGACCGGGGATTATCTTCTCCCGAACCTGACTCTGCATCAGCCGAAGAACCCGCTGGGCAAGTACGGCAGGATGCGCCTGAACTTTCTGAAACAGCAGCACCCGGTTCTGTACCACACGATGCTCCTGAACGGGAGCCTGTACCCGACCCTGACCGAACTGGAGCAGACCGCAGCAGCGATGAAGAAGCAACTGATGGCCGATCTGCTGGCGAAGAACCCGGCCCCGGACAAGGAGAAGAATCAGATGGCGTGGGTACAGCACATGAACAGCCTACAGGAGCAGGTCGAGGAAGTGATTCGGACGGAACTGATCTACAGCTAAGTTTTCTGGATGCCGTCATCCCCACCGAAGCCCAGCAAATTGAACATATCGACCGAGCGGAGAGCGAAAAATCGCCCTCCGCTTTTGTTTTGTCGCAGGCTGAAATTGAGAATGAACTGCGCAAGCATGGTTCCGGTTTTCAGGATGGCAAGCAGCGGATCATCGAACTGTACCAGACACAGCCCGACCGCAAACTCCGCGCTAAAGCATTGGCGAAAGAGTACGGCATCGGCGGACATTCGCAGGATTTTCTGGATGGCAGCAGCGGTTTTGTAAATCATGATGGAAAAGGACTTGAATTTGACCACTACCCGGATCATCAAAAGGTTACGTTAAGCTGGACACAGGTCGAGAAATACATCGACCTGATGATTCAGTCTGACCGCTACCTGACCGATAAGGAAAAAGAGCATCGTGCCGCCGTGCAGGAAGCGGAACGACAGCTCCCAACGCTGGATGGTGATGCCGCTGCCGAATACAATGCTCTGAAAGAGCAGTACCCCAATACCCTGATTGGCTTTGAACTGGGCGGATATTTTCTGTTCTATGACAAAGATGCAATCACTGTAAAGGAAGTTTTTCGTTCTAATTTGCTGTCACAGGAAAATGCGCTGGGAAAAGTCAAAGTGACCGGCTTTTTGCGCAGAGAGTGGGTAGCAAAATCGCAGAAGCTGTGGGCCGAGGGCAACAGCATCTATCTAGCCGGACAGGGCGGAGATGGTACCCACCATCAGACAAAATATCTGCGAGAGGAAGATTATCTGCCGATCGGCATCATCATCAAGTAGATGGCCGGGATTTCCGTGTGGATCACGTCAACTTCATGTTCAAATCCGTCAGCTTGCAGGACATGGACTTGACCAACAGCGGACAGCCCATCTTCCGGGTTGAACGGTTGCCCAATATCCGGGAACTGTATGAACAGCAGCAGGATGAAATTATTGACGTTTCTCCTGAAAAGGCTGTTGATTACAAGGTCGGTGACGAAGTTGTTGTTGACCTTCCCACCCGAACCATCGAAGGCAAAATCGGCTATCCGGGTATGGAGTACCCAAGAGGGTGAGCAGCGATTCGACAACCACACTGACAAATTGCTGAACTACATCCGCTTCTGGCAGGCGGACGGCGAAAGCGAAAAAACTTCTGTCCGTACCCGTACCAGCCTGCGGCAGCTTGTGGAAGAAGGGCACTTCAAGGGTGGCAGTGCGCCGTATGGTTATGACCTTGTGAAAAGTGGCCGCATCAACAAGCGCAAGCACGAACTCTACGAACTGCATATCAACGAACAGGAAGCCGAAGTTGTTCGACTAATCTTCGATAAATACGTATACGAGGGTTACGGCGCACAGCGGATCGCCACCTATCTGAACAATGCTGGATACCGCGCCCGCTCTGGAAAGTGCTGGCATCCGGGCAGCTTGCGAGGAATGGTCGGCAACCTGACCTACATGGGTGTTCTCCGCTGCGGAGATGCCCGCTCCGAATTGATGCCCGAACTCCAGATCATCCCGCAGGAGGAGTTTGAAGCTGCACAGCGTATCCGGGAAGATCGCTCTGCCCACGCAGCGGAAGAAGCCGAACACCATGTTCCTCTTCGTACCCGTGGACAGGCATTGCTTTCCAATAACGTTTACTGCGGCCACTGTGGTGCAAGGCTCGCCCTGACGACCAGCCGGAAATGGCGTAAGCTCTCCGATGGTACTCTGGACGATACGCTCCGCATTCGCTACACCTGCTACGGAAAACTCCGCAAGCAGACGGATTGCACCGGGCAGACCGGCTACACTATGCACATTCTGGATGAGATCATCGACAAGATGGTTCGCCAGATTTTCTCCCGCTTGAGAGGTATCCCAAAAGAGCAGCTTATCACCAGCCGCTATGCGAAGGAAACTGCGGAGCGCAAGAACCATCTGCAAGCCCTTCAAGCAGAACGCGACAAGGCCGAAAAAGACTTGCTCGCCTTAAAAACTGAGATTCTGGCTGTAATCAAAGGGGAGAGTGCTTTTCCGAAAGACACTCTTGCCGAGATGATCGCAGCACAGGAAAAGAAGCACACGGAGTTGGAAACTCTGTGTGAAGAAGCCAGTGCAGAACTGGAGCGAAACGCTGAATTGATGGCAAATGTATCGCAGCTGTACGAAGAATTGATCTCTTACGCAGACCTGTACGATAGTGCCAGCTTTGAAGCAAAAAAGATGATCGTCAGCCAGCTTATCCGCAGGGTAGAAGTTTATCGAGGATACCAAATCCATGTGGACTTCAACTTTGATCTTGCACAGTATTTGGAGAATAGAGATGAACTTGCTTTCTGACAAACACAAAAACACCGTTGACTTCGATTTGAAATCAACGGTGTTTGTAACTCTTATTTGAGCCAATGGTGGAGAATACCGGGATCGAACCGGTGACCTCTTGCATGCCATGCAAGCGCTCTCCCAGCTGAGCTAATCCCCCATAATTTTCCAGAAGTGGAAACCTCTGGAAAAGAGATGCTCAAACAAGAAACGTTTTATGAAGTTCAGTCGTGGGGGTGCGTGAGCGCACTGCTTGGGCTCCCAGCTGAGCTAATCCCCCAGATGTTCGTGCCGTGCCTGACGACGTGATTTATTATATCAGCACATCCGGGAGTTGTCAACTGTTTTTTGAAAAATTCTGCAGCAGTTTGTCTGCCAATGGAGATTTTTTTGAGATCGTCCTATCCTGCTCCATCCCTGCGCCGTTTTCCCACAGCCTGCTAAGTTTTTATGCAAACAAAAACCCCGCACAAAACAATTGCTTGTCTTGTGCGGGGTCTTTAGCTCTTTTTATCTGACACAGCAAACGCTATGTCAAATCAAGCCCTCCAGCTCATTCAGAACAGGCTAGGCTTACAGCAGCTTGTCTGCCTGGCCATTGCCCTTGACTTCCAGACCAATGGAGCTGCTGCCCAGGGTGTAGATAGCAGACAGGCCGCCCAGGATCTGCATGCCAGCGTTCAGAGCGCCAACAGCAAGGCCCCAAGCGTTGTTCTCGAAGGTGCCGTAGCCCTTGTTGTAAGCCTTATCCAGATTCTTAATAGAGTAGCCGATCACATCGCCGGGAACATAGTTGCCATCGAACAGCTCGCCCAGCAGATTGGTGGTGTGCTTAGCCAGGAAAGCGTTGCCAACGATCTTGATCACGTTAGCGGAAACGTTCTGCCAGTTAGCAGTGGTCATAGCAGGAGCCAGGACATCAACCAGGCTACCACCAACAACGTAGGTCATCTCGTTTTCTGCAACAGCAGAGAAGTTTGCAGGCATCATCATAATGAATTTCTCCCTTCAAATTTAGAAAGATATTTGCAAGCCATTTGTTTGGCTTACGTCCCTTACTAGGATGGCAATAATATACCACACTTTCCAGAAATGTTCAAGTACTTTTTTGAAAAAAATGTGAAAAATGTGATAGGCTGTGAAAATCCGGTCTCAAAATTCTTACAGAAGCCGCTTTTTTGCACACAGCGACATGTTTTTTTGCGGAATTGGAAGATACTGGAATTTGAAAGGGATCGTGTATGAAAACCGTGATCTATCTGGACGAACTGCTGCTGACGAACTTTCTGGCCGCAGCAGCGCTGCTTTTGGGCGCAGGGCTTTTGTGTGCGCGGCAGTGCAGCGGCCTGCGGCTGATGGCGGGCAGTGCGGCAGCGGCAGCGGCTTCGCTGGGCATTCTGCTGCCGGAACTGCCCGGGCCTGCAGCTTTCCTTTATAAGGTGTTCACCTGTTGTGCTGCTGTAGCTGCGGCTTACGGCGTGCCGGGCCTGCGCAATTTTGTGCAGCTGTGTATGTGGTATCTGCTGCTGAACCTGCTGCTGTGCGGAGCCGTGCTGCTGCCCGGAGTGCAAAGCGCAAATCTCTGCGTCTATCTGCCGCTGTCTCCGGGCCGGCTGCTGCTGTGCTGCGGTGCAGTGCTTGCCGTGCTGCGCGGCGTACTGTTCTGCTTTGGCCGTGCAGGCACCCGCTGCTTTGCCGCTGTGCTGGAGCTGGAAGGTGCAGTCCTCTCCGTACAGGCTTTCTGCGACACCGGCTTCTCAGTGCAGGACCCGCTGACCGGGCAGGCAGTGGTTCTGGTCTATTATCCCGCCGTGCGCAGCGCCCTGCCGCAGGAGCTGCGCACATTTCTGGACCGTTATTTTGCCTGCGGCACGGCACCGCCGCCGGAGCTGCGGGTGCGGCTGGTGCCCTGCACCACCATTGCCGGGCACTGTGTGCTGCCTGCCGTTCCGGCCAAGGCCCTGCGCACCAGCAAAGGCAGTGCAGCGGGCATTCTGGCCGCATTCTGCCGCCCGGAAACACAGCAGCCATGGACAGCTCTGCTTGGCAGCGAACTGGCCGTACAGCTGGGCATCCGCTGAGAAGCGTTTGATGCGATCGATACTTATAGATGTACAGGAGGGGTATTCATGTTTCATGTTCTGCACCGGTTCTGGCGTTGGCTCCTTGCACGGCTGGGCTATTGCGGCGGCGCACATTTTCTGGCGGGCGCGCCCAGCCTGCCCCCGCCCCTGACCCCGGAACAGGAAAAAGTCCTGCTCTCCCGTATGGCTGCAGGCGATGCCGCTGCCCGGGACGACCTGATCACCCACAACCTGCGGCTGGTGGTGTACCTTGCCAAAAAGTACGAAAGCAGCGGTGTGCCTGCCGAGGACATGATCAGCATTGGCACCATCGCTGATCAAGGCGGTGAACACCTTCACGCCGGAGCGCAGCATCAAGCTGGCCACCTACGCCAGCCGCTGCATCGGCAATGAAATTCTGATGTACTTACGCAAAAGCTCCAACCGCCGTCAGGAAGCCAGCATCGACGAACCGCTGAACGTGGATGGCGACGGCAACGAGCTGCTGCTTTCCGATATTCTGGGCAGTGATGAGAACCAGATCAGCCAGCGGCTGGAGCAGGATGCGGAGCGCGCCGTTCTTCGCCGGGCCGTGGACAGCCTGTCCCCGCGGGAACGGCAGATCATGGAGCTGCGCTTTGGTCTGGCGGACGGCATTGAGCGCACCCAGAAGGAGGCCGCCGACGCACTGGGCATCAGCCAAAGCTACATTTCCCGGCTGGAAAAACGGATCATCCATACATTAAAAGTACAATTGGAAAACGAATAACGGCTCCCAGTTTTTCCCGTGCATAGTGCTTTGCCCGCAGGGCCATACTCCCGGTGAAGATCAAACAGACCGGGGGCGTTGGATGTACAACAAAGTGGAGCTGTGCGGCATGAACACTGCAAAGCTGCCTGTGCTGACCGAAACCGAAAAACGGGAGCTGCTGGCCCGCGCCCACGCCGGTGATGCGGCAGCCCGGGAACAAATGGTGGAAGGCAACCTGCGGCTGGTGCTCAGCGTGGTGCAGCGGTTCGCCCAGCGCGGCGAAAATCTGGACGACCTGTTTCAGGTGGGGTGCATCGGGCTGATCAAGGCCATCGATCATTTTGACCCCGCCCAGCCGGTGCGCTTCTCCACCTACGGCGTGCCCATGATCATTGGCGAGATCCGGCGTTTTCTGCGGGACAACAACGCCCTGCGGGTGAGCCGCAGCCTGCGGGATACCGCCTACCGGGCCATGCAGAGCCGCGAGACGCTGGAAAAGCAGCTTGGCCGCGAGCCGACCATGGACGAGATTGCCCAGAGCGCCGGGCTCACCCGCCGGGAAGTGACGGCGGCGCTGGAATCGGTGGTGGAGCCGATCAGTCTGGAAGAGCCGGTGTACACCGATGGCGGCGATGCGATGTATGTGATCGATCAGGTGCGGGACCCGGACGGCGAGGACAGCTGGATCAGCGGGCTGCAGTTCCGGCAGACCGTGGCCGGGCTGACCCCGCGGGAAAAAAAGATCATGGAGCTGCGCTACCTGCAGGGCAAGACCCAGATGGAGGTGGCGCGGGAGATCGGCATCAGTCAGGCACAGGTCAGCCGGTTGGAAAAAGGCGCACTGAGCCAGTTCCGCACCCGGGACTGAACCTAAAAAAGGCGGCACAGCTTCCGTTTTGTTCGGAAGTGTGCCGTCTTTTATCTGCGGCTGTATTTGCGCCGGGTGGCCGCACCGCCGCGCAGATGCCGCTCTGCCTTATTGCAGGCCAGAACCGCACGCACCTGCCGGAACAGCTCCGGCTGCAGCGTCCGCAGCCGCACCGCAACATCCTTGTGCACGGTGGACTTGCTGCACCCGAACACCGCTGCCGCCGCACGCACTGTGGCCCGGTTGGCCGCGATATATTCGCCCAGCTGTACCGCCCTCTGTTCGGGGTCTCCCTTCATATCCAGACTCCTCCCATTGTGAACTTATGGTACAGCCTATGCACAGGCCGGGGCAGATATGTTCCGCCGGGGCTTGACTTTTGCGCCGGACGCGCTATACTTTTGCATGGACATAAAAACAGGGGTGCCGAAAGGCTGAGATCCGCGTTTTGCGGAGTACCCTTTTACCTGACCGGACAATGCCGGCGTGGGAGTTTGCAGAACTGTCCGTTCTTTCACAAACCCCGTGCGCCTGCTGGAAAGCGGGCGCATTTTGTTTTTGTGTACTATCGTTCTGAGAAGAGGAATCCCTATGACCAAAACCTATTCCAAAACCCGCATTCTGGTGGAGGGTGCGCTGATGATCGCTCTGTCCACCGTTTTGAGCATGATCCAGATCCCGCTCATGCCCCACGGCGGTTCCATCACCCTGTTCAGCATGGTGCCCATTCTGGTAATGAGCTACCGCCACGGCGCAAAGTGGGGCATCATGACCGCTTTCGTCAACAGCCTGATCCAGCTTGTGCAGGGCCTTGGCAATCTGGCATACTGCCAGACCCTCACGGCACAGGTGGGCTGCGTGCTGCTGGACTACCTTCTGGCCTTCACGGTTCTGGGCTTTGCCTGCCTGATCGCAAAGCCTTTCCGCAGCCGCACCGTGGGTGTCGGTGTCAGCGCCTTTGTGGTGTGCCTGCTGCGCTTTTTGTGCAGCTTTCTGTCCGGTTACATCGTCTGGAAGGACTACGACTACGCTTTCAGCTGGATGACCGAGATCGGCTTTCCCGGCATCTCCAACATGAGCGTGGACGGTCTGTGCTGGCTGTACAGTGCCGTGTACAACGCCACCTACATGCTGCCCGAAGCCATTCTGACCACGGTCCTTGTGGTGATCCTGATCCGTGTCGCACCGCAGATCTTCGACCCGCAGAACGCAAGAGCGTAAGTTTTTTCGCAGTCATTTTTCCCGCCGGGAAGGGCATTTCCCCGGCGGGAATTTTTTTGCAGAAAATCCCAAAAAAGCTGTTGACAATCCGGCAAAGCGCTGGTATAATTACACCTGTCGTCAGGCACGGCACAAACATCTGGGGGATTAGCTCAGCTGGGAGCCCGGTTGGTATCAAAACACACCCCCAGTCAGATAGTCCTGCGACAATCAAATTCCCAACAAAAAACTCCATCCAAGAGGTTCGCTTCTTGGATTTTATGGGGGATTAGCTCAGCTGGGAGAGCGCTTGCATGGCATGCAAGAGGTCAGCGGTTCGATCCCGCTATTCTCCACCAAAAAAGCACTGTACTTCGTTTGAAGTACGGTGCTTTTCTTTTTGCTTTCTTGGAGGTCGCACTGAAAATCATCCAAATGCCTGATTTTGCAGGCACATGGACGGCAACCCCCAATTCTTGCTGTTTCGTTGTTTCTGAAAATGCTTGTTCGATGCCCGACTGTTTTGCAGGCGGACGTATCACTCCCCCTCAATGTAAGGAGTGAGATCGAAGTTAAACGAGATGTTGATCTGATAGCCACGATAAACGTCTACCCTGCGGATTAGCTGGTTGACAACCATCTTCTTCGCTTCAAAGTTGGCACTGTCGTACAGGTCAGCATAGGAAATCAGCTCATCATAGAGCCTCGACACTTTATCCATCAGCTCTGCTGTTCTCTCCAGTTCCTCACTGGCAGATTCACAAAGGTCTTCCAGTTCCTTGAGTTTCTCTTCTTGCTCTGTAATCATTTCGGCAAGGGTTTCTCTCGGCAACACACTTTCGCCTTTGATGCAGGCTAAAATTTCGGCTTTCAGAGAAAGCAGGTCTTTCTCGGCCTTGTCTCGCTGCGTTTGCAGGTCTTGCAGATGGTTTTTGCGCTCCGTAGTTTCTTTTTCGTAGCGTTTTGTAACGATCTGCTCTTTCGGGATACCCCTCATTTTGGAAAAAATCTGGCGCACCGCCTTATCAATGATCTCATCCAGAATGTGGACGGTATATCCGTCTGCCCGGTGCAGTTGGTCTGCTTGCGGAGCTTTCCGTAACAGGTATAGCGAATACGCAGCGTATCGTCTAACGAACCATCTGCCATTTTTCGCCATTTACGGCTGCTGGTCAGTTCCAGCTTTGCACCGCAGTGTCCGCAGTAAGCGTTGCCGGCAAGCAGCGACTTCCCATGGATGTTCAAAGGAAGGCGATTTTCGGCTTCCGCAGTTGAGCGTACAGAACGTTCATTCCGAATGCGCTGTGCGTTTTCAAACTGTTCCTGCGGGACAATCTGCAAATCCGGCATCAATTCTGACCGTGCATCCCCACAACGGAGAACGCCGGTGTAGGTCAGGTTTTGTACCATCCCCGAATACTTGACGGGTGCCAGCATTTACCAGACCTTGCACGATAGCCAGAATTGTTCAGATAGGTGGCGATGTGCTGCGGACCATAGCCCTCATACACATACTTGTCAAAGACGATCCGCACTACGGCAGCTTCCTGTTCGTTGATGTGCAGTTCGTAGAGTTCGTGTTTGCGCTTGTTGATACGCCCACTCCGTACAAGGTCATAGCCATAAGGCGCATTTCCGCCCTTGAAGTGACCTTCTTCCACAAGCTGGCGCAGACTGGTGCGGGTTCGGACGGAAGTTTTTTCGCTCTCGCCGTCTGCCTGCCAGAAGCGGATGTAGTTCAGCAGTTTGTCGGTGTGGTTGTCGAAACGCTGCTCACCCTCTTGGGTACTCCATACCCGGATGCCGTTCCGTACAAACCATTCCACAACAAAGGGAGTTTCATCTGCGATACGACCGATACGGTCGAACATGAACACCAGCAGAATGTCGAACTTGCCCTTTCGTGCATAGTCCTTGATGATTTGCAGCTTGTCGCGGGCGGCGGCGCGGACTTTGTGACCGGACACGCCTTCTTCCTGTTCTTCATGGACGATGACCCAGCCTTCGACTCAGCGAATTTGTGGCAAGCCTTTCGCTGCATGGGCAGGTCAGCTTCATGGTTGGAATTGAAATCCACCTGCTTATCGGTGGAAACGCGGTACAAGCAACAGACACGGTTGTTGTTTTCTGTCATTACAAATTCCTCACTTTCATAACAAAAGTGGGGACAGACTTTATTCCGTTGTCAAAGAACGTCCGGCAATGTTCGGCTTGTAGCACCGCCCGTTACCGCACTCAGTATAGCGTTTGGTTCTGCATTCGTCCATGATGTCAACCTACCTTCTTCGTATAGCTGGTGGCAAGCAGGATGTTCCGAATGCGCTCAAACGCTTCCGGGTTGGGTTCCTTGGAAAAGCTAAAAACGACAGGATAACCGTTGATTACATGATATTGCCGGTCGGCATCACAGTCAGCCGCAGGAAGGTTCTCTGCGACCTGAGAAAACTTGTCGATCATCGTAGTGCCCTTTCCTTTGATTTATCAGAATTTCATCGGCAGGGCATCCTTGCGGCACTTGCCGTTGTAGGCCATATAGATGGGAAAAACGTATTTCTTCCATCCGGGCAGTTTGGCAGGATTGTCCATGCCGCTGCGATAAATCTCCATGGGGTGAACGCTGCGCAGAGCACGGATCAGCCGTTCCTCGCTGAACTCACCGTGATACAGTTCCACAAAGTGCATCATGCCCCGCAGGACAGATGCCCGGAACGAATCAGGCTTGCCCTCCATGCAGCCACGATCAGCGCAGGGCCTCGCAGTAGATTTCTCGCCCATCTGGTTGTACAGCTTGAGTGCGGTGCCCACGCAGCTGATGCGGTAGTCGCTCAACTGCAAGCTGTCGTAGTTGAAGTCCAGACCCACCCGATTGGTGGCTGCGAGAAATGCAACGGAGGGCGCATCCTCTCCCACGACCTTGGCACGGAGCTTGATGCCCGCCGTCAGAGGTGCGGCGTGACCGTTCTGCTCTGCGAAGAACAGAGCTTCCTGCTGCATCGTCAGGCCGGTGTAGATCTTGCACAGAATCGGCAGATCCTTACCGCCGTTGCGCAGGATACGCGCTTCAATGGTATGCTGGCCGTCCGTTACATAATACCGGCCATTGCGAAAGCTGACCTTCGGCTCGTTCGCCGTATATTCGTTAAAGTCTTTGGCAATCAGCTCAACGCGCTTGCGCTGGATGCCCCGCTGGTACAGCTCACGAGGGTAGATCAGCTTACTGCTGTGAATGACCACCATCTGGTACGGCGGTGTGATATGAAAGGAAGCGGAGAAGTTATCCGCAGTGTTTTTCAGGCGCATCTCATTTCCTCCTTGATTCGCCAGATGTATTTTTCAGCTTCTTCCAGAATCTCAGCGACCTGCTGCTTACGCTTCGGGATGGTGAGCAAGGTGGGATTAAAGGTAAAGCTGTATTCGAGCCGCTGAATCATGGCATGAACAGCGGATTGCAGTTCGGTATACACCATCATCTCCTCTACGCTCCCAGCGTCCTCAAAGGACGATTTGATGGGTGTGTAGGGATAGATGGGTGGCTTTCCATCCACCACTTCAGGAGGCGCATAAGCCGCCTGAGAGCGGATGATCGGTTTGAGTTTTTGAATGCTGCCCATCGGATTCAGGGCAAGACTGATCTTCACTGCATCATCGACCCGGCGCATATTCTCCGGGGAAAGGTGTCCGACAAACTTCAGGACACGGCTTTTATCAATGGTGAAAATCTGTTCTGCCTGAACAATGGACGGCTTCAGGCCATCTTCTTCTACCTGACAATGCGTTGCCTGTGTTACTTTCTTATCTGTCTTACTTGTCAAAGCCGCGACAATCAAAGTCGGAGAGTAGATGTTGCCGACATCATTTTGAAGAATGACTGCTGGGCGGGCACCGTTTTGTTCGGAGCCAACGCCTGCCTCCAGTTTTACAAAATAGATGTCTCCGCGTTGGAACTTCCAATTCGATTCCAAGTGCGAGCCTCCATTCTGATATGCAAAAGCCCGCTGCTTTTTTGCAGCGGGCTTTGCTCAATTCATGGTGGTAATTGATTTTAGGGATTCTATCGCATCCCTGCGGGTGAATGAAAACCGGATTCAGCGCGGCATGACAACGTAGTCGTAGCCACGCCGGGTCTGGCAGACCGTGCAGGTTTCCATGCATCTGTCCTTATTCGGCACAATGGCGATCTTGAACGCCATGGTTTCAACGTAGTGCCGGAGGCAGACACCGCAGAGGGTACGGATGGACTTGACCATCGCAGGAGTCAGCTTCATCTCATGGTAGATCTGACGCTCTTTGATGGTAGGATTCAGTTCATCCATAGGCTTACCTCCTATGTGTAATTAAAAATAAGCGGGTAGTTATGTAAAGAACAGGAGCAACCGAAGACTGAAAACAGCATCCGGCTGCTCCTGATAAAATATGTTTAGGTCTCTCATATTCGCCCTCGGCTCCCTGAGAGTGGGGAATCATCTGGCGGCGGGCTTGTACCGCTCCATTGGCATCTCAACCACCCCGTCTACTTTCTGACCGGGCCGCGAATTACGGAAGTATCATTGTTCTGAGTACCAGACGACTGAACTATTCAGCTTTCAAGGTCCGTGAGTGTGGACATATCACCAGCGGCGAGAGCCGTCTGGTGAATTGTCCCCTCACTTACGAGCCATCGAGAAGCCTCAATCTACACCCAAAAATCCAAACTTCTTCAAAAATTTAGTGATTTTCAAGATTCGCTTGCTAATATTTTGCTGTGCAATGCCATAAACTTTAGATAATTCTACGGTACTATATTCGTCGCGGAAATACAGCGTGATAAGCCGAAGTTCTTCATCGGAGAGTTTTTCTAACCCTTCTTGCAAACGCTTGTCTTTGATTTCGCCTACCCATGCAAACCGAGTCCGGGTCTCGTGGTAAGTATCGGTTACAGCAATTGCCTTTTCATACTGCTTAAAGTCAGAAGATTTCCTTCCCGTGCTGTCATCACCATCGTCAACGATTGCCAGTGTATTTGCAACGTAGGAACGCTCACTATTGAGAACGCCCAAATCAAAATCATACATGGCTTGGATTGCATCTTCACTCATTCCCGCCTGTTGGTACTGCACACGCAGCCGTTCCCACTTTTTGTTCAGTTTTCGACGTTCGTTGCCGTTATTAAATTCCATTGTTGACCTCCAAATTTTCGATAAGGCGTAAAAAATTGAAAATTTGGAGATTCTAGGGATACTTTGCGGCCAGCTCCAGCCACGAAAAGAGGGCAAAAAGAAACATGAAGTGTCCTTTCCGCTGGATGCGGAGGATGAGGATACTTCACTGCTGGACAGGATGCCAACTTTTCTTTGGCGCAAAAAATAAGACGCATTAAAGAAAAGGGTACAGACACTGTTTTCCATCCGTAGATGGAAAGCAATATGAGTATCCTCAGCCTTTAATGCATCTCAGGCTTTCGATATATTTTTCTTCGTTACAGATCAAAAGCGGTTTATCCGGCTAAAAAAGGACAAAAAAATAAAGCCCTCGCAGCCAGACAACAAGGCTTTGACTTGCCTTGTTATCATAGCACACGAGGGTCTTATAGAAGTCACATGACGGTCTTATGAAAGTCACATGGAACGATTTTAGAAAAAATAAGGTCACACAGAAGTTGTATGAAGGTCACACGAAAGTCGCATGACGCAACTACGTTATTTTATCGTTCGAGTGAGTTGAGTAGTTTCTGGTATTCATCTTCGGGCAGCTTTTGCTTCGCAGCCGCAAGCTCGCCCGCTGCCATCTCGTCCATGTGCTGCTTCTGGTACGAGCGAATAAGCCAATAGTAGGCTTTTGTGTTTTCCGGCGCGATGGTCAGGGCCAGTGCAGCATCCCGATGAAGCAGATCGTATGCGTGGAAGTCCATCAACTGCTTCAGCAGTTCATTAACTGTACTCATAAATGCGAGGTGGTATCGGTTTGCGTAGTGAACCAGCAGTGTTCGCCATTGGCAGCAGAAAGAAGCTTGCCCTGATACAATGATGCCGCTTTTTCGAGCAATCTCACCTTATTTATAGCAGAAGTGGCTTTGCGGCCGCAATGCACAACTCATCGAACCGCTGAAAGTCGGTCGTGATATGGAGGTCGGGGTTGAATTGGTAGCCAGACGGCGTGGAGAGAATCAGTTGTTCATCCGAGATAATACTGAATGCCTGCCGCAGCCGGTAAACGAGCTGTTTGACCTTTTTTCCGGGTTCGTCCTTATCCTCCAGTTCTTCTGGCCAGATTTCCTGTACGATTTCCAACGATGAAAGGGCTTTCTTATTGGAAAGCAGCATAAAGGTCAGCAGACGGCTGATTTTAGGAGATTTCAGGTCGGACTCCGGCAGGACACCGTGGGAAGTGTGGATTTTCAATTCTCCGAACAAGCTGATGAAGACATCATGGCTGCTCTTGATATTTTCTGGCGAGATTGCCATGCTCAGACTGTCAGCCATTCGCTTATCGTTGTATGCCGCCAGTAACACATAGGCAGAAGTTTAAGCATACTGGTCTGATGGATGTACCGCTGAGGATTGCGAACAGCAATCAGGCGATTGCCGAGGCTCCAAAGGAATTGCAAGGACAGACTTGATTCCCAGACGCTCATAGAGTTGGTACTCATCTGGATAGAGTCTTTAACTTCTTCGGCATCGGGCACAACCATGGGAGTTCCTCTGCGCACTGCCTTTACCCAGCGGTCGAGAAATTCAGACGATTCAAACTCATTTGTAAGGATAGTAGTTTTATCTTCTTGGCATTCATTGTGCCACCAGAGTGGCTTCCACAGCCCCAAATCCAGATCAACCTGAATCAGACCGCACCAGTCGGCATCATAGAATTTACAGGCCGCTTCCATGACGCGAAGTGCCACCTCTTTTGGCGGCAGGTGGCGATAATACAGCTGCGTTTCCAGATTGTTCATTGTGTTTTCAAAATCAAGAGCGCACTGGATACTCTCGGAATCAGGACTTTCGCACACCTGATCAAGTTGCCGCATAACAATACCTCCTAAACAAAAAGCAGCATCCGGGCCTTCTCCATTCGATACGGTGAATCCCTGATGCTGTCTATATAAAAGCCATCTCTCCACCGCATAAGCTGAAGAACGCCCCATCATTTTGCTTTCAAAAACAAAAACCGCCTGTGAGTTGAAATCTTCACAGACGGTTCTAACATGGTAGAGGGATAAAATTATCCCATTCAAAAAGCAATCGGCTGTCATGACCTCGTATATGAGATTTTAGACCCATTTGGCTTTGTGTTCCTATCTTTCGGTAGGTTTACCAAGTATTAAGTTCTTTGATAATTTACTTTTTTACGATTGTTTTTATAAAAGCCGTAAGTGCATTGATCTGCTCGGCATCGAACTGTTTTAGCTGGTCAACAAGTGCATTCATTCCATTGGATGTTTCCTCGCCGAAATTAAAAAATTCTTGTGGAGTAATGTTGAAATATTCGCAGATGTAAAAGAAATTTGCCATCGTCGGAAAGGCAGTACCACTTTCGATTGCACGAATATAGCCGGGATTCTGCCCGATTGAGAGGCTCATGTCTCTTGCAGACACACCCTTCTGTGTGCGCAGCTCAGTAAGCCTCTTAGAAAACTGTTCTTCGTACATGGCCACCACCATCCTTCTCAACTCTATTGTAGTCGAGAGCATAGCTGAAACCGAATGATTAAATCTATTATTTTTAATTGATATATCAACTACCTGTGATAGACTAAAAGAAAATGGAAAAAATAAAAACCATGAATTTTTAACATTCATGGTTTATGTTTCCTGTCGCAGAGTAGCCCACTCTGCGACAGGATGATTCAATTGAATTCTACCGCCGATTACACGGATGGTCAAGAGAAAGCAATCTGAAATTCTGAAAAAAAGAAAATAATGTCGTACTTACTCGACAATTTCAACAAATCCGATACAATCCGATTGTATACTCCGTCAAATAAGCCGTCAGCGAAAGGAAGGTTTTTGTGTCAAGAAAAGGATTGAACATTTATAAAAGGAAGGATGGCCGCTGGGAAGCACGCTACATAAAGTCGCGAAATGCGCTGGGAAAGCCCAAATATGGTTATCTGTATGCTTCCTCCTACCGCGAAGTGCGATGTGATCTACAGCACACGCTCCAGCTCCAAGGTAAACCATCCGGAAGCGAGGAAAGAACCAGAAACAGTACATTTGAACTTGTTTCCATGGAGTTGGCTTGACGCCTTTTCCATTAACTTTAAGGAATCTACCTACATTCGTTATCGGACGCTAATCGAATGCTATCTCATGCCATCATTCCAGACAGTAAAAATCGAGAAGATCACAAAAGAAATGGTAAGGAAGCTTTGCAAACACCTTGAACTGCACGGAAAAAAGGATAAAACCGGTCTTTCTCCCAAGACAATCTCGGATGTGCTCTCTGTTCTGCGTCGCATTCTGAATTATGCAGGAACAATCGGTATATCGGTAGATTCAAAGGTTCTTGATATCAGGGTCAAACAGACGCAAAAGTCGTTGCCCATTTTAAGCCTCCCAGAGCAGATGATTTTGCAGCAATATCTGGAGGAACATCCCGATGCTCTGAATCTGGGGATTCTTCTTTGTCTACTGACAGGAATACGTATCGGGGAGCTGTGTGCGTTGACGTGGGAAAAATCTCGATTTCGGAAAGGAATATCTATATCTGTCAGACGATGCAACGTATCCAGAATCGGGTACCTGGGAGCAAAAAAACACATATCGAGATTGCATCTCCCAAAAGCAGCTCCGCTAATCGGAATATCCCAATCTCAAATTTGCTGTTCGGTTTTCTGGAGCGCTATTCCCTGAGTCACACCGGATTCTTTTTGAGCGGTTCTCCTTCGAAGTTTATCGAACCGCGGTGCATTCAGCGAAGATTTCACAAGATTTTGGATGCCTGTGGATTGGAAAAAAGGAATTTTCATGTTTTAAGGCACACTTTTGCCACACGCTGCGTGGAAGCAAATCGACATCAAAACTCTGAGTGAGATTTTAGGACACTCATCTGTTACCATCACAATGAATCGATATGTTCATCCTTCGTTGGAGCTGAAGCGGGAAACGATGGAACAGCTGGCAGATTTTATTTCCGTCAAATAAGCCGTCAATCCAAATCGTCAAACGAATTACCGTTGCTTTTTCGCCATTGTCGCAGAGTGGGCTACTCTGCGACAGAAAATAATCCCAACAACTCACCTGTGCATTGTTGTACACCGTATAGATTCGGGTGTAAAGGGAACTTTTGATTCTACGGCAGAAATTCGTCTGCTGAGAATATAACAAACTTTTTACTTGAGGAGGACTTTATTATGAATTTGATGAAATGCCCCAACGGCCACCACTACGATGCTTCCCGGTTCAGCAGCTGCCCCTTCTGCGGCATGGAAGGTGTGAACGTTGGGCCGGATCAGACGACGGTTCCTTTGGACGTCCCGGTGTCTCAGCCGGGTCCCAGCGTAGCGACTGAACCTCTGAGCACTGCAATCCCCGATGACGATGACCGCACGCTCCCTGTAACTGCAGATATGTTGGACGGTGCTACAGAAAAGTCGGCACCAGTTGTTGGTTGGCTCGTCTGCACGGAAGGTGTGAATAAGGGAACTGACTATCGTCTGCATCAGGGCCGCAATTTTGTGGGTCGTTCTTCGGAGATGGATGTCTGCATCCTTGGCGACAACACGGTTTCCCGCAGCTCTCATGCGATTGTTGTGTATGATCCGCGCAGTAATGTGTATCTTGCGCAGCCGGGCAGCTCTAAAGAGCTGTTCTATGTGAACGATAAGCTTGTGCTCAACCCAATTGAGCTGAAGGCCATGGACCAGCTCAGCATCGGCGACACGAAACTGATGTTTGTTCCCTTGTGCAGCGAAAAATTCCACTGGTAAAACGAAATAAGGGGGAATCGTTGTGATAAATCGGGCTGGAAATAAAGAAAAGGCAAAACGTGTTTTGAATGAAAACGGAAATCTGTCCGGAATGGTCGGCATGGAGATTCTGTATCGGGTGATTGCGGCAATCACAAGTGTCCTGCTGGGTGCGATGATTGCAGGCGGCATTGGGGTCGTGTCGGCGGTTGTGTCGGCACCGTTCAAGCTGTTTGGTCTGGCGGGAATCATCATTGCCTATGTGCTGATTACTCCGATTGCAACGCTCGTCGGTGCTATCGCCGGTGGAGCAGTTGCCGGGCCGTTTGAAGTGGCACGATACCGGTACTATCTTTCTCTGCGGAAGAATGGAATCCGACCAAAAGTCACCTGCATCTTTGATGCATTTGATTTCTTTATGCAATTTGCCCTTGTTACAGGAGTCCGGATGCTGACGATCATGTGGATCCCGGTTCTGATCCAGTTTGCTACGCTGCTGCTGGCGGCTGTTGTTGCGGCGGCTTCTCGGAGTTATCTGGCGGCAATGCTGCTGGTGATGATCGGCATGATTGCAGCTCTCGTTGTTGCGGCCTACCGTTCATATCAGTTCTGGCCTATGGCTCTGGTGCAGGCAGATCATCCGCAGCTGAATGCAGAACAGGTTATGGAACGCTGCAAGGTAATGACGGAAGGTCATAAATTCGACCTGTTTGTCTTTGACCTCAGCTATCTCGGCTGGAATATTCTGAGTCTGCTTACCGGCGGTATTCTTTCTGTCCTGTATGTTGCACCGTACAAGATGATAGCAACTGCTTTTGTTTATGAAGAAATGAAGGGCCGCCCGGTCATGGTGGATGACATCAAACCGTCCACTGACGGCAACGGAATGACGATTGCTGTAGATCCGAAAAAACTGATGGGGATTGGCAACACCGGTGGAAAGAAGCCGACTTCTCATATCCCGCTGCTTCCAGAGCTGCGGGAGCAGCTCTGGAGGGGGTCGCCGGTATGTATGCGGGCTCGAGCTATCCGCTGGAGCCGAACCAGCCGGTCATTCTGGGCAGAGACCCTGCCTATGCGAAGATCGTGTTTTCTCAGGGTGCGCAGAAGATCAGCCGCCGCCACTGTGAGGTCATGTTCAACAGTCAGGTTCAGAAATATCGTGTTACCGATTTTTCCAGCAACGGCACCTACGTAAACGGAAGCCGCCTCCCTGCGAATTCTCCGGTGCTGCTGGCCCGGGGAACGGAGCTTGCATTGGGCGATAACAACAATATCATCAGGCTGAGCTGAGTGATGCAGTATGCCTGAGAGACGCAGAAAAAGAACGAATCAGGATCGCGGAACAGATGAGGTAAAGCAGAATCGGAGCTTACTGTTGTATATGCTGCTGTCTTTCGTGACGTTTTCGGTCTACCATTTTTATTTCATGGACTTGTGGGCGAAGGATGTCAACATTCTGTGCGAAAAGGATGGAAAACATACGGTGGGCGTCGAAAAAATGATGCTGTTCAGTGTCCTGACATTCGGCGTGTACAAATATGTGTGGCTTGCGGAGATCGTGGACCGCATTTGTGACAATGCGGCGGAATACGATGTGGAGGTCCGGCAGGACAGCGAAACCTTCTTTGTATGGATGATCCTGGTTCCGGTTCTTGGATATCTCGTCGCAATGTATCGAGCAATCCGGGACACGAACCGACTGGCTGAGGCATATGAGCGGAGCAGGCAAAAGCGCACGGAAGTGCACGACAACCCCAACACGAAACCTCCCCCGCCCTGTATGCGGGGGAGACTGTCTGGGTTGACCGGAAGTTTGGCGGGCAGAAGCTTTGAGCTGATACCCGGACGATCGGTGGAACTGGGTCGGAACCCAGCGGAGGTGTCGCTTATCGTAAGAGGCGAAAAGATCAGCCGGATTCACTGTACGGTTCAATATAATGGAAAGGATCTTGGGTTTAATATTACCGACCATTCCCGGAACGGGGTATTTGTCAATGGGGTGCGTATTCCTTATAATGTGCCGACTTATGTGTCCGGGAAAAGTATTGTCGCACTGGCAGATGGTGCAAATAAGTTTCAGCTGATAGAAGCGGCGGACGAAGATGATAGGAGTCCGGCTTTAGGAGCAGACAATGAAGAGTAAAAAAATTATCGTTGCAGCACTGGTGGCAGTGGCTGCAATAGTACTGGCAGGATGCAGTCCGAGAAGCTCGATGGCAACATTATCCACCGATTCAGATTCGGAGACGGCAGAGGTCTTTTCGCTAGCCAAGGTCTTGAATCTTGGAGCGAACTACTTGACCTCGCTGGATTATGATAACGCAATCTTGCAGTATATCGATATCATCCAGCACGACCCGACGAACAAGGAAGCCTATGCGGGCCTGTATGCCGCTTATGCAGCACAGGGAAAAGCCGACGAGGCAAACAAGGTCTTTGAACAGGCGCAGGAAGTGTTTGATGACGAGGCGGACTTTCTTCCAGGATTTCTGGATGATGCAAAGCTGGTCTTTGAAAGCGGTGGTGGAAACGTTCCCTTCCAGATGCTTTCGGAACACTTTTGGGCTGACTTGAATTCGGTCTTTGCAAAAGACGTGGGCGAGGCGTGGATTGCGGCAGACCCGCAGAATGCCGACCCCTATGCCTGCTGGGAGCACACTATGCGGCACTAGACGATGAAATCGGCATTGAGAAACTGCTCCAGAATGCGGAAACAAATGGCGTCGATTTCAACACCATCGATGCCAAGATCAAAACGAACTCGGATGGAACCTGCACGCTGACGGTACAGATTGATGATTTCCTGAAGGATGAATCGGGGCAATCGGCATCTGTAAGTGTCAAGGTTGATGCGAAAGACAACGCTAAGACGGTCACCCAAAAGGTGGCCGAGAAAGCAGCAGACAGCGCAGCAAGCAAGGTCGTGGAAAAAAGTGGACTCACCGGCGAAGCGGCCGGCATCGCAAATTCGATGGCTCAGGAGGCTCTCCGAAAGGGTCTCGGCAGCGCGGGAAGCGGACAGGGAACCGAATCGTCCGGGACAGTGACGGCGCCTACCTATGACCCGTCGCAGGACAGCGGCGAAAGCGATGATTTTGACTGGTCGCAGATTCAATCGGAGTTTGATAGTCTGAAAGACGAATTTCCGTCTTAAAAGTCGTGTGGAGGAATGTGCATGAATTATAACGAAACCAGTCAATGGGCGGCGGATCTTGGAAGCGGCTACAGTTCGATCCGACCTCTTGGCGAGGGCGGGATGGGCACACTGTACCGCGCGCACAAAGACAGTCTGGATGTTGATGTCGTCATCAAGCGTGTAAAACAGAAGTTCAAGGGACGGATGGACGAGCGCGCGGAGGCCAATATCCTCAAAACGTTGAAGCACAAGTATCTTCCGAGAATCTATGACGTGATTGAAAGCCCAAGCGGCTATGTCTATACTATCATGGACATGATACCGGGCGAGAACATGCAAAACTACGTCAAAACGCACGGCCCGGTCAGTCAGAAGCTTGCATACCGGTGGGCCTGCCAGCTCTGTGAGGTAATCGCCTATCTGCACTCGCAGGTACCTCCGATTCTGCACTGTGATATCAAGCCCAGCAATATTATGATAACGCCCAACGAAGATATCTGCGTCATCGATTTCAACACATCACTTGTTTTTTCAAAAGGCGTACTGGCAATTGGCGCAACGCCGGGCTATGCGGCACCGGAACAGTATACCCGTCCGGGAGCATCGCCCGATACAATCGAGACGGTTCCGCTTGAAGAAACCATGCCGCTGCGAGGATACAAAGATGCGTTCGCCTATCAGAATGTCAGATCCAACAAGGATAGAGGTGTGAGCAATTCTGTCACGGCGGCGCAAGCAACCAATGCGGGTGGTTATGGCACTATTAGCAAGAGGACGGACGTTTATGGCATCGGTGCGACTCTATACTATGCAATCACCGGGCAGCAGCCCGGCCATTCGCTGAAGGATGTTCGGCCCATCACGAGCTATAAACTCAAATTCAGCCGTAGCTTTTTGCTCATCATCGCCAGAGCGATGAAGAAAGGCAGGAAGAACGCTTCTGCGACGCACAGGAAATGCTCCGGGCACTGCAGGACATCCACGCAATCGACGGACGCTATAAAAAGGTGGTTCATTCTCAACGAGTTGTGGCGGCGGTCTCTCTTGTCCTTGCGGTATCAGGAACTTTGGCTATCCTGTTTGGCGTACAGCGAATCGGCGTGGAGCGGTACGCCGCTTATGACGCCCTCGTACGGAAAGGCCGGACGGCCGCCGATGAAATGCGCTTTGATGAGGCGGAGCAGGACCTGCAGCAGGCTATCGCGATTTACGATGACCAGTTGGAAGCATATGTGGAACAGGCAGTCCTTCTCTATCGGCAGGGAAAGTATCAGGAGTGCATCGATGCAGTGGAAACGACGCAGTCGCGTGAGCTGAAATATTACAGCAGACAGAGCGTGGCAAACCTGTACAACGTGGCAGCGGAGGCTTACTATGAGCTGGAAAACTATGAATCGGCTGCGATGATGTACCAGAAAGCGATAGGATACTCTCCTGATATCCTGAGCTATTATCAGGGTGAGGCGACCGCCCTGATTCAGCTGGGCGATTATTCTGGCGCGGATGAGGTCCTTGCAGAGATGGCGAAAGCTGTCCCTGACGCCGAACAAAGCGGTGCCTATCAGGTCGTTCAGAGCGAGCTTCTGAGAAAACAGGGAGACCTGCCGGATGCGCTGGATGCCGCCCGTAAGGCAATCGGCTCGGCGGATGGCAACGACCAGCTTGCACGCGCGTACCGTCTGGCAGCATCGATCTGTGAGGATATCGGAGACTCCATGCTTTCGGAGGAAATCAATCTCCTGAATCAGGGCATTGAACAGCTCCCCGATGGATATTACAACGCGCTGGCCGGACAGCTGGCGTCCGCATATATTCGTCAGGCGGAAGCGACCGGGAATCCCGGTTATCAAAAAGATGCCTTGCGAACCTATCAGCAGCTGGAGAAAAACGGAAACACCACGCTGGAAGTCCGGCTGAATATCGCAATGTTGCAATATCAGCTACATGATTTCTCCAAAGCGATGGAGATGCTTCAGGCACTGAAAGACGATTACCCCAAGGACTACCGTGTATAAATGGCTCGCCTTTGTTCAGGGCGAACTTGATTTGCAGAACGGAGCATCCTACACGAAAACGCTGGGATATTACGAAACGGCTGCTGAACTCTATCGTGCAGAGCAGGCATCCGGCGTGTATGACCCGCAGATGGATGAGCTGGACCGCATGGCACGGAACAACTGGCAGTAAAAGAGGTGGAGAAAATGACGGTTGGACAAATCATGGTGGTGTGTGGTATCTGTCTGGTGCTGGTTGCTGTTTTATTGGCCGTGGTCGGGAGCGTTCTGCTGCACAAAAAGAAGAAAATGGTTCTTCTTGAAATCGAACACGAATACCGCTGAGAAAGCAGGAAAAGGAACATGAAATATTGTGCCGCATATTATTCCGATACCGGAATACAGAAGGAAACGAATCAGGATTCTCTCCTTCTGGTGCAACGAGGTCAGACTCAGGACGATGAAGCTGTCCTCGCAGTGATCTGTGACGGCGTAGGTGGACTGAAAATGGGCGAGCGGAGTAGTGCAGCAGTTGTGACAGCTTTTCGTGACTGGTTTTATAAGCGTGTTTTGAAATTATATGTGCAGGAAACACCAGAGACAGAGCTGTTCGATGACTGGGACAATCTTATCCAATCGCTTCATATCCGGTTGAAAGACAACTCCGAAAAGGCCGGATTCCGCAGCGGAACGACAGTGGAAGCTGTTCTTTTTATGAAAGGTCGGTATTACATCTGCCATGTCGGAGATTGCCGGACATATATCATTTCGGATACCCTCACGCAACTTACGACAGATCATACCATCGTCCAGCGTGAACTTACCGAAGGAAAACTGACACCGGAACAAGCCCGGAAAGATTCGAGACAAAGCCTCCTGCTTCAGTGCGTGGGAGCGGGCAAAGACGTGAAACCGGATTATCTTTCCGGTGATGTTCTGCCGCACCGGACGTTTCTGATCTGCTGCGACGGGTTTCGCCGCAAGGTGACAGAGGCTGAAATAAAAAAGAGCTGCAGGTATTCTTCCAAGGAGAAAAAGTTACATGAGGCTCTGGAAGAAACAGCACAGCTCTGCATGAAACGAAAAGAGACGGACAATATCACAGGCATCCTTATCAGCGCGGTCGGAGAGAAAAAAGGTCTTTCCCATTATGGAAAAAGGCTACGCAGACTGCGGGGAAAAAGGTAATAAAGGATATCTTGCTGGAACACTCTACTCCGGCGGATAAAATATTGTAAAACAAAGGAGACATTATTATGGAGGACAACAGAAAATTTGCAACATTCTTTGCGGATGCCCCCAAGGGTAAAAAAATTGGAGCGGTTCTTTCGTGGATTGCAACGGTGATTTTGATTGTGGCACTTTTTGTGCGGGATATCAGCTGAGATACCAGATGAAAACGGAAAAGGGAACCTTTAAGGATATCCCTGCAACCATGACTTCTGAGCTTAAACAGATGAAAGAAGCAGCTAAGCTGAATTTTCAGTTCGGTGCGGGCACTACCTCCGATAAGATCGATGAATTCGTTGAAAAAGGCAGTACGAGTGTATTTTCCTATCTTGTCAGTCCCGATTTGCAGAAGGCAAGGCTGGTAAATCTTGAAACCATGAGTGATGCCCCGGATGATATCTCTAAAATTTGCGTGGCACTGTTGGTACTGTTCTTCGTGCTGGTCGTCGCAGCGGCTATTGCTAGTGTGTTCACGATAAGCTGGTGCGCACTGGTGGCGAACCTGATTGGCATCATCGAGTTGCTGGCAGTGTACTTCTTTGTGTTTGCGGGTAAATTTTCCATCGATCCGATGGACACTTCGATAACCAGCCGTGTTGCCCCTGCGCTGACTATGATTCTGATTGTGCTCCTCGTACTGGCCGCAATCATGTCCGTGGCTTCCGTGATCGTTAGCTATGCGGTGCATGAAGACGAGGAAGCGTTCGTGGACGACTGGAACAGCAACGATCCGAGTCGGGATGCCGAGACGAATCTGGTCGATGACGGCAATGCCACAACCGTGCCGGCAACGGACAACTCGATGACAGTCGTGGCCTCTTTGATCCAGATGAACACGAACCGGAGTTTTGCAATCTACAATAACACGGAGGTTGTGATCGGCAAGGGTTCTCAGGCAAACATCATCGTCTCCAACCCGATCATCAGCCGTGCCCATGCGAAGATTAGCTGCCGTAATGGTGTCTGCACCATTCAGGACCTTGGCTCCAAAAATGGCACGTTCGTGGGCGACGAGAAAATTCTGGGCAGCAATACAGTGACGCTGGCGAATGGTATGTATATCACGCTCGGAAACGAAATCTTCCAGTTCAAAATCTGAGCCGGGAAAGTATTAGGACGGGGTGAGATAAAAGATGGCGGGTCTGGAAGAAAAACTTTGTCCCGTTTGCTTTCAGGAAGCGATGGAGCATGGGGAGTGTCGGAACTGCGGGTATCATGCAGAAGAATCTTCTGCAGTGAAAGACTATCTGGCACCGTTCACCATTCTGAAAGAAAAATACCTGTTGGGCAAGAGTTTGGGACAGGGCGGTTTCGGAATTACGTATCTTGCTGAGAATATGCAGAGCGGCCTACGCTGCTGCATCAAAGAGTACTTCCCGTCCGGTCTGCTTCAGGGGAGGACACCAGATGGTGCCCTCATCCTTGCAGATGAAGAAAACCGGCCTGAGTATGAAGAGGGAAAGCAGCAGTTCATTGAAGAAGCATGCGCTTCAGGAGCTTCGAGAAAATATCTCTGTCGTTGACATCCGGGATTTTTTGAAGAAAACGGGACGGCATATTTTGCAATGGAGCTGATTGAGGGTTGCAATCTGCGGGTGTTCCGAAAAAATCATAATCCGAAGCAGACGCTCAAGATGGCACTCCAGATGCTGTTCCTGCTCGGAAGTTCACTGGCAGAAGTCCATCGTTTCGGCATGATCCACGGGGATATCAGCCCGGAAAATATCCTTATCACACAGGACGGTGAAATAAAGCTCATCGATTTCGGCGCGGCACGCTCGTTCCGTCAGGGGAGTGATAATAAAGAAAGGAAAATTTACCTGAAGCCGAACTACGCTCCTTACGAGCAGTATACGCAGAAACCGTGTCAGGGACCGTGGACGGACATTTATGCACTGGCCGCAACTTTCTACTTTATCGTGTCAGGACGCAAGATGCTGGACGCACTGAGCCGTGCGAAAGGAGCCTCCTATCCCCCGTTGCACGAGCTGTGTCCCGCTGTCTCCCGGCAGCTGTCGGACGTGATTGACAAGGCGTTGGCGTTCGACTACCACGACCGTTATCGCAGGATGCTGGATTTTCTGGATGCACTGGAACAGGTCGTCCGGCCGGAGGACTACGACATTGATCTGGGGGCACTGATGCCGAAATCAAAGGCATCGAAGCAGTCTGAAATTCATGTCGAGACTTCCGACGACTCGGAGAAGATGTGTCAGGTTGAGGAGCAGAATATGCCAGAGCCGAGGGGTCTGGCCGCATTCTTCCATCCGAAAAAACGCAGGCTGGCGTATCTGGAGCTGACGATGCGGAAATCGGGTGGTCACATTTCCAGACGGCGGTGGATAATCGAGCCGAATCGCACGGTGAAGGTCGGGCGTCTGGCGACGAGCGACGTGATGATGCCAGCGGATAACCAGATCAGCCGGAATCACTGCGAGGTGTTTTACAACGAGTCCAGGCGGGAATTTATCGTCAGGGACCTGTCCAAATATGGCACCTATCTGGCGGACGGAAAGCCAATGGAAAAAGAAAAATCATATACACTGAAAGATGGCGATATTTTTTGTGTCGTGTCGCCCGAGTACACATTCAAGGTGGTGATTGAAACGTGATGTCCCTGTTCAAGCGAAAAAAGGCAGGCGAGGAAGCCAATACCATTCCCGAAGCGATGGATGATATCACACAGACTCTTCTGATACCCGTAAAAGACGAAGGAGCAAAAACGATGTGTGCCGATGCCTATGAGACGAGTCAGGCGGAGATCGCCAGCTATACGTCGATTGGAACCCGGAAAAGCCAGCAGGATTCGATATGCTTTGATTTTGGGGATTTCTGCACAGTCTGCGCTGTGTGTGACGGTATGGGCGGGCTTACAGGGGGCGAACGTGCCAGCGCTTTGGCGGCGCATGGGGTAACGAGATACCTGCTGGAACACGCTCAGGCGGAAGATATTCCTACGGAGATGGGACGCGCAGCACTACGACTGAACGAGGAAGTCAAGAATCTCCGGGACCCGGCCAACCAGAAAATCGAAGCGGGGACGACCCTGACGACAGTGTTTCTCCGTAACGGGAAGCTGTTCTGGTGCAGTATAGGAGACAGTCATATTTACCTGTATAGAGATGGTACGCTAGAGCAGTTGAACATCGATCACAATTTTGGTGCCCAGCTTGACCAAATGGCACTGGAGGGCAGCATAACACAGGATGAGGCACGGCATCATCCGCAGCGTGCTGCTCTGACAAGCTATCTTGGGATTTCGGAGCTGACATTGATCAGCGGAAACCGGATGCCGTTCCAGCTCCGGAAGGGAGATGTACTCATTCAATGCACGGACGGGCTGTACCGCTATCTGCCGGACAGCACTATGTGCAGAATTTTGGCCGTGACGGGAAATCTGAAACAGGCGGCGGAACAGATGGTCAAAACGGCACTTGCTGTTCCCGGAGGGCACGATAATACGTCGGTTCTATTGGCAAGATATAAAGGCTGAGATCGGAAAATTATAGAAAGAAAGGGGTGCAATAAAAAAACTGGAAGAAGGCACAAAATAAAAGGAGTGTTGCTTTATGGCAAACAACAAACTTCAGATGCCCGCTGATTATATGGCACTGAACGAAAGCGAAATGTCTTGTGTTGAGGGCGGCGGTATCATTTCTCAGGTCTGCTATGCTTTCGGACGTATGTTCCGTAGCACCTACTACGATAAATGGGAAAGCGAATCTAAAACGCTTGAGCAGTCCCATGGTGCTGTCGTTTCCAAGAAAAACGGTGTGTATACTTACTCCGATGGCTATACCCACACAATGTCTGGTGGCAGCAACTGGGGCTTTACCAGTCTCGGTGACTTCTTCTATGGAATCGGCGACCTGTTCGCTGCATTCTATCTGTAAATTCTAAGCTTCTGCGAAGCATCGCAGAGCTTTAACTTATGGCATTCTTCCAGTTTTTTTATTGCATCACAAATTTCGATAACTCAAGCAAAGGAATATCATTATGAAGAAATCTACTGCGAATCATATGCACAGAAAGCGCCGTAAGAACAACTTGACATGGCTCTTTGCTCTGCTTGGCATTCTTGTACTGTTTCTGGGAACGATTTTGGCTTTTTTGATTTTCAGCAATTTGTCTTCTGAGCCTGCTGAAACTGTTCAAGAAGTCTCTGCGGTGAATGTAGAAAAAGACATTCCTGAAACGGACATGGGTGATCTGATTTATCACGAACCGGCAGCAGAGAATGTTGTAATGCAGGGCGGTTTTGGATATGTTAACAACGAGCTTCTGGTCACATTGGACAGCTCCGACAGTCTTTCTGCACTGAAAGATTATCTGCGGACGATTGGCGGTGAGGTCGTTGGTGAAATCCCTGTCACTGCGGATTACCAGATTCTTCTCCCTGCTGCGCATACGCAGGAAGAACTGGAGCAGATGATTGAACAGCTCAAAGCACTCCCCTATGTGAGACGTTCTTCTCTGAATTATGCATTTGAGCTGGAAAATGACGCAATTTCGGGTTCTTCGGCGTATTACCCGAATGATAAAAAATGGGACGATTGGAACGGAAATTCTGGAAACAACTGGAACATGAAGGCCATTGATGCGCCGGGTGCATGGGTGTACCGTAATCAAATGCAGCCGGTCAATGTTGGCGTGATAGACAGCATTTTTTACCCATACCATGAGGATCTAAAAGATGTCTTTCAAGAAATGCCGCTTGGAAATGCTTCCGCTATGATGAATCAAGGCTTGAGTATATGGAAAGGAAAGTGGTCAGGCAAAGGGCATGCAACGCATGTTTTCGGAATTATTGGTGCGGATTTTGATAATGGAAAAGGTATTTGCGGTGTGGCTCCAAATGCAAAACTATACGGAGTGGATTGGTCTGACTCACCATTATATCGTACCATTGATAAGAAAAAACCAACCTTTGGAGATGGAAGTAATCTGTATTGCATGAAAATAGCAATGCTATATCTTGTTGTAGAAAAACGATGTCAGGTAATCAATATATCCCAAAGTGCGTTTGGAGTGGAAGAAAGATGCAATGCAAGCAACGGTGACGGCGATGCTATTGATACAATAAGTAGGTTTAATGAAGAATTTGCATCATTTTTGAAATATGTCCGAGAACTTTCAAAGATGGAATTTATCATTTGCAAATGCGCAAATAATGATAACAACCATGATCTGTTTTTTTCAAAAGATGCAGATGATGATTCAATCGTTTATATGTTTTGTATAGTGACTATTTGAAGTATATGAGTGGCGAGTTTGATAGCACGGACAAAGAAACGAAAGAATATTGGGATGAAAAGTTCAAACGATATGCTGGAAGGATTTCTAAAGAAAATTGTAAAACTCACAGTGTAAACGCACAGTGGGATATGATTAGCGGTATTACAGATCCGGAAATCGAGGATATGATCATTGTTGTTGGTGCGGCACAGAATACAGGAAAGCATTCATTTTGGGGAAAATGTAAGCATACCGGTTATGAAGTAACAGCTTACAGCAACCGGGGAAGCAGAGTGGATGTGCTTGCGCCAGGAGGAGAGAAGACTATTGACGGAATATCTGATGCCTCCATCTATAGCACAGTTCCTTATGGAAATGGCTATGATGGCCTTGTTGGTACTTCCATGGCGTGCCCTCACGTTGCTGGCGTTGCTGCTATGATTTTTGGCATCGACCCGACCTTTACAGCGAAAGAGGTAAAGGATATTATAATAAGCACTGCAACAGGAAGTTATGGAAGTGTTAAGGAACAATATCCGTTGTTAAACGCGCGTTTGGCGGTGGAAAAGGCAATCAAACTGAGTAATGAGAAAGCCAAAGGTCAAACTGGGGATGATTTGCCATTTGAACCAAGTGGCGAGCACCAGTACAGAATTTTCTATGATGCGCTTACATGGGAAGAAGCAAAAGCGGCCTGTGAAGCCAAAGGCGGACACCTTGCAACAATTACTTCAGAAGAAGAACAACAGAAGTTGAATCTCTATAATGCTGGAAACCACAAACTCTGGATCGGCGGCTATAAAAACACGGAGGGGCAATGGTGTTGGGTGACAGGCGAACCATGGGAATATGAGAACTGGGGCGACGGTGAACCTAATAATTCCAGTAATGTCGTTGCGGGAGAAAGCTGTGTTGCCATGTGGCCGGAAAAATGGAACGACCTTGCGAATAGTAATGTTTATGAGCAAAGCGGATACATTTGCGAATGGGAAGCATCCGATGTGGCCGAGGAAACACAGGTCGAAGGTTACACAGGACACCTCTATGAGTTCTATACATTGCCCGAATCGGAGTGGGAGTCCGGCCCAATCACATGGCAGCAAGCAGAGAGACGCTGCGAGTGGAAAGGCGGTCATCTGGCGGTCATTGAATCGTCAACGGAAAATTTCCTTCTCTACAGTGCAATGAAGGCAAAAGGGTACGAGAATGCCTACTTTGGATTCAGCGATGAAAGCTCTGAAGGAAACTGGAAATGGGTCGATGGAACCAGCACAGCTTATACAAACTGGCATTCTGGTGAGCCGAACAATCAGGATGGTATTGAGCACTATGCAATGTTCTATGAAAATTTTCAGGATGGGACATGGAATGATGCAGATGGAATAATTGATGCCGGATGTGCCTACATCTGCGAATGGGACGACCCCACAGATAAAATATCTCAGGGAGATAGCTTTACAGATCAGCAGCTGCGAATCATTGCAAAAGATTTGGGTGTTCCGGATGACCTTAATGTAGAGATTCGTCAATCGCCGAAAGCATATTGGGAGGCTGCTGGCCTTTGGGATATTTATGTTGAGATAACTCATAACGGAAAACTGGTGGCATCGGGAAGCTTCGATGTTGAAACGGGAGAGATGGGACGCAACATTTATATCTATACTCCCGTCTGATACTCTTTTTCTTCAAAGCTTCTGCTGCAAGCAGTGCGCCGTGGTACCACGGCACGATTTTGAATCTGATTTTAAAATCAAATTCAATGCTTGTTGGGCTGTGCCCAAACCCCTTGCGTTCTGCATCCGATGGATGCAGGCTGCGCATTCCTGCGGAACGCTTCTGTTGCGTGTCAATGCACACTCTCCCTGAAAATTCCGAATGCTTTTTGGTGTAAGCGTCAATGGCGCAGTCATGGCATCCGTGGTAAAATGAATGCGTTGTGTGTCTGACACACGAAAAAGAGAGGACGGATGCAGAGATGGAACAGCTTTACCTGATGCCCGGTGAGGAACGCTACACGAAATTTCAGGACGAAAACGGCGTACCGAAAGTTCGGTATACTTACTGTTCGCTGCACGGCAGGCTGTTCAACTGCACCTGCAAATCCATGGACGAAGCCCAGCGGCTGTGCGAGGATTGGCTCGTAACACAAGATCGCTGCTATATAAACTAAAAAAGACCGCCGAGAACCGACCATAAAAGGTCAGGCTCTCGGCGGTCTTGGCTTATCGGATTTGTTCTTTTTCCTTGCTGTCCTTTTCCTCTGCAAAGAACAACTCCACATTCTTCTGCGCTTTTACAATCTCCTGCATCTCATCCCGTGCCTTTCGGTACTCCGTAGAGTGCTTTTTTCTTGGTGAGCAACGCAGAATACTCTGCATTCAGTTCTTTTACCTTCGGCAGCTTTTTCAATCTTGTTTCATCAAAAGCGGCTTTGGCAGCTCGGTGCAGCGTGATTTCCTCCCGGTGTGCTTCCAGAAATTTGGAACTATACCCGGATTTGCGGTAGGCATCGTACGCTGGTCGGGTCTTGGCGTAGTTGACGATGTGCGCCCGGAGGACTGCGATTTCTGCCATACGCTTCTCAGCGGATTTGATGGAATCACCCAGTTCGTGATAGCGCGAAAGTGCAGCATCAGCGCGCTCTTTCAGATCATCCGCACTGCCGATTTTCTGCTCTTGCAGAAAAATCAGCGTTTTGGACATCTCTTTCAGATTGTGCTTCTTCGCCCAACGCTCGTATCCACCGCCCTTGCCCTCGGCAAGTTTCGCTTGAATGTCCACCAGCAACTGAAATGTCTGTTCCTTTGGTGGCTGTTTCTGATGGGGATGATGCTTTGCCTTACCAGCCAACACCGCCTTGATTTCTTCCTCACTGTACCCAGCACCCAGTGTCTTGAAACGGATAAAGCGCTTCTGCCGTGCGCCCTTGACGGAAGTGTATTTTCCGCGCTTGATCTCATAGCCCTGCTGTTCCAGATTTTGCAGAAAATCTTCGTAGTCGGTGGGCTTCTGCTGCAAAATTTCGTCGATGACACCGCACAGCCGGTCGCGGTTACTTTCCTTTGGCGGGTAAGTGATACGCTTCTGCCGTTCCCGGTAAGGCTTCTTTTCAATTACGGAGAGCTGATGCTCCAGACAAATCAGGTCGCTCAATCGCTGCACTGCCAGCCCAGAGAAGAAAAAATCCCGAAATTTCCGGGTGCCATCCAAAGCGGTCGAGTTATAGATAATATGATTGTGGATATGCTCCCGGTCGGTATGAGTGGCAACGATAAAAGCGTGTTTACCTTTCAGAAATCGGGAGGCCAGTTCGTAGCCGATGCGATTTGCTTCTTCAGCTGTGACCTCACCGGGCCGGAACGATTGCCGAATCTGATAGGCAATCACATTGCTTTTCTGGCTGCGCCCGGTGACCTGCTCGTACAACTTTTTCGTGAGCATGAACTCCTCATCCACAGTAATTGGGCTGCATTGATAGCTGCTGACAAGCTCGCCCTTTTCAGTCTTGTCAGGATTCTGTGCATAGTCGGTGCGGTCTTTCATGCAGGCGGCAATAGATTTTCCTTTGTGCTGATGCAGTGCAATCAGACGAGTAGCGGCCAGAGCAGATCCCTCCTTCAACGAAAAAGCCGCCCGAAGGCGGCAGAAGATTCAAAATCAAATCAGTCCCGAAGCCAACCACTGAATCGTTCAACGCCCTCCACCATCGCCGTTGCACCGACAAAAAGGACAAAGCAGAAAAATTCAGCAACCAGCAGAATCAAAAACTGATTCCAAATCTGGCGATAGACGGTATAGATGCCGCAGCCGAAGATATACAGCATCAACGGCGCGACAACATAGCTGGACAGGGTAAGCAGCCACTTTGCCATCAGAGCCAGAAAAGCCACAAACAGAGAAATCGGGGCAAGCACCATCTTGAACAGAAACCTCATATCAAACACCAACCTTTCCTTTCGCCCCTATTATAAAGGTATCGGCCCCTGCCTTGCAAGGATGTCAACCGTTATGTAAGCCCGCAGCCTCCACTGCGGGGAAAATTTTAGAGTTCTGCCAACCGGGAAAGGATCTGCCGACCAATCTCAATCAGCTCGTCCAGTCGGGTACGCAAGTCCTCCAGATCGGCGGCGTAGACCCGACCGTTTTCATTGGCGGCTTTGGCGTACTGGTTCAGGTTGTTGCTGCACATCTGGAGCAGATATGCCATGCGGCGCAGTTCTTTGAGGTCAAGATGCAGGCAATATCCGTCCAGCGCCATCTTGCGCAGATAGGAGCCGATGCTCAGAATGCCGCTGGATTCCATTTTGTTCCGAATCCGCTCCAACTCCGGCTTGCTGACCCGGAAATGGAGCTGCTGGTCGCGACGGTCGCTCACCGGGCATCACCATCCTTATCCAGATAGCTTTTGAAGGGCTTCACCGGCTCCGTCTTGTCCGACTTTTCTTCCAGAGCCGCCAGCACCGAGGGACGGCGAGGTGCATCCTCCTGTTCTTCCTCATCCTGTTCCGGCTCGTGGCTTTTTTCGTCCACATCCAACTGGGCGTTCAGCTCCGCAAGGCGAGCAGACTTCTCTGCCAGTTCTTCCTCCTGCGGGAAGGGTTTTTCCACCTCGATCTGCGCCGCCGCCTGCTGCTGATGCAGGGTGGCCAGCTCGTTCTCGCGGCGGTGATACGCTCCGGGAAGTTGTTCAAGGAATTATCCAGACGGATGATATTGCCCAGCGGGTCTGTGCCCAAAGGCACCGTGTACTTCCGCTGCCCTTTCAAAAGTGCCTGATACTCCGTTCGGAAAGCATCGAACCGCAGAGAAAGTTCAAAACCCCGGTAACTGCCAATCACTTTTTCCTCGGCGTTGGGCAGTTCCGAACAGGCAAGAACCAGACGCTCACCGGCAGTCTTTTTCTCGTCGTAGGCAACGCCCTTGATGGTCATGCCGCAAAACTCCTCCTTGCCCTGCGGATGGGCGGCGGCAAGCTGTGCATCGGCTTTCAGCCCGGCAATGTGGGCGTTCGCTTCCTGAATGTCTGCCGGGAATTTTGTCAGCAGCTTGTCTTGCAGCCGGAATTTCTGGCTCTGGTGGTCGGCTTTCAGCACCTTCAGCTTTGCCACCTGCACGTCCAAATCCATCTTCTCCTTGATGAGCGGATTTCCGGCGCACAGTGCCTTGATTTCGGCGTAAGATAACGCCTGCTCGTCCACATCGTCGCAGGAGCGAACCGGGGATTTGGAAGTCATAATTTGCGAGATGAATCGTTGCTTGTTCTCCAAAGTCTGATCGGGTAAGAGGATGGCATTACTGCCAGCCCCTCCCCTAAGAACCGTACGTGAGAGTTTCCCCTCATACGGCTCAAGCCTTTCATAAAGCTCCCATCAGGGAACCCGGCTCAACAAAACAAGAATCATTTTTGTGCAATACGGCATGGCATTCGGGATGCACCATTTCCAGCCATGGCGACTTCCCGCTTCGGAACACCTTATGAACCTTGAAACTCGTTTCCGAGGTAATAGGCTCATTGCATACCGGGCAACAGCGGTGTTGATTTCTCCATACTTTCAGGAGTTTTTCGCGTCCGTTAGTGCTGTTCAGCATTTTCTCACCATCGCGCTCTTCATAATAACCGCTCCATCGCTCATCGAAGGGATTTGCGTTAGAGACGATTTTCTTAAAGCGGATGATTTTGGTGTCCGTTGCATATTCAAGAGCAAAGTAGGATTGCTCACCGTTCTTCTTGGTGCGTTCCTCTGCGGCAAAAGTCCAGTTTCGGGTTCCGATGCGATGCCAGTATTTCGCTGCTATCCACCGTCTGCCTTTGTTCTTATGCCTGCGCTTTGCCCACTGCCAAAGACAATCGTAAATCTGATAGTCGATTTTGCTGAATGTTTCAGCGGATACAACAAATCGCTGGTTATTGACCCATCACGGATAACCGGGTTGAGCTGCGAATCAGGGAATCCTGCTTTGCCGATTTGTTGCTCTTGACGATTTCACGCACCTTTTTCAGCAGAGAGCCGACCGACTGCTTCGAGGGCTTGATTAGAAGTTTTCCGTTATACTTACGGATGTTCTTGCCCAAGAAGTCAAATCCATCATCAATGTGAGTGATGACCGTCTTTTCTTCAGATAACTGCAACCCACGTTCCGTCATGAAATCTCTGATAATAGGGAGCACTTCTTCACGCAGAAATTCCGGGCTTGCTCCGGTTACGATAAAGTCGTCAGCATAGCGCACGAAGTTCATCTTATTAAAATGAGTTTTACCATTGACCTTTTTGCGGGTCGGCAGTCGTTCCTTTAAGAGCCGTTCCAGTCCATCCAGCGTCATATTCATCAGAGTAGGCGAGATGGCTCCACCTTGCGGTGTGCCTTCCTCAGTGGGGAAAAGTTGCTTTGTATCAACGTATCCACACTTTAACCACTTCTGTAAAACCTGCGTATCCATCGGGATATTCTCCATGAGCATTCATGGCTGATGTGGTCGAAGCATCCCTTGATGTCACCTTCAAGAATCCACTGAGGAGACTTGCCCTTGTTCAGGTCGGTGAAACACTGCTCGATTGCATCGTGTGTGCTTCTTCCGATTCGGAATCCGTAGGAGTTGAGGTCACCGTAGGTTTCAGCAAGCGGTTCCAATGCAAACTTGTATAGGGTCTGCATGGCACGGTCTGTCATTGTCGGAATGCTCAGAGGCCGCAGTTTGCCGTTTTTCTTCGGAATATAAACACGTTTCAGGGGCTGAGGACGGTATCCTCTCCGTTTCAGTTTACTGATTGCCTTGAATTTTGCCTCAGGAGTTAGCCACAATTCATGGTCAACTCCAGCCGTATTTTTACCACGATTGCTTGTTACCCGCTTCACTGCCAAGGCTTTGGCGTAAAACGAGTGAGTTAACAGCCATTGCAGCGTTTTTACCTTGCTGTAATGACCTTCTTGTTGAGCCTTTACGATACGCATTTGCAGCTTTTTAACATAAGCACGAGCCTTGTTCCAGTCGGTGCTGTCCCAATTTCCCGCTCTGCAAGTCGGTGCACACGATTTCTCGTTCATTTGCAATTCCTCCTTTTTGAAAAGTTCTGTAAATTCTCTCGTAAAGAAAGACCATAGATGGAAGTCTGCCTGCTTTCGCACGAGGTGATGTTGCAACCTCTATCCGTCCCCATTACAGGGTCGGCATTCGCTTTTTCCATCTTTCTTCTACCGCATTTCATAAAGTCTCCTTACGGTTTCCGTCCGATTGCTCGGGGAAATACGGGCTTACCACGTTCCGCTTATTCAACAGTATGGGTTAGGTTTCACTTCTCCGCCAGCAGCTTTTGAATCCATGTGTTCCCACTCTATAGAGGAGCAACCAGCTGCGTTACCGTTTTGGTTCAGGCTTGTCAGCAACTTTAGCCTGTTCAGCTTTAACGACGTTTAACAGTGATTCACATTACATTAACCATACCATACAAGTCAGGCTCCCCAACCACATTGTTGCTTGCAGTTTATCGCTTCCACCTCGCGGTTTCGGCTTGAACCCTTTCGGGTGGGGCTACCCTTGTCCTGTCACGCTTCCTCACAGCCGTTACCAGCTGCTTTGTTGACAGTAGACTACTGCTAATGGAATAACAGGTCTGGTCATAGCCAGACAGTTGATTTAAGCGACTTCGTGTCGCACAAAGAGATAGCTGTCAAACGTTCCCTCCGTAACGTAATTGAAAACCTTGACTTCCTTGTTCATGTTTCCCTGTCGGATGATGCGACCGTTGCGCTGGGTCATATCACTGGGTTTCCAGCCGACATCCAGATGATGCACTGCCACAAGACGCTGCTGCACATTGGTTCCTGCGCCCATTTTTGCGGTGCTGCCCAGCAGGACACGCACATCGCCGGAGCGTACTTCGAGAACAGCGCAGCCTTTTTCGCTTCGGTGTCTGCATTGTGGATGAACTCGATTTCGCTTTCCGGCACACCGGCGGCAATTAGCTTCTTGCGAATATCATCGTAGACATTGAAATTGCCATCGTTTTTCGGTGTCGAGAGGTCGCAGAACAAAAGCTGGGTCAACTTCTGGTCTTTGCCTTCCTCCCAGATTTTCAGGACGTTGCGCACACAGACGTTCAACTTGCTGTCCGGGTCATCCGGGAGCATGGGGTTCATCAGGCGCACATCCAAGCCGATCTTTCTGCCGTCGTTGGTGACACAGAGCATATTGTCCACGGAGCATCTACTGCACCGGAGTGGATTTCCGCCGCACGTTTGCTCAGCCCCTGCACCATCTCCTTTTGGAGGTCGGACGGCTTTGCCACCACGGTCTCAAACTTTGCTTCCGGCACCGGCAAGTGGAGCTGGTCGGATGTTTTAATGTCCGCAACCTCCTTGAACATGGACATCAGTTCCGGGAGGTTGAAGAACTTGGCAAATCTCGTTCTCGCCCGATAGCCTGTACCTTCGGGGGCTAATTCGATGGCTGTGGTGGTCTCACCAAAGGTAGATGCCCAGCAGTCAAAATGGGTCAGCTTTTTCTGCTGGAGGGTGCTGTATTGGAGATACCGCATGACCGTGTACAGCTCGGTCATGGAATTGCTCACGGGCGTACCCGTGGCGAACACCACGCCCCGCCCGCCGGTGATCTCGTCCAGATAGCGGCACTTACCGAACATATCGCTGGATTTCTGGGCTTCGCTGGTGGATAAACCTGCGACATTCCGCATTTTTGTGGTCAAAAAGAGGTTCTTGTAAAAATGGCTTTCGTCCACAAAGAGCCTGTCAACGCCCAGTTGTTCAAAGGTGATTACATCGTCCTTGCGCTCATCGGAACGCAGTTTTTCCAGCTTGGTTTCCAGCGTTTTCCGGGTCTTTTCCATCTGCTTGATGGAGAAATTCTCGCCTGCGTGGACTTTCAGCTCATTGATGGCGGCAAGCGTTTCATAAATTTGCTCCTGAATGATACGCTCCTGCCGCTCAAAGGACAGCGGGATGCGCTCAAACTGGCTGTGCCCGATGATGACAGCATCGTAGTCCCCGGTGGCAATGCGGGCGCAGAATTTTTGCGGTTGGCGGTCTCAAAGTCCTTGCGCCGTGCCACCAAAAGTTTTGCGTTAGGGTAGAGGTTCAGAAACTCCGATGCCCACTGCTCCGTTAGGTGATTCGGCACGACAAAAAGCGATTTTTGGCATAATCCCAGCCGTTTTGCTTCCATGGCAGACGCCGCTATTTCGTAGGTTTTTCCCGCACCAACTTCGTGCGCAAGCAACGTATTACCGCCATAAAGCACATGGGCGATGGCGTTGCGCTGGTGTTCCCGGAGGGTGATTTCCGGGTTCATGCCGACAAAATGGATGTGGCTTCCGTCATACTCACGGGGGCGGGTAGAGTTGAAAAGCTCGTTATACTGCTTCACCAGCGCAATGCGCCGCTGAGGGTCCTGCCAGACCCAGTTGGCGAACGCATCCTTAATGACCTGCTGTTTCTGCTGCGCCAGCATGGTCTCCCGCTTGTTCAGCACACGCTTGGGCTTGCCCTCGGCATCCTCGACGGTGTCGTAGATGCGGACATCTTTCAGGTTGAGCGTTTCTTCCAGAATCTTATAGGCATTGGCACGGGATGTGCCGTAGGTCTCGGAGGAGATAATGTCGCCCCGCCCCGTAGCCGTTTTGCCCTCCACACGCCATTCTGCGGTATAAGGAGAATAACGCACCTTGACCGCGTGGCGCAGATAGTAGGGGATCTGGAAGGTCTCGGTCATAAACTTTTGGATAATATCCGGGTCGAGCCACGTTGCACCCAAGCGCACATCAATTTCGGAGGCTTCCAGTTCTCTGGGCTGTGCTTTCTCCAATGCGGTGACATTGACGGCAAATTCCGGGTTGGTCTCGGCGGCAAACTGCGCCATCCGCAGCTTTGCCCGGACATCGCCGGACAGGTACTCGTCTGCCATCTGCCAGCCGCTTCCGGGTCGGTGGGGTCGGCGGCAGGGTCCTTGAAGATCACACCGGAAAGTTCGGTGGTAATGCGCCCATACTCACCGGGAGTGCCCAGCAGCTCTGCCATATAGGGCAGGTCCACCTTGCCATGTTCCCCGATGGACACCGCCAACGCTTCGCTGGGGGTATCCACACTGGTGACGGTGCGCTCCGGGCGAATGGTGCGTTTCGTGAACATCGCCGCTTTGGATTTAAGCTGCCCCTGCTCGTCCAGATTTTCCAAGGAGCAGAGCAGATAGTAAGAGGAATCCTGCTCAAACAGTCGCCCGTTTTTGCGGTCATTCAGCAGACCATATTTGGCGGTAAAGGCATCGTAGGCGGCGTTCAGCTTTGCCTGTGTCGTCTGAATGTCCTCGTCCGGGAAGTCGTTCAACTGCTGTTCGATCAGCTCGTTGACGATCTGCCGCAGCTCCACCATGCCGGTGACACGCCCCTTGGCGGTGTCGGACAGCTCCACCTGTGTCATTACGGAATTTTCCCGATAGAAAACCTCGCCGTCCACCACGGTGTAGGAGAAATTCTTCACCTCCGGGTCGGCAGGCAGGGTGCGCCGGGTGGTTTCTTCCTCGGCAATGTCGGGAGCGTCCACCTCTGCGGCAGTATACTGCCCTTCAATATGCCGAACTGCTTCTGTAAGCTGGTCGGCAAGGTTTGCGCCCTCGATGGGCGCAACGGTCAATTCCTCTCGTCCGTACTGGGTACTTTCGGTGGTGAGCTGCCCCAGCACCATCTCCGGGTGGTCCACAAAATACTGGTTGATGGCAAAGCCGTCCTCGGTCTTGCCAAGCTGCACCCATGCAGGCTCAATGTCCTCAGGGCGGTCACGCTTCTGCAAAAAGATAATATCGCTGACAACATCCGTACCAGCGTTAGCACGGAACGCATTATTCGGCAGACGGATCGCACCCAGCAAATCGGCACGTTCTGCCATGTGCTTGCGGGCGGTGCTGTCCTTGCTGTCCATGGTGTAACGGCTGGTGACGAACGCCACGACACCGCCCGGTCGCACTTGGTCGATGGCCTTGGCGAAAAAATAGTTGTGGATGCTAAATCCCAGCTTGTTGTACGCCTTATCGTTGACCCTGTATTGACCAAAGGGCACGTTACCCACCGCCAAATCGTAGAAATCACGCCTGTCGGTGGTTTCAAAGCCAGCCACGGTAATGTCTGCCTGCGGGTACAGTTTTTTCGCAATGCGCCCAGTGATGCCGTCTAGCTCCACGCCGTACAGCCGACTGTCCTGCATGGTGTCCGGCAGCATTCCGAAGAAGTTGCCCACGCCCATACTAGGTTCCAGAATGTTACCGCTGCGGAAACCCATGCGCTCCACAGCATCGTAGATGCCACGGATCACGGTGGGGCTGGTGTAGTGGGCATTCAGCACGGAGCTGCGGGCTGCAGCGTATTCGTCCTCGGAAAGCAGCCCTTTCAGTTCCGTGTACTCTTTTGACCAGTTGCTCTTATCCGGGTCAAAGGCATCCGGCAGACCACCCCAGCCCACATACTGCGAAAGCACTTCCTGTTCCTCGGCGGTGGCTCCACGGTGTTCCTGTTCCAACTGAAACAGGGTGCGGATAGCTGCAATATTCCGGGCATATTTCTGCTTTGCACCACCCTCGCCCAGATGGTCGTCCGTGATGTGGAAGTTCCCGGCAGCTTCCGGCACAGGTTCGGCGTTCAGGGCTTCGTCTGCGACGGCAGCATCCGGGAATGTCTGCCATTCGCCGTTGACCTCCCCAGAGATAGGCAACTTGTCCAGTGATTCATCAGACGTAGGCTCATCCCGTCGCAGACTGTCCTCGAACTGCTGTTTGTTCAGCACCTCGTTGCTCCACGAATAGCCCTGCACACTGGTGTCGATGCGCACATCGGTTTCGCCCACATAACCAACTTTGCCCTCGATGGTTCGGGTGGGAAGGTCTACCACAACATCGTCCCCGACCTTGTAATCAACGGCCTTTTCGGGAGCAGCATCAAGGGCTTCATCTTGCTGCTCGTACAATTCCCGGACAATAGCCAGCGGTTCTTCCCGGAAAATCGGCATCCGCATATCGCTAGTGCCATATCCTGCAAGGAAACCTTGCCCTTATCAAAGTCCACACCATCAATCCGAAATTCCCGGCCATCCATCTTGATAACGGAGCCGATGGGCAGATAGTCCTCTTTGTGCAGATGTTTAGTCTGGTGATGAGTCCCATCTTCGTTCAATCCGGCAAGGTAAACATCGTTGCCCGCAGACCACAATTCTTTTGACTTTTTTGCCCATAAGCTAGGTGGAAAGCCTGTGACCTGAACTTCGCCCAGTGCTGTTTCTCTCGTGAACAAAGCACTGTTGAGAACTTTTGCGACCTTGGCAGCATCTTCTCCATAGAACATAAAATTGCCGCCAGCTTCAAATCCAACCAGAGTATCCGGGTGCTGCACCTTTAATGCAGTGTATTCGGCTGCACTGGCGGCGTTCAGTTCAAGGGGAAAGTCGCTGGCTCTTCTTTCTTTGTCCGACAGGTAGCGGTCAGACTGAATCATCAGGTCGATATACTTTTCAACCCGATCCCAGCGGAGAAGCACTTTCTGATGGTCGGGATAATGTTCAAATGTCAGCCCCTTGCTGTCGTGGTCGAGCCAACCACTGCTTCCGTCCAGATAGGTGTGCGAACATCCACCGGGACCGTGCGGTGCATATTCTTTGGCAAGCGCTTTTGCCCGGAGTTTTCGGTCAGGCTGTGTCTGATAAATCTCCCAAATCCGAAGCTTGCTGTTTTCAAAGTTAGAACCTCTCCGCAGTGCTTTTTCAATATCAGCCTGCGATAAAACAAAAGCGGAGGGCGTTTTTTCGCTCTCCGCTTGGTCGATTTTTTCAATTTGCTGGGCTTCCGTAGGGATGTTGGCATCCAGAAAACTTAGCTGTAGATCAGCTCCGTCAGCACCAGTTCCTCGGCCTGCGCTTTCAGGCTGTTCATGTGCTGCACCCATGCCATCTGATTCTGCTCCTTGTCCGGGGCCGGGTTCTGTTTCAGAAGCTGCGCCATGGTCTGCTGCATCCGGCTCTCTGCCGTCTGCTCCACCTCCATCAGGTGCGGATGCAGAGTCCCCGACAGGAGCATCGAATTGTACAGCACCGGGCGATGCTGCATCAGGTAAGTCCGGCGCAGTCTGCCGTATTTGCCCAGCGGCTTCCGGGGCTGGTTCAGGGTCAGGTTCGGGAGCTGGTAGTCCCCGACGGTCGAGTAGGTCACGTTCCTGCTGTTCGTATTCATATTGGCTCCTTTCTATATTGCGGCGGCGAATGGTTGTTTTTACGGTGCGCTCGATGTTTCGCAGCACCTCCCGGCTCATGTCGCTGACGGCTGCGCCGAGGGTGTAGACACTATCTGGGGTGGAAAAATTGTAGATTGCCTGAAAATCGTCCTTGTCGAACCACCCGGCAGGCTCAAACCCGCAGCGTTCCAGCAGCATATAGATGACGCTGATGGCGGCAGCGACTTGAACTGCATCTCCACCCCGGCTTCATCATAATCCATCAGCAGCGAGCCGTCAACGATGGCGCGGATGTCCCCGCCGTTGTTGTCCCAGTAATCTGCCACCAGTTTTCCTGCAACGTCCGCAAGCTGCTGGCTGACACGCTCTCCGCTGATGCCGTAGGTGGCGGCGAGCATTTCCGAAACCGGCTGTTTCAGGTCATCGTTGTACTGCCACACCTCCGGGTCACGGGAATTGCGGCGCACCCCGGTGTCGCTCACATCAAAGACATAGTGCAGACGCGGCACACTGCTGGACTGGTCTAACAGCGCGATGCCCTTGGAGCCGCGCCGGACATAGCGGTTCATGCGATTGCTCCAGATGTCGAAGCTGGCGCAGGCAGTGGCATCAGGCCGCTGGGCGTAGATCATGAGCTGGTCTGCAAAGCTGTACTTGTACAGCCGGGATGCAGTGGTCAGGTAGTCCGTCCAGTTTTCCCAATACCGGGTCAATTCTTTTGCCGTTTGCTGGGCAAGGTTCAGGCATTCTTGCGTTTTGTTTGGCATTGCGTTCCTCCTTCCGATTTCAGGATATAAAAAGAGCGGGTAACCATTTTATGGTTACCCGCAAAGAAATGCGTGTGTTTTTATTAGCAGAAACGATTTGCGAATTTACATTAGACAGCTGTTTTTAATGTCATTACACCAATGCTGTAAATTACTTTCTATATCAGTGCAGCCTTCCAAGTGAGATAGCAAATGCTTTTTATTCAGAAGGTAGATAAAGCAAAGAATTTCTTTTGCAGTTCGCTGCTTTTCAGAATCTGATATTACAGTGAAGAAATACATATCGGACATTGATTGGGTTTGTTCAAGGCGATGACTTCCATTGTTCAATATCAAACGGTACATTAAATTTTCAAAGTAGGTTTTATAAACATCTTCTGGCAACAAGGCCAATATGCTTTGGTCAGTTGAAATATCATCGAATCCTTTTTTGTACTGAAATGTAGAAAAAGCCTCCAACATCTGACGCATAATATTTCCAATAACTAATTCGTACTCGGTTGCATTTCCCAGTGCATAATTGTAGACGATTTTTATAAGTTCTGAATATTCCTGACGCTTATTGTAAGAAAATGTGACCAGTTTTTGATTTTTTAATTCATACAAGCGGTAAACCGGCTTTTCGCCACATATTGTTTCGCTCGCTGCAGTCAATTCTTTGAATATTTTTTCGGAGTCGTAATATGTGGGCAAATCATGAGTCATAATGATTGCACGGGTATCTTTGTTTCCTAACAAAAATTTCCCAAGTTGATACCTCAAAAATGACATGATGCCCGTTTTGTTCTCTATATCAAAACTTGAAACAGGATCGTCAATTACTAATAGGTACTCTTTTGTATATCCAGAAGACTCCTCTTGATTTTGTAAAATACTGGCAAAAAAATAGCACAATCCAATTATATTTCGCTCGCCTTGCGATACTTGAGAGGGACGCACGGATTTTCCATTGGAAAGCAGTATATAATTTCCGTTGCGATAGTCAATTTTGAATCTGGTGTTTGAGAAGAATATATAATTTAAGTTATTATTGATAATTGAAACAGCAACTTGAACATTCTTCTGCATGGCTTCCAATTCGTCTAAACGATGCTTTGTACGAGCAGAAGCATTTTGTAGCTCAACTAATTTTTCTTGTTCCTTTTTAGCTTGAGCAGCACATGCAAGATACCGCAAGTACGAATCTTGAATATCAAAATGCGCAATTTGATTATTGATTTTTGTTTAAGTGATCAACAATTGGTTTTGTAGCAGTAATCTCTTTGTTGTATTCAATTCTCTCACATTCCAACTTGTCAAATGCGACATTTAGTCGAGTTAACAAAGTAGAGATGGGTTGTAATTGCTGCTCACAGGGGGTATAAGGATCATCTATTTTGCTTTGAATACCAAGTTGTTATATTTAATTGCAGCATTGAATTCTAACAACAGCTTCGAACATAAGTCAGTATTTGCTAGTTTTATGAATGGTGAAAAGTTAAATTCGATTTCATCCATTATAAATTGGCGTAGAGATTCCTGATGTTCCTCAATCAGCTTTGCTAAGTACCTTTTGAACACTTTGAACTAGATTTTGCTTATACTCTTCTGAAACTGGTTGCATACACACAGGCAGGCACAAACATTTTTATTTGAGAAAATAGTAACCATTCTATTTAATTGAGAAGTATTTCCTGTTTGTGCTAGTTCGAGCAAATAATGTTCTCTTTCGGTCAACTCCGGCTTTTCAATTTTCATCTTTAGGAGCCGCATTATCTTCTCTTCATCATAATGGATATTAAATGTTGATATGCTACTTGAGATTGTCGCGTTACCTTGCTGAGCTTCTCGAAGTGATTTTAATGCCTCGTTAAACTCTACAATTAGCTGGTCACGCGTTTTTGATGTGGAGAAGGGGACAAGGTGCTTGTATGTATCATTATGAACGGAGGTGTTCTGTCGGTTGCCTTTTATCAATTATCTCTACCGGCCAACAGTCATCGCCTTGAAGTGCATAGCGCATTTTTTTCATATGATACTTAGGAGAAGTTTCGGTGTCATCTTTTTCATACGTCTGCACTATGGCTTCTTGTGCATCGCGTGCGGTCTTTAGTTCTTCTAAGTTCTTTCGTTCAGTTTGTATTTGCTCGGCAAGCTCTACTTGATGTCCTAACATTACAATTGTATTTAGCCCGGACTCTTGAATCTTTATATTTTTGTCAACATATTCTTCATCAAATACGAAAATGTGTGACTTATCTTCGGGCGTTAATTCAAATGGAGAATTGTTTGAATCCAAAAAGTCAGCTTGGATGATAGCCTCCTGAACTTCTCCCTTTGCACTTTTTACAGCCTTAGCCAGTGTGCTTTTTCCAGCACCGTTTCGGCCATAAAGTAAACTTCCTTTGACCTTTTTAATTTTGTTGCCGTTATGAGGATCGAGAAATAATATGTCTGACGAGCTTTCAAAGTTGGCACCACATACTCTTATGCCTGCAATATCCTTTAACATCTTATTATCCTCTCAAAATATATGAAATTCATCGAGTGCGACTTGTTAAGTAAAGTATACCATACTATTAGTTAACATAAAAGAGGATATGTATGCCGCCAAACGGCGGCAAAAATCAGTTGAGCGGAAATTCCAGTTCGGAAAACTCGGCATCGGTCATAAGTTTCAGCTTTTCAATGACCTGTTCGGACAGTTCCCGCAGGGCAGTTTCATCGGGCGTCAGGTAACATTGCATCAGGCGCAACTCCTGCATCAAACCCAGTCGGGAGCCGGAATTGTAGAGCGTCATCAGCGTCAATTCTTCGCCATTAAAGTTCATGAGCATCTCTCACTTTCCGGCACCCAACAGGGCTGCACTCCGGGGCATTGCATTTCTCTTTTGCGCCAGCCAGTGAAGCCAGCTTTTCCAGCGTGGAAGGGTGGCTGTTCAGCCCCAGTTCTTCGGCTTCGGCGGCTCTGTCCAGGATAAAATCGTAGTCCTGTATCAGCCGCCGACCTTTTTCCATGTGATGTGCTTCCAGAATTTCTTCCCGGACTTCCTGAATCGTCAGTTCCGGGTCATTGACCTGACCGCTATCCATCACAGAAAAGTCTCTGTGGTAGATGGTGTAGTCCCAGCCTCATCCGTGGACTGGATGGTGATATAGCCCTTACCGCCCAGCTCCCATGCACCCTGTTCGTCCTGCGTCTGAATTTCCGGGTAATAGTCGGCTCCATTGCGTTCCATCACCTCAGCAAACTGGCAGATGTGGAACACATTGCCAAAACCACCCATGTCAAAATGGTAATCGTCCAAATATTCCAGCCGTGACGTAAAGCTGCGGCCATCTGGGTAGTCCACCTGAATCACACCGCCATCGGGAACGCGGTGGAGATCATCATAATAGCTGTTGATGAGCCGAATATCTGGCGGTATTGTTTCTGGTTCCCAGATACGCCGTCTGCCGATGCCCGCCTGCGGGATGTTTTCGAGGATCTTTACGCTTTCCTGTTGGATGGCCTTACGGTCATCGTCCGAAAGTTCAAACAGATACCAGTTCCGGGCAGCAGGAATGGCGTTCCTGCCATCGGGCGGCAGGTTCTTTTCGGAAATCTGCCCACTTTCCAGTGGCTCGCCGGTCACCTTGTTGTAGGTGGCAAAGCCGACTCCTGCACCGTTTTCTCGGAGGTGGAGATAGCGTTCATCGTTGATAAGGTAGACCGCTTCTTTTATCTGCTCCATCAGCAACCACCCTCAAACTCCAGAGAAAACTTGCTGCGGCCATCGGTCTCGGTGCCCAGCAGCACGGTGGCATTGTAGGTTTTGCCCTTAACACTCTTGCAGTCCTTCAGGCGCACACGACCATCCCGCAGCAGCTTGTCTGCCACATGAGCGTCCAGCCGCTTGCCCAGACGCTTGAAGAACGCATTGTCCTTCCACAGCACGAAACGACACTCCCGGTTCTCGCAGAACCAGCCCTTTTCACGCTCCACAACAGGCTTACTACAGTTCGGGCAGACACCAATAATCTTGCTTTTCATAAGTGCATTCGCTCCTTTTTTCATTTCCGTGTTCTTTACCAGTTCGGTAATCATCGTATTGATCTCGGTCATAAATTCGCTCGGCTCCATTTCGCCATGTTCGATTTGCAGCAGCTTTGTTTCCCAATCGGCGGTCATTTCCGGGGATTGGATTTCTTCGGGCATCACAGTGATGAGGGCTTTTCCTTTATCCGTGGGCAGCAGCACCTTGGTTTTCTTGTTGCCCTTGCGCTCCAGAAAGCCCTTCTGCACAAGCTTTTCAATGGTGGTGGCACGGGTAGCCGGGGTGCCGATGCCCTGACGCTCCACGCCCTCCGGCATACTATCCGCACTAGCGGTTTCCATCGCATGAAGCAGAAGGTCCTCGGTAAAATGCTTCGGCGGCGAGGTCTGCCCCTCTTTCAGTTCGGCACCGGCAACGCTGCACTGGCTCTGCTCCTGCACATCGAGCAGAACAGCCGGTTCTTTCTGCTTGCCAACAGTTCGCCTAGCATTTTTCGCTCCACAGCTTTCCATCCCTCGGACAGCACCACCTTGCCTTTTGCGGAGAACTCCTCCCCCGCGCAGATGGTGATGATCGTGGTTTCTGCATAGCAGTAAGGCTCACCCACGGCGCAGAGCAGCCGTGCGGCAATCAACCGCAGGACATTCCGCTCCCCGGCAGGGAGGCGGCAAGGTCTGCTTTTGCCATGCTTTTCGTAGGCAGCAGCGCATGGTGGTCGGTGACTTTGCTGCCGTTGATGACCTGCTGCACATGGATGGGAAACGGCTCTTCCACAGCAAACGCCTTGCCCGTGTTCGTCACCAGCCCCGGCAGGATGCCGCCATATCCTCCGTCAAAAATCGGCTGTCCGTGCGGGGTAGGTGATGAGCCGCTTTTCGTAAAGACTTTGGG
>ENA-OQEX01000091-OQEX01000091.1-human-gut-metagenome-genome-assembly--contig:-NODE-91-length-53077-cov-5.534504_pt1 | contig 53077 bp, 70 predicted proteins | sample MGYA00242802_ERZ504649 | MGnify/ENA primary metagenome ERZ504649 (study PRJEB26092, sample SAMD00036194) | human gut metagenome | host: Homo sapiens | study: EMG produced TPA metagenomics assembly of...
AAAGTCGCATTTATTCCAACAGCTTCGCTGCGTGAAGGCTACACCGGTTATGTCGGCTCGGCTCGAAAATTATTCAAAAAGTTGGGAGCAATCGTAACTGAAATTGATATTTCAACGGAGGCTTATTCAACGATACAGTCTGTTTTTGAAGATGCGGATGTGATATATTTTACCGGCGGAAATTCTTTTTTCCTTATAGACCAGCTCCGTAAAACGGGAACGGATGAGCTGTTGAAGAAAGAATTGGCAAAGGGAAAACTGATGATTGGTGAATCGGCAGGTGCGATTATATGCGCTCCAAGCATCCAATATATCGAGCAAATGGATGAAAAGCCGGAGGACTACTCACAAGAAGATGATGCAGGGCTTGATTTGATTGATTTCTATGTTCTTCCGCATTATCTTACAGCACCATTTAAGAAAGTTACTGAGAAAATAATGACTGAGTTTTCGGATTTGAATCTATGCCCAATTAACAACCGTCAGGGAATTGTAATTGATGGTGAAGATTCAAAGGTTATTTGCAAAGACTAATTTGAAAATTCCAGTTTAACGAACAGGAGATGATGATCGCATGAAAATCCTACATGAACTTTCTTGGCTATGGGAAACGCTGGGCATTGCGCTTGTTGCTGCGGCTGTCTGCATGGCTTGCGCCGCGCTGATTGGCAAGGCAGCGAAGAAGAAACTCGGCAAAAAGGTGTTGGCAGTCATAGGGGCTGCTGCATTTGTGGGCGCGATTCTGGCGGTCATTCTGATCGCCCGGACACCGATGCCGCTTTGACAGAATAGGAGAAACTGACAATGATTGTTCTTACAGAGCAGATAGAGATTCCGGCTTCCTATGAAAAATTAAAGGCATGGACTGCTAACTTTGAGGAAGAGTTTGTGAAATGGAGTCCCTACCACATCGAATGCAATCTCTATAACGGGAACTATCATGCTGGAAGCAAGGTCCGCTTCCGCGAGATCGTCATGGGGCTGGACTACGATGTGACAGGCACGATTACGGAATGCGAACAGGATGAGAACCACTTCCGCATTGTATTCCGGAGCGACAAGAAGACGGCGTTCATCACCTTTGAAGGGAAAAGAACTGAAACAGGATGCCATTTCTCTCACACCGAGGCTTTCGGCATGACAACGCCGGTAATTGGGGCGTTCATGAACTTTCTGATCTTCAAGGTGTTTTTCAGGAAAAAGGCAAACTGGCAGCTTATCCGGGATGATATGATTCTGGATAACAGGTATTTATATGACATTCTGACCGAGGGAAAATACCCGGAAAGAATCCCGCTGGACAAGCTGCTGACCGGCGCGAAGTAACCGGACGGAGGACTGAATAATGCCGCTTCAAATCGTCAGAAATGACATCACAAAAATGAAGGTGGACGCCATCGTCAACGCTGCCAACGAGTCACTGCTGGGTGGCGGCGGTGTGGACGGTTGTATTCACCGTGCCGCAGGTCCGGAGTTGCTGGCAGAATGTGAAACGCTCCACGGCTGCGAAACCGGGAGCGCAAAAATCACGAAGGGCTATAAGCTACCCTGCAAATATGTCATTCATGCAGTAGGTCCGCGCTGGCATGACGGACGGCATGGTGAGCGCGAACTACTGACATCCTGCTATCGGACATCGCTCATGCTGGCGAAGGAATACGGATGCGAGTCGGTTGCGTTCCCTCTGATTTCCTCCGGCATTTTTGGCTATCCGAAGGATCAAGCTCTCAAGGTTGCGATTGACACCATCAGCAGTTTCCTTCTTGAAAACGAAATGACGGTGTACATCGTCATCTTCGACCGCAAAGCCTATCAGATCAGCGGGAAGCTATTTGCTGATATTGCAGCGTACATAGATGACCGCTATGTGGACGAGCATACCGATAGTCGTTCTGAGCGTCTGCGCAGAATGAGTGCCTTCCGGATGGAAGAACCCATACCTTGCGAGTCATCCGTTTGTGATGAAGCTATTGAAAAGCTCGCAGCTCCTATGGCAGTCAGTTCTGAAAAGGCAGCAACTCTTGACGATGCACTGGGACAGATCGATGAGAGCTTTTCGGAGATGCTTCTGCGGAAGATTGACGAACGCGGCATGACGGACGCACAGTGCTACAAGAAGGCGAACATTGACCGGAAACTCTTCTCGAAGATCCGCTCGGACAAGTCCTACAAGCCTTCCAAGCCCACAGTCATTGCGTTTTCCATTGCCCTTGAGCTGCCCCTTGCGGAAATGAAGGATATGCTCATGAAGGCTGGTTTTGCACTCTCCCACTCCAACAAGTTTGACATCATCGTGGAGTATTTCGTGGAGCATGGGAACTATAACGTCTTTGAGATCAACGAGGCTCTGTTTGCCTTTGACCAGAGCTTGATAGGAGCATAAGGCTTATGGATAAAGTATTTCAGAAATTTTTGCGGAGTGGTATTGACCTTTCGCCCGTAGGGGTGGAGCGTCGTGAAGATAATAACCCCTACTTTTGCACGCCCAAAGGTGCATCTATTTTTGGCTGGGCGGGTGTGGATGGCATCCACTTCTGCTTTGTTCGAGGCTTTGGCGGCGTGGTTTTTTCCGTTAGTCCCATGAACTCGGCTCCTGATTATGTTCATCCGTTGGCAAACAATTTTGAAGACTTTTTGAGGCTGCTCCTTGCTTGCAGTGATTCGGCAGCGTTGGAACAGGCGTGGATGTTGGATAAGTCCCAATTTGAAGCCTTTTTGCGGGATAACCCTCCAACGCAGGATCAGCAAAGAACGCTATTAGAGCTTGCCGAGAAAATGAAATTGACGCCTATGGAACAGCCGTGGGCATACATCAAAAAACTGCAAGCATCTTTTGATTACAGCAAGATCAAGTACACCGAGGACTATTATGATGTTGATATGAACCGGAAGCAGAACTGACCATGCCTGAGTGGAAGGTCTACTTTGAGGGAAACTTCTGGGGACATTCGGGAAAAGGCCGTGCCGGAACGGAAATCCGGTTGAATAAGCAATTTGACTGGGCTGGGCATCATTGGGTTATTCCTGCGGCGTATTCTTGCAGTAAGGGACTCGTCATGGACTTTTGTATGAGCACCCCAGATGAAGACATTCGTAAGTTCATGACTAAATGGGATTTACACCCCGAAAACGACTCCTGCGAATACTTCACACAGGAGCAGCAAATGCAGATAGATTTAGACAATCCACTTTGCCTTGACTTTATTCCTCGTTTGGAATTGAACGGGAAAACAATGCTGACCTCCCACGGCTGTTCGGTGGTCTTTAATCCATGTTTGCCGGACAGGATGATCAATGAAGCGGAAGCAAAGTGGGCATTAGAACACTATGGTTTGGATACATCCTATGGATGGATGATTTTTCGGGCAGCTTTTCCATGGACAAGCAAACGCCGTCCTGAAATAAAAGCCCTCTCCCTTACAATGGAACAGCAGTCACGCCGTGTCCCGGGACCGCATTTCAAGACACACGCTCCCGGCGATTCGTTTTCTTTTTCCCATCCGGTCAGCGGAACAAAATATACATTGACCGTTCAGGAAATGGAGCAGCAAACAATTTCTGAAAAGTTCGTTGGTTCCGACCGGTGGTTCTATCCCACGCATTTTACTGCTATGAGCTATACGCTTTCTCCTGAACCGGACAATGATATTTCGATCTGTGATTGCGCTGAGGGAGACAAGCCTTTAGAAATTGCCTCATGCTCTGACCGCTATGCACCAGAGGCACAAAACGATATTGCTTGTATCGGCATTATCGGCGGAGCGGACGGTCCAATCGCAATCGTGTGTGGAGGCAGCTCAAAAGAAAAACTCCATGCGGCTTGTTCCTCTCTACACTTTGAGCCGGTGGAGGGTGATATTGAATGGCGTGTCGTATTCAACATTAAAAACTCTAATGAAATGTCATTAGAGCTAATCTAAGAAGAAAGCGGAGGCAAAGAAGATGAAGCAACGCACTTACATCGCAATCGACCTGAAATCCTTCTATGCCTCCGTGGAGTGCAGGGAGCGCGGCTTAGATCCTCTGGACACAAACCTTGTTGTTGCGGACGAAAGCCGGACTGACAAGACCATCTGCCTTGCCGTCACGCCCTCCCTCAAGAGCTACGGCATCTCCGGACGCGGGCGGCTGTTTGAAGTCAAGCAGCGGGTGAAGGAAGCGAATGCCGGACGGCAGCACGACGCACCGGGACACAGACTGGACGGCACATCGCACTTCTTCTCGGAGCTGCAAGCAAACCCGTCTCTGGCGATTGACTTCATCATCGCGCCGCCTCGGATGGCGTACTACATGGAGTACAGCACCCGCATCTATCAGGTCTATCTCAAGTACATTGCGCCGGAGGACATCGTAGTCTACTCCATCGACGAGGTGTTCATGGACGTGACGGACTACCTGAATACCTACAAGCTCTCGGCACATGACCTCGCCATGAAGATCATCCTCGACGTACTTGAGACAACCGGCATCACAGCAACCGCAGGAATCGGCACGAATCTTTTCCTCTGCAAAGTGGCAATGGACATTGTAGCGAAACACATCCCGGCCGACAAGAACGGCGTCCGCATTGCGGAGCTGGATGAGATGAAGTTCCGGCGTGAGCTTTGGACGCATCAGCCCCTCACGGACTTCTGGCGCGTAGGTCGAGGCATTGCCAAGAAACTTGAACAGAATGGAATGTTCACCATGGGCGATGTTGCCTCTGTTCCGAGCGGAACGAGGACTTGCTTTACAAGCTCTTCGGCAAGAATGCGGAATTGCTCATCGACCATGCGTGGGGCTGGGAGCAACTACCATTGAAGCAATCAAGGCATACCGTCCCAGCTCCAACAGCCTCAGCTCCGGTCAGGTATTGCACTGCCCCTATGAGCCGCAGAAGGCGAAGCTGGTTGTCCGGGAAATGACGGACTTGCTTGTGCTGGACTTGGTGGACAAGGGGCTTGTCACCGATCAGATGGTTCTTACCGTTGGCTATGACATTGAGAACCTGACCGATCCGGCGCGGCGGGCAAGGTATCACGGCGCGGTGGAGAAAGACCCCTATGGTCGGGAGATTCCCAAACAGGCGCACGGTTCTATCAACCTTGGCGAACACACATCATCCACGCGCAAAATAATGTGTGCTGTGTCAGAACTCTTCGACCGGATTGTGGACAAGAATCTTCTTGTCCGCCGTATGTATGTTGTGGCAAATCATGTCCTGCCGGAAGTGGACGCGCCGAAGAAAAATGACGGTGCTGTTCAGCTCGACCTCTTCACCGACTATGCCGCCGAAGAGGAAAAGCGGAAAGCCGAAGACGCTGCCTTGGAACGGGAACGAAAAATTCAGAAGGCTGCTCTCGCCATCAAGAAGAAGTACGGAAAGAACGCAATCCTCAAGGCGATGAATCTCGAAGAAGGCGCAACCGCAAAGGACCGAAATGCTCAGATCGGCGGGCATAAGGCGTGAACAGCAATTCAATTTCAAGGAGAAAATATTTTGAGAACATACAAGGATAAAGAGGAATTAAAAGCCGAAATCAGCAAAGGCTTTGAAAAATACATTGCTGAATTTGATTCTATTCCGGAAGCCCTAAAAGATATAAGAGTAGCCGAGGTGGACAGAACACCGGCTGAGAATCTTGCTTATCAGATCGGTTGGACAACGCTGCTTCTAAAATGGGAAAATGACGAGAAGCGCGGAGTTGAAGTGAAAACACCATCAGAACTGTTTAGGTGGAATCAGCTGGGCGATCTATACCAATGGTTCACAGATACATACTCTCATTCATCCTTAGTGGAATTGAAGGATCAGTTAAAAGAAAACGTTACTTCTATCCAGACAATGATTGATTCTATGAGTGAAGAAGAGTTATTTCAACCGCACATGAGAAAGTGGGCAGATGATGCTACCAAAACAGCGGTATGGGAGGTTTACAAGTTTATTCACGTCAATACCGTTGCTCCCTTTGGAACATTTAGAACGAAGATCAGGAAGTGGAAAAAGGCAACGCTGTAACTATTATTTGACTGTAAAAGGAGATGTGGGATGCACATGAAAAGCAAATATGATGAGATTATGGGGCGTCCTCACCACTCTCCAAGACGCGACCACAGATGCCAATGTCAGATCGTGCGGCGCAGTTCGCTCCCTTCGCAGCACTCACCGGCTACGATGCTGCCATCAAAGAAACCGGGCGTCTAACCGATGATAAGATCGAGCTTGACGAGGAAGCATTGACTGCATTGGACATGAAGTATCAGCTTCTCATGGACGCCTTGATGATGCACCGGAAGTCACCATTACCTACTTCCAGCCTGATGAGCGGAAGGCTGGCGGCAAATATATAATGGCAACCGGCGCGCTCAAAAAAGTCGATGATTTTGAGCGGCGAATCACCATGCAGGACGGCACGAAGATTCCGATGGATGACGTTATAAGCATTGACGGGGAGCTGTTCTCATCGCTGGAATAATGTCGCTTGCCATGCGACCAAACGAAGTGAATACCAAAGTACAATATGACTGTAAGGTGAGACACCAAGCAGTCATATTTTTATATGCGGAGGTACTGAACATGAGAAAGAACTTAACGGAGATCGTATTCATCATTGACCGCAGCGGCTCAATGAGCGGACTGGAAGCAGATACCATCGGAGGCTTCAACTCCACGATTGAAAAGCAGAAAAGGGAGAATGGCGAGGCATTGATCTCTACCGTCCTCTTTGACAACGTGAGCGAGGTTATTCATGACCGTGTACCGGTTCAGAAGGTCGAGCCGATGACCGACAAGGACTATTCCGTTCGCGGCTGTACTGCCCTTCTGGATGCTATTGGCGGAGCAATTCATCACATTGGAAATATCCATAAGTACGCAAGAATTGAGGATGTGCCTGAACACACGCTGTTCGTCATCACAACGGATGGCATGGAGAATGCAAGCCGCCGTTATGATAGCGAGAAGGTCAAGAAGCTGATTGAGCGGCAGAAGGAAAAGTACGGCTGGGAGTTTCTATTCCTCGGCGCAAACATTGATGCAGTTGAGACGGCAAAGCATTTTGGAATCGGAGCAGACCGAGCGGTCAACTACCACTCTGACCGCGAGGGAACGCAGCTCAACTATGAAGTTCTGAGCGAAGCGGTTTCCGCTGTCCGTTGCAGCGTACCGCTAGGTACGGATTGGAAAAAGCGTATTGATGAGGACTTCAATTCCAGAAAGGACGGGAGAAAGCAATGAGAACGATCACTGTAAAAGGGACAGGCAATGCCTCCGCCAGACCGGATTACATCATCCTCTCCCTGAACATTGAAGTCTTATCCGAAACCTATGACCACGCAATGTTGGAAGCTTCCGTGAGGATTGAAAAATTGCAGGGTGTCGCTGTCCGCGTTAGGTATCGCAAAGAAGACTTGAAAACCACGAGCTTTGATGTCCAGACAAGGTACGAGAACGTCAAGGATCGGCAAGGAAATTACAAGCGGGAGTTTGTGGGATATGCTTGCACCTACCGCCTAAAACTCGCCTTTGACTTCGACAGCAAGCAACTTGCACAGGTTATTTCTGCGATTGCAGAATGCGGTGCGAAGCCGGAACTCAGCATTGCGTTTACGGTGAAAAACCCGGCAACGGTAAGCGAAGAGCTCCTGAACAGCGCGACGGAGAACGCCAGAGCGAAGGCGGAGATTCTTTGCAAGGCGTCTGGCAATGCGCTGGGACAGCTACTCAATATCGACTATAACTGGGGCGAACTCAATGTGTATTCCAGAACGAGCTATGAGGTCGAAGACTGTATTCAGCCTCTTATGGCAATGAGCAAATGCGCTGCACCCGAAATCGAGCCGGATGATATTGACGTATCGGACACCGTGGCTTTCACATGGGAAATCCAATGAATTTTTGACTTTTCTGAAATCTGGTACTCAACAAACACTCTTATTGTGTCCGTTGTAAAGTGAAGGGACATTTCACGGAGGAATCTTCGGGGAATACGATTTTGGGAGATTAGCAAGCAAATCCGGTGAGTACCCACCGGAGAAAAATCAGTTAAGGAGACCCTGCCCTTAACATCAGATTTTTGCTTGTTGGGATAGTCCCAAACCCTTCTAATCTTTACGACGGAGGGCGCAGCATGGTACGAAGAACGCGAGACATTCAGAAGAAGATTTGGCTGACACCACAGGAAGAACGAACGATTGCAAAGAAGATGGAAATGATCGGCACGGAGAACTTCGGTGCGTATGCAAGGAAGATGCTGATCGACGGCTACATTATCGTTGTGGACTACACGGAGCAGAAAAAGCTCGCCGCCGAAATCAACAAGATCGGCGTGAACATCAATACCGTCTGCCGCAGAATCAACTCGACGGGGCGATTCTATCAGGACGATATTGACGAGCTGAAAGAAAAGATGGATGCGGTATGGCAGTTACTAAAATCAAAGCAATCCGAGGAACTTTGAGCAAGGCAATCGCGTACATTCTGAATCCCGAAAAGACCGACGAGAAGCTGCTGGTCTCGTCCTACGGCTGTGCCAGCGAGACCGCAGCGCGGGAATTTGAATGGACGCGGAAAATAGCCGAGCAAAAAGGGATGAATCCGGTCAGGATCATAGCCCGTCATGTGATCCAGTCCTTTGAAATTGGAGAGGTCACACCGGAGCTTGCCCACGAGATCGGCAAGCAGTTTACAGACGAAATTCTCGGAGGAAAATATGAGTATGTGCTGACCACTCACATTGACAAAGACCATGTTCATAACCATCTGATTTTCAATGCGGTTGACTTTGTGGACTACCACGCATACAAGAGCTACAAGCGGATTTACTATGATATGCGCGAGGTCAGCGACCGGCTCTGTAAGGAAAACGGTCTCTCTGTTATCCCTCCCTCTCAGAACAAGGGCATGGGCTACAAGGAGTACACCGAAGCCAAACGCGGCACGAGCTGGAAGCAAAAACTCAAGCAGACCATCGACCGGCTTGTCATCACAGCCAAGGACTACGATGATTTTCTGCGGCTTATGCAGGAAGCCGGTTATGAAATCAAGACCGGCAAATATATCTCCTTCCGCGCTGAAGGTCAGGAGCGGTTTACCCGGTCTAAAACCATCGGAGAGAACTACACCGAGGAACGCATCAAGGAGCGGATTGCCGGACGGACGCCCCGAAGAAGTCAAAGACAGACCACGCCGAAGGGCATCTCTCTCATCGGAGATATTCAGGATCGGATCAGGCTCATCGACAGCAAGGGTTACGAGCATAAAGCAAAGCTCACTATCCTCAAGGAAGCGGCACGGACACTCAACTATCTCACGGAAAACAACTTGCTCCAATACGCCGATCTTGAGAAGAAGGTCGAGGATGTTCACAGCTCCTATGACCGTACCGGAAAGGAACTGAAAGTTGTGGAAGCACGTCTTCGGGAAGTCCAACCGCTTATCAAAAATATCTCCAACTACCAGCGGCTCAAGCCCGTATATGACGCATTCCAGAAGGCAAAAGATAAGCCGGGTTTCAAAGCAAAGCACGAAGCCGAGCTTGTGATCTTTGAGGCAGCGAGAAGCACATTACTTGCCATGCAGGGCGATGAAAAACTGCCGAGCTTGAAGACACTGCAAGCGGAACAGCAACGACTTCTTGAAGAGCAACAGCGGCTATATGATGAACGTGTGAAGCTCAAAAAAGAAGTAAAGCAAATAGAGACGATCAAGTCTAATGTTGATACGTTTCTCGCTCCTTCTGTTGACCATGACCGTGATCATCTGCGCAGCACACAGCGCGAATAGTCCTTTCAAAAGCAGGGCATCTCCTGTTGACCGGAGATGCCCTGCATCCTTGAGAGAAGGTTCGAGAAGTTGAAACTTTTTCTTTAATTTCTGCATCAACGGATTGCTTTTGAGAACGAAATCCAGTATAATATTATAAGCGATGTTGAATGCAAGCAAGCGAAGGATGGTTGCCGTGCGCATAAGCTATAAGAAACTATGGATGCTTCTTCTGGAACGCGACATAAAGAAGGCTTCTCTACGACATGAAGTAGGGTTGTCTGCCGGAACATGGACAAAACTGAATAAGGGGGAAGAAGTGTCCCTCTCTATTTTGCTGCGCATTTGTGATTACTTGAACTGTGACATCGGAGATATATGTGAGGCTGTGCGAACGGACAAGAACTGAGTCCGGTTTTTCGTACAGCTCTTTTTGTAAAATAGGTTAGATAAATACATAGGGAGGATTTTGATATGGCACGAGCCGCATCGGCACCGAAGAAGGAGATTTCTATGGAGGAAGCTCTGTGGAAGTCCGCAGACAAACTTCGTGGTTCTGTTGAACCAGCAGAATACAAGCACGTCGTTCTCAGCCTTTTCTTCTTGAAGTTTGCCAGCGATAAGTTTGAGGCACAAAGGAACGCTATTTCTGAAAAATACGGTGAGAAGTTTGTTGACAATGTTGCCTTCTATGCGAAGGACAACGTGTTCTTCCTGCCTGAGATCAGCCGTTGGTCTTTCATCATGGAGAATGCGAAACAGGATGACATTGCGCTGAAAATCGACACCGCCCTCTATACGATTGAGAAAGCGAATCCCGCACTGAAAGGCGCACTGCCGGACAACTACTACTCACGTCTTCACATCGACACAGCAAAGCTGGCATCACTGCTGGACGAGATTGATAAGATCAACACCGGCGATAAAGAGAATGACATTATCGGACGAGTCTACGAATACTTCCTGAGTAAGTTTGCACTTGCAGAAGGCAAAGGTAAGGGTGAGTTCTATACGCCGAAGTGCATTGTCAATTTGATTGCGGAAATGATCGAGCCGTATGACGGTATTCTCTATGACCTTGCTGCGGTTCTGGCGGTATGTTCGTGCAGTCAATGAAGTTCGTGGAGGCACATCACGGCAACAAGAAGAAGGTCTCTATCTATGGTCAGGAATATACAAACACGACGTACAAGCTGTGCAAAATGAATCTGGCTATTCGCGGCATCTCTGCAAACCTCGGAGAAATGGCAGCGAACACATTCACCAATGACCAGCACAAGGACCTCAAGGCAGATTACATTATGGCAAACCCGCCTTTTAATCAGAAAGAATGGCGTGGTGATAATGAGCTGATTGATGATCCGCGCTGGGACGGCTATGAAGTTCCGCCCACGAGTAACGCAAACTATGGCTGGATTCTGAACATTGTTTCAAAGCTCTCTCAGAACGGTGTTGCCGGTTTCCTGCTTGCAAACGGCGCACTATCTGACGATGGTACAGAGCTGAAAATCCGCCGTCAGATCATCGAGAAGAATCTCGTCGAAGCAATCATCATCCTTCCCCGCAACCTCTTCTACACCACCGACATCAGCGTTACGCTTTGGATTCTGAACAAGAATAAAAAGGCTCGTGTGGTTGAAGAAAACGGAGAGGTAAAACGCTTCCGTAACCGTGAGCGCGAGATCCTTTTCATGGACTTGCGGCAAATGGGAAGCCCTTATGAAAAGAAGTATATTGAGCTGACAGAAGAAGACCGTGCAAAAGTCACGGGCGTCTATCACGCATGGCAGCAGGAAGGCTATGAAGAAACTTATCAGAATGTGCCTGAATTTTGTTACAGCGCATCCTTCGATGAGGTTGCAGAAAAGGGCTTTACCCTTGTTCCGAGCCGTTACATTGAGTTTGTAAACCGCGATGAGAACATCGACTTTGATACGAAAATGAAGACGCTGCAAAGTGAACTGCGTGATCTGCTCATTGCAGAAGAAAAGTCAAAGGCAGACCTGTTGACCGTGTTTAAGGAGCTGGGCTATGAAATCGAATTATGAACCTCTTGGTAAACACATTCGGCTTGTTGATTATCGAAACTCCGAGGAAATCACCAGCACTGTTCTTGGCATAAGCATCGACAAAGAGTTTATGCTTCCGTCGCAAATGTAATTGGCACAGATTTGAGTCGGTATAAACTGATCAGCAAGGGGCTATTTGCCTGTAACCCAATGCACGTTGGACGCGATGAATGTCTTCCGATTGCGCTCTATGAGAAAGACAACGCCGCAATAGTTTCTCCGGCGTATTTCATGTTTGAGATTATTGACCGCGATGTCTTAAATGAAGAGTATTTGATGATGTGGTTTCGTAGACCGGAGTTCGACCGTGAATGCTGGTTCATGACGGATGGCAGTGTTCGAGGCGGAATTACATGGGATGATCTTTGCCGCATAAAGCTCCCTGTCCCCTCCTATGCGAGACAATGTGAGATCGTCGAGTCCTACCGTGCAATTACCAATCGCATTGCATTGAAGAGAGCGGAAAATGATAATTTGCTTGCGACTGCTCAAGCAGTTTATAAAGCGTGGTTTGTTGAGTATAAACCGTTTGGTGGAAACTGCCCAATTTCATGGAGGGTCGGAAGCGTAGATGAAATTGCCGAGTTCTTTGACTCAATGCGGAAACCGCTTTCTTCGTTAGAACGGGCAGACATGGCGCGGATATATCCTTATTATGGTGCAGTTTCAATAGTAGACTATGTGGATGATTACATCTTTGACGGCGAGTACCTTCTTTTGAGTGAAGACGGCATTTATGTCGTTGATGATAGTGGACATCCTCTTCTGCAACATATAATTGGAAAGTTTTGGGCGAACAACCATGCTCACGTTCTAAAAGGTAAAGCTGGATTCACCGAAGATAGCCTATACCTCTTTTTATCCAACACAAATATGTCACCGATTGTTACGGGTGCTGCCCAACCCAAAATCAATCAAGCAAACTTAAAAAGTTTTCCAATTACCATCCCTGATAGTGAGGTTCTGGATAGATTCAACTCTATTGTTCGTCCTCTGTTTGACAGAAAGTTGAACAACGAGAAAGAAATACGGAAGCTCGAAACATTTAGGGAACTGCTGCTTAGCCGTCTGGTAAACTAAGCCGCTAAATTATCATTTACAGGAGGAATGACCACAATGAAATGTACCAACTGCGGGAATGATAATCCTGCTACCCTCTGGATGAGGGAGACACAATTTACTGCTCAGTGTGTACTCACAGAACGCGAAAAACCGACTTTGAAGACGATTCTGTTCAATGCCCATACTGCCACCGCCTGAGAGATAAAAAGGCGATGTATTGTAGATATTGCAATTCCTCTGACTGGACACCAAGTAGTCCGGCAGAGTTTGCCGAAATTGATAAGATATTAAAGGACATGGGCTATTAGAAATTGAAATACTCTCACCAGTGGCGAGAGTTTTACCCTAAGAACTGCCACTGAAAAGTCGTTCTCTGAGAATATTCAAAGGAGACACGACAATGAAAGAACAACTGATTCAAGAAGTGCAGCGTCAGATGCTTCCGTATCTGAACAACGCACAGTTAAAACAGCTTCAAGGCGTCCTTGAGGGGGTACTGAGTGGCGTAGAGCTAAGTCACAGCGCGGGCATGGTAGAAAGCGCAAAGGTCGATACGGTTGCCTGTTTTATCAACGCAAAACGCATTGAAGGCTGCTCAGAAAAAACCTTGAGCTACTACCGTCAGACCATTGTGTCAATGTTGTCCGGCATTGAAAAAGAGCCTCAAGAGATTGTAACTGAGGACTTGCGGAAGTACCTAACAGTGTATCAGATGAGCCGGAAGTCAAGCAAGGTCACGATAGATAACATCCGCCGCATTCTGTCCAGCTACTTTTCTTGGCTTGAAGATGAGGATTACATCGTGAAAAGCCCGGTACGCCGGATTCACAAGGTAAAAACGGCAAAGGTGATCAAGGAAACCTACACCGATGAGGCATTGGAAATCATGCGGGACAACTGCTGCAATGTCCGCGATCTTGCGATGATAGACCTTCTTGCGTCCTCTGGAATGCGTGTTGGTGAGATGGTTGCCCTTAACCGCGATGACATCAACTTCAATGAACGGGAATGCGTTGTTTTCGGAAAAGGAAGTAAGGAACGGATCGTTTATTTTGATGCCAGGACAAAAATCCATCTCCAAAACTATCTGGAAAGCCGCACAGACACCTGTTCAGCGTTGTTTGTCTCGCTGACCGCACCGCATGACCGTTTGCAGATTGGCGGCGTAGAAAGACGGCTTCGAGATTTGGGAAAAAGGCTGAATCTGCCTCGTGTCCACCCACATAAGTTCCGAAGAACATTGGCAACATCAGCCATAGATAAAGGAATGCCCATAGAGCAAGTCCAGCAGCTCTTAGGGCATCAGAAGATCGACACGACCATGCACTATGCTATGGTTAAACAGCAAAATGTCAAGCTGGCACACAGAAAATACATAGGGTGAGGTGTCACGATGAAAGAAAGATATAGGCTGCTTGGAGATTTCATTCGCCAAGTCGATGTCAGGAACACAGACGGAAAAGAGGAAAACCTTTTAGGTGTTTCCGTCCAAAAGATGTTCATTCCCTCCATTGCAAACACGGTTGGTACCGACTTTACGAAATACAAGGTAGTCAAACGGGGGCAGTTTACCTACATTCCAGATACTTCTCGGCGTGGAGACAAAATTGGTATCGCTCTTCTGACGGATTATGATGAGGGGCTTGTCAGCAATATCTATACCGTTTTTGAAGTGAAAGATGAAACGAGTTACTACCCGAATACCTAATGCTCTGGTTCAGCAGACCGGAGTTTGATCGTTACGCACGTTTTAAGTCTCACGGCAGCGTCCGGGAAATAATGGACTGGGATGAAATGTGCAAGGTAGAGCTACCTGTCCCCTCTATTGACAAACAGCGCAGCATTGTGAAGGCGTACCAGACCATTACGGAGCGGATCGATCTAAAGCGGCGGATAAATGATAATTTAGCGGCTTGAAAGCTGTGCTAAAACCGTGGCTTGCAGTTCTTCAAGTAGGGTGATTTCCTTTGTATTCAAAGTCATTTGCTCAACGACTGCGGCAAGATTTAACTTTTCGATGAACTCGGACGGAGGAACTACAATCTTTATGTTGTCAATAAAGTTTTTACTAAGGTTATCCTGTGCTCCACCATTAGAAAGTCTGCTTATCGCCGCTTGACTTTGAATAAGTGAGAAGTACAAGTATGCTGCTTCTGCTTTTGAGCGACATATCATACCACAGATTGCCTGATTGGTAGTTGCCTCGATTGCGAGATACCCAACTTCTCCTGCTGTAACACCATACATCGCCATCAAAACGGTGTTTTTGGGAAGTAGTTTTGTAGAACTTTCGCTTAATCCCAACGGGGTAATATATTCTTCTGTCTGCAAAGTGATATTGTTATGCACCTCGCCAGATTTGACCCAAGAAATCGTTCCGTTTTCCCAATATTCATTGTTGGTACGGGATGGTGTCGAACCGGATTTTGTTTCAGCACAAAACTCGGATACGGTTTTAATCTTAAAATCCTCTGGAAATGTCAAGCTATCCATTTCTGCCTCGGTCAGATTTATCAAAGCACCTCTGCCGACATTCTTTTGGATAGAAGCAGTTCCAACCGCTACTAAATTATCATTTACCTACGAAGGGAGGAATGAAAATGGACAAGGAAACGCTGATCAAAATTGCCGAGGAACTTCATCATGGAGCTTTTGACGCAAATGCCTATTACCTCATATTGCAGCAGTATCGCAAAAACCAGCGCGAATATGCGGAAGAAATGAAGATGTCACCAGCGTTCTATCAAACGATCCACGGAGCTTTGATGAAAGCCTGTTTTATGGAGATCGCCAAACTGTATGATAGCTCAAATGGCGTCGTGTCCATTGGAACCCTCCTTGCAAAATGCGCGGAAAATCAAGACCTATTTCCTGAATACAGAGAAACAATGACCGTAGAGCATGATGGAACAGCGTTTTCCTATCAAACCCCGTACCAGCATCAGCTCAAGCCACAAGAAGAGCGATTTTTCAAGGCTCAGGTTGAATCTGACAGGACACTCTTTGCGATATTTAACATTCCGGATGCAGAGAATGCTCCGGTTCGGGTGGATTTGACTTTTCCTGAGTTTTTAGCCCTGTACCAAAAGCGGTTCTGTGCGCTGAGCAAAAAAAGAGAGGACATCCGAATGCAGAGGAATAAGCTCTATGCCCACAACGATAAACAGCGTATATTGAGCAACGAGAACCTAACGGATCGTCATCCTATTTTATATCCGGACATACAGGAAATGATAGACTTTGCACTCGATTGTACAGGCTGATCCTCGGTGTTCTCACAGACGTAAACCGTGCAACGCAATACTCGAATATTGATGACTGGGAAGGTACACTCATGCTGGCACGTCTGGGTTTGAAGTATCAGGAGTACGACTTCCAGCAAAGTGAAAAAGCCTTTGAAGCAGAAATGCAGAGGCAGTTAGGGGGAAATGATAATGGCGAACTTCAATGAGCATTCTCTTGAAATGTCCATCATGGAGCTTTTTCAGGATGAAGGTTATTTTTATCTGAATGGAGAACAGATTCACCGTGAACGTTCTGAGGTCCTGCTTATTGATGATTTGCGGAAGTACCTCCTGAACAGATACGCCGCAGATGGACTTACCCCCAGCGAAGTTGATAGCATCATCCTTCGCCTGAGGTCTATTTCCGGTACGATCTACGAAGCAAACAAAGCAGTCTGCAAAATGATTTGTGACGGCTTCATCTTCAACCGTGAGGATCACACAAAGAAAGACATTTACATTGAGCTGATTGATTTCGATGAGCCAGAGAAAAACGTGTTCAAGATCGTCAATCAATTTGAGATTGAAGGCGTAAACAACCAGCTTCGCATTCCAGACGGTATCATATTCATCAACGGCATTCCTGTTGTAGTATTGGAGTTCAAGAGCGCGGTCAAAGAAAACACAACCATCATGGATGCCTATACTCAGCTCACCGTGCGTTATCGCCGTGATATTCCCGAACTCTTCAAGTATAACGCCTTCATCGTGATTAGTGACGGTGCAAACAATAAGTATGGCTCATTCTTTTCACCTTATGATTTCTTCTATGCGTGGAGAAAGATTGAGGCTGACGATAAGGAATTGGACGGCATCAATTCCCTTGTAACTATGGTGAGCGGACTGTTCCGCAAAGAACGGCTTTTGGCAGTCATCAAGGATTTTGTCTATTTCCCTGATAGTTCGGACAAAGACCTCAAGATCGTCTGCCGCTATCCTCAGTATTTTGCTGCGGTCAAACTGTTTGAGAACATTAAGGCGCATCTCAGACCGGAGGGGGACGGCAAGGGCGGCACCTACTTCGGCGCGACAGGCTGCGGAAAAAGCTATACTATGCTCTTCCTCACAAGAATGCTTATGAAGAGTACCTTCTTCCATAGCCCTACAATCCTGATTATTACCGACCGAACGGATTTGGATGACCAGCTTTCAAAGCAGTTTGTAGCATCTAAGAAGTACATTGGTGACGAAACCGTTGTTAGCATTGATTCCCGCGAAAAGCTGCGTCAAGAACTTCAAGGCAGGACAAGCGGCGGCGTGTACATGACTACTATCCAAAAATTCACCGAGGACTTGGAGCTTCTGACGGATAGAGCAAATGTGATCTGCATATCCGATGAAGCGCACCGTAGCCAGATAAACCTTGATCAAAAAGTCAAGGTCACAGCAGAAGGCGTGGAACGGACGTATGGATTTGCAAAGTACCTACATGATTCACTGCCCAATGCAACCTATGTCGGGTTTACTGGGACGCCCGTAGATGGCACGATTGAGGTTTTTGGTCCGGTTGTCGATGCCTACACAATGACCGAGGCGGTCAAGGACGGTATCACCGTCAACCTTGTCTATGACGGACGCGCTGCACGGGTTACGCTTGACCAGGCGAAGGTTCGAGAGATTGAAGACTATTATGACCGCTGCGCTGTTGAAGGTGCAAACGAGCATCAAATTGAAGAAAGTCAAAAAGCCGTTGCTCACATTGACGCGATAATCGGTGATCCTGACCGACTCCACGCAGTCGCAGAGGACTTTATCAACCATTATGAGACTCGTGTTTCCGAGGGAGCTACCGTTGCGGGGAAAGCGATGTTTGTCTGCTCCAACCGCAAAATAGCATATACTTTCTATCAAATTGTTGTTGGTATGAAACCGGAATGGGCAGAGAAAAAGGTATGTCCTGATGGAGTTGAGCTGACAGAAAAGGAGAAGAAGGAACTCAAGCCCATCGAGAAGATCAAGCTCATCATGACGCGAAATAAAGATGATGAGCCTGAGCTTTATGAAATGCTGGGAACGAAAGATGATCGCAAGGAGTTTGACCGTCAGTTTAAGAACGTTAAATCAAACTTCAAAATTGCCATCGTTGTTGATATGTGGCTTACCGGCTTCGACGTACCGGCACTCGACACAATCTACATCGACAAGCCCATCCAGCAGCACAGCCTTATCCAGACGATTTCCCGCGTCAACCGCGTCTATACCGGCAAGGACAAGGGCTTGATCGTGGACTACATCGGCATTAAGAAAAACATGAATCTCGCCCTCAAGAAATACACCAACTTTGAGAGCGATGAGTTTGAAGGCGTCGAGCAGTCTATCACGATTGTTAAAGACCAGCTCGATGTCTTGGCTCAGATGTTCCACAACTTCAATAGCACGGATTACTTCAACGGCTCACCGAAAGAGCAGCTTGCTTGCCTCAATCGGGCTGTTGAGTATGTACAGCTCACGGAAGATTTGGAAACTCGCTTCATGGCGGCAGTCAAACGCATGAAACAAGCGTTCAACCTATGCAGTTCAAGTGAGGCTATCTCTGATAAAGAAAAGGACTATCTGCACTTCTACTGTGCTGTGCGCTCTATTCTTTTCAAACTCACAAAGGGCGATGCCCCCGACATTTCACAAATGAATGCCCGCGTCCGTGAACTTCTTGAAGGTGCAATTCAATCTGATGGTATAGAGGAATTGTTTGAAACGGGAAAGCATATCTCTGTTGATATTTTCAGTGACGAGTATCTGGATAAGATCAATGCGATCCAATTACCGAACACTAAAATCAAGGTATTGCAGCGGCTTCTCTCTCAGGCGATTGATGAGTATAAAAAGGTCAACCGTATTATGGGCATGGAGTTCTCAGACCGCCTCAAGCGGGTTGTTGATGAGTACAATAATCGCCGTCGTGATGAGGCTTTTGCCAATGAAGTTCTTGACGATGTGGCGGAGCAGCTTGCGAAGCTCCTTGAAGAACTCAAAAAGGAAAAAGACTCCTTCAAGGGCATGGGAATTGACTACGAGGAAAAAGCCTTTTATGACATTCTCAAGGCGGTTGCCAAGAAGTATGAGTTCGAGTACCCGGACGATAAGATGATTGAATTGTCAAAGCGGATTAAGATTATTGTCGATGACAAAGCTAAATACACCGACTGGTCTACCCGTGATGACATTAAGGCAAATCTGCAAGTTGACCTCATACTGCTACTGGATGAATTTGACTATCCCCCGTAACCATTGATGATGTCTACAAGGAGGTTCTGGAACAAGCTGAAAACTTCAAAAAGTACGCTCAATAACCCACGTTCCATCGAAAGGAGTAAATCATGGGCAATTCAGTCATGTTGAATGGCGTCGAATATGCCGGAGAGCAGATTGCTTATAAAGACAGCACCTATGAGCTTGTGTCAAAGGTAGCATATCTGATCGGCGTCCCACTCCGTATTTTTCAAAATGAACACGAGCCGCCGAAGATAGAGATATACAACCGGCTTGAGCAGGATAAAAATGCCCGCATCATTCGTAATCTATGTATTATCCGCACCGCCATTGAGCGCAATTACCGGAAAATAAATGACATCATGCGGATGGAATACCGTGGGCTTCTTTCGATGCCTGAGATCCTTCCAATGTCCAGTATGCAGCAGCTTTCAAATGACGGAATCAGCTTTATTAAAAAGTCGAGTACAAAGCTCTGCCACCACATTATCGAGATCAACCGGCTGATTTCAGACCGCATTAACAACTGCAAAAGCCTCTTTCCAATCTGGATTAACTGGGCGTACATAAAAGAGCTGTTCATTATGCCAAACGGCTTGACAGAGGACGGAACGAAAGATGCTGCGGACATCTATTATGCAAGTCTCTCCTACTACCCCTATCAAATGTATATCAACTGGGTACCGATGGACGAGGGTAATGTCCTCTATAATGATAAGAAGTTTGCTACCCTGCTTTATCAATGGCATTGCGACGCCTTCACGGAATACAGTAAAGTCTCCGATGCAGGGGCTTTTGTAAAAAACAATATCTACGATTTCATAGATGACAGCGAGAAAACCGTATTGGTAGTGGACTGCGAAAACTCCGACCCGTACAAGCTGTGCGCCACGCTCAAAAACCTTGATTATGAAGTCATGCAGAAAATTACGGCGATCATTCTCTTTGATGACGTACATACTGCTACGGCATGGCGGATTCTTGAAAACTACACCCGCATCCCCGTTGAACATATCATGATTGAGCGGATCAAGCAGAACAAATCACTGGTGGACATCAAACTCACCGCAAGAGCCTGTCAGGAACACTACCAGAAGCAAGTGGATTCCTTCGTCATCGTCTCAAGTGATTCCGACTACTGGGGCTTATCTCTTCCTTGCCGGACGCCAGATTCCTTGTCATGATTGAGCGGGAAAAATGCGGACCGGATATGAAGGCGGCACTTGCAGAATCCGGGATATTCTACTGCTATCTGGATGACTTCTACTCCGGCAACAGCGAGGACATCAAGAAAAACGCACTATTCAAGGAGATGTACCGCTGGATTGACAACTCCGTTCACCTGAATGTCAACGATATGTTTGATGCGGCTCTGCGAAACACGCGGATAGAAATGTCTCCCGCAGAGCGGCGGCAGTTCTATGAGAAGTACATCAGGCACATGACGCTGACCATCGACGAGAACGGAAACGTCAGCATTGAACTGAAACGAGGATAACCTTGGTTTCTATTCCGGGAGGAATGTGGATGGACAACAGATTCTATTTTGGATTCAATACATCGGAGGAACGGAAAAAGCGCAGAAAAGCAGAGCTGTACTCCATGAGTGAGCAAGTCAGCACCTTCTTTTGGGATGAAGCCCCGCAGCATGGATTGGAAACGCGTGAGGGGCAGCAGGATATGTCCTTTGAGATTGTGGACGCCCTCATAAATGATCAACATTTTGCGATTGAAGCTGGCGTGGGCATTGGCAAATCCTTTGGCTATCTTGTGCCGGTGCTGCTGTACAGCAAACGCATGAACAAGCCGGTTATCATCGCAACCTCGACCATCGCGCTTCAAGAACAGCTCTGGCGTGATGTCCACGCGGTAATGCCCCTTCTTGGGCTGAACAGAGATGTGATTCTGGCAAAAGGACAGACTCACTATCTCTGCAACAAACGCGCAGATGAGTATATGTGCGATCCGAAAGCAGCTCCACCGGACGCGCTTAAAGAAGGAATCCAGCAAGGGTATGAGGAACGCAAGGATTTCCCGGAGGTTTTGCCGCAAGGCGTCTGGGACAAGGTAAACGTGCAGCGGTTCAGCATGAAGAATTGCGGCTCCTGTGAAAAGAAGTGCAAATATTACAAGGTCCGTGCAGCATTGAAGTTTACGGATGGCGTTGTTCTGTGCAATCAGGACTTTCTTACCCAGCATCTCATGAAACTACGACGCGGGCAGGACGGACTGATTAACCCCGCCGCTGATCTGATTGTCGTGGATGAAGCGCACAACTTGGATGATAAGGTGCGGAGTGCCACGACGGAGCGTTTCGGTCAGGGTATGCTCTTTGGAATGATTAAAAGCGCATTCTATGAACTGCGACCCTCTGACCAAAGCAGTGTGTTCGGTGAAAAGCGAGAGGCAGAGAGCACCATCATTGCCTTCTATAACTGCCTGAAAGTGCAAGTCCAAAAGCAGATCGACGATGCAGATCAGGATATGCGCTACGCTGACCGCTTTTTCTTTGACCAAAGCGGCAGTGCGGTTGAGCTGCTTACGGAAATGAACGCCGCCATACACAACCTTTCGTCCAGCATTCAGATTTATTCCAGCATGGATTTCAGAAACAACCGTTCCTTTGCTGCTTCTGATGATCTGGATGCCGTCAGCGAGTCCCTTTCGGAGCTTCTTGACCAGATAGATGATATGCTGATCTGGATCGAGCAGCACGGCAGCAACACGGAACTCGTCTATTGCCCTAAAAACACAAAAGAAATTGTGAGCCGCCTATACTTCAATGGTGATGAAAGAACCATCTTGACCTCTGCCACGCTGACGAACGCCACGAGCGGGTCTCTGGAAGAGCAGTATTCTTATTTTATCTGCAATACCGGCTTTCCCGCTGGTGATTGCGGCTGCTTGTCCGAACCAAAGCCTTCCCCATATCCATACGATGAACACGCCATGATCTACTATTGCGACGATCTCCCACACCCGACCAGAGAACACGAAGCCTTCATTGAAAAGGGTGTGGAGCGACTGCTTGAGATCCTAAGCATTTCCAATGGAAAGGCACTCGTGCTGTTTACGGCAAAGACCGACATGGAAGAGGTCTACTCCATTCTCGGTAAGAAAAATCTTCCGTATAAAATCCTGATGCAGCAGCCGGGATCGTCGCAGGACAAGGTGCTGAACGAGTTTAAGGAAGATACGAACTCTGTGCTTCTGGGGACGGGTGCATACTGGGAAGGTATCAGCATTGAAGGAAAAAGCCTTTCCAATGTCATCATTTTCCGGCTTCCGTTCCCTGTCCCCGATCCAATTATCGAGTATAAGTGTTCCGTTGCTAAGGACGCTCTGATGGATGTTCGCGTTCCCGAAATGATTATCAAGCTCAAGCAGGGCATCGGGCGATTGATCCGTAATTTCACAGACACCGGCATTGTCTGCATCATCGACCGAAGACTGCGGGACGAGCCGCCTGAACGCTATCATGACATCACATGGGACTCCCTGCCCATCAAAAATCGTACAAGCAGTCTGGACGAACTGAGGAAGTTTTACGAAGGTCTGCCCTCAGCCAAGGAATGATGGTACAAACGGCATTCTCTTCGGAAACATAGAGCAGCCCCCCAAAAAACGACAATCAGAAAACGGAGGTGTATCATGTTGTACAATGAAAATCTGCACGAAGAAGAACGACACTTGATCCAGCAGATTGCCGAACAAACAGAGAGAGGAAAAATCGACTGGGAACTGACAGAGTACAATCCGCTGTCCTTTCTGAATGAGGACAAGATAGACAAGAACCCAGCAGTAATCTGTCAGTCCTTCTCCTTTGAAGCGATCATCGGCGGATCCCGTTACGAGCTTGATGTCATGGAGAATATTGATGTGCCGTCCGGTATGGGAGACTACACCATAACCTTGACGCGGGATGAAACCGAAAATTATCTTAAAATTGAGGATGCGCTTTCCTTTGACTGTGACCGCTATGAATGCTCGCCGGAGGAAGTGGCAGAACGATTTGCGGATAGCCCCATTGTACGTCTCTGCAACGCCATCATTCCCACCACGCTTGAGCAGGAGGATTTAGAAGAGGTCTTCACATGGGCAAGGTTTTTCAACGAGGTCGGGATTTCTGCAAAGCTGATGAATCATCCGCTGACCAAGCTCTGTGAAAAGCTGTTCGACGAACACCGTCTGATGGACTTCCATCGCTGCGTCTTGGATGTGGACTATCGAAAGCAGCTCCTAAATGAACTGGCTCATAACTAAGACACGAAAAAACGCCCCCGACACTGTGCCAGACGCACAGTGCCGGGGGCGTTCCCGTTTCCAGCGATTTATTTTTCCCTCGGCAATGGACTGTCCATAAGGTGACACTTTCCGTTTTACGAAGCCGCGAAAATTCGATGTGTTCCGTGGAGATGTTCACTGGGCAGCATACGCCGTACACGTTTCCAATAATCACTGAGCAGTGCAATGTGTATTCACTATCGGGAAATACTTCACGGTTTTCACAACGCTTGATTTAGAAGGGGGATTTTTGCCTTATTCCTGCGTGACTTCAAGGGAAGCCGGATTGATGACGATGATGGACTTGCCCTTTTTGTGGGCATATCTCACGGTGTTCCCGGTACCGCTGGGGCATCCATTCCATACTGCGAGAATATAATCGGCGTGATCGACCATGTACCGATTTCTCTTGTCCATGCAGTCCGACGTGTACTCCCGTTGCAGCATGGTCTCCTTGTCACACTTTGCCGCGATATTATAATACCGTTCCCGTGAAGCCACAGACCATTTGATCGCTTGTGTCTCACAAGGGATTGCACTTTCCAGAGTAATGTGAGGGTATTTTGATTTCAAATCGAGTACAATTTCCGCAGCGTACATATCGACGCCAAGAGCCATGCCGGTAATAAAATGCGTGACGCCCTCGTTCTCGATGAGTGCTACAATCTGATCCCGCATAACAGATTTCAAAGAAGTACAACGCTTATCGGATTCATCAAAGCCGAACGGAAGACTCTGCGGTCTATGACCGGTAAACGCACAAGTCTTGCCTTGAACGGATTGCTTTTCAGCTTTTTGAGCAGACTTTCTAAACTCAATAATGCGCGACATGACACCCCTTCTTTCACTCTTTTGGTAGGTATCTCCATTCTATCACCCTCATCACGGACAGTCAACGCATTATCGTTAGTAAAATTAACGACGGCGTACCGTGGATAATGACACCGCCGTTAGGTACACTAAATGCAAAGGTGGTGAGGCTATGCGAGAGAAGAAGGACATCAATATTGAAATCGGCGGCAATATTCAAGTGGCAAGAGAACAGGCGGGCTATACGCAGGACACGCTCTCAGAAATGCTTGGCATGACGCCGAATCACCTGAGTGCTATTGAGCGTGGTGCTTCCGGTATCTCTCTTGAAGCCTTGCAGCGTCTTTGCCGTTTACTCGGCGTCAGCGCGGACCGAATTATCTTTGGGACTGATGCGCCAGAAGCGGAAGCCCTTGCGCTTGCCAGACGTATTTCGGATATAAAGCCGGAATACCGGCAACAGGTTCAAGAGCTGCTGACCGCTATTTTGAATATGTCATAAAAAAGAGCCTCTGCCGACACCCAAAACGGGCATCGACAGAGGCTTTTGGTTCGTTTTCCCGGCATTCAAACAAGTGCCGAAATCGACACTTATTTCCGCGCTAAAGAAGAAACTGCGCAGGGAATACAATCACTTAGGATGGTCAATTTGCGCCGCTCTGAGGCTTGCAATCACAGGCTTTTTCGACCCCTAATTGTCCACTCTGCGCCTCCTTCCGGGAGAAGTGCGGACAGGCGATGAGATCCGCACGGAAGCTCTGCTTGCAGCTATGGACGCAGCGGACGCAGAAACGATTATATCTCCGGCGTCCGCTGTCCCCGATGAAGAATGACCACTCCTGCCGCCATTTCTTACTTCTGCTCACAGCTCAATCTCTCCTTTGTGCTTTTTGGGAGGGCAGCATTCCTTCTGCTTTTCAGCCTTTGCGGACTTGAGCCTGTCCATGATGGAAGCCTTCTCGCCGGTTTCGGGAGCTTTGGCATCAAAGGTCTTGTCTTCCTTCGGACCGTTGTTGATGATCCCGTCAATCATGCCGTAGTCATCCTCCATCGACATCTCCGCTGCCTTGAGATAGTTTTCCTTCTCAAGTGCCGCCATCCAGCTTTCCTTGCTGATACCGAGCATTCCACCCTTTGCCGCATGGTCGGCAATCTCCTTGGCATCCACGCACAAGCCCTCGGTATTATCGGAATATAGACGGTAAACCTCGCAGCCCATCTCCAAAGCCTTCTCAGCCGCCTCCTGACCGGCGGGAAGAACGCCAGCCCATGCGTAGCCGTAGTCCTTCATATCCTGAACGGAGAGCGCGGAATCGGGCATTTCCGGCACTTCCTTGACCTCAAGGTCGAGAAGGCGGAGCGTGTCATCGTCGAAGCCGTTGTAGACATCATCAAGGACGAGCTTGCCGCGCTCATCGACGATGATGCAAGCCGCCTCATCGCCGTAGGCGTCATGCTCCATCAGGTAAAAGCTGTGACCGCCGACCTCGTGCTGGTCAATGGTGTGCCACGTCCCGATGTGTCCGGCAACCGTCAGCCCGGAGGTGTCGGCGTTCATCTCGAAGTCCTTCTGCTCGATGCTTTCCTGCTTCTGCTGCTCCTTCGAGATCATGGGGATCGCCACAATCTTATCGCCCAGCTTGACAAACTGCTCCGGCACTTTGAAGTGGTCAGCGAACTTCTGCATCTGCTCTACGGTCAGAGAGCCGAAGCTGTCATTCGTCAAGCCGACCACCATGAATGTTCCGGCAACAACATCGTAGATGTCACCGTCCTCATCACGCAGAGCGCGGTTCAGGGGCAGACCTTCCAGCTTGCCTTCCTCGTTGCAGACTAAGGCAACCGGGTCTTCGTAGGGATAAATTGCCTCGATGCAGCCGCCGACCTCATGCTGCAAGGACTCCAGCCCGGAGTCAATCTCCTTCACATAAGGCTCCTTTCCCGGCTCAACGACGAGAACGGCAATGGTGCTGTCACGCTCGGCGGCTTCCCCTGAGCCGGTGATCCGGTATTCGTCGGGAATATCGTCCAGCTCACCGTTAAACTGTCTGTCCCAGCGTTCGCTTGCGACGCGGACATAGCCTTCATCGGTGAAGCGTCCCTGTTCATCATAAGCGATGTCGTGACCATAGCGTTCATAGTCGATGTAGTCTGCCAGAGGACCGAGATCCTTTTCGGAGTAGATACCGGCTTCGTTGGCATAGTAATAGCCGAGGTCATATTCGTCGTTGATACCGGGCATGATGTCGTAGCAGTCCAGATTGAACGTCAGGTTGATGAGATCGTCGATGTCGCTGACCTCATCGCAGCCAGCCTCCATAATGGCAACGAGCTTTTCCTGATCGCTCAGGGAAAGCTCGTCAATCAAAGCGGCAAGGTAGTTGAGCTTATCAAGGCTTTCATACTCGCCAAGCATCTTCTGGACACCGTAGATCGGGCATTCGTAGTCGGTAATAAACCACTCTTCATAGGGCTGACCGAACTCATCCTGCTTGCCGATCCCGATACGCTCAAAAACCTTCTGCATCTCCTCTTCGGTGGTGGGCAGCTTCACCCACTCACCGACCAGCATACCCTCGTTGTACTTGCCAAGGTTTGTGACGAAGGCTTCAAAATTACCGTCTAATACGGGCATAGGCATCCTCCTTTCAGTCATCCATCATGCCGTCCGGCATGATATACAGTTCCTCAAACTCTGCGTCAGTCATGGCTTCGAGCTTCCGGATGGTCTTATACATCAGCTCTGCGATCTCGCCGTCCATGTCGTTCAGGGTGACGCTCTTCATATCGTCGATCAGCCGCTTGCGGCTGGACGTATTGAAGCAGCACATCAGGTTGATTTCTTCCACGGTAAAATTCTTCATATCAGAGTTCCATATCCTTTCCTTTGTTTTTCTGCGGCTTCGGTGTGTGGGACGGCTGGGCTTTCTGCGCGGATTTCAGCTTGTCACGGATGGATTCACGGGCAGCGGACTTCTTCGGAACGGTGTCATAGACGGCAATACCGGCATCTTCCACATACGAGCGGACATACTGGATGCTTTCCGAAAAGCGGATGGGGCGGTTCTTGTCCTCGATGTTGGTCAGCCGGACTTCATCAGCGCAAAATCAACCGCGTCGATTCTGCACTTGATGCCGTCCACATTCAGCGTCGCGCCGACAGGAATGTATCTGCGGCTTTGAGTTCCTTGAAGGTCTCGCCGTCCTTGCTGAGAAAGACATCCGCACCGGACTGCCAGAGCTTCTTTGATGCTGCTACCCATGCAGCTTCACGGAAGCGGTCACCGGCATGGAGGGCTTGCCGCGCACCTTCTTCTCAAGGAGTTTTGTGCCGAGAAGCGGCGCGGCTTTCTCTGCGTCCTTGCCGTACAGCTCAAAATAGCCGTTCTGAGCAAAGCAGACCAGCGCGTCCGGATGAGCCTTTTTGACTGCCTCATACTTCCGAAGTTCTGCAACGGGCAGAGGCGATAGTGCCTCTGTCCTTTCTGCCTCCGGAAGTCTGTCACGGCGGCTTTTCTGCTTGGACAGCACTTCCGCCAGAGCATCCGCGTCCTTCGGGAGCGTCTGGTGGGTTTTGACGCTCCATGCTCACCGACCAGAGCCATTGCTGCATCGAAGCTGCTGCGGCAGGGGGCGTCCAGCACAAAGCCGTCTGCGAAGGTCAGCCGGTCATGATCCGGCGCAACCGAGTTCTGCGCTACATTTGCTGCCTGTTCCCGGTAGTTGATCTCAAAGACATCTCCGAACACCATGCCGCGCTTGACGGCTTTCGGAACGATGACACGGGCAATGCACTCGTCGTAGGTCTGCTCCGCATAGAAACGGAAGGTGTTGTGATCCCTTGTCCCCTGAATGAAGACCTGATTTTCATTGAGGCAGTGCGTTCCATGCGGACGGCAGAACACATCAGCGTCTTGTCTTCGGGATTCTGGCTTTCGGCGGCGCGGCGGATGATGCGCTTGTCGATGTCGAAGTCTTCCTTGTAGCTGTCTACATGACTGTCCACGAGCTTCTGAAGCTCCGCAACAATGTCAACGTCTGTGTATTTCTTCATGCTTCTCCTTTCTCACAACTCCATGTCGTGTGTTTTGGATTTGACCGGGGACTTCTTCTCCGGCTGCGTTTTCGCGGCAGCTTTGAGCTGATCGCGGATAGAGGCTTTTCCTGCTTCTGCTCCTGCTTGACGTATTCCAGCGTCGGCATCAGCTCACGGTAACAGCCTGTGTTTTCCGCGCCGCATGACGGCGATGGATTTTGAACAGCGGCTCACCGTTCTGCGTGACCGTGTTGCCCTCAATCCTGACGCCGTTCCGTGCCAGCAGATTGAAGGAATGGTTAGAGGCGCGATAGGACGCCCGCATACCGTCGTTGTTATAGGCGATCTGCCCCTTGAGCGTGTCCATGACGGCGGCTTTGATCTCCTTCTCTTCGGCAGTCAGGCGGTGTGCTTTCGGTGCTTGCGCGGCTTCCTCCGGCATGGAGGCAACGGGAGACTTGACCTCCACGGTTTTACCTCAATAGAGGTAATCTCATCGTTCTCCCACGCAACAACCTCCGGGTCTCTTTCCTCTGCTTTCTCAGAAGTGATTTCTTTTTGCGGTTCAGTCTGATTCCGGAACGCATCGACGAAAAGCGCAGTCAGACCGGGATTGCATTTGTCCACAAGAAAGCGTGAGGCATTCTCCGAACAGACTTCAACATTCTTCGCCCATTCCTTGAGAGGCTGCGGAATCCGTCCGTCAAAGTCTTTCTTCTGAATGGTGTTTGCGAGGACATATCGGACGCGCTCCGGAGAGAACTGCTCAAGGACACTTTTCACGGCAGCATCCGCATCCAGCCGGTTATCTCTGTAGTTGGAGCTGATCGCCGCTTCAATCGCTCTGCGGCATTCCACGTTTGCGGCGAGAGAAGCACGATATGACTCCAGCTCACCGGCTTCATAGGCATAATTCGCCGTCTCACGGTAAATGGGGACTTCCGGCTTTCCCTCCGGAACAGCTTCCTTTACGGGAGCTTCGGCTTCCTTCTCTGCGGACTGCGCTTTTTCTGCCAGCAGCACCTTGAGCTTGGCGTCAATGCCTCAATCATCTCAGCCGCCGTCTTGCGGATGGTGTCCAAAGAGCTTTTCAGCTCCTTGGTTTCCTTGCCAGATGACCAACCGGCGATGTAGCCGAAGGAGTAGTCCGAGGTTTCAATGCCGTAACGCTGACAAACCGTGTAGGCTACGCTTTCTGCCTCAACCTCCTTGGTGTGACGATCCTTCTTGCCTTCGGGGGCGGTTTTCTCGTCAGGCTTGAAGGCGTGGAGCTTGGCGTGAGCGATCTCATGAATGGCGGTTTTGACCGTCTGGATTTCACTCATACCCTCCTGAATGGCGATGCGGCTTTCAATCGGAGAGAAGAATCCCTTTGCACCGCCCGGAATATCTTCAAAGGAAATGGGGACGGGAGATTCCTGCTTGAGCGCATCGAAGAACGCCTCGTAGTTTTCGACGGTGCCTTTCAGTTCATCGACGATAATGTCCGGAAGCTCCTTGCCGTCCGTCTGGGAAACATCAAAGACACTTACCACCTTGAAGGCAGGACGCAGGACTTCGACCGTTTCCGTGACAGCCTTCCCATCTGCCCCGATCACCGGCTTCTGCGTCAAAGGATCAATCTTCTCACGCTCTTCCTGCGCCTTGTACGGCGCGGGTGCAAGAATCTTGATGCCCTTTTCGCCCTTCATGACCTGACGGTCAAAGTTGCGCTGCCACGAGGTATAACCGGCAACATAGGTTCCTCCGGCTTCTGCATCGCAATGAGCAGCGTGTTGTTGAAGGAATAGTTGTAGAACTTGGACATCGTGCGGAGATATTCCTTGAACCGCTCGGATTCAAACAGCTCCTTGATGCCCTGTTCCAACTTGTCCGTAATTTCGCGGACTTGCTGTGCATTTTTGTTTTCAGCCATCTCAAACCTCCATTTCGGATTTGTTTCGGGGAGAAGAAACCCCCGTCTGAGATTTGCTCAATAAACGAGCCTTTACCTCAGACGGGGTTTCTCTGCGTGTCAGCCGACGATGAAAGATGTTATCCTCCTTCTCCCATTCAATCAGCCGGTCAAACAGCTCCGGGTGTTTTGTAATCATGTGCAACAGCTCTTCGTCGCTTGCGTTGGGACAGAACCAGCAGCCGTTTCTCCGGCAGTGAGTGTAGATTGGGGAAAGCAGCCCGTGTTCCTGACAGAGCTTGTAGCGTCAACCTCGGTCATGCCGTACTTGGCAAGCAGACTGACCTTCTTCACGCCGTCCAGACGCGCAAGGCGTTTGGGTTCATCCTCCGCGATGCCGACATAGCTCACGGTGTCCGGAGAAAGCGCGGCATTGTACTTCGGACGGGCGGGATTTTGCAGTCCCGATTGACCGCGCACATCCCGGTCCACGCAAAACCGCGAACCTCGCCCTTGTGCGGTCCGCGGGTGATGACATGATGGAACACCTCATCGTAGGTCTTGTCCGCATGGAGAATGGTGAACTTGATGCCCAGCTCCTTTTCGCAGAAGGCTTGAGCCGGTCATAAATGAAGTCCCGGTGTTCCGGGACTCGCCGCTTGTGTCTTTGTCGAACATGACCTCACTGAAAACCGCCTCGTCAAGCGGCTCATTGTGCTGTGCAGCCAGCAGGAGCGTCGCTACGCTGTCTTTGCCTCCGCTGCATGAAGCAACATACTTTGGGCGGGTCATCGATCAAACTCCATCTTGAAGCTGACGTATTTGCCGCCGCTGTCATCCAGACGGATCACTGCATCGTAGAGCTGAGGCTTCTTCGGCGTGTAAAGCCAGTCACTCGGCACCAGCTTGTCCAGCAGCTCCTTTGCAATCCTCTTGGTCAGCTTCTTTTTCTTGCCGGAAAAGAACTTATTGTCTTCCCACAGGCAGAAGGAGCAAGCCTTGTTCGAGCAGTAGAAATTGCCCTTGCCGACATAGACCGGAGAGCCGCAGCGGGGACACTTGCCGATTTCCTCCTTGCCCGTGCCGAAACGCTGGGCTTCGGCGTCGGAGAGGAAGGGATAGGCTTTCACGAGCTCCCCGGTCATTCGGACAATGCCGCTGAGAAAGCCGTCCGCATCTGCCTTGCCGCGCTCAATCTCCATGAGCGTGTTTTCCCATTCCGCCGTCATTGCGGGAGAGGTGATCTGTTCCGGCAGGACGCAGACGAGGTTGCAGCCGTCCTTCGTGGGAACGAGGGATTTACCTTGCGCTCTGCAAAGCCGGACTTCACCAGCTTTTCAATGATCCGGCGCGGGTCGCAGGAGTGCCGAGACCTTTCTTCTCGGTGTCATCGTCAAACTGATCGTTTCCGGCAGTCTCCATTGCAGACAGGAGCGTGTCTTCCGTGTACTGCTTCGGAGGCGTTGTGAAGTGTTCGGTGACGCTGGCAGATACACCATCCAGAGCATCGCCTCATGGACTTCGGGCAGGGACTTCACGGGATCGTCTTTTTCCTTCGCCTTGAGGGAAGCCTTGAACAGCTCTTCAATGGATTTCCAGCCGTTTTGAACGACGGTCTTCCCCTTGGTTTTGAACGCATAGCCCCCGCAGGAAAGCGTGATCTGCGTTTCTGCGTAGGTGTGCTTCTCGCCGGTCGCACACAGAAGGCGCATCCCGACAAGATTGAGGATTTTCTGTTCCGACTGAGGCAGCGCGGAAACATCCTGCTTTTCGAGCTGAACGGTCGGGAGAATGGCATGGTGATCTGTGACCTTGCTGTTGTCGGTTACGCGAGAAATGTCCGGAGTGACCGAAACGCCGGAGAAAAGCGGAAGCTGGCGGCAGACGATGGAGATCACCTGACGGGCAGTGTCCTCCATATCGTCCGTGATAAACTGGCTGTCCGTGCGCGGATAGGTCAGGAGCTTCTTTTCGTAGAGCGTCTGAACGAGATCAAGCGTCTGCTGGGCGGTGAAGCTGTAGTATCGGTTTGCCTCGCGCTGCAAGGTGGTCAGATCATAGAGCTTCGGAGGATTGACGGTTTTCGTCTCCCGCTTGAGAGAAGAAACGACGGCTTGCTTTTTCTCGCAAGCCGCCGCAATTCTTTTTGCTTCCTCTTCGGTTTTGACCTTTTCCAGATCGGCGGTCAGATCGCCCTTGCCGACGTGGACGTTGAAATACTTCTCCTTCTGGAACGTGGAGATTTCCCGTCACGCTCCACCAGCATTGCAAGAGTCGGCGTCTGGACGCGCCCGACCACCAGCTTCTTGTGATAGAGCGTGGTGAAAAGGCGGGTGCCGTTGATACCGACAATCCAGTCTGCCTTCGAGCGGCTAAGTGCCGCTTCATAGAGACGGTCATATTCCTTGCCGTCCCGGAGATGGTTGAAGCCTTCGCGGATGGCGGAGTCCTCCAATGAGCTGATCCACAGACGCTTGAAGGGCTTGGTGCATCCGGCTTTGTTGTAGACCAGCCGAAAGATCAGCTCACCCTCGCGTCCTGCATCGGTTGCACAGACCAGCTCGGTGACGCGCTTGTCCTTCATGAGAGAAGACAGCACCTTGAACTGCTGGGCTTTGTCCTTCGTGACCTCAAACATCCAGTTTTCCGGGACAATGGGCAGATCGTCGTACCGCCACTTGGCATACCGCTCATCGTAGGAGCTGGCGTCTGCCAGCTCCACCAGATGACCGAAGCACCACGAAACGATGTAATTGCCGCCCTCCATGTAGCCGTCCTTGCGGGACGTCGCGCCCAACACCTTTGCGATGGACTGGGCAACACTGGGCTTTTCAGCAATGACTAAGATCAATCTTCATCACCATCCGTTTCGGCATCCTCCGCAATCTGCGGCTCATCATCCTCGTTGATGTACGGCTCTTCCTCGTAGCTTCATCGTCGAAGAAGTCCATGTCCTCATCCTTGGGCTTTCTGCCCTTGACGAACTTGATGTAGTAATAAGCTGCACCCGCAGCACCGGCAAGAACGAAGATGACGAGGATCATGCCGATGTTGGATTTCTTTTCGGGTTTAGGGGCGGGAGCATCGGTTTCCGCATCCTTATCCGGCTCAGGTGTAACGGGAGCTGTGCCGGTGCATTCGCTCATGTTATTCTTGCAGACCGGGCAGCCGGTGTTGACCTGACCGGCAGCGCATTTCTCTTTGCAGTTACAGGTGGTCAGAGCAGCCGCAGTGTCTTCGTCCAGCAGCGCAAGCAGATCGCTCTCATCGACCATGTTCAGGAAGTACGTCTGATACTGTTCCTCATCCTCGTTGATGGGCGCATCGTAGTCGATGACAACGAAAAAGGTATTGCCGCTCTTCGTCTGGACAGTGATAAACTGCTTGTTGGTTGCCTTGTCATAGAGCAAGTCGCGGGTGTAGGCGTTGCCCTCATCGTCAATCGGCTCATCCTTCGGCTTTTCCGGTGCGGGAGTAGTCTCAGGCTGCTGTTCCGGCTGTGTTGCCTCCGTAACGGGAAGGTTCTGCTCGGTGTCATCGGCGTAGGCAAACGCCGTCACCGAGAAGCAGGACAGAACCATGACGCAGACCGCAAGGACGGTCAGAAAACGAAACTTCTTACGCATTGTCGATTACCTCCGTATTTCCGGCGGGCTTGGTGCCGCCCTTCATGGAAGACAGGAACGCCATGATCTGATCCTTGTCCATCACCATAGAGCGCACAGTATTGATGATTTCAAGGTTTTCCAGCTCTGTCTTCTTGTCGTACAGCTCCTTGAGCTGTCCTTCGATTTCGGACTTCTTCTTTTCAGCCTTCTCAATGTCGGAGAGGACTTTCTGATACTTGGGATTCATGAAAAACTCCTTTCTTTTAATAGGCGGGTCTTCCGAAGGCGTAGAAATGCTGCTGCCAGTAGGAAGAGTTGATGGATGTGTACTGAATGGGATCGCCGCAGTGGATCATGACCCCATCACCGACGTAAATGCGACGTGGGACACACCGGGGGTGTCATACGTCCCGACAAAGAAGATGAGATCACCGGCTGTGCATTCGCCTTTGAAACCGGCGTACTGATGTTGTAAAGCCCCTGTGCGCCCAGCCGCCCGGTGTTCACAAGCCCGCTGTTTGCGAGAACGTAGCTGACGAAGCCGGAGCAATCGAAGGACGTGTCGGGATTGGAGCCGCCCCACACATACGGATAACCGAGATACTTTTCCGCCTCGGTAATCAGCGCTGCAAACTTCTCGTCGTTCAGGTATTCCGGGTTGACATCGTAGTCGGCGGGAGGATTTGTGATGTACTTGTCCACATAGGGGGAGTCACCGAACAGATCCTCACGGTTGCCCAACACCGACATATACGTTGCGTACATGGAAAGTTGTTCCTGAGACATGATGTAGACCGGGACATGGGAGAGGTTGAAGTTTTCGAGCTTCACGTTGCAGATGTAGTAGTCATACGGGACGCGATAGGTTTCCGTGTGCGTGTTGCCGTCTGCATCCGTCCATGTGTCGGTCTCCGTGCGGTATCTGGTTTCGACGATGACCTCTTCGGTGAGGATGTACTGCTTCTCAAACAGCATTTGAAGCGTTCCCTGCACCTCATCCAGCGTGAACTCACCCTCATGGAGAGCCGAGAGGATGGAGATCAGCACATAGGGGTCATGCTCAATGTCATCCAGATCGAAGTGGTATTCATCGTAGTCGTGAGTGCTTTCGTAGGTGTCGAGATAGCGTTGCAGCTCTTGCTCCATCCGGCAATACTGCGCTTCCGCGCCCAGCATCGCGTCATCCTCGCTGAGATAAGAGGAAGCGATCACCGACGAACCGGTAGAGGTGAGCATCGAACACGAGCTGATACCGGCACCGAGCAAAACGAGAAGGGCAACTCCGACGCCGATCCAGATGAAGACCTTCTTATTCTTCTCAAAGAACTCCTTGATCTTGTCGGACGCCTTCTCACCGAGCTTCTTGCCGGTGCTTTTGTGGCAGTCCCGGCAGTCTGAGAACCGGCATTTCGAGCGGCGGCATATTCCTTCTTGATGCTCTGCTTCTGGTAGTGCTTGTTCATGTTCTGCTTCTTCATCTCAGGATGCTCCTGCTGATTTCTCTCATATTGGAGCTTCGCATCAGCTACATCTGCCTTGTGTTCCAGCTTGGAAACCTTCTCATAGGGCTTGTTGACGCTCTTTTCTCTGTGATGACTGAAATGCCGAGCGCGGTCTCAGCGACAATCTCCGTTTTGTGCGCTGCCTCAACCGCCGAGTTTTCCTGCTCGACCTCATGGATTTTGCCGTGAATGCCGGAGGCGAGAGTGTCACCGACCTTGCGGACGGTTTTGTCCGCCTCGAATTGCAGCTTGCTTTTACTCTTCGGCGTTTTCAGCTCATCCTCAAAATGAAGGCGGGTTTTGCCCTTGCCGGTCTCTTCATCGAAGACGCGCTCTTTCTTGAGAACCTTGTGCGTGGGCAGCTTTTCGCGGGCGGCATCCAGACGCTCATGCGCCTTTTCGGACTTCCTTTCGAGCTTCTGCATCCTCTTCGTGGGCGGGACTGCATCGTCCAAGATCGGCTTCGCAGAGGCGGTCTCCGCCGCTTGAGAGAGAACGGCATCCGCGTCAACGGCTTCCACCGCAGAGGTCTTGCGCAGCTTATGCGTGACAACCGTTTCGGCAATCACCGTGCCGGTATGCGAAGAAACACCGTGCTGCTCCAAAACAGGGGGCTTGAACGGCGTCTCTGACACGGGCAGCGGTTCGGGTACATTCTGGGGTGGATGTTCTGCCTTTTCTCTTCTGTGACGGACGTTTCCGAGGGCGGCTGAGTGTTATTATCCTCAGCGTGTTCCGCCTGAAACTGATGCTGCTGACGGCGCATCTGCACCTTTTTCTGTTCCTCCGGTGAAAGTGCCTCGGAAGGCACGGCTGTCTCAACCGGCTTGACCAGCTCCGCATCTTCCCGCCGTTTTGACGCACGCTGTTCGGTGCCAGCCGTCAGGTTTTTCTCGACCGCGCCGTCTCGCGTCATCCGCAGAACTACCTTGTCGCGGGCTTTAAGTTCCGGTTCATTGGACATCAGATTTCACCTCCGATCCGCTTGTAGGCAAGCTCGGTGTATTCAGGGTTCAGCTCTACACCCACGAAATGACGCCCCATCTGCGAAGCACCATGCCGGTTGTGCCGCTCCCCATGAAGGATCAAGCACAATGCCGCCTTCGGGACAACCGGCAAGCAGACAGGTTTCAACCAGTTTCGGAGGGTAGGCGGCATAGTGACCGCCCTTGAAGGGAACGGTGTTGATCTTCCAGACATCGCGTTTGTTGCGAAGCGGATTGATGTCACAATCCTTGATCTCGCCATGCTCACGGGGGCGGTTGATGGACTGCGGCTGAGGCTGACCGGGAACGGGCTTGCCGTATTTGTTGCCGCCTTTCATGCCGCGCTTGAGGCGTTCCGCCGTTGCAGGGGCAATCGGTTCGGAAATCGCCTTGTAGTCGAAGAAATACTTCTTGGACTTTGAGAACAGGAAAATATGCTCATAGCAGCGGGCGCAGCGGTCTTTGACGCTCTCCGGCATGGGGTTGTCCTTCATCCAGATGATGTCGTTGCGCAGATACCAGCCGGTATCGCGGAGGGCAAAAGCCAGCATCCACGGAATGCCGATCATGTCTTTCGGCTTGCAGCCCTCAACCTTGTTGTTGAGAGCCACAGCCTGACCGTTTCTGCCGTTGGGGTTCTTCGGGTCAACGAAATCGCCCTGATTGCCTTTCCCGGCGTAGGTGTCTGAGATGTTCAGCCAGAGCGTTCCATCCGGACGCAAAACGCGCCTGACTTCGGTAAACACTTCCGTCAGGCGCGAGATGTATTCCTTCGGCGTTGTCTCTCTGCCGATCTGAGCCTCCATACCGTAATCACGGAGCGCGTAATACGGAGGGGACGTCACACAGCAATGAACGCTGTCATCGGGCAGAGTTTTCAGGATTTTAAGGCAATCGCCGGTATGAATGATGTCAAGCTCTATAAAAACCAGCTCCTTTCTTCGGATTTGAGCGCATATCAGTCGGAGTAATACTCGTCCGGCTCGTAGTCCTCGTCTTCCATGAAGTCCTCGTCGAGATTGTCAATCTCGTCCGCCCAACGGTCGAAGATTTCCTCTGCTTCCTTCGCTGCCTCACGATAGAGGCTCAGGCGGTTCTTCTCGAAGGCAGCGAAGGCGGGGACGAACTTGCCAAACTCGCGGATTGCCTTCACATCCTGCGTGCGCATATCTGCGACGCACTGGATGATTTCGGACATCGTGAGCAGATCGTCGATCATCAGCTCATACTTGTCCTTGGGGATAGATACGGCTTCATCATCCGCCGCGTCAGCGAAAGGGGTATTCTCGTCGCTGTTGCTGCTTTCGGGAACATCAACCTTGAAATAGAAACCGATCATATCCACAGCTACCTTGGTCATAATCTGACGCGCCTCCTTGACCTTTTCGTCGATGTCCTCCCTCACATGGAGGTAGCGCGGTGATGCTTCTTGAGATCGCTTTCCAGTCGGATCAGATCGGTCAGCTCCCACAGAGCCTTAAACAGTGCGGAGGTGTTCTCTCCGTATTCGATAGCGTCCGCGTAGGGAATGGTAATCATCTTGTTGTTCATATTCAAAAATCCTCCTATCAGTCTGTACGGTTTCTTCGGGTTTGGTGGTCATGATGCGGTAAAGCTGGGTGTCCTTCGGGAAATCGTCCTTGAAGGGAACGATGGTCGAGCCATAGAAGATCAGCCCCTCACCGGCATTGGAATTGGTGATGTAGTTCTGCTGGCTGGGAGAGATGTTCAGCGCCTTCGAGAGAATCTGCCGGTCGCCGGATGCCTGATTCAGAAGGTAGACAAAATCCGAGTTTTCAAAGATGTTCTCCACCTCACGGGACGCAAGCAGATCCTTGACGTTCTGCGTGATTCCGGTCGGAATGCCGCCCCATTTTCTGAAACGCTTCCAGATTTCCACGCTGTACGCGGCGGTCTGTTCCTCCTTCAAGAGCAGATGGAACTCGTCCATGTAGTAGCGCGTTGCCTTGTGCTGGGCGCGGTTGATGGTAACTCTGTTCCACACCTGATCCTGCACAATCAGCATACCGAGCTTCTTGAGCTGCTTGCCGAGTTCTCGGATGTCATAGCAGACGAAGCGGTTGTTGACATCCACATTCGTTCTGTGATTGAAGACATTCAGAGAGCCGTGAACATAGATTTCAAGGGCAGTTGCAATGCGCTGTGCCTCCGGCTCCTTCTGATTTCTCAGAATGTTGTAGAGGTCTTCAAGGATCGGCATTTTCTCCGGTTTGGGGTCTGCAAGAAACTCCTGATAGACCATGCGAACACTGCGGTCAATGATGGTCTTCTCAACCGGCTGCAAGCCGTCCTTGCCGCCGACAATCAGTTCACACATGGAGAGGATGAAGTCGGATTTCAGCGTCAGCGGGTTTTCCTCTTCGGAGTAGTTCGTGTTGATGTCCAGCGGATTGATGTAATCCGTGCTGACCGGCGAGATGCGGATGACCTGACCGCCGAGCTTCTGCACAAGGGGGAAATACTCGGCTTCGGGGTCGCAGACGATGATGTCATCCTCCGTGATGAGGAAGGCGTTCGTCATTTCGCGCTTGGCGGAGAAGGACTTACCGGAACCGGGTGTACCCAAGATCAGCCCGTTGGGGTTTTTGAGCTGCTTGCGGTCAACCATGATCATGTTGTTGGACAGCGCATTCAGCCCGTAGTAGAGAGCTTCGCCGCCCTGAAAAAGCTCCTGCGTGGTGAACGGCACGAAAACCGCTGTGCTGGAAGTGGTCAGTCCGCGCTCGATCTCCACCTGATTGACGCCGATAGGCAGAGAGGACATCAGCCCTTCCTCCTGCTGAAAGTCAAGACGCTTGAGCGCACAGTTATACTTTTGGGCAATGGCGGCGGTCTGGAACACCGCATTTTCGAGCTTCTGGCGATTGGTTGCCGTATTCATGATGAGGATGGTCACAAGAAACAGTCTCTCATTGCGGGTCTGGAGATCCTGCAACAGACGCTTCGCCTCACCGCCGAAGGTGGCGAGATCGGACGGGATGATGTCCATATCGTAGCCGGAGCGGACTGCCTTTTTCTGCTCTTCGATCTTCATCTTGTCGAGGTCGGTGATCTTCATCTTGATGCTCTTGATTGCCTTCGCCTGGTCAATCGTCCGGATATGAAAATTGACCGTGATGTTGCTGTCCATCTCAAGGAAGTCGGCAAGCATACGGTCATTGAGTTCCGCGCGAGGATTTGCAGGAAGCTCACCGCACCGATGGTTTTGCCCATCTTGAAGCACTTGCCTTCACGGAAGTCAAAGGAAGTGGGCGCGATGAAGTCCTTCGTGCTGAGTCCCGTCCGGGCAACCATGTCAAAGGAAAAGCGGAACGGCTCATTGGTGTCCATGTTGAACACATCATGAAGCACTTTCAGACGTTCATAGCCGGACAGCGGCTCGGTTCTCACGCCGAGAGTTTTGAAGTTGTTGAGGATGTCGGTTTCAATGCGTTCGAGCTTCGGCTTTGCCGTGCGGAGGGAGTCCGCCTCAATGCCGAAGGTGATGTACTTCCTCTTGACCAGTCCGTTGTTGCCCTTGGTGAGCTGGCTTTGCAGCATTCCGGAATACTCGGAGCGGATGTCGTTGAAGGCATCCTCCTGTGCCGGAATGTTGATGCGCTTGCGAAACTCATTCAGGCTTGCCTTCTGATTGATGAAGGAGAGCTGGACGAAGATCGAGCTGTCGAAGTAGTTCAGAAAGTCGCACCAGTTCTCAAAGATGGCAGTTTTGTCCTCGTTCTGCGCAAGCTGGTAGTTGATGTCCTCAAAGGCGATGGACTTCGTGTAGAGGCGGCTGTTTACCTTGCAGATACCGTCGCGGCACATCTCCACATAGGGAATGGTCTGCTGGGCGGACTTGCGGACTTTCTTTGCCTTCCTGTCCTTTTTCTTCTGCATGACGATCCGCTTCTTTTCCTGAGCGGAAAGGGCATCGCCGTAAACGACGCCGTTCTTGACCGTCATCTTAGGCTTTGCCTTTGCTGTGCTGTTGTTCAAGCTGCAATTCCTCCTGTTCTTTGATTTTCTGCTGAATTTCAGCGTAGAGATTGTTTGTGCGATAGGGACGCACCTTGTCCCGGATGAACATGGACTGTACGATGTGGTACAGATACTTTTCGGCGGGCTGACCGTCTTTCTCGTAAAGCGCGAAGAAGATGAACGGGAGCATGATCACCACCATCAGCATTGCCGCCGTAGACAAGTCGAGATGCGCCTTCGCCAGAAAGAAGATCGGGACGCCGACCGCCGCAGCGATGGAAAAACAAATGAGCTGCCGCTTGGTCAGGTTGAACATGACCTTCGTTTTGACGCGGTTAAGATCCTTCGGGACCGGAACAAATGCCATTGACTGTTTCCTCCTTTCTAAGCTGCTTTTCATAGCGCAGCTTCATTTGTGCGGGATATTGATCCTCCTTCGGCTGACGCTTGCCCGTCCAGCGAAGTCCACCCGCTTTGCCTTGACAGATCCAGCCGGAAGCCCGAAGGCTTGCACCGTTTTCGCTTTCCAGCGTGTAGGTGATGATGCGCTTATAGCCCATAGCCGCAGCAGCTCTTGCCGCCGCGCCGTAGAGAAAGCTGCAAGCGTTCTTCGCCCCGTTGGTGCATAGCCTTGTAACCTCCAATGTGAAGCCGTCATCCAGATACCGGCTGACGGGACGCCCGGCGATGATTACACCGACCAGCTCACCGTCTGCTTCACAGCCGATGGAAAACTTGTGACCGGCAACCGGCTTGTGATGCCGGTGATGCTTCCGGACATACTCGTTGGCGTCTCGAAGAGAGATAGGTCTTAGCCGCAGCATGGTGTTTCCTCCATTGGAAGATGAGCCGTGCATTCGACCTCGTTGCCCCAAACGTCCCAGCCTTCGGGAGACTGACGGGCAAAAAGCTCTACGCGGGGAAGGTCTCCCATGAGCCGGACAATGCGCTCCCGCGCTTCATCCGGCTTTTTGGAATGCTCTTCGATATGGCTGAGGATGACCTGACGCACACCGGCGTCAACACGCTTCGGGTGTCCCTTTGTAGCAAGGATGCAGATTTCGGCATTCGCCCTTGTCCAGTAGCCCATGCCGGTAAAGAGATCGTCGTTCCTTCGGTTTTGCTTCACCCATACAAAAGCCACGGTCTTATAAGAAAATCCCCATGCCGTCAGCACTTCGAGTGCTTCACAGAGGCACGAACGTGATCCAGAGAAACAGAGCGCAGTCCTTCGCGGCAAGCTCACCGACCGGAAGTGCCTTGATGTCTTCAATACACATTGTCGGGTAGTGGCTTTCTGCCGACCGTCCCTGTCCCTTCTTGGAGTAAGTCCGATACGCCCAAGGTGGATCGGCGTAGATGATGCTGTACTTCTTCATGCTGCCGACCTCCTTAGTGCGCATGGAAAATGGATTTTGCGAGGCTTCCGGTCTTGAACAGCGAGAAGCACAGAATGACCGTGTACGCTGCCACAGAGAACAGAGCCGAATGAATGTTGTCTGCGATAATCATGCCGTTGATCAGCACTGCATAGATGCCGACGCAGACCATGATGAGAAAGCCCTGAAATGCCAGAGCGAACAAGCCTTTCAGATAGTTCGTGCCGATGCTGCCCCATTCGCGGTTGCTCATGGTTGCAATAGGAATAGGCGCAATGCTCACGGTGCAGTAAATCTCAATCATGCGCCCGTAGAGGATGACCGTAATGAGGATTGCCATGATTTTGAGGCACAGGCTGATCAGGAGCGTTTCTATCGACAGTCCGAGCAGTTCTCCGACGCCCATGTTCTCCATGCCGGTACGCATCTGCGCAATCGTCGCGTCAATGTCAATGCTGGTGTTGCCGTGGATGACTCCTGCTGCGCCGGAAACCACGTTCTGCCCGATGTCGAATACTGCCATCACGATGTCAAACGTATGCGTCACGAGGTAGATCGCCACAGCCGCCTTGAAAAACCACTTGAAGAACATCCAAGTGTCCATGTCGTGAAGGTTGTTTTTCTCGGTGATCATGGAAATCAGCTCGTAGCACAAAACGAAGGTGATGATGATACCAGCGATGGGGACTATCACGTTTTCGGATAGTCCCCGGATCATCTGGTACACGCCGCCGTTCCAGCCGGACGGAGTTTGCCCGACCTCGGCGGCAATCGTTCCTACCTTCTCGTTGACATCGGTGAACATATTGGTCAGGTTGCTCTCGATCCATCCGATCAGCATATCCTTGAGAGCCTGTTCGATCTTTTCTAAAATGCTGCCCAATATTTCACCACCCTTCGGTTAAGCTGGGCTTGCCGTGGATTAGCCGAACAAACCGGAGAGCAGGGGGATGAGGGTCGTGCCGATCAGCACCACACCGCCGCCAGCCATGAGCTGCTTGATGCCCTGAGACTTAGCGCCGGGGTTGTCGTTGCCGTAGCCTTCCATGAGGTTGACAACACCCCACACCGCAAGACCCGCGCCGAGGGCGATAACAAGCGTCTGGAGAACCGTAACTGCCTGATTGATAAATGCCATACTTGAATTTCCTCCTTAAATCGTTGGTGAATTGTGAGGGGCAAGCGACTTTTCCGCACCCGCCCCGATGGTTGCTTCTGCGCGGCTGCCGGATTAACCGAACAGACCGGAGAGCAGAGGGATGAGGGTCGTGCCGATCAGCACCACACCACCGCCAGCCATGAGCTGCTTGATGCCCTGAGACTTGGCGCCGGGGTTGTCGTTGCCGTAGCCTTCCATGAGGTTGACAACACCCCACACTGCGAGACCTGCGCCGAGGGCGATAACGAGCGTCTGAAGAACCGTGACAGCCTGATTGATGAAAGCCATAGATTTTCCTCCTTGATTTGAAAAAGATTGGTTGTGTATTTTTGAAAATGGGCATAAAAAAAGAAGCCCCGTCGCTGTTCTGCTTTGGGAGCCATCAGGCTGTACCCACTGCGCAGTGCAGCGACGGGGCTTTAATCCGCTTCGACCTCGCCCATATCATAGAGGTCGAATGTGTCATCGGGCTTGACTACCAGCTTGTGCTGCCGGTACTTCTCGATGTCAAAGGCGTTCCGCTTATCATAGTCGGAGAGCTGCCGGTACTTTGGATGCTTTGTAATGTCGTATTTGTTACTGAGAAAAGGTCTCACGCCTCGAAGCTGTAAAATACACTTGGCTCCGTCCATGACGGCGATCTCGTCCTGAGACATCAGTTCCTTGCCGGTCTTCTGATAGTTCAAGCCATAGGAGTTGTTGTTGGAACGGGTTTCTGAGGTGTTGTAAAGGTCGATTGTCTCCTTGCCCAGCACCTCGCTGATTTCCTTGAGCGTGGATTTCTCCTTGCCGCCAAGAAAAAGTGTGCAGTCGCAGTTGCCTGTGATGGTGTCTGCCGCATCCTTGTAGATGGTCTTGAGCTGAGACTGGGACTGCAAGATGATTGACGCCGAGATTTCCCGGCTTCGGATGGTTGCGATGAGCTTATCAAACTTCGGGATTTGACCGATGTTCGCAAACTCATCGAGCAGGCAGCGCACATGGACGGGAAGCCGTCCGTTGTAAACGTCATCTGCCTTGTCGCAGAGAAGGTTGAAGAGCTGGGAATACATGATTGCCACTACGAAATTGAAGGTGTCATCGGTATCGGAAATAATGACGAACAGCGCCGTCTTCCGGTCTCCGATGGTGTCCAGTTCCATCTCATCGTAGCTCATCAGCTCCCGCAGCTCTGCAATGTCGAAGGGCGCAAGTCTTGCACCGCAGGAAATCAGGATCGACTTCGCAGTTTTTCCCGCCGCCAGCTTGTATTTGCGGTATTGCTTGACCGCAAAGTGGTCAGGGTCGCGGGCTTCCAGCTCATCGAACATGACATCCACGGGGTTCTTGAAGGTCTCATCGTCCTCTCTGGCTTCCGAGGCATTGATCATTTCGAGCAGAGTAGTAAAGTTTTTCTCGTGGTCGGGTGCCTCGTACCAGATGTAGCCGATGAGAGCTGTGTAGTAGAGCTTTTCCGCCTTGACCCAGAAATCTTCGCCGGACTTATCGCCGTCTCCCTTCGTATTGACGATGATCGTATTGACCAGCTTGAGGATGTCCTTCTCACTGCGGATGTAGCTGAAAGGGTTGTAGTGCATGGATTTCCGGAATTGATGGTGTTCAGCGACTTGATGACATAGCCGCCCTTTTCGAGCATCTTGCCGCACTCCACCAGCACCGTACCCTTCGGGTCGGTGACAACGTATGAACTGTGCATCTGCATCAGATTTGGTTTTACAAAAAAGCGCGTCTTGCCTGAGCCGGAACCGCCGATGACAAGGATGTTCTTGTTGCGGGCGTATTTCGGCTGCTTTGGACGGCTGTTCATGGTCAGGAACTCCGTCTGCGTCAGAATGACATTGTTGGAGAACTCCGGGTCCATGTACGGCTTGATGTCCTCCGGCTTACCCCATCGTGCAGATCCGTATTCTTCGCCCTGCCGGAACTTCTTGCGGTTCTTGCCCTTGACATAGACCGCCAGCTTGAGCAGCGCACCGGCAACCAGACCGACGAGCAGATCAACGGGATGAAAGCTGGGAAGCGGATTTGCAAAGGCAGTGCCGAACACGGCAAAGCCGTTTGTCAGCTTGTCGATGAACTCTGTGCCGGGAGCGAGACGAAATACGGCGGCAATCTTATCCGCAAAGTAGAAGGCGAAGACATACGGAAGGTTCAGAAGAATGAGCTTCTTCATATCGGGTTTGTTCACAGTTCCACACCCCGATCCTTGGTCTTGACCTTGACTTTCTCTTTGTGCTGTGCCTTGCTCTGGGCTTTCTCCTGATCCAGCTTGTGCCGGATGGACGGCTGTTCCTTCTGCTTGACAGTCTTGGCGGAGAACTCCTTGAAAGCGGCGGTCATAACATCAACATCTCGTCCCTTGAAGAAGACAAGATAGCTGGGCGGCTCAACGGAAACGTCCTTCTTGAGCGCAAAGTCCAGACCGTATTTACTGGCTGTTCGCTCAAAGGATTGATGTTGCCGTCCGTCACTTCGATGTTGGAGATGGCGGCGTTCTGGCTCATCAGATGCTTGATGGACTGCTTGCCGCGATAGGTTTTTGGCTGCTGCATCTGCTTCTGCGCTTCTCAATCTCCTGCACGAACTTGTCCAGTGCCTTTTTCAGCACCTCGGCTGAGATTTTGCCGCCCTTGATCATGATTGCAACAACTTTGCTGTTGACTTCATCCTGCATTGCAGTGATACCTCCTTTCCTTGAAATGATTGAGGGAATGCTGCCTCAGCTAAGGCGGCACAATCCGGCGACAGATGATTTTCATTTACACTGTCCTCCTTTCCGAGCATTGCTCACGATGGTATTCATTAAAGAGTGTCTTCGCAAAGGCTATAATCGTAGGTCTTCGGCTTCTTTGACCCTGCCGATCTGTCCTGCCCGTAGAAATCATGATTGACGAGCGCGGAGTAGTAATTGTCTATCGTCAGAGAGGCGTTATACAGAGCGGTCAACAGGTACGCCCGGATATTACGGATGTCTGACGGGTTCTTGTTCATTGCTTCCAGAACGTACTCTATGTGGCTGCTATTCAGCTTGAGAAAGCGGGACTTAACCACTTGCTGCGGCATATCCTCGCCATTGATACGGATGGTCGGAGCGGTAGAGCAGACGGCATCCAGCATGATGTCCATGATCTCCCGGAAGCGGTCTTTATCGAACTTCGGATCCTGACAGAGAATGTTGTAGTCAAGATTCTCTTTGATAATCTCTTCATACTCGCTTCGCTCATCCATCCTGTCCATCACATCAAGATTGATGGATTGATAGTTCTTTGAGAGAGTATTTCTTTCTTGTGTAATTACTTGGATAGTATTTCTTTGTGCGGGATTTTCCCTATGGGGATTCTCCACGTCTGGATTCTCCACATCGGGATTTTCCCTGTGTGGATTATCCCTGTGTGGCAAACCGGCTTGCGGCATCTCATAGATGTCGAACTCCGTGCTGACCATTCTGCCCTTATCATCTCTGCCACGGTGACGGACAAGGTAGCCGTTTTCCTCAAGCTCCTTGAGTGCCGAAAGTATGGCGTCGGGACCTTCCTTGCAGAGTGCTGCAAGACCACGGGTGGAGAACTGCCAGCCGTCGTTGAAGGACAGCATCTTTGAGAGAAGACCGACTGCTTTGAGGGAGAGGTTCTTATCTCTCAGGTGGGTATTGCCCATGACCGTGAAGTCACGGGTTTTATTGACGCGATAGACTGACACATGATCACCCTGCCATTTCCGTAGATACTTCAACGCCGCAGATTCCAAAGTAGCGGATGCGGATGACGTTCTTGCCCTTCGGGGTGAAGTAGGTCTGAGAGCCGGTATAGCGGAAGGTCACGAAATCCCGGACGATGAAGAGTCCTTCGTTGCTCTTCTTGTTGTAGGGAAGAAGCTGACCGGAGGGAGAGCGGAACAGATACCCTTCGTTAAGCAGGAATTTGACGAACTTGCGCTCCGGGATTTTCAGTTCCTTCGCCGTGGTGCGAATGTTGGTGCAGTCATCTGGATTGACGAAGACGTCAAAGTAATCGGCTTTCGGTCTTGCGATGCCCAGCTCCGCTTCAAGGGCATTGGCGCGATTCGTTTCCTTGAGCAAGGTCTGCGCAAGCTCTATGATGACCGCCGGTTCCTTCTGAATGCGGTCCAGCAGGGATTCCGTCATGTAGCAGCCGGTCTTGCGGATCATGGGAACAACCTCATCGAACAGCCAGTGTTCAAATCTTTCCGCCGAGGGGAGTTTGCTATGGACAATTAGCCTGTAAACATCACCCTCCGTAATGTAGGAAAGGGACTGCGTACCGCCGCTCGTAAGGGTGTCCCGTTTTAGGACACCCTTGCAATGGTCAATAATTGCCTTGCCGGGTCTGGCATATCCCAATGCTCTTGCAACATCTGAGCCGCAGAACAGAAGTGTTTCTCCGTCGAGGATCGTCCTCACCTCACCGAACTGTTCATTCTTGAAGACTTCGATTTTGTTATCCATGACAGGTTTCCTTTCCGGCATCAGATGTGCCACTTTGATTTTTGAGTGTAGAAACGGGATTGCAGCAGTAGGGACACTCTGCAAACACGCAGGACTGATATTTCCAGTGAGGACGGTGAAAGCGGCAGCTTCGGCACTCAGGGAGAATGCCATCCGCGCCGCTGTCAAAATGCTCAAAGCCGGGTATGGTCTGCATCAGCAATTCCAGTGCTTGCAGATCACCGGCTGTCATGCGTTTCATGCTTAAAAACTCCTTTCCTTCGCCGCATCGCCAGCAAATATTCCGGCTTTTGGGCAACAAAAAAGAGGGTTTGCTTCTTACTCCAAATTGGAGAAGAAACAAACCCTCTTCGTTTACGATGTAGTTCAGATGATTTCTCGGATGGTATGAATGACACCGAGCAGCAGCCCGATGAAGAAGGCAAGTCCTCCGATAAGACCGCCTATGATTAAGTTCAATGCGAAGATGCCGACTGAGCCGGAGATACCGTAGCCGCTGGGAACGAGCCAGAGGCACATCCTCCGGATGCCAAATGGCAAGCCGACGCAGATCCACATAAGGAAGTAGTCACATACGCCGTCAGGCATATAGATCGGCTTGAGAAATGACGCGAGGCAGAACGCAAGCGCGATTGGAAGCAGAACCTCCTTCAAGAAGACTTTGATAGCACCCACTATATCCTCCTTCTGCCGGAAGTGTGCAGCGGCACACTCCGGCTTGCTTGATTATTGTGAAAGTCCTTTGTTTTCGGTCAAAAAAAGAAGGGACTAAGCCAGAATGCCTTGGTTTTCAAGGTCTTTCTGATTTAGTCCTATTATCGCACAATAATCCTTTACGATAACGGTAGCCACTTTCCCGGCTTCAATGTCCGCAAGCATGGATTGAAAGCCCGGTCTTTGGAAGTTCGCACCAGAATAGCCATCGTCCGTGTACCAGCGCAGATTGGAAAAGCCGTTCTGCTTTGCGTAGGTTTCAAGGATACGCTTCTGGTTGGAAATGGAATTACTTTCGCCTTGCAGTTCGTCCTCATGGGATAGTCTTGGATAAAGGGCAGTGATTTTCTGGGTGGTCTGTCTTAACATAAAATCCTCCGTTTCCGACAGCCAGCCCCACTATTCCGTATTTCGATTATACCACATGGGGCGGCTGTCTGTATAGCGGCTTCTGCTTCTTTACCGCCCGGTAAATGACGATTTTTCTGTGCGGCTTGTAGCGTTAGGGCGAAAGCTGGGCTTTGTGTCCTGCGGCGGCTTCCGCCTCCAGCACTTTCATCATCTTATCGGCTGCGGTGTCGGTGGTATCTTTTTTGAAAAAGCCGGAAACGACAAGGACGGTGTTGCCCATGCGGATCTCTGTCACGCAGTCCGGGCGGCGTTCCGGGGTGGTGTTCTGCTTGTTCTCTGCCATAGGCAACTCCTTTCATTTCATCAATTCTTTTAGTCTGTTCAGCTTGGCTTGCGCCGTTTCACGGCGGAAGTTCTCTCCCGTAAAGAGGATAGGGGCGCACATTTCCAAAAGGCGGTCATAAATCCGGGCATGGGCGGTGTCCAGCGGATTTTGCAGGCTGTCCAATGTCAGATTGGTGGTAACGATTAAGGCTTGCGGCTGCGGTAGCGGCTGTCAATCACATTGTAGACCTGTTCTAAACCGTACTCTGTGCCGCGCTCCATTCCAAAATCATCAATGATAAGCAGAGGAAAACGGCAAAGACGCTCGATATACTCGTTGCGCCCCTCAAAGCTGGCGGTCAGGTCATTCAAAATCGCAGAGAAGTTCGTCATGCGGACAGCGACTTCCTGCTCCATGAGGCATTAGCGATACACCCGGCAAAATAGCTTTTTCCTGTGCCGACCTTGCCCCATAGCAGATAGCCGATATTTTCCTCGCGCATGATTTCCCAATGCTCCACATAGAAGTGTGCAATCTCCATTTGCGGGCATTTCCCATTGTCGTTGGCGAAAGTCCATTCCTGCATGGTAGGATTGGTAAATCCCCAGCGTTTCAAGTCCTCCACGGTGTCAAGGTGCTTTCTGCGCTGTTCGGCGGCTTCACGCTCCAAACGCTGGGCTTTCTGGCAGTCACATTCTGCCGGGTGGCGGTCACGCCCAAACAGGGCGGCTTGCTTTTCCGGGAAGTAGGCTTCTTTCGGAGTGTGACACTTGCCGCAGTAAAGCAGTCCGTCCTCGCCCGTGTAGTCCTCCGGCTGTGGGGTAACAGCCGTCATATTCAAAACTCGTTCTGTAAACAGATTACTCATAAGCTCTCGCCCTCCTTGCAGGTGTATTCGGGTATGCCCTGTTTCGGGGCAGCCTTTGCGGTATCGTCTGCCGCCCATCTGCGGATAGTGGCGGCGTGGTTTTTATATTTCTTGCCCGTGGACGCGATATAGCCGGAAAGCCGCTCAATGTAGTACGCCCATTTTTCGGGTAGCTCCGCTTGCAGTTCGGAAAGCTCCGTATCAGTCAGAAATACATTCTCATATCTGCCACAGCTGCGGGCGAGGGCTTGTCCCTTTAACTCTCCCTCTTTTTCTAACTCTATATCTATCTCTTTCTTTATCTCTATCTCTGGTGGACGAATGTCGGACAAATGTCCGCCATTTGTCCGCGGCGGCAAAAGTGCCTTATTTTCAAGCCTTGCGGCGCGTTTCCGTTCCGCTTCGGTAGAGGATTGACCGATCATCAGCTCGATGTCGGTCATATAAAGCAGTCCGCAGTCAAGCTGCTCCACAAGCCCTAACTGCTGGAAGATGGCTAATGCCCGTTCCACCGTCCCGATTTGGTGACGGGTCAGCGTGGCTATCATCTGGCGGTATAGGGGATATGCTCGTCAAGCTGCAATCTGCCGCCATTTTTCAGCGATTTTAAGTACAGCTTCAAGAGGATATTGGAATACAAAATCCCGTCTTTCATGTCCTCCAACAGCACAATGGAATCGCTGTCGAAGAAGTTTTCTTTCAGTTTGAGGTAGTAATATTTGCGGTTATCTGCCATTGGCGGTGTCCTCCCTGTGTTTCCATCTCTTAGAGAAATACCGGGGGCAGAGGACGATAATCGCCCGGAAGCTCTGCTTGCAGCCGTGTGTGCAGCCCCGGCAAAGGTCATTGTAGGTAATACGGTTTCGGTGGTTGAGGAAAAAGCTCCATTCCAACCGCCGCTTTTTGCTCATGCGTGGCATTTCTCGCTCCTTTCTGCCGTTTCCGCTGGTATAAGCGGATAGGTCGGTAAAAATGTAGTTTCTCGGTGTCATTTTCGGGGATTTCCTGCGCTGTGCGCCCCGTTTCAAAGGTGGGCAGTATTGCGGATAGGGTGCAGGGCATATCCCTGTTTTGGTATCGTTTCGGGGCGGTTTTTAACGCTCATGTTCGTGCTTTTTCTCTCTGTCTTTCTCGCCTTGCAGGATTTGAGAAAGATTGCTTTTCACGGTATGCAGCTCCTTGACACGGGCTTTTTTCTCCCGGTATTCGTTGTAATGGGCGTTCTTTTCGGCGGTAAGCTGCTCGATTTCCGCTTGCAGGGCTTTATGGCTTGGCAGCTTGGAAACGCCATGCGCCCGGAAATAACGGGCGGCAGCGTCCGCTATGATAAAATCGCTTTCGTGCCGTTCCCGATAGGTGCTGCGGGCTTTCTCCGTTTTCTGTGCTTTCAGACCGTCACGGGCAGGCTTGGTCTTGGCATAGGCAAGCACCTGTGTCTGAAGCTCCTTTTTCTCCCGGATAGCAGCGTCCAGGGCTTTCAGCTTGGCGGTGCTGTCCTGTAAATCCGCATTGGCAGATACCAGGCTGCGTCCAGCTCCTCCGGCGAATAGCCGTACTGCCCGTAGCGGCAACGGTAGCCGCCATTTGTTTCAGATTGTGGACTGCCGCCCAGCGGTCATAGCCCGCGCCCTTTCCCTCCGCTCGCTTCGCTGCCCGGTCAACCATGCGCTGAATACCGTCCTTTTCCGGGGTGGTTTGGACAGCTTTTTTGCCCTGCAAACGCTCCCTTATGTTGCGGGGGTATTCGGGTACGGTTGCGGTCTGCTCGGCGGCTCTGTGGGCGTTCTGTTCCAAAAGGGCAAGAACGGCAGCGCGGTCAAAATCATCTCCCAGCTTGCGGGCGGTAATGGGCTTTGTCCTGTCCGGCGTGAGGTAGGATAGCCGCCCTCGGCTCTCCTTGACAGTCACGCCCTGTTGCAAGAGAACGGCGGCGAACTCGCCATAGCTTGTGGCAGAGGACAGCGCGGTGCGTATGGCCTGCCGCAATTTTTCCTTGTCTGTTTCAAACTTCGTGGGCTTGGCTGGCTGCTCCTCGGCTGGCAAGGCGGCAGCTTCCTTGTCCAGCTTTGCCTGCCCTTTCCGCTGCGCCCAATACTCACGCTCGGTAATGCGGTTTTTGCTGCCATGCAAAAGGTCGATTTGATAGAGATTTTCCCGGTGGCACAGCTCCATGACTTCGGCTTTGAAGTATTCCATCGCCGCGTCTGTGCAGCGGTGTTTGCACCCGGCGCGGGTGTCTGCCGGTCTGTCCATGTAAGGCAGGAACGGAACTTCCTCTATCCGCAGAGAATTGATAACGATATGCACATGGATATTGCCGCTGTGGTTGTGTCCGTCCGGGTGGGTGCAGACAATGGCTTGGTGTCCGGGAAACTGCTTCCGGCAAAATTCCTCGCCCAACGCCTGCGCCCGGTCTACGGTCAAACCGTTGTCCACCGCGTCCCGTGGGTCAAAGCTGATAATGTAGTGGTGGCTTTTTACATCTTCCCGCTTCTGGTTCTTCCCATAGCGGAGATTGGAGCGCATACAGGCAACGGCAAAATCCTCGTCGCCGCAGTTCAGCGTGGCTATTCGATAGTCCTCTCTGAGCATGAGCCGCCCGTTTTCATCAAGGGTGGGCTTCATGGTAAACTCGTCATGTTCAAAGGTGAGGTACTGCTCGGCTGCGCCATAATCCGCATTTTTAGAGCTGATATGTTTGAATGTTGCCAACAGCGTCACCTACCTTTCGCAGGACTTCAAACTTCAAGGCAGCAAGGTCAGAAATGGCGGCGCGGACTTCAACGGACAGGGCGTTGTATGGTGTGCCGTACTCGTTGAGGGCGCGGGCAATCTGATTGAGGTTGCCACCGATTTTTCCGTATTCGGCGGTCAGCCTGCCAACGGCGGACAACAGTTCATCATTGACCGGGGAAACGGTAACAATGGGGCGAATGGTCGCCCGTGTAATGGCTTGCCGGATAAATTCGGCTTGGCTCATGTCATAGTGTTTCAGCCGCTCGGTAAAGTCGGCGTATTCTTCCTCGGTCATGCGGGTTTTGACCACATGGCAGCGGTGGGGTGTGTTGTATTTTTTCTTCAAGCGTTGACCTCCTTTCTCGCCCGACAGGGCGCATGAGCAGGGTTTGGGGAAGGCACTCCCCAACAAGATTTACCAAAGGGCAAAACCGCAGATATGCGGATTTTGGCACCGTGGTAGAATCTTGCTCTAAAAAACTACCGCTTTCCTCGGCGGCTCTGGTTTGCGGATATACTGGCTTGCTCCACCAATATAGCGATTGCGGCGGCGTGTTCTGCCCGCTGTTCACCACTACAACGGTGAAAAGGGGGCGTTTTGGCAAACGCAGC
>ENA-OQEX01000092-OQEX01000092.1-human-gut-metagenome-genome-assembly--contig:-NODE-92-length-53058-cov-10.363209_pt1 | contig 53058 bp, 68 predicted proteins | sample MGYA00242802_ERZ504649 | MGnify/ENA primary metagenome ERZ504649 (study PRJEB26092, sample SAMD00036194) | human gut metagenome | host: Homo sapiens | study: EMG produced TPA metagenomics assembly of...
GTACCCACGAGGCGGCGGCACGCGCAACCGAGGCGGCAACGCAGGCAAGTGATGCGGCTGCCAAGGCGGCGCAAGCTGCAAGCTGGAGCGCGCAGGCGGCTAACGCCGCGACGGCGCAGGTGACGGGCACCGGTGCGGTCAATCCGACTCCGGTGAAAGGTCCGTTCCAGTCGTTTCCGTATTGGGCCGTGTGCTGGCTGTTGTTCTTTTTGCTGATGTTCCTGTTTGGTGGCGGCCCCTTTGCTGCACTGATTTTCTTTACGATCCCCATCTATCACTGGGTGGCGCGTGCGCTCGATGGCGACTGGGCACGCGGGGATATTCAGGTTGGTCGGCGCCGGTGGCAGTTAGGGCTCAGGATGTTTCCGTTGCGGTTGATACTGACGTGGCTACCGCGACCAGCGCTGAGCCGAGTGTCAAAGAGGGTGATGAATGATGAAGCTCTCGCGTGAGTCTAAGGTGCGCCTGGGCGTTGGCATCGGGGCGTTTGTGCTCATTATCGGGCTTGTCTTTGGCGCTTCGCGGCTATTGGCTCATTCCGATATTGTGCGTACGACCGGTATTCTATCTGGCCATTTGTCTGATTTTGACGATATGTTTGACGAGGACGATTCCTTGAATAGCGGTAACTATTCCGCTCGGCCTCAGCAGCTTTCGAGCACGACTTTTGATGCCGATGAGTTCCGCTACCTCGATTTCGATATCAATGCGGCTTCGGTGGACGTCAAGGTTGTTGATGGCAACAAGGCTCGCGTTATCGAGCGGGGACGCGTTGCCAAGGGTATGGATGCCTCCAAGGCCGCGACGCAAAACATCGCATCCGTCGAGGACTCGACGCTCAAGGTTTCCCAGTTTGGAAGTGATGACGGTAAGGCAATCGATCGCTCAGTTACGGTCGAGCTGCCGCGCCGTGTTGCCGAACATCTGAAGGGGATCAACGCGCACGTGGGCTCGGGTGATCTGCAGATTGCCGGTGTCATCTGTGATGGTTTTGACCTTTTCCTGGGTGCGGGAGATGTAGAGTTTACGGGCAGCGTGACTGATGCGCTCAGTGCTGAGGTCGGTTCGGGCGATGTGACGTTCGAGCTCTACCAGCCCCCGCGAAGTCGATGGACGTAAGCGTGGACTCGGGCGATGTGGAGATAACGGTTCCGAACTCTACGGGCTTTAAGGCGAGCCTCACCGTGGCAGCGGTGACTTCGAGAGCGATTTCCTTCCGCTTGGCTACGATGGCGAGACCATATTGAATCTTGAATTCGACAACGGTGATAAGTCTGCCACGTATCGCTTTAAGGTCGGTTCGGGCGACATGTCGTTTGATTCGGAGTGACGGGTGGTTTTCGGAGACTCGCAAACGTAGCTGCGCTGTTTGATGAAGGCGCCGAAGCCGAGATTGGCTCCGGCGCCTTTGCCTTTACAATGGGGACATGGAACAGATTATCTTGAACATACTCGAGGCCCTGCGTTGCGGCGAGACTGTAGACGACAAGGCACTCGTCAAACTGATACATGCCGAGGCGCGCCGCGAGGGTGCCGATAAGCGCGATCTGGCCAAGCGCCGACTGCTGCCGTTTTACCAGCGGGTTAAACGTGAGGAACCAGCTCGTTGGGCTGGGTGGAATGTCGATGCCGAGCTGGAGCGTCAACTGCTGCAGGTGCTACGCATGAAGCCGCGCCGCACGGCTTCGGGCGTAGCGACCATTACCGTCATCACCAAGCCCTGGTCGTGCTCGGGCGATTGCCTGTTTTGCCCCAACGACCTGCGCATGCCCAAGAGCTATCTGCACGCTGAACCGGCGTGCGCCCGTGCGGAGCAAAATTGCTTCGACCCGTATCTGCAGGTGAGCGCTCGCCTGACCGCACTTTCGCAGATGGGACATGCGACCGATAAGATTGAGCTCATCGTGCTCGGCGGTACCTGGAGCGACTATCCGCAAGGCTATCAGACGTGGTTTATGTCGGAGCTCTTCCGCGCGCTCAATGACGATGCCGTGGCCGGCGTGGCGGCCAACCCCATGTTGGCGCGTCCGGGTATCAGCCGTGCCGAGCGGGGCGCCTGCTCGATGACGCGCCTGCCGACGCCCTGCCGCCGGTGGTGGCGAAGCGTCGCGAGCGCTATCGGGCAGCTGGCATTGCGACAGACGAGGTTGAGCTTGCTGCCGGCGTTGCCGACGAGCAGGAGCGTGTGGATGCTGCCGTGGGCGGCTATAACCGTGCAGTGCGTCGCCTGTACGGCTCCGGTACGCCCTGGGGCGAGGTCGCCGAGTGGCAGACGGCGACGATGGAAGAGCTTGAGCGGCAGCAGCGCATCAACGAGACGGCGAAGCATCGCGTGGTCGGGCTCGTTATCGAAACGCGTCCCGATGCCGTAACGCCGCAGGCGCTCACGCTCATTCGTCGTCTGGGCTGCACCAAGATTCAGATGGGTATCCAGAGCCTCGACCAGCACCTGCTCGATATCAACGAGCGTCGTATTTCGGTGGCACAGATTGAGCGGGCGTTTTCGCTTGCGCGCCTGTTTGGCTTTAAGATTCATGCGCATTTTATGCTCAACTTGCTGGGCGCCACACCCGAGGGGGACAAGCGCGACTACGAGCGCTTTATGACCGAGGGGGCCTTTACGCCCGACGAGGTCAAGGTTTACCCGTGTGCGCTCATCGAGGGCTCGCGTCTGGTGGGCTGCTACGAGCGCGGCGAGTGGCGCCCCTATACCGAGGAAGAACTGCTTGATGTACTAGCCGACGACATCGTGGTGACGCCGGCGTTCTGCCGTATCAGTCGTATGATCCGCGACTTTAGTTCCGATGACATCATGGTGGGCAACAAGAAGCCCAACCTTCGCCAGCTGGTCGAGAATCGCCTGGCGGCGCAGGGCAAGGGCGCCAAGGTGCGCGAGATTCGCTATCGCGAGATCAGCACGGCGGGCGCCGACCTGGGCGAGTTGACCCTTGACGAGGACGTGGCGTACGAGACGCCGGTGACACATGAGCGCTTTTTGCAGTGGGTGACGCCGCAGGGCAAGATCGCGGGCTTTTTGCGCTTGTCGCTGCCCGACCGCGCGTTTGTTGCCGCGCATGCGGACGAGTTGCCGACGACGCCGGACGAGGCGATGATTCGCGAGGTGCACGTGTATGGCATGGCAGCGCGCGTGGGCGATCAAGGCCAGGCGGCTCAGCATCATGGACTGGGGCGCTCGTTGGTGGAGCGTGCGTGCGAGATTGCCCGGGATGCGGGTTATGCGCGTATCAACGTGATTAGCGCGATCGGTACGCGCGAGTACTATCGCCATTTGGGTTTCTACGACCACGGACTCTATCTGCAAAAGGAGCTCTAAATGAACAAGCCGAGTGTTTCTGCCGGCGTCGTTGCCGGCGTTGCTCTGGGAGCCGCGGCGCTTGGTGCGGCCGCTGTCGCTGTTCGTGCTGTCTGTCTGCAGGTTGCGCGAACCCGCAATGGGTTGGCGCGTGTGAAACGCGTGCACGATGAGGGCGGCGATGAGATTCGCGTGTTGGTGCAAGGCGGAGTCTACCAAAGCGCAAGCTACGTTGGCGAGCGTTGGGCAGAGCCCGTCTTTGCGTACTATCGTGCGTTTGACGACGCGTTTGAGGCCGAGCGCGCAATGCATGACGCCTATGGTCACGGTATCGACCGCATGCTCATGCTGGGCGGCGGCGGGTTTGCCTATCCCAAGTTTGCGCTGATGTCGCACGAGAGCTTGCGCATGGACGTCATTGAGTACGATGCCGAGATTACGCGCCTGGCGCGCCGTTGGTTCTACCTGGACGAGCTGGAGCGCACGGTGGGCGATCGCCTGCGAGTGATTACCGCTGAGGCTCGCTCGTATCTGGGCGTGACGAGCGTGGGTCATCGTCGCTACGATGTGGTCGTGAGCGATTGCTTTGGCGGTGCCGAGCCCGTACGCGAGCTGGCGACGGTTGAGGCATTGCGTTTAGTGCGGGGCAGCCTGAACCCCGGGGGTATCTACGTGGCCAATATCGTGAGCGCAAACGAGGGGAGCGATGTGACGTTCCTGCGCGATTGCGCTGCCACGGCACTCGAGGTATTCGCCCACGCCTGGGTGGTCCCATGTGGCGATGCGGAGTTTGGCGGCGAAGAGAATTACCTGCTCATCGCCAGCGACGGCGACTACGCCTTTGCCGAAGCCGTGCCTTTCAATGCCGACTTCCTCGGCACCGCTCTCCACGACTAGCGCGTCTCCCTGCGACCAATCTGTTTATGAAGGGGCTTCTTTAGCTACTTCTTGGTTATGCCAAAGTAGCTCAACAAGCCCCGTCCCAAAAAGACTGGTCTTATGCGTGGTCGCGCCAGCTGAGGACGCGCTGCTTCATACCCTCGATGTCGAGCACGCCTTTGGCGAAGCCTTTGCGCACAAGCTCCTCGGGAACGTACTCGTCGTAGCGATCAAAATAAGGCACCTCGCCGGGATAGACGAGCTCGATGGGGTCGAAGTCCTTCTCAGCCTCGGCGGCGAGCACCTCGAAGAACGTCTCCTCATCGGCCTTCATCTTAAACTGCATAAAGTATGGACGCGACGGATCGAGCCCGCGAAGGTCCAGCTCCGCGGCGCATTTAATCTTGAGCATGCGCTCGAGCGCCAAAAAGGCGTAGCTTCCCAACCAGGGGAAGAGCACCCAGGTGTCGCCGCCCAGGTTAATGAGCGGTTTAGTTCCCGCGCCCGAAATCTCGGCGGTATGACGAGCCTGTGCAAGGCGTGCCCGTGCGTTGCCCATGAGGTACGGATATGCCGCGTGCTCGTTGAGCGCCTTGCGCATGCGCTCGAGTACGTGTGTATTGATATCGCCGGGACAGTCGCCAAAGTAGGCCGGCACACGGCCCTTGACCTGCGTGGCAAAGACGGTATGACGCTTCCAGTCCACTTCCTCGACAATCCAGCAGTGTCCGGCGATGGCGATGCGCTCACCGGGCGGTGGGGGATTGACGATCGTGCCCAGCTCGGCCGATTCGCTGCGAACGGTAAACTCCTCGTTTTCCTGGAACACGGCGTAGAACTTAAAGTTGTTGATGATGCGCTCGCCAGCGAGGCCCACGATGAGCCCACCGCCCTCGGTGACCTGGATGTGGTCGATCTTGATGAGGTGGCGCAGCAGTACGCGATAGTCATCGGCCGAGACGCGGTGGAAATAGCTGAGCGTGAGCACGCGCTGAGCAAGCTCGGCCGGTGTGAGCTCGCCGGTGCTGGCGAGCGTCGACATGGTCTGGTGATAGAGCAAACTGTAGGGGAGTCGATCGAGCTCGGGCGGCTCGACCCACTTTTCCTCGCGATAGAGTTGTACGAGCGCGATGCCCTGGAGGAGCTTCCACGGAATGGTCTCGGGCATCATCGTGCGCGGCTCGGGTTCCTCCTCGCGCATGACAAACCACATCTCGGGCGGAAGATCGCGGCGTCCCGTGCGTCCCATGCGCTGCAAAAAGGAGCTGACGGTAAACGGTGCATCGATCTGGAACGCGCGCTCCAGGCGACCGATATCAATGCCGAGCTCCAGCGTGGAGGTGGTGACGGTTGTCTGCGCCTGTTCCTCATCGCGCATGAGCTCTTCTGCCGTCTCGCGTAGCGATGCCGAAAGATTGCCGTGGTGGATGAGAAAGCGGTCGGGCTCGTGTCGGCTCTCGCAGTAGCTGCGCAGCATGGAGCATACGGCCTCTGCCTCCTCGCGCGAGTTGGCAAAGACCAGGCACTTGCGGCCGCGCGTATGTTCAAAGATGTAGCCCATGCCGGGGTCGGCGTTTTCGGGCGCGGTGTCGGTGGGGTTGAGAAGTGCCTGTTCGGTTGCCCGTGGGATGTCGACTTCGCCCTCGGGGGCCGAGGAAGCGCGGCGATCCCTGGAAGTAGCCTTGTCCTGTGCCTGTTCGCGACGCTGGCGGCGCTCCTCCTGCGTGAGTTGTCCGCTGTGACGTCTGTCCTGGGTGCCGGTGGGTAGTGCCGTGGGCGTCGCCGCCTCGATGCGCTCGCACGCAAGCACCTCGGCCTCTTGGGGACCTGCGCTCTCGAATCCTCGCTGCTGTGCCTGGGGGCCCGAGTTGTAGAAGTGCTCCATGGAGATGCGCCATACGCGGCGCGGTTCCTCAAAACGGGGGATAACGCAGTCACGTCCCGTTCCCTGCGAGAGAAAAGCGCCCGTGCGCTCGGGGTCGCCGATGGTGGCCGAAAGGCCAATACGGCGGGGCTGTACGCCCGCCATGCGCGAAAGGCGCTCAATAAGGCAGAGCGTCTGCCCGCCACGGTCGCCGCGCATGAGCGAATGGACCTCGTCGATGACCACATAGCGCAGGTCGCAAAACATGCGCGGGATCGCCATGTGCTTATGGATCAGGAGCGCCTCGAGCGACTCGGGCGTAATCTGCAAGATGCCGCTCGGTTTTTTGATGAGCTTAGCCTTGTGCGATTGCGAGACGTCGCCATGCCAGTGCCAGACAGGGATATCGGCCTCTTCGCAGAGGTCGTTGAGGCGAACGAACTGGTCGTTGATGAGTGCTTTGAGGGGACCAATGTAGAGGGCGCCCACGCTCGCGGGCGGGTTCTCCCAAAACTCGGTCAGGATGGGAAAGAAGGCCGCCTCGGTTTTGCCGGAAGCCGTGGATGCCGTCAGGAGTACGTTGTCCTGCGTGTTAAAGATGGCGTCTGCCGCCGCAACCTGGATAGAGCGCAGACTCTCCCAATCGTGGGAGTAGATGAAGTCTTGGATAAACGGGGCATATCGGTCAAAGGCGTTCATGGGACCTCCTCTCAACAACGGGCTGATCAACACAACGGGCAACGGCTCGATATCTTGCAACATCGGCGTTTGCCCAGATAAAACCTACCAAAATAAACCTGTCCATTTTTGGCAGGTTAGATGGTGAACTCGGTGAAATTGCGGTCGCCGCCTGCGGTATCGGTGTCGCCTGTTGCGGTTGCCGGCGCCATCGCGTCGCCGCCGACGCTTTGCAGTAACTCGGCCACGTTGGCGTCGGGGTTCTGACACAGGATGTCGAGCAGCTCGATAAAGTCGCGGATGACCTCGCGGGGCGTCAGATGCGTGTCGGCTCCCACACGACCGAACTCGATCTTGAGGAAGTCAACCAAGTCGTTCTCGGTAAGCGTGGCGTCCAGCCAAAGTAGCCGGCGTGAATTTGCATGAGCTTTTCGATGAGCACCAGCAGCTCCTCGTAGGTGAGCGGCTGCAGACGGATGATGGGCGCGAGCATGTCTTTGAGATCATCGCGCGCAAAACGACCCTGAGCGAGTCGGCTGCGCAGGGCCTCGTAGGAGAACACGCCGCGGCGACGGTCTTCGATGGAGGTTGGCGTGCCGCCCATGATCACGCCCAGGTACTGCGCTTTGCCCTGGAGCGTGTCGTTGTACATCGTTAGGATTTTCTCGTAGTTGTACTGTCGCGTGATCGCGTTGGGAATCTTGTACAGATTCACGAGCTCGTCGATGAGCACCAGCATGCCCTTGTAGCCGCTGCAGACCAAAAAGCGCGCAATGAGCTTAACGTAGTCGTACCAGTCGTCGTCGCTGATGATGGTCGAGGAGCCCAGCTCGGCGCGTGCCTCGCTCTTGGTGCGGTACTCGCCGCGAATCCATTTGGTCACGCGACTCATAGCTTCTTCGTCACCCTCCGAGACGGCCGTGCGATAACGGCGGAGCATGCGGGCAAAGTCAAAGCCGTGGACCATCTCCTCGAGCGGGGCCAGTTGGGCATTGACGGCAGACTCGTCGGCCTCGGCACACGAGGCGACCCAGCGGTCCAGGATAAGGTTGAGCGCGCCGCCCTCGGGGCGCGTCTTGGTCGATATGTTGCGGATGAGCTCGCGATAGGTGGCGAGGCCCTGGCCCTGGCCGCCCTGTAGGCGGCGCTCGGGGGAAAGGTCGGCATCGGCGACCACGAAGCCCTCGCCCATGGCATGCGTTCGGATGGTCTGGAGCAAAAAGCTCTTGCCGGCGCCGTAGCGACCGACTAGGAAACGGAAGCTTGCGCCGCCGTCGGCGATGAGACTCAGGTCGGTGAGCAGGGCGCGGATCTCGACCTCGCGTCCTACGGTGATGTAGGGAAGGCCAATGCGCGGGACAACGCCGCCCTTGAGCGAGTTGAGAATGACGGCGGCGACGCGCTTGGGCACACGGGGTGCTGCGGATGCGGTATCACTCATGGTCTAAGTATCCTCTCACGTCTGCTTCGTAGTCCTCGATAATTTGCGGTCCTGCTGATCCAAATTCAATAACGGTGTCGCCCACCAGGTCAAAGAGCGCTTCGTTGATGCTATCGACGAGCATGTCCTCACTCTTGCCCGACTGTTCCACCGCCGATGCCGTCTGTGCTGCGTTTTGCTCGAGTAGTGCTCGAAGATAGGCGTCTGCGGCGGGATCGAGTGCGGACGCGGTGTCGGCGGGCGCGGGCGTTGGCGCGAGGAGCGGGGCTACGACGCCAAACTGCTCGGTGGAGATGGTCGGCTCGCTAGCCTCGTCCTGCTGCATGGTCGTCGCGACTGGTTCGGCGATCGTGTCGGCCACGGGCTCGGCTTCCGGTCGTTCGGCAACTGCCACCTCGGCATCCGCAAGCGGGCCGTCCTCGCGCTCCTCGTCGATCAAAAGCGCCTCGCGCGTTTGCGCGGCGGCGCTCCGAATGTACCCCAGCTGACTCAGATCGATATCGATCTTGACGGGCTGGTGTGCGGCGTCCCACGAAAGCCATGCCACAATCTCGTCATCGATAATCTTGGCCAGATATTTGGGGACCTTCTCTTCCTTAAGGGGATGGGCGGGGTCCAGGGCCAGGCGTAGACGCTGGTCGCAGGCGCGCATCATCTCACCGAGCTTGCTACTTTTTTGTCTGCTGCCGTGAATGCGCATGCATTCCCAAAACCCGTTTTGGCAGCGGTAGACGTGAATGGGGTCCAGGCGATATTCGCAGTCCTCGTGGCGCTCGGGCGCAAAGAATACGGCCGACGCAAACATGGTGTAGGGCATGGCCGTCTCCTCCCCAAATAAACTCGCCACGATGCTGGTCTTTCGGTGCGTGTCATAGTAGCGCGCCATGCGGACATACGCGGCGCACGCCACGTGGCGCAGATCGCGGTGGTGGCTGCGGTCGAGCCGCGAGTTACTTAGGTTGTACGTGGAGAGGGCATTGATGGCGGCCATGAGTCGTTCCTCGCACGCCTCGTCGGGCGGAAGGGGGAGCGTGGGCTCGGAGGCCTTGCGACGCTTGGGCGCCTGGTCCGACGGTGCCGGTGCTGGTACAAGGTCTCGTGCCGCGCGCCGCAGCTCGATAAGGGCGTTATCGAACATGACGGTTTTAGAGTCACGAAGCAGCTTGGGGTCGAGCCCGTGGAACACGGCGTAGTCCTGCAGCCACACGCGCGCAAACCGGTCGATGCCGGGCTCGAAGGCGCGATAGACATCCCAAAAAGCCTTGATCTTGTTAAAACCATCGAGCGGATCATCTACGCCAATGCCGCAGATCAGCTCGTAGAGATACAAGAAGGCAAACGAGGTCGATGTCTCCTCGATATTCCCGCGGCGCACTTGGCACGCCAGGTAAAATAGCCGCGCAGCTGCCGATCGCTCATGGCGTTGTAGGTGGGAAAGTACGACTTAAAGGTGCCGTTGTAGGGACAGTCGTCCTCAAAGTCTGCCATCAGCAGGCCTTGGCGGTAGAAAAGCTCGGCCTCCGAAAGCCAACGGCCCGCGCCGCCCTTGGGGTCGTCTTGCCAACGCGATATCTCACGCATCTTGCGGTACTGGTCGGGGAGGAAGTTCTGCATCTGCCGGCCGGTCTTGAGAATCGGCTCGTCTGCGTAGATTTCGTTTGAGAAGCGGGCGGACTGATGGGTCCGGGCCTCGGCCATAATGCGCTCGATGAGCATCTTGATGTCCTGGTCGGCCACCGCTTCTCCTCTCCTAACGCAGCTTCGGTGACCTCATATCATAGCACAGCATCAAACAGGTGTTCGAGATACCGCTGCGTTGATAGATTTAGAACAGGAGGGCGTAGATGACGGCGATGACGACGGAGGGGAGCATATTGGCCGTGCGGAAGGTCTGAGGACGGATGAGGTTGACGCCGACGCAGAAGATGAGCATGGAGCCTACGAGCGAAAGGCTGTTGAGGGCAGCTGTGGTCATGATGGGGGAGAGTGCGCCGGCAAACAGCGTGATCGTCCCCTGGAACACGGCGACGGGCAGGGCGGAGAAGATGCAGCCGCGGCCAAGCGAGGCCGTCATGGTGCAGACGATGATGCAGTCCAGTGCGCCCTTGAGGGCAAGCGTTGACCAGTCGCCGAGCAGGCCGTCCTGGATCGATCCCACAATGGCCATGGCGCCGATGCACACGGTGAGTGAAGTCGAGACAAAAGCGTTGGTGAACTTGTTATCGCCCTCACTGCCAGTCTTGCGCTTGAGCCATTCGCCAAGGTTCTCGATGGCGGCCTCCAAGTTGATGGCCTCGCCGATGAGCGAACCGAGCGCAAATGAGACGATGAGCATGGTGGTACCGGTGGTCGCTAGCGCCTTTCCATCGATGATGAGCATCTTTTGCATGGTGCCGCCCAGGCCGATAAACAGGACGCACAGCCCCGATGCTTTCATGAGCGTGTCTTGGATGCGCGGTGTAATGAAGCGGCCGCCCGCTAATCCCAAAAGACCGCCCGCAACTAAAAGCGCAACGTTGATGATTGTTCCCAAGCCCGGCATGAGCCTCCTGTATTGATGCCAACGTGGCAATCGTAGCAGAACGAAATGCGAGGCACATCGCGACTCATCTAATACGTTATATAAGTGGTATTAGGAATGATGCGCAGCATTTAAGCCTCAGGTGGTTGTCGGGACATAGGGTAGTAGTCAAAGCGCAGTGTCATAAGCCGCTGCGGGGATTCAATAGCCGCGGCGATGATATTGGCATCGCGGGCACGATCAAACCCTTCGAGTTCGATCTGATACGAGACGTCTTGCATAATGTCCAGACGTCGCCAGGCTAGAAGTGTGTCGCCATCGAATTCCAAGGTCTTGCCTCCGTCTGCGGCAACGGCGTATAGACGCAGTTTAGCGGTGGTTGCAGGGTCGACAACCGTGACCTTTTTAATTTCGTTTCGAGTATTCTTGGCGCCCAACAGGGTGAGCAGTGTTGGGGCCACGACCTCGCCCGATGGCAAAAAGACGACTTCGATGGACTCGGGAAATGCGATGATGGCCGACTTGCGGACGGGCTGATTGGCGGCGGCAACTTCGATGTTCGCAGCGTCGATGACCTCCGTGTGGTCGAGCGCGGCAAGCACGCAGCAGTTACCTTCATCGATCTCCTGAGGATCAGCAAGCCCCAGACTGTCCGCGAGCTCGGGATCGTTTGGATCGGTAGCGGGCTCATTCGGCGCTTCGAAAGAAGCTGGGACGCTGTTTGTCGGCGACGGCGTGTCGCCCGCACCTGCTTCTTTGTCCGCGCTCTTTTCTTGTGTGGTTGCGTTGATGGGTTCGTCGTTTGAGGGGAGCGTCTTGGCGTCAAGCGCGGAGGGGAGAATTCCGATGGCTCCGGATCCGTTCCACTCCATTTCGAGAAGCGCCGGGTCGGCAAGAATGCGTTGCCTGCTTTGCGCGTGGGCATCGATTTCAATAGGGCCTGCCTCTATCCCTCGTGTAAGGCTGAGTGATCCGGCTGGCTTCTCGAAATGAGCGTCTGTGTCTTTGGTGCTGACGGCGTAGAACAGCAGGGACGCTTCTCCCGCCGCGACGCATCGGTGCCGGCTTTGGTCAGCCGCAACGATGCCGTGAATGAGAGGGTGGGCTGCGTGTCGTCTGCATTCGCGGCGGCGCAGCCCAGACATATACCGCCTCCTTTCTCGAAAAACGCGCCGTCGAAGACGACCTTCGCTCCGTTCGCCGAGTCATCGACCGAAGCGATGTCGATGCGCAGCTCTAAATTGCATGGATCGCCATCTGCATCGAGCACAACCGAGCGCCACGTGCAGACGGCGCACCCCGCCTGGGAGCCGTTTGCCTTGTTCGAACGCTTGATATCCACGACTATCGAGCCGTCCGTATTACGACGAAGGCATCCCGAGGTTGAGATCGCGGCCTGCGCGATCGAAAAACGCTTGCACGCAATGGCGCTCGACGGATTTGGGGCGGAACTTAGGGCTGCTGGTAAGGAGTCCGCCATGACGGGAGTCGCCCAAGCGGCGACAGGCGTTCCGGTTGCGAGCGCGCCGCAGAGTGCGACGACGGGCAAAAGGTTCTTCGATGCCATGGGGTCTCCTTAGCTAATTTAGTGTGGCCTGTCCGTGTTTCGTTTCTGGCTGCGTTTGATGTGCAGACCGAGGCCGGCGGTTCCCGCGCCTGCTGCCGTGGCGCCTGCTGCCAAGAGCCATCGCCTGTCGCCTGTCTGAGCCAACGGTTCCTCGCGGCAGCCGCGGTCGAGCTCCGAGAGGTCGACCGTCACCTGCGTGGCGGCCTGCGCCTGTTCTTGCTGGGCAAAGGCCATGGCTGGCCCAAACGCTAGGATACTGACGGCGGCGGCCAGGGCGACGGCCTTATGCCGTGTGCGCACCGGCTCGACCGTCCAGGTGATCGTTGCAACCTGATCGCCTTCGCCGGTTACGCGGAAGATATCGCGCGTGACGCGGGCGACGTTTCCGCTTGTCTTGAGCTTAATATTGTCCGTGCCGCCGGCAATGCCCTGGTAGCCCATGTCGAAGGCTGCATTCTTGGAAAGATCGAGGCCCGTCTCCTGCATTGCGGCGCTGGCGTTCTGGAGTGCGCCGTCGGGGCCGACCTTAAAGTCGATGGAATTCTGCGCGGTTCCGGCCTTGGCGTCGGCGGCAATGGTCCAGGTGTTCATGGCGTCGATCTTCATGTTGGTGACATGGATGCCGTAGGCCGAATGATTGTCGATGGTGGTCGCGTCTTCTGAGGGGCCCTGAAGCGTGCCGTCGGCCTTGGCGACGAAGGAATAACCGTCGGAACTTTGAACTCTACGTTGTCGATCTCGGTCCTGACCATTACTTTCGTGGTTCCAACGCGCCCGGCTGCCAGAGCTGGCGTCGGGGCGGCGCCCATTGCGAGCGCGAGCGCGAGCCCTGCGCCCACGACGAGCGCTCTGGCTCCGTTCATGTTCCTGGTGATGTCCATGGTCGTTCCTTTCTATTCGCCGCGGGCCGTCCCCGCATGATTGGACGAATGCTGGTGAATTGCGTGCGGTGCCGCGTCGGCCGAAAAAGCTAGTTCTCGGCTTGCTCAACCCGTACCTTGACACGTGTCGGATTGCCGTGGCTGTCGAGGGTCTTGGCATCGAGTGCCTGGATCTCGATGTATGCCTCGCCTTCTTTGATGTCGCCGGCGGGGCACGTCTCGATTGTCTTGCCGGTCTCGACCACACCGGATTCGTACATGGTCTCGTCGTTTTGGATGACGCGGAATCGCTGGGGAAATATATTGTCTTGAACGTTTTGCACGTTGACGCGCAGCTTGCCGTCCTCCTGTAGCTGAGCGACCGGCGCGACCGAAATCGTCATCATGTTGTCGCGGACGATGGCATCGAGCTCATCTTGGATTTCTTGTCGCGATTTGCCCTCTGCCGTCGTGACTGAGGCGCCCGCTTCGGGCACGGGCTGCGACTGCCAGGCGTATAGCCCTACGGCGATGAGGGCGCAGACGATAGCCAGGCAGACAACGACGAGTTTCTTGCGACGCCCCAGTCCTGCGAGGCGGGGCGGCTTCTTCGCACTCATGCGGCGTCCTTGGTGGTGTAGACACGTGCGAACGTGGACGGGTCCGCTCCAAAGAGCATGTGAAGCATCAGGCGGCGCGAGTAGATGAGCTCGTCAAAGTCGTGAGGGAGCTCGATGTCGTGGATACGCGCGATGTGGCGGGCGAGCGCGAGAACGACTCGGGGTCGCAGATAACATCGGTGGTGACGTGGTAGACCGCCGTATCGGGGAACGCCTCTTCGTCGAAAGGCAGGAGATAGGGATCGTCGTCGACCTCGATGGCGACGCCGTACTGGGGCCAGTAATATGCCATGGGAACCTCCCTGCTTCTGGGGCCAAAACTTCTATCGGTTTTGGCTGTCGACGCCGACCGTATCAGCCGCTACTTGACCAATTTCTGACCAAATGCTTGACGGATTGACATCTCCGCAGGTAAAAGGTGGAAAAAATTACTTCAACTTTTTTCGAGCGACAATCGAGCGGTCGGCGACGGCGGGGCGATATGTGTCAAAAGCATCGTCTGCCGAGGAAATCAAGCCGCTCGCCGAATTGCACGAACGTAAAAATCGCCAATTATGGAGACGGTCTCGAACACGTCGACGAAACGATGCGGTAACATCTCCCTGCAAACACTGTAGTTAGCTAAAGGGGGAGTTCGCGTGTCTGCAACCATCAAACCCTTCACCGACGAGTTCGAAGAGTATGGTCGCGATGAGTCTCGCGCATCGGGCGAGGCCTCGAACATCTCGTTTCCGACAACGGAAGACGAGGTCCGTGCCATTTTGGAAAAGCTCCATGCCGAGCGTGTCCCGGTAACGGTTCAGGCGCCCGAACCGGCCTTGCCGCCGGTGCCGTGCCCCACGGCGGGCATATCCTCAATACTTCCCGTATGAATCGCTACTTGGGCCTTCGCCGCGATGAACAAGGCCAATTTCTGCTGCACGTGGAGCCGGGCGTTGTGCTCTCGGAGCTGCGCAAGCAGCTGAGCAAGAAGGTGCTGCCGACTGCTGGTTGGGACCAGGCATCGCTTGAGGCCTACGAGGAGTTCCAAGAGGCCCCCGAGCAGTTCTTTCCCACCGATCCCACCGAGACGTCTGCCTGTCTGGGCGGCATGGCGGCATGTAACGCCTCTGGTGCCCGCAGCTACGCCTACGGTCCCATGCGCCCGCATATCACGGGACTCCACGTCGCACTGGCTGATGGCGATTTGCTTGAGCTTCAGCGTGGCGAGGCTTTTGCCCAGGGCCGCCACCTGTCGCTCGTGACGGCAGCGGGCCGTACGCTCGAGCTCGATCTTCCCGGCTATACCATGCCCAAGACAAAAAATGCCTCAGGCTATTTCGTTGCGGACGAAATGGACGTCATCGACCTCTTTATCGGCGCTTGCGGCACGCTCGGCGTTATCACCGAGCTCGAGATTGCCCTGCAAGCGGCACCTGCAGTCGTTTGGGGTGTGAGCTGCTTTTTCGATAGCGAAGACAAGGCCGTGTCCTTTACCGATTCCGTGCGCCCCGTCCTGTCCCATGCGGCCGCCATCGAGTACTTCGATGCTGGCGCCCTAGATATTCTGCGTCACCAGCGCGAGCAGTCGACGGCGTGCCTCGCTGCCGGCGCTCGACAAAGAGGCGAAGGTCTGTGTTTATGTGGAACTCGACTGCGATGACGAGGCCCAGGCGACCGAGGAGCTGTACCGCCTGGGATGGGTGCTGGAGCTTGCGGGCGGCCGCGACGATGCGACATGGGTCGCGCGCACCGAGGTCGATCGCGAGTGTCAGCGGTTCTTCCGCCACGCGGTGCCCGAGAGCGTCAACATGCTTATCGACGAGCGTCGCCGCACGGATCCCACCATCACCAAACTGGGTTCGGACATGTCGGTGCCCAATGCACGCCTTGCCGATGTCATCGCCCTTTATCGTCGTACGTTGGCCGAAAGCGGGCTTGAATCTGCCGCCTGGGGTCACATCGGCAACAACCATCTGCATGTGAACATCCTTCCGCGCGATGCGCAAGACTACCGTCGCGGTGGAGAACTCTTTGCCCAGTGGGCTTCCGAGGCCACGGCCATGGGCGGTGCCGTTTCTGCCGAGCATGGCGTCGGCAAGATCAGGGCGGGCTTCTTGGAGACGATGTACGGTCACGAGGCCATGGTCGAGTCGGCGCGGCTAAAGCTCCAGCTCGATCCTGCCGGGCAGCTGGGTCGCGGCAACCTGTTTGCGGAGAAGCTCTTGGATGAGCTCGTCCAGAAGGGGGGCGCGTGAAGATGAGCGATTTCCATATGGTGGTGTGCGTCAAGGCGGTGCCCGGAAGCACCGAGGTCAAGATGGACCCCAAGACCAATACTATCGTGCGTGATGGCAAACAGGCGGTCATTAACCCGTTCGATGCAAGCGCCCTCGAATGCGCGCTGGCGCTGAAAGACGACTTTATCGGCTTTGGCATGGACGTGCGCGTAACGGTGGTGTCGATGGGCATCCCCGCGACCGAGTCGCTGCTGCGCGACTGCATCGCCCGAGGCGCCGATGACGCACTGCTGCTAACCGATCGCGCCTTTGCAGGTGCCGATACCCTGGCAACCACCTATGCCCTTAAGTGCGGCATCGAGGCGCTCGACGAGGACTTCGACCTGCTCATCTGCGGCAAGATGGCGGTGGATGGCGATACGGCCCAGATTGGTCCCGAGCTTGCCGGTGCCTTTGAGATTCCCTGCGTGACCGACGTGAGCTGCGTGCAGAGCGCGGGCTTTACGACGTGTGGCTCGCTGGCGCTCGTTCACGGATGCGATGCCGGCGAGGAGACGGTGTGCCTGGAGATGCCGTGCGCGATGACGACTGCCAAGGAGATTGGCCAGTTGCGTATGCCGAGTATTGCCGGTATTCGCGCGGCAGAGGAGGCGGACGTGCGCGTGGTCAGTGCCGCCGACGTGAACGCCGACCCCGCGCGTTGCGGTCTTGCCGGGTCGCCGACACAGGTCGTGCGCTCGTTTGTGCCCGACCGTGACCAAACGTGCAAGGCCGTTGAGGGGACGGCGTCCGAGCAGGCGGTAGAACTTGCCAAGATTATCGAGGGGATGGCATAGATGAGCGGACTGATTATCGATAGCGAAGCCTGTATCGGCTGCGGTCGCTGCGTTCGCGCCTGTGCCTCGGGCGGCATCGTAGTGGAAGGCGAGCGACCCAATCGATGCGCCCACGTAACCGACGGCTGCATCCTATGCGGTGGGTGCGTCGACGCCTGCCCTGTCAACGCTATCTCGATCGAGCGTGACGAGGCCGCTGGTGCGGTGGACCTTGATGCATATCGAGACATTTGGGTCTTCGTGCAGACTGACGAGCGCGACGCCGTGCTCCCGTGGCCTACGAGCTCATGGGCAAGGGGCGCGAGCTTGCCGATGCTCGCGGCTGCCGTCTGGTGGCACTGGTCGGTATGGGCCCCGAGGGTTCTCTCGGTGACCTGGAGCATCTGGTTTGCGCGGGCGCCGACGAAGTCCTGGCCTGTCGCGACGAGCGCCTGCGCCAAAACGATGCGGAGGTCTACGCCCACTTGATCTGCGATTTGGTAGCCGAACGCAAACCCGAGGCCATCCTATACGGTGCGACCGCTTTTGGCCGCGAACTGGCACCCGGCGTTGCCGTGCGCTTGCAGACGGGCCTTACGGCTGACTGCACCGTACTTTCGATGGATACGGAGACGGGACTGCTGCAACAGACGCGTCCGGCGTTTGGCGGCAACCTGATGGCCACCATCGTCTGCCCCAATCATCGTCCCCAGATGGCAACGGTTCGTCCCGGCATCTTTAAGGCACCCGACTTTTACTACGGCCGCTCCGGCACGATCACCCAGATATCGCTTGCGGATGATGCTAAGCTCGTGTCGAGATCTCGATTCCCGCCGAGGAGTGGAGGCAGCAGGCCTCGATCGCCGATGCCGAGCGCCTGGTCGTGGTGGGCCGCGGCATTGGCTCCAAGAAGAATCTGCCCTGATGCGAAGGCTCGCCGAGGCTCTGGGAGCCGAGCTTGGTTGCACGCGACCTGTCGTGGAGGCCGGCTGGTTGGAGTATCGCCATCAGATTGGCCAGACCGGCGTATCGGTTTCGCCCAAGCTTCTCGTGAGTATCGGTGTTTCGGGCGCCATCCAGCATCTTGCCGGCATCGGTGGGGCGGAGTGCATTATCGCCATTAACGAGGACCCGGATGCCCCCATTTTCGGTGCTGCCCAGTACAAGGTTGTTGGGGACGCCGTCGAGGTCGTCGCGGAGCTGCTGGCCCAGCTTGAGCGCTAGGCGCGCGCCAGCCAGTCGCGCATCTCGTCCTTTAGGCGGCTCCAGGTTGCCTGCGTGGCGGGGTCGGTAAAGGGCCGCGTAATGCCAAAGGGCGCGTCGAGCAGGCGGTGGATATCGCCCTGTTCGCGCGCAGCGCGCGGCTCGCTGGATAGACGAGCTCAAACATAAAGCAGATGAGTCCCACCAGGTAGTCTGCGGGCTCATCGCGCTCATCGCGTGCGACGCAGCGGTGCTCGTCAAAGGCGGTAAGCGCCGGTGCCGAGAAGTGGCTGGCGAGAAATGCGTCCTCATCCACCTTGAGGATGGTCTCGACGGTGCTGTCGGCGATGGTGCGCATAATGTCGATCTTGTCACCATCGCGCACGATATCGCAGAAGCTCCGCGTACGCTCGTCGAGCTGCGCGGGTAGACGAAAATCGCTGTGATAGGCAATGCTCGCTCGGATGAGCTCATCTTCTGCCGGGTCATCGATAAAGTCGCGGATGCTCGTTACGGCGGGTGCATCGGCGGGATTCTCGCCAAAGAGGACCTCGATGCCCAGCGCTGCATGGCTCATGCTCTCGGCGTCCTTAAAGGTGTCCCAGCGCCGCAACTGCTCAAAGCGGCCCATATCGTGTAGCAGGCCGCAAAGCCATGCCAGGTCAATATCTTCTGACGACCAGCCTGCTCGCGTGCTACGGCATCGCATGCCTCGGCCACGTGGTACGTATGCTCGATTTTGAGCGCGATGCGTGGGTTAGTGGCGTCGTAGGCATCGGTGTAGCTTTTGAAGGCCGCGCGCGTCCGGTCTCGATCGATAGCTGTCATAATGACTTCCTAAAAAGTTGTGTCTTTCGATCCGGTGGCAATTGTAGGTGAACTCGGTTGCTGTCGATGATGATTCTGCCGTGTCGCTACATGCGGCTCGGAGACCTTGTCAGGATGAGAAGCGTATGGTGCTCAAAATCGTTAGAACCGTCTGGCCAGTGATGCTTACCTATGTTGCAATAGGCGCGCCGTGCGGAATGATCATGGGGCAGACGGGAATGGAACCCTGGATGGTCTTTGCCCTGAGCAGCACGTTTGTGACGGGCAGCGGCCAGTTTATGATCTGCAACCTGTGGCTGGCGGGCGTGCCTGCAGCATCGATCGTCGCGAGCGTTGCTGCCATCTCCTCGCGCTTTGCGCTTTACTCGGCATCGATCACGTCGCATCTGACGGGTGCCTCGAAGCGTCAGACGCTGGCTGTTGCCGCGACACTTACCGAGGAGGCATATGGCATCTCGCTTGCCAAGTTGGTTGAAGGGGAGGATTGGGGCCCGCGCGAGTCCTTTGTGCTCAACGTGATCCTTATCGCAACATGGGGCGTATCGTGTACGACGGGCGCCATCGTCGGTGCCGTTGTCGATGTTCCCACCGCTATTGCGAGTTTCGTCTGCACGTCGCTCTTTATCTGTCTACTCTTTTCGCAGCGGCTGTCGCGCGGCAACGTTGTCGCGGCGGTTTCGGGCGCGGTGTCCGTCGCCGTATGCAAGTTCTTGGGCTTCACGAATATTGCCGTGCCGGCAAGCGTCGTGGTCGGCATTGCCATTGCGCTGGCGTGCGATGCTGTATTAGACGGAAGAGGTGCCCGCGATGCCCGTTAACGAGTTCTTGGTTCTGTGGCTGTCGTCGTGGGCTGCTATCGCGTTCTTTCGCATCGCGCCGGCGTTTGCCTTGCGCGGGAGAACGCTGTCGCCCCGCATTACCGAGGCCCTGGGTTATATCCCGCCCGCTGCCTTTGCCGCGCTGGTCGCCAACGACTTGGTGAGCCCCGGCGCGTTCGACGTGGGACCCTGGCCTGCCTTGGTTCCCTGGATTGCGGCTGCCGGCGTCGTGGTCGTGGCGGTCAAGACAAAATCGATGCTTTGGTGCTGCGTCTCGGGCATCGTACTCTATATCGTCTTGAGCCTTATATAGGGGTGGCGTCGCGGGCGCCGAATCTCGTTCCATCCCAACTTGTCGAATTTTTCACCGAGCTGGTCTATTTCTTCTGGTACCATGGTCAAACTTTACTGTAGCAAAGCGTGACGTGGGCTTTTGTACCCCGTCAGCGGAAATGGGGGTTTCATGGCACAGGAAGCAACCGCCAACGAGCAAAAGAAATTCAAGGTCCCGCGCATCCCGGGCGACATCATGATTTATCCGATGATCGTCGGTCTTTTGCTCAACACCTTCTGCCCGCAGGTTTTTGAGATCGGCGGATTCTTTACGGCTGCCTGCCGCGGTGGCTCCAATACCATCGTCGCCGCGATCCTGCTGTTTGTGGGCGCCGGCATCAGCTTTAAGTCCACGCCGGGCGCTATCAAGACCGGCATCGTCGTGCTGATCCCCAAGCTGGTCGTCGCAGCGGCTCTCGGCCTGGGCGTGGCATATTTCTTTAACGACAACTTCCTGGGTCTGAGCTCCGTGTCTATCATCGGCGGCATCACGTTTTGCAACATGGCGCTCTATACGGGCATCATGGGCGAGTTCGGCGATGAGTCCGAGCAGGGCGCCGTCGGTATCCTGTTCTTTACGGCTGGCCCCGCCGTCACGATGATCATCCTCGGTGTTTCCGGCCTCGCCAACATTCCCATTGGCACCATTATCGGCTCCATCTTGCCACTCGTTATCGGCATGGTTCTGGGCAACCTGTTCCCGTTTATCAAGAACCTGCTGGTTCCCGGTGCCAATCCCGCGATTGCCGTCATCGGATTTCAGCTCGGTGCGTCCATGAGCCTGTCGAGCTTTATCACCGGCGGTATTTCCGGCATCTTGCTGGGCCTTGTCACGCTGTTTGTCGTCGGTCCCATCACCTTTGCGTTCGAGCGTCTGTGCGGCGGCAATGGCAAGGCCGCTGTGGCTTGCTCCACCATTGCCGGCACGGCTATGACCACACCGGTTGCCCTCGCCGAGGTCGCACCGCGCTACGCCGAGCTTGCGCCCATCGCGTACGCTCAGATCGCCACCGCCGTTATCATCACGGCGATCATGGCTCCGATTCTGACTGGCTGGGTCGACAAGAAGTTCTGCCAAGGCAAGGAGGATCTGTCGCCTGTCGGTGTCGAGGCCATAGAGGAGGCCGTCGCGACTGACATCGATGGCGAGTAGCAATCGATACCCATCAATGATGCCGGCGTGTGCAATTCGCGCCGTATGGGCGCCCGAACAGAAACTGTTTTGCAGTGATGTTCGGGCGCTCTGCTATTATCCCCTTTACCCCTGTGGAGTAAAGGGGTGTTTATTGCCCTGATTCGAATTGGGCGATTCTGACCACTTGGGTATTGAAGGGATGGCGCTAGTGGTTAAGGCACTCAAGATTGAGATATTCGTGCTATGCATGATTGTTCTTATCGGGCTTGCCGTGCGAAGTCGTCGCTCCTTGTTCTCGAGCACCCAGCAGCTATTGTTTAGCATGCTTGGCTACACCTCTGCCGCGTACATATTATTCGATATGATCTGGACGCTTTCGGACGGTGTGGACGGCACGTTGGGCATTGCTGCCAACTGGATTTCCAACGCGGTTTCGTTTTCGCTCTTTGCTATCGCGTGTCTCATTTGGTTTATCTATTCCGAGACGGTGCAGGGTTCTCGCCTTTTGACCTCGCGCTATAGGGTGGTGCTTGTAGCGTTGCCTACGGCTCTGGTGGTCGTGCTGGCGTTTACCAGTTACTGGACGCACGCCCTGTTCTATATCGATTCGCAGGGCGTGTATCGTCGCGGCTTTGCCTATATGATCCAGCCCATCGTCAGCTACTGTTACGTTATACATACGTCCCTGCATGCATTTGTGCAATCTCGCAGGGTCGAGAGCCTGCAGACGAAGGCCATCTATCGAACCTTGGCGTTTTTCGCCATTCCGGCCCTGGTGGGCGGTACCTTTCAGGTCGTATACTCGGTGCCCGGCCTTTGTGTCGGCATAATGATTAGCATGTTGCTGCTCTACATCATCTACCAGGAGCAGCTCATCTCGACCGACCCGTTGACTGGACTTAACAATCGCAACCGTTTTGAGACCTATATGCTGTCGCTCTTCTCAAATGTGGATCAGGCCGAAGATGTATATCTGCTTATGATGGACGCCGACGGCTTTAAGCAGATTAACGATCGCTATGGGCATGTGGAGGGCGACCACGCTCTTCAGGTCATATCCGCTGCGCTCAAAGAAGTCTGCTCGGCGTCTGGCGGCTTTATCGCACGTTATGGTGGCGATGAGTTCGTGGTGCTCCAAAAGGCAGTGGCGGAACAGGATATCATGCATCTGTGCGCGACAATCAACGATGAGCTCGCGCGCGCCGAGGTTCCGTATCTGTTGCGGATGTCCATCGGCTACGCACGGGTCGGTGATGGCGTCGATACCTGGCAAGACTTGCTTCGTGCTGCCGACGCGGAGCTCTACCGCGTAAAGCGCGAGAAGAAGAAAGCCGGCGCCAGATACGCTAGAAAAAGGGCGCACGCTGGCGGGCGTGGCGGCCCTCGGCTCTCCGATGTACTCCATTAAGCTAAAGCATGTGAACCCCCTCTGCTAAATAGGGGTAGTTCGTTAGACCTTTTTGGGCCTGTTGACAATGATGATGCCGCCGCAGACCAAGAGCAGAGCCACCATGACGGTGACGGGGCTCGTGCCAGCACCCTCGCCGAGCAGCAGCGCGCTCAGCAGTACGCCAAAGACCGGGTTCATAAACCAAAGACCGAGACGCGGCTGACGGGGTTGACGGCAAGCAGGCGCGACCACAGCGAGTAGGCGACCGCGGAGATAAGCGCCATGTAGATGATGAGCACGATGGCGGGGACAATCGCCGTGGGGGAGAGCGCGCCACCCATCAAAAAGCCGATGGCGGTGAGGACCAGGCCGCCGACCAAGAACTGCCACCCGGCAAGCAAGACGCCGTCGTGCTTGCGCGAGAAGATGCCGATCAGGCAGGTCGAAAGAGCACCCGCGACAGTGGAGCTAGGATAAAGCCCTCGCCATCGAGCCTGAAGCCAAAGGTGCCATCTGCGCCCGAGAGGTTGACGAGCGCGACGCCGGCAAAGCCCAGCGCACAGCCAAGCACCTTGCCGTATCGAGCTTCTCGGTGTGAAATGCCAGGGCGGCAAAGAGGATTGCGAGGAAGTTGGCGCTGGCCTCGATGATGGAGCTCGACATGGCGCTGGCGCGCGAGAGGCCCAGATAGAAAAAGAAGTACTGCCCGATAGTCTGGAAGAGTGACAGGATGCAGATGGGCTTGATATCGCGTACCTGTGGGACGAGCGGACGGCGCTGGGCCACGCTCATGCCAACAACGACCAGCATGCCGGCAAGGGTGAAGCGCAGACCCGCGAAGAGCAGCTGCGAGGCGCTGTCGTGCGTGGGAATGCCAAAGAGCGCGTAGCCGATCTTGATGCAGGGGAAGGCGGAGCCCCAGAGCGCGCAGCAAACGAGACAGCCCAGGATGAGTCCGGGCAGGGTGGCGAGATACGGCTTGCGGCTTTCCATGATGTCCTTCTCCTATACGCGCAAAGCAAAAAGAACCCGCCACCGGGCGTGCCGGTGGCGGGTGTTGTTACCCGAGGGGATTGTACGATGGGAAAGCTTTAAGCGAAGTAGGCTACGCCGCTCTCAAAGATCGGCATGAACTTATCGCCGGGGACATGCTCGGGCACGTTGCGGTACAGGTTGTCGCCGCGACGCTCGGCATGGCCCATCTTGCCCAGGACGCGGCCGTCGGGGCTCGTGATGCCCTCGATGGCGAGTGCGGAGCCGTTGGGGTTGACGGAAAGGTCCATGCTGGGCTTGCCGTCCTCGCCCACGTACTGCGTGGCGACCTGGCCGTTGGCGATCAGCTGGGCGAGCACCTCGTCATTGGCGACAAAGCGGCCCTCGCCGTGGCTGATGGCGACGGTGTAGGGGTCGTCGAGGCTGCACTGCGACAGCCACGGGGACAGGTTGGACGAGATGCGGGTGCGCACCAGGCGGCTCTGATGGCGACCGATGGTGTTGAACGTCAGCGTGGGCGCATCGGGCGTGGCGTCGACGATGTCACCGTAGGGCACCAGGCCGAGCTTGACCAGGGCCTGGAAGCCGTTGCAGATGCCCAGCATCAGGCCGTCGCGGGCCTTGAGCAGGTCGCGGACTGCCTCGGTGACCTCGGGAGCGCGGAAGAACGCCGTGATGAATTTGGCGGAGCCGTCGGGCTCGTCACCGCCCGAGAAGCCGCCGGGGATCATGACGATCTGGCTTTGGCGGATGCGACGGGCAAGCTCGTGGGTGCTCTCGGCGACGGCCTCGGGCGTGAGGTTGTTGATCACGAAGGTGTCGGCCTCGGCACCGGCGGCGCGGAAGGCGCGGGCGCTGTCGTACTCGCAGTTGTTGCCGGGGAAGACGGGGATAATCACGCGCGGGCGGCGATCTTGCGCCGCCGTACACGTGGATATCCTTGGCGCGATAGTCGACGGTCTCGACCTCGGGCTGCTCGCCGGTGCTGCGGTAGGCAAAGACGCCCTCGATGCCGCTCTCCCAGGCCTCTTGGAGCTCGGAGAGCTCGATGACCTCGGAGCCGGTGTCGATGACATAGCCCTCGACGGTGGTGCCCAGTGGCTCGACGACAACGCCGTCGGCGACCTCGGGCAGCTCGGCATCCTCTGCAAGCTCAACGATAAAGCTGCCGTAGAGCGGGGTGAAGAGGCTCTCCACGTCCACGTCCTCGGCAAGCTCGATGCCGATCTGGTTACCGACGCACATCTTAAAGAGGCTCTCGGCGCCGCAGCCGTAGCCGGGCGTGGAGACGGCCAGGGCGTCGCCGGTAGCAGTGAGCGCTTCGACGGCGTCAAACGCGGCGAGCAGCTGCTGAGCGTCGGGGCGGTAGTCCTCGCCGTAGGTGGCGGGGGCGATGCGGACGACGCGGTGCGTCAGGCCCTTAAACTCGGGCGAGACGGCGCGGGCGGCCTTGCCCACGGCCACGGCGAAGCTGATGAGGGTCGGCGGAACGTTGAGCTCGCCGGCCTCGTCCTCAAAGGAGCCGCTCATGGAATCCTTGCCGCCGATGGCGCCGGCGCCCAGGTCGACCTGGGCCATAAGGCGCCCAGGACGGCTGCCATGGGCTTGCCCCAGCGCTCGGCCTCGGTGCGCAAGCGCTCAAAGTATTCCTGGAAGGAGAGATAGGCGCGCTTGTGCTCAAAGCCGGCGGCCACGAGCTTGGCGATTGACTCAACCACGGACAGGTAGGCGCCCGCAAACTGGTCGGCCTCCATCAGGTAGGGGTTGAAGCCCCATGCATGGCGCTCGCCGTGGTGGTCTCGCCGTCCACGGGGAACTTGGCGACCATGGCCGAGCTGGGGGTGAGCTGCGTCTTGCCGCCAAAGGGCATGAGCACGGTCGCGGCACCGATGGTGGAGTCAAAGCGCTCGGAAAGGCCCTTGTTGGAGGCGACGTTGAGGTCGGTGACCAGCGAGGTCATGCGCTCGGCAAGCGTGGTGCCGGCCCAACTGGGCTGCCACACGCTGCGGGCGCACACGTGGGCGACCTGGTGCTTGGGCGCGCCGTTAGAGTTGAGGAACTCACGGGACAGGTCGACGATGGCGACGCCGTTCCAGGCCATGCGCATGCGCGGCTCGGCGGTAACCTCGGCGATTACGGTCGCCTCCAGGTTCTCCTCGGCGGCGTAGCCCATGAACTCCTCGACGTCACCGTCGGCGACGGCGCAGGCCATACGCTCCTGGGACTCGGAGATGGCGAGCTCGGTGCCGTCCAAGCCGTCGTACTTCTTGGTCACGGTGTCCAGGTCGACATACAGGCCGTCGGCAAGCTCGCCCACGGCGACCGAGACGCCGCCGGCGCCAAAGTCGTTGCAGCGCTTGATCAGGCGGCAGGCATCGCCGCGGCGGAACAGGCGCTGCAGTTTGCGCTCGACCGGGGCGTTGCCCTTCTGGACCTCGGCACCAGAGGTCTCGATGGACTCGGTGTTCTGGGTCTTGGAGGAGCCGGTGGCACCGCCGATGCCGTCACGGCCGGTGCGGCCACCCAGCAGGATGATCTTGTCGGTGGGGGCGGGGCACTCGCGGCGCACGTGGTTTGCCGGGGTAGCGCCCACGACGGCACCGACCTCCATGCGCTTGGCCACGTAGCCGGGGTGATAGAGCTCGTTGACCTGGCCGGTGGCAAGGCCGATTTGGTTGCCGTAGCTGGAGTAGCCGGCGGCAGCGGTGGTTACGAGCTTGCGCTGCGGCAGCTTGCCCTCGAGCGTCTCGGACACGGGGACGGTGGGGTCGCCGGCGCCGGTGACACGCATGGCCTGGTACACGTAGCTGCGGCCCGAGAGCGGGTCGCGGATGGCGCCGCCCACGCAGGTGGCGGCACCGCCGAAGGGCTCAATCTCGGTCGGGTGGTTGTGGGTCTCGTTCTTAAAGAGGAACAGCCAGTCCTGGTCCTCGCCATCGACATCGACCTTTACCTTGACGGTGCAGGCGTTGATCTCCTCGGATTCGTCGACATCGGTCATGACGCCGGTCTTCTTGAGGTACTTGGCGCCGATGGTGCCCATGTCCATGAGGCAGACGGGCTTAGCGTCGCGGCCGAGTTCGTGGCGCATCTCCATGTAGCGGTCGAAGGCCTGCTGCACCACGGCGTCGTCGATCTCACGTCGTCCAGGACGGTGCCGAAGGTGGTGTGGCGGCAGTGGTCGGACCAGTAGGTGTCGATCACACGGATCTCGGTGATGGTGGGGTCGCGGTCCTCATCGCGGAAGTACTGCTGGCAGAAGGCGATGTCCGCCTCGTCCATGGCAAGGCCGCGCTCGGAGATAAAGGCGGCAAGGCCGGCTTCGTCGAGCTCGCGGAAACCGTCGAGCACCTCGACGGGCTGGGGCTCGGGGGTCTCCATGTACAGCGTCTCGGGCAGGTCGAGTGAGGCGATGCGCGCCTCGACGGGGTTCACCACGTAGTGCTTGATGGCATCGATGGCGGCCTCGTCCAGAGCGCCCGAGATCATATAGACCTTGGCGGAGCGCACGGCGGGGCGCTCGCCCTGGCTGATGAGCTGCACGCACTCGCTGGCGGAGTCGGCGCGCTGGTCAAACTGGCCAGGCAGGAATTCGACGGCAAAGACGGCGCCATCGCTTGCGGGGAGCTCGTCGTAGGTCACATCGACCTGGGGCTCGCTAAAGACGGTCGGCACGCAGGAGCGGAAAAGCTCTTCGTCGATGCCCTCGACGTCGTAGCGGTTTATGATCCTCAGGGCCTCGATGCCCTTGATGCCGAGAATTTCGGTCAGCTCGCCCTTGAGCTGCTGAGCCTCGACGTCGAACCCGGGTTTCTTCTCCACGTAGATACGAGAGACCATTGGTTCCTGCCTTCCTGATCGGTTGGGCGTACGGTACGGTATGCGGCAGCGGTCGGTTTGCGGGGCCTGCCCTGCGGTCGCCTTGAGCCACATGTTTGTAAACCTCACTATGATACGACAGCTCGCGGCGCGTTGAGGACGGCGAGGGTGCTACAGTGAAGCGCAAACAAGAGAAAGGCATCACATGGCATTCGTTTCACTCGCCATCATCGCACTCGTGGCCTTTGCAAGCCCCTTCATCGCCTCGGCGATTCCCGGAAAACCCGTTCCCGAGACGGTCTTTTTGCTCGTGTTTGGTGCGGTGCTGGGACCTCATATGCTCGGCATTATCCATGTAGATGCCGAGGTCTCGCTCGTGTCCGAGCTCGGCCTGGCCTTTTTGTTCCTACTTGCCGGCTTTGAGATCGATCCCAAGAACATCACGGGCGTCGAGGGGCGTTACGGCATGGCGACGTGGGTCGTCACGTTTGGCATCGCCTGGCTTGCCGTGCGCTTTACCCCGTGGTTTTCGGTCAGTCATTTTGATGGCATCGCCGTGACGCTGGCGTTGACCTCGACGGCGCTTGGGGCGCTCATGCCCATCTTGCGCGAGCGGTCGCTTGCTGGGACGCGCGTCGGCGATTCGATTCTTGCCTATGGTACGTGGGGCGAGCTCGGGCCCGTGCTCGCCATGTCGGTGCTGCTGTCTGCCCGTACGGGTGTCGAGACGCTGTTGATCTTGGGGCTGTTCGCCGTGGTGTGCGTGCTGCTTGCCGTGGTCCCCAGTCGCTCCAAGCGTATTGGCAGCCGCTTCTTTGCCTTTATTCAGGAGCGCGCCGATACGACTTCTCAGACGTTCGTGCGCCTCACAGTGCTCATCCTGGTCACGCTCGTGGCGTTTTCCGCCATTTTTAGCCTCGATATCGTGTTGGGCGCTTTTGCCGCGGGCTTTGTCCTGCGCTATATCATCCCCGAGGCAACCATACGCTCGAGCTTAAACTCGATGGCCTTGCCTATGGCTTTTTGATCCCGGTGTTCTTTACCGTGTCGGGTGCCAAGATCGACCTGACTGCTGTAGCATCGCGCCCCGGCTTGCTCGTGGGCTTTATCGTGGCGTTGCTGGTTATCCGCGCCGTGCCCATTCTTATTTCTATGAGCATTTGTCCTGCGACGCGCGATGTGTCGGCGTATGGCCGCATTACCGTGGCCCTGTACTGCACCACGGCGCTGCCGATTATCGTCGCCGTGACGAGCGTCGCTGTCAACGCCGGCGCATTATCACAGGGCGTCGCTTCGGTTATGGTGGCGGCCGGCGCCATCACGGTGTTCCTGATGCCACTGCTCGCGCAGCTCTTCTACCGCGTGGTCGATGCCGCGCCGGTTGCCGCCGTGGCAGAGGTTGCCGAGCATCCATCCGATGCGCTCGACATCCTGCGTGCCCATCACGATTTGGCGAGCCTGCTCGCACGCGAGCACGAGCTGCTGACATCGCATGGCCATGGTCGCGTATTCGAGGGCCTGCCTACGCTCGATACGATTGCCGAGCGTCTTTCCGCCGAGGCAGCGAGCGGCCACATCGATGCCCGCATCGTGGACGCGGCGCACCTGCTTGCCGATAAGACCTATGGAGACGAGGTCGACCCGTCCGAGCTGACTCCGCGTGAGCGCCGCCGCCTGGAGCGCGCCAAGCTCGCTGTGCGCGAATACCGCCGCCGCATGCTGGAGCTCTATGCGCGCGAAGAAGCCGAAGACGACGACGGTAAGTAGTCGATACTTTCTCGGGGAAGCCGCGTCCCGCTTTGAAGGCTCGGAACGGGATGTGGTTTCCGAAACGGGGGCCGTTGGGAAGCTGTGTCCCGGAATGGGCGCTCAGAGTGGGATGCAGCTTCCGCAAGGAGGTCCTGGGGGAAACCGTGCCCCGTTCTGATCCGAAATACTGGGACATAGTTTCCCTTTCATAACAGGAGAAGGCGCGCTGTCTGCAGTTGATTCAGACGGCGCGCCTTTTTGGTTGAGCTATGTTGAAGCTTGAAGCCAAAGCTTGTGGCTCCTTAGGAGCGGGCGGCTCCGTCGACGGGGAGCACGGCGCCCGTGACATAGGAGGACATGTCGCTCGCCAGGAAAACAAAGGCGTTGGCGACATCCTCGGGCTCGCCCATGCGACCCAGCGGAATGGTGGCGATGATGGGCTTAATAACCTCTTCGGGCAGGTTGGCGACCATATCGGTCTTGGTTACGCCAGGTGCGACGGCGTTGACGCGAATGCCATGGGGGCGAGCTCGCGCGAGAGCGACTGGACCATGCCGTTGACGGCAAACTTGGACGTGGGATAGCCGACGCCGGAGGGCTGACCGTACTTGGCGACCATCGAGCTCGTGGTGGTGATGGTGCCGCCGTGGCCGGCCTCGGTCATGATCTTGGCGGCAGCCTGGTGGCCATTAAAGACGGCGACGACGTTGAGGTCCATGACCTTTGCAAACTCCTCGGCCGTGTAGTCCAAAAGGGGCGAGCGCTGGGAGATGCCGGCATTGTTGACGACCGTGTCCAGGCCGCCCATATCGGTGGCAGCTTGGGTAAAGGCCTCGGTTACGGCCTCGAGCGAGGTGAGGTCGCAGGAGCGGCCCCAGACCTTGGCCTCGGGATAGGCGGCCGCCAGCTTCTCAACGGCTGCGTCGGCAGTTTCCTGGCGCGAGCCAAAGACGGTGACGGCGGCGCCCTCCTCGATAAAACGGCAGGCGATGGCATAGCCGATACGCGCGTGCCTCCGGTGATGATTGCTTTCTTGCCCTCGAGCAACATAGTGCTTCCTCTCATCGCGGGCGGACATTCGCAGCACAGCGTAGCGGTAGCCGGAATCGGCCGCGTTTGCATATCGGTGAACGGTAGCCCGCGTTACCGATGAACGGCTCGTGCAAATGCCGCTTTGCCGCTGTGCTTAGAAGCCGGATAGAAAAGGGCTCCCGTCCCACATAGGACGGGAGCCCCCCGAGGCACGTATTGTTAAGCGGGTGTTGGACTAGTTGGCCATAACGCCTTCGGTCCAGGCCTCGACGTCCTCGATACGCAGGACGTTGGCGACCTCGGCCACGCAGTCGACGCTGGCAAGCTCGGCGGCGGCAGCCTGGACGTTCTTCTCGAGCGCGCGGTGCGTCAGGAAGATGACCGAGCAGGCATCGCTGACGCCCGACTTGCCGTCCTCGACCTGGTTGATGAGCGAGATCGAGATGTTGTGCTTGGCAAAGATGTCGACCGTCTCGGACAGGGCGCCCACGCGGTCGGCGACCTTCAGGCGCACATAGTACTTGGTCTGGAGCTCGTCCATGGGCTTAAAGGCGAGGTTGTGGCCATAGGGCTCAATCTCGGGCAGCGGAGCACACCGCGGCTGATCTGCTCGGAGAGCGACAGGATGTCGCCCACGACGGCACTCGCGGTGGGGAAGGAGCCTGCGCCGGCACCGTAGAACATGGTCTCGCCCACGGCGTCGCCCACCACGTAGACGGCATTCATGGCGCCGTTGACCTTGGCGAGCATATGGTCTGCCGGGATGAGCGTGGGGTGCACGCGAACGTCGACGCCGGCGTCGGTGTTGCGTGCGATGCCCAGCAGCTTGATGGTGTAGCCGAGCTCGCGGGCCTGGGCAATGTCCTCGGCGCCGATGGTACGGATACCCTGCTGGTAGACATCGTCGGTGGTCACGCGGGTGCCAAAGCCGATGGAAGCGAGGATTGCCGTCTTGCTGGCGGCGTCGAAGCCGTCGACGTCGGCGGACGGGTCGGCCTCGGCATAGCCCTTTGCCTGGGCGTCGGCGAGCACGTCAGCGTAATCGGCGCCCTCGGCGTCCATGCGCGACAGGATGTAGTTGGTGGTGCCGTTGAGAATGCCAGCGATGGTCAGGATCTTGTTGCCCACCAGGTCGTGCTCAAGCGTGCTCACGATGGGGATGCCACCGCCGCAGCTGGCCTCGCACTTAATCTGCACGCCGCACGCGCGCGCCTTCTCGGCGAGCGTCTCGACATGACGGCCCAGCAGGGCCTTGTTGGCAGAGACGACGTGCTTGCCGTTCTCGAAGGCGGTGGTGAAGATTTCGGTCGCGGGGTGCTCGCCGCCGATGAGCTCGACGACGATATCGACGGCGGGGTCGGTGACGACGTCATGCCAGTCGCTCGTAAAGGCCTCGCGCTCAATGCCTGCCGCCTCGGCCTGCTCCCAAGCAAGCGCGCAGGCGCGGGTCAGCTTAAGGTCGATGCCGTAGGCGGCCAGGTACTCATCGTGGTGGCTCTTGATCAGACGGGCCACGCCGCCGCCGACGGTTCCCAGACCGATGAGGCCGACGTTCACGGTGCGCAGGGGTTCGCTCATAGATAGCTCCTTCGTGCATCTTATGGATGGATTAACTGCTTAAAGGTTGAGTGCATTCTAGCGTGAAGTGCAGGCGCGTGCTTGCCTGGCAGCGGGAGCAGCACAAAACGCCACCCCCGAAACGCTGCGGAAACATTGGAAACACACTCGCTACAAACGAACTTCCGTAACAAACTGTCAACGTTTGCACCATAAGGTTTGCCCTGTACCGCAAGACGGCATGGACGGTCCGAGGGCTTCGACACCTCTCTTGCCGAGGGTGTGCTGCTCATGACCCCGTTCTCCGCCGACGACGAGAAGAACGCCGACTTCGGTGATTCAGGACGGCAAGTATATTGCCGTCTAAGTGTGCATAAAGCGCAACCGATGAGGCAGTTTTATTCAGGGCGGGGGCGCTTGTAACAGAATGGAAACATTACTTTTACATAATAAAGTGGCATTACTGCATAAAATAGTAGAAATACGCAGAACTATGGATAAATGAACAAATCCAAAGAAAAGTTGAAATAATCGCCACTTTTCCCAACTAAAGCGTCTACTATTTTGCGAACGCCGAACACGGCGAAGGATGGCCTGTCGGGCAACCAAAACCCGACGAGATTTGAGAGGAGAGCCGCATGTCGAGCCTCACCGGTAAGTCATTGAACCCTGTTATGAATCGCAGGAGCGTTATCGCGAGCGCAGCAGGTCTGGGGGCGATGTCCATTCTAGCGGGCTGCTCCTCCAACGGCGGCGACAGTGGTTCCGCTTCGGGCGACGCTTCGTTTAAGATCGGCACCATCGGCCCGCTGACCGGCGCCAACGCGTCCTACGGCAAGTCTGTTACCCAGGGCGTCGAGCTTGGCTGCAAGGACTTCTCCACCAAGGAGCTGCCGCTTGCCAGCAAGGCCGAGGATGACCAGCCGATGGCGAGAAGGCCGTCAACGCCTTCAACACCCTGCTCGACTGGGGCATGCAGGCCCTCGTCGGCCCGACCACCACGGGCGCGTCGGTTGCCGTTGCCGCCGAGTGTGGTAACGACCCCAAGACGTTCATGATCACCCCGTCCGCGTCCTCCGAGGACGTCACCGACGGCAAGGATTGCGTCTTCCAGGTTTGCTTCACCGACCCCAACCAGGGCGTCAACGCTGCCAAGTTCCTGGCGCAGAAGTATGCGGACGAGAAGTTCGTGCTGTTCTATAACTCCGGCGACGCCTATTCTTCGGGTGTCGCGGATGCCTTTAAGGTTCAGGCTGCTGAGTCCAAGCTCGAGATTGTCGACGAGGAGACCTTTAAGGACGACTCCGCCACGAGCTTTACCAACCAGCTGACCAAGGCCAAGCAGGCAGGCGCCACCATGATTTTTGCGCCGATCTACTACACGCCGGCGTCCGTCCTGCTCAAGAACGCCAAGGACATGGCTACGACGTCAAGATGATGGGCTGCGACGGCATGGACGGCATCCTGGGCGTTGAGGGCTTCGACACCTCTCTTGCCGAGGGTCTGCTACTCATGACCCCGTTCTCCGCCGACGACGAGAAGAACGCCGACTTCGTTAACGCTTACAAGGATAAGTACGGCGATACCCCCGACCAGTTTGCCGCTGACGCCTACGACGGCGTGCACGCGGTGGCCGAGGCCGTCAAGGAGGCCGGTCTTGGTGTCGACGCCGATCCGACCGAGGTCGCCGAGAAGCTGTCCAAGGCTATGCTCAAGATTACCGTTGACGGTCTGACCGGCAAGCTCACCTGGAACGATAAGGGCCAGGTCCAGAAGGAGCCCACGGCGTACGTCATCACCGACGGCAAGTACGTACAGGCCTAATTGGCCGCCTTACATAGAGCGGTTTTGATCCCAAGCAGGGGAGGTTTTGGCCTTCCCTGCTTGCTTGGTATCTAGGGACGATGTAACGTCCCTGTTTCATACATCAACTGGAAACCTATTCGAAAGGGGGATGTGGAACATGACAGTCTTTATCCAATACCTGGTCAACGGCCTGTCCATGGGCAGCGTCTACGCCATCATCGCGTTGGGCTACACCATGGTCTACGGTATCGCCAAGATGCTGAACTTCGCTCACGGCGACGTCATCATGGTCGGTGCCTATGTCTCGTTCTGCGCCACGTCGTATCTCGGCCTCCCGGGCTGGGCATCTGTAATTCTCTCTTGTGTGGTCTGCACGGTTCTCGGTGTTCTCATCGAGGGTCTGGCATACAAGCCGCTGCGCCAAGCAGGCCCTCTGGCCGTTCTGATCACGGCCATCGGCGTGTCTTACTTCCTGCAGAACGCCGCGCAGCTTCTGTGGGGCGCCACGCCCAAGAACTTCACTTCGCTCGTCACCTTCCAGGTGCCGGAGTTCTTGGCCAAGTTCAACGTAAGCGCCGTCTCGCTCGTCACCATCGTCGCCTGCCTGGTTATCATGCCGGCCTGATGTTCTTTACAGGCAAGACCAAGATGGGCAAAGCCATGCGCGCCGTGTCCGAGGACAAGGCCGCCGCTCAGCTCATGGGCATCAACGTCAACCGCACCATCTCGATGACGTTCGCCATCGGCTCCGCCCTTGCCGCCATCGCCGGCGTGCTGCTGTGCTCCTACTCGCCGGTGCTGCAGCCCACGACGGGTGCCATGCCTGGCATCAAGGCCTTCGATGCCGCTGTCTTCGGTGGCATCGGCTCCATCCCCGGTGCCTTTGTCGGTGGCATTCTCATCGGTATCATCGAGGCGATGGCACAGGCTTATATTTCCACGAGCCTTGCCAACTCCATCGTCTTTGGTGTTTTGATCATCGTCCTGCTCGTCAAGCCTGCCGGCCTCTTGGGCAAGTACGTCCCCGAGAAGGTGTAGGTGAGCGTTATGAAGTTTCTTAAAGACAAGCAGACGCGTCACGACTTTGTTACGTACGCCATGTGCCTTGTGGCGTTCGCCATCGTGTTCTTTATGCAGTCTAACCACATGATTCCGCGCATGATCGCCGGTCAGCTGGTTCCCATCACGGCCTATATCGTCATGGCTATCTCCCTTAACCTCGTCGTCGGCATCGCGGGCGACTTGTCGCTGGGCCACGCGGGCTTTATGAGCGTCGGCGCCTATACAGGCATCGTTACCGCGGTCGCCCTCGAGAGCGCCGTTCCCTCCGATCCGATACGTCTTGTCATCAGCATCGTGGTCGGCGCCATCGCTGCCGCCATCCTGGGCTTCTTGATCGGCATCCCGGTCCTTCGCCTGAGCGGCGATTACCTGGCTATCGTGACGCTGGCCTTTGGCGAGATTATCAAAGAGATCGTCACCTGCCTTATCGTGGGCGTCGACTCCCACGGCCTGCATGTGATCTTTAACATCACGGGCAACTCCACGATCGACGACCTGCACCTGCTCGAGGACGCACCGCCATCATCAAGGGCGCCAGGGCGCCTCGGGCGTGTCGACGTACTCGACCTTCCTTGCCGGTGCCATCTTGGTCATGGTCGCACTCGTGATCGTGCTCAACCTGGTGCGCAGCCGTACCGGCCGTGCCATCATGGCCGTGCGCGATAACAAGATTGCAGCCGAGTCCGTAGGCATCTCCGTCACCGAGTACCGCATGATCGCCTTCGTGGTTTCCGCCGCTCTCGCCGGCGCTGCCGGAGCCCTCTTCGGCGGCAACTTCTCGCAGCTCTCCGCCACTAAGTTCGACTTCAACACGTCGATTCTGATTCTGGTGTTCGTGGTCTTGGGCGGTCTGGGCAATATGCGCGGCTCCGTCATCGCAGCGGCGTTGCTCACGGTACTTCCCGAGCTGCTCCGTCAGTTCTCGGACTACCGCATGCTCATCTATGCCATCGTGCTGATCCTGGTCATGATCTTTACCAACAACCCGCAGCTTAAAGCGTTCTTCGGTCGCGTCAAGGACCGTTTTGCTTCCAAGAAGGAGGTGGCAGCCGATGCCCAGTAAATTTGAGTTCAACAAGGGCAAGATGGTCCCGTATCCTTCTGGCGCCATCGTTCCCGATCGCGATCTGGGCCAGCGCCCGGCGCTCGAGTGCATCCACCTGGGCATTGAGTTCGGTGGCCTTAAGGCAGTCGACGACTTTAGCCTGACTATCGGCAAGACCGAGATCGCCGGCCTGATTGGCCCCAATGGTGCCGGTAAGACCACGGTCTTCAACCTGCTCACCAAGGTGTACCAGCCCACGCACGGCACCATCCTGCTCGACGGTGAGGACACCTCGGGCAAGTCGGTCTATCAGGTCAACCGCATGGGCATCGCCCGTACGTTCCAAAACATCCGCCTGTTCAACACCATGACGGTGGAGGACAACGTCAAGGTCGGTCTGCACAACCAGGAGCGCTATTCCGGTTTTGAGGGCGTGCTGCGCCTGCCGACGTACTGGAAGCACGAGAAGGCCGCCCATGAGCGTGCCATGGAGCTGCTGTCCATCTTTGATATGGAGCATCTGGCAAGCGAACAGGCCGGCTCGCTGCCTTACGGCGCTCAGCGCCGCCTGGAGATCGTCCGCGCGCTTGCCACCAACCCCAAGCTGCTGCTGCTCGACGAGCCTGCCGCCGGCATGAACCCGTCCGAGACCGCCGAGCTCATGGAGAACATCGTCAAGATTCGCGACACCTTTGGCATTGCATCATGCTTATCGAGCATGATATGTCGCTCGTTATGAACATCTGCGAGGGCATCTGCGTGCTCAACTTTGGTAAGGTCATCGCCAAGGGCACGGCCGAGGAAATCCAGAACAACGACGCTGTTATCGAGGCGTATCTGGGCAAGCAGGATAAGGGGGAGAACTAAATGGCAGAGCCGATGCTTTCCGTCTACAACATCAACGTCTGGTACGGCGCCATCCACGCCATCAAGGACATCTCCTTTAACGTTAACGAGGGCGAGATCGTGGCCCTGATCGGTGCGAACGGTGCCGGCAAGTCCACAACGCTCAAGACGGTCTCGGGCCTGCTGCGCTCCAAGACCGGCTCCATCAAGTTTATGGGTGAGGACATTACTCATACGCCCGCCGATAAGCTGGTTGGTAAGGGCCTGGCTCAGGTCCCCGAGGGCCGTCGCGCCTTTTTGCAGATGACGGTCGAGGAGAACCTGGAGATGGGCGCCTACACGCAGCCCAAGTCCACGGTTGCTCCGGGCCTTGAGCGCGTCTACGAGCAGTTCCCGCGCCTGAAGGAGCGCCGTCGCCAGGTCGCCGGCACCCTTTCGGGCGGCGAGCAGCAGATGCTCGTTATGGGGCGCGCCCTTATGAGTAACCCCAAACTGCTTATGCTCGACGAACCTTCCATGGGTCTGGCACCGATTCTGATCGAGCAGATCTTCCAGATTGTCGAGGACCTGCACAAAGCCGGCACCACGGTGCTTCTGGTCGAGCAGAACGCCCAGATGGCGCTTTCGATCGCCACGCGCGGCTACGTGCTCGAGACCGGCAAGATCACCATGACCGGCACCGGCCAAGAGCTCCTGCACGACGATAACGTCCGCAAGGCCTATCTCGGTGGCTAGGAGGTTCCGCCGTTCTACCGAACGGCGGACCGGCCGACGCTGCGCGGGCACCAGAGCGACAACTTGTCATTCAAAGAGGGCGGCATGACCAGAAGGTCTATGCCGTCCTCTTTTCATGCCAATTTGTTCGCTCTGGTGCCCGCTCGCTGTCCGTCCTTTGCTTGCGGCGTTGCTTTGGTTCTGGCATTTGACCTAGTCGCTGGGGACGTTCTTGAATGACTAGTCGTTTAAGACGTCCCCAACGACTAGGTCAAAAGGCTCCGAGCGCGGCGTGCTCACGCCCGTCGTGGTGCGCCCGAAGGGGATGGCTGCTACGAGCTCGATCATTTGCGAGGAGAAGACGAACCAGCCGTTGCAGATCCAATATGGATCTCGCCGACCTCGGCAAGCTGCTCGATGAGCGGAAGCCTGTCGGGTCGTCTATTTCAACACTACCCAGAATGATGGTGTCATCGCGCAGGTCGATCTGTGTGTTGAACACAGCGAGGTTAAAGCCGGAGGCCACAAATCCGATAGCAGCCAGGACGAGCCCCGTGGCAACAAGCCCACCCGCTACGGCAAGGTAAATCTTTTTTACGCTGGACATGTTTGCACTCCTTCCTATGCCGTGAGCGGCACCGCTTCAGCGCCCATGCGGCTCTTATTGCCTCGATCTTTCCAGAAGGGCGAAACGGCTTTCTTCGCCCAAAGGGCAGAGAGGCGCGCGATCTGCTTGGACGCCGTCCAGGCGCCGGCTCCCGTGAGGAGCGCCACACCGATGGAAGCGAATCCCATTCCCATCGAGGCCAAAACGTACGGAACATGCCCGATAATGATGCCGTCCACGGCGAACAGGAGCCCTACCAGGCCCGCGCCCCCGAATGCCGCGGCCACGATCCACACGCAGAGCGCAAGAACCCAAATACAGATGTAGACTGCAGCGGCAACGGCGACGAACGCGAGCAGCAGCGGAATCCATACCGGAGAGCCCACGATGCGAGCGCCCATAGAAGTGCCGTGCTCTTGCGCTTGGTCCTCGCGATCGCGCGCGGCACGGCGGGCAGTTCGTCGAGCGTTGCCTCGGCGACCTCACCGGGCGTGCCCATGGCGGCCACAGCCTCGGCCTCCGTCATGCCGTCCTCCATACGGTCGGCGATGGCCTCCGCGTAGAACTCCTGCGTTTCCTTTACCTGATCTGCCGGCAGGCAGGCCAGAAGCTCGCCCAGCCGGTTCAAGAACTCATCGCGCGTCATGGTGCGCCCCCTCCACGTAACGGTAGATCTCCTGCACGGATGGCCATTCGGCGAGGAACTCGGCGATACGCTCGCGCCCGGCGTCCGTGATGCGGTAGTACCTCCGCAGCCGCCCGTTGTGCTCGGCGGAGCGCGCGGTGATGCAGCCCGCCTTCTCCAGGCGCTTGAGCAACGGATAGAGCGTGGATTCCGTGAGCCCCATACTCGCGGGCACGTCCTTCACGATCTGATAGCCGTAGGATTCCTCGCCCGAGACGGCCGCGAGCACGCAGGCCTCGAGGAAGCCGCGCTTCATCTGTGCCTCCATCCGCACACCTCCTTTCGTAGTATACTGTGTAACACCTACTATATGACACATAGTATATGATGTCAACAGTTGTCGTATAGGGAGTCCGGTCTGTCTGTCCCCTGCGGGTACTCATTGGGGACGTACTTAAATGAGTACCCATCGCTCAAGGTGGCACCTGGGGACGTTCCTTATGTGCCGGCACTTTGGGACACTCCTTGTCAAGGTTTTGTTCCATCGTGCGGGTTGCTATTTAACGTGCGACAATGCCGTGTGAAAATCGAAATGTCTCCTGGGGGCTATCTATGCTGTACGAGTTTTGTGCCGAGAACTTTGAGCGTGTGCCGGCGGCTATCGATGCCGGTGCTAAGCGCATCGAGTTGTGCGACAACCTTGCCGTCGGTGGTACCACGCCCTCGGCCGGCGTTATCAGCACTACGGTCAGCTATGCTCACGAGCATGACGCGCGAGTGATGTGCATGATTCGCCCGCGTGGCGGTGACTTTCACTACAACCAGGACGAGCTGCGCATGATGGAGATGGACTTGGGTCTTGCCGTGAGCGCCGGCGTTGACGGCCTGGTCTTTGGCTGCTGCAAGCCCTGTGCCGGCGGCTGGGCGCTCGACGAGCTCACCCTCGGCGCCCTCGTGATGGCTACGGGCTGCGCGACCGAGGAGTGCAAGCGCGGGGCCATCGATATCACCTTTCACATGGCCTTTGACCAGCTCTCGCTCGAGGCTCAGCTCGATGCCATTGACACACTCGCCGACTGCGGCATCACGCGCATCCTGACGCATGGTGGTGCTGCCGGAACGCCGATCGAGGACAACCTGGAGCACCTGTCGCGTCTTGTCGAGTATGCGGGCGACCGCCTGACCATTCTTCGGTGGCGGCATTTCCACGGCCAATCGCGATACCGTGGCGGCGGCACTGGGCGTCTCCGAACTCCATGGCACCAAGATCGTGCCGCTGGAGGTATAACCCGTGGCGCTGGTATTTGACGTTCAGCAGGCGAACGGTAAGCCCGACGACAACCGTCGTCCCGGCACCGCGTGCCCCTTTTGCGATACCGAGGAACTCGCCAATATCATCCGGCGCGACGGTGGCTGCATCTGGCTCGAGAATAAGTTTAAGACCTTGCGGGCCACTCGCCAGACCGTATTGATTGAGTCGTCCGACCACGACGCCGACCTGGTGACCTATGCGCCGGACGAGCTGCATCATGTTATGCGGTTTGCCCTGGATTGCTGGCAGCGGATGATTGACTCCCGACAGTATCGCAGCGTTCTCATGTACAAGAACAAGGGCCCACTTTCGGGCGGCAGTCTGGTCCATCCGCACATGCAGATTGTGGGTTTGGAGCAGGAAGACGGCTATGCTTCGCTGGCTTCCGCCAATTTCGAAGGCATCAATGTCTGGCAACAGGGGAGAATCTCGGTCAATATCTCAGCCGAACCGATCATGGGGTTCTTTGAGATCAACGTTTCAGCCCCGCAGGGAATCGCCGCCAGCGATGACGCACGAGACCAAGCCGAGGCGGATCTCTTTGCCGATGCGATCCAGGTAGCTCTGCGCTATATCCTAAACGAGCACCACGGTGGTCGCGCAGAGTCGTACAACTTGTTCTTCTATCACCTGGGCGGTCGGACCATTGCCAAGGCGCTGCCGCGTTGGGTGGTTTCGCCCTACTTTGTCGGCTATCGTTTGGCCCAAGTCAATGCCGAGACGACGCTCGATATCGATGCTGAGCGTCTGCGTGCGCATCTGGAAACGCTCGTATAGCAAGACTAACACCCGCGTAATGCGCACAGCCTAGCGCGCCATGGCGTCGCGGCCGGCTTCGACCCGCTTGCGCTGTTTGGTGCGCTCCTCGCAGGTTAGGCACTCAAAGAGATGCCCGATAATCGAGGCCAGCACCTGCTGAAACAGCGTGCCGCACATGACGGGGAACACGACCTCGCCCGGAAAGTACTGCGTGGCGATGACGGCACCCGAAGAGATGTTGCGCATGCCGCAGGTAAAGCACATGGTAGTCGTCTCGCTATATGGCAGATGCAGCGCACGTGCGACCAGAAAACCGACGACAAAGCCGCTGATGGCGAAGACCAAAATAAAGAGGGCGACTTCCAGGCGCACCGCGTTTATGTGCAGCACGTACTCGCTCATAGCGGTGGAGTTGGACGCGATGACGCCCATCATCATGAACTTGCAGGCGGGCGAGAGCACGGGAGAGAGTTTCTCGTGGCCCCAGCCGCGCGTGAGTTCATTGATGGCAATACCGAGCACAGCGGGGATGGCGATCATAAAGGCCATGTTCTGCATCATGCTCGGCACGTCGATCGAGACGGTGGCGCCCAGCAGGAGCTTGAGCGTAAGCGGAATCGTCACAGGTGAGATGACCGAGGACGTCAGGATGATGGTGAGCGCGAGCGGGCCGTTGCCGCCGAACATGCTGATCCACATAAAAGCGGTGACGGCCACGGGCACGCTGTATTCGAGCACAATGCCGCAGACAAGGTTGGGGTTGGAGCCAAAGAAGAGTGACCCCATGCATACGCCGCGATGGGAATAAGCACCGCCGAGACGAGCAGCGCCAAGACTAGGTGCAACGGACGGCGGAACACCTCGGTTACCTGGTGAAAGGTGTTGCTGAGCGCACCCTGAAACGTCATAAAGGCAAACAAGGTGGGAACGATGGGCTTGAGTACGCCAATCTGTTGGGGAAAGAGCACGCCGAGTGCCACGCAAATCGGAACGATGACCTGCATGTGCCCCGCGAGAAACTTGCCCAGTCCAACCCATTGCTTCATATGCGCTTGTGACTCCCTTTGCCCGTGAACCCGTTTTGAATGGATATGCTAGACGCTCGCATGCTCCGTGCGTCAGAAACGCTCGAATATTTCGGGGCTATTACCGGCATCGTTTACCGAAACCGCGGCGTGCTGCGGCGATTTGCGTCTGCTCTGCACGGTATAATAAATCCGTTCAACAGATCTGCCTGCCGAAGCGGGCATACACAGAGGACTCATCGCTATGAACCGTGAGAGGTATCGCGGCGACCTGCCCCTATCGGGGGTGGGCGCCTATGTCATCGCTTAAGACGACGCATCGCTGGGCGGTCGCTCAGCAAAACCCCGAGCTCGAAAAGGAGCTTTCGGCTGGCCTGGGCATACCCGGGCTGGTGGCGCGCATTATGGTTGCGCACGGCATAACATCCATCGAGGAAGGCCAGCTGTTTTTGACGCCTTCGCTCGATCGCGACTGGGCCGACCCACTCATTATTCCGGGCATGGCGGTCGTTGCCGACCGCGTCGAGCGCGCTATTCGCAACCACGAGCACATCGCGGTCTTTGGCGATTTTGACGTCGACGGCATTACGTCGACTTGTCTGTTGACCGAGGCGCTACGTTCGTTTGGCGCCAACGTCACGCCGTTTATTCCGCATCGCTTTGACGAGGGCTACGGCCTGTCGCGTGCGGCGCTCGACCGCGTCAACGAGCTCGCCCAACCCAACCTGATCGTGACCGTCGATAACGGCATTGCCGCCAAGGAGGAGGTCTCCTATCTGGAGAGCCTGGGGATCGATTTGGTGGTCACGGACCATCACGAGCCGTCCGACCAGGTGCCGCAGGGCGTGCCCCTGACCGACCCCAAGCTCGAGGACGAGGGTCCCTCGCGCGAGCTTGCCGGTGCCGGTGTGGCGCTCAAGCTGGTGCAGGTCCTGGGCGAGCGTTTGGGCAAGCCGTCGTATTGGCGTTCGCTGATAGAGGTCGCAGCGCTGGGCACCGTGTCCGACATGATGCCGCTCACGCCCGAGAATCGCGCACTGGTCGCCGAGGGCATCCAGCAGATGCGCGTGACGGCCCGCCCCGGCTATATCGCGCTTGCCGCACTTGCCAAGGCCGACCTTTCTACCATTACGGCCGACGGCCTGTCGTTTTCGCTCATCCCTCGTCTGAATGCTGCCGGCCGCATGGCTGATCCCAAGCTGGCGCTCGACCTGCTGCTTGCCCGCGACCCCATCGAAGCGAGCGCTCTTGCCGCCGAGCTCGAGGAAATCAATCGCCAACGCCGCGAGATCGAGGCCGAGCTTACGCGCGATGCCATGGCGAAGGTCGAGGAGACTTATGACGGCGGGCGCGCAATCGTCGTGGGCGGTGAGGGCTGGCACGAGGGCGTCAAGGGCATCGTGGCGAGCCGCCTGACCAATCGCTACCACGTGCCGGCGCTGCTCTTCTCGATTGAGGACGGCATTGCACGCGGATCGGGCCGCTCGGTGGGCAAAGTCAACCTGTTCGACGCGTCGAGCGTTGCTCCGACCTGCTGATTCGCCGCGGCGGGCATGCCGGTGCGGTGGGCGTGACCATCGAGGCATCCAAGCTCGATGAGTTCCGTCGTCGCCTTTCCGCCGTGCTGTCCGAGCTTCCCGCCGAGGACTTTGAGGACACCGACGAGGTTGCCGCCACCGTCGACCTCTCCGAGCTGAATATCGAGACTATCGAGCAGATTTCTCGTCTTGAGCCGTTTGGCCAGGGCAATAAGGTGCCGCTTCTGGCCGCCGAGGGCGTGACGATGTGCGATCGCGCCGTGGTGGGCAAAACCGGCGAGCACATGCGCTTTGTGGCGACCGATGGCGCGCGAGTGTGCCGGCCATCATGTTTCGCGTGCCGCAGATCGATAGGCTCATCAATTGCGACAGCGCCGTCGACTTGGTGTTCGAGGCCGTGGCCGAGCATTGGCAAGGTCGCGTAAAGCCAAAGCTCATGATCAAGGATGTCTTGGTCCGCGATACCACGGCGCCCAGCGTTGACGACCCGGCATGTGAGCTTCGCCGCGGCGTGGAGCCTGCGGACGCCGGTCTTCGTCTGGAGTCCCGCAAGCGCCAAACGCTCGCCCAGCTTTCCTATACCGAGCTCACGCGCTCGCTTATCCATAGCTTGATCGGATCGAACCAGCCGCACCGCGCGCAGGTCGAGGCGCTTGACGCCCTGGCTGACCACAAGAGCGTCTTGGCCGTTATGGGAACGGGCCGCGGCAAGTCTCTGATTTTCCACGTGCACGCCGCGCGCGAGGCGGTCCTTCGTGGGCGTGCGAGCATCTTTGTCTATCCGCTGCGTGCGCTCGTTGCCGACCAGGCTATCACCTCTCATCGACGATGGCTGCGCTCGGCATTGGCGTGGGCGTGTTGACCGGCGAGACCGTGGGGGCAGCGCGCGATGACGTGTTTGCCGGCCTGGCTTCGGGCCGCACCGGCATCGTACTCACGACGCCTGAGTTCCTGTCTATTCACCGCGACCGCTTTGCGCGTTCGGGGCGCATCGGTTTTGTCGTTATCGATGAGGCACATCATGCCGGTCTTGCCAAGGGCGGCGACCGAAGCGCATACCTCGACATGCCCGATATCCTCAAGGCCCTGGGCGATCCGGTCGTTCTGGCCACGACTGCCACCGCGACGGCTCCGGTCGTGGCAGAGCTCGCTCGCGTATTGCCGATTACCAGCACGGTGGTTGACGAGACCGTTCGCGAGAACCTGCAGCTCGAGGACGATCGCGACCTTGCGAGCCGCGAAAATCGCCTGGTGTCGATTGTGGCGACGGGGGAGAAGACCGTCATTTACGTCAACTCGCGCGACCAGTCCGTGGCGCTTGCCAAGACGTTGCGCAAGCGCGTACCAGACTGTGCGACCCATATCGCGTTCTATAACGCCGGGCTTGCGCGCTCCGATCGCCGCCGCGTCGAAGAGGCGTTTCGAGATGGCAGCCTCAGTTGCATCGTCTCGACTTCGGCCTTTGGCGAGGGCGTCAACCTTCCCGATATTCGCCATGTCGTGCTCTATCACATGCCGTTTGGCGCGATTGAGTTTAACCAGATGAGTGGCCGCGCCGGTCGCGATGGACAGCCCGCCGTGATTCACCTGCTCTATTCGTCGCGCGACGCCCGCATTAACGAGCGCCTACTCGACTGCTATGCGCCTGAGCGCGACGAGCTCGTCACGCTCTATCGCGCGCTGCAAACCATGTGGCGCTCCAACCGCGGCAAGACCGGGGACGATTCCTTTAGCGCGAGCGATATCGACATCGCGCAGATGTGCCTTGCCATCGATGCTCGCACGCCGGTCGACGAGCGCTCGGTGGAAAGTGGCCTGGGAATCTTCGAAGAGCTTGGCTTCTGTCGCGTTTCGGGGTTTGACGACACCCGTCGCATCGCGATGGCCGAAAACCCCGGCCGTGTGCAATTGAGCAGGTCAATTCGCTATTTGGAGGGCTTGCGTTCGCGCATGGAGTTCTCGGCTTTCCGGAGTTGGGCGCTCGATTCGTGCGCTTCTGATATGCTAGCCAAAGTTAACCGCCCGATCGTACCGCGGGCCTAGGGGAAGGGGACCTCGATGGATGCCGCAGCCCGTACCGCCCATGATTCCGCCCTCCAGCCGTTCTCGGAGATGGAGCACTATAAGCATGCCGATGAGCTGCCGCCCGAGATTATGGCGGACAGCTACGACAAGCTGGAGCGCCTGTGCCTCAAATATATGAATGAGGACGACTTTTCTAAGGTGGAGCAGGCCTATTGCTTTGCTGCCGAGAAGCACTGCAACCAAAAGCGCCGCTCGGGTGAGATGTACATCAACCATCCCGTCGAGGTGGCCATCATTTTGGCCGATCTCAAGATGGACTGCGATGTGGTGTGCGCCGCGCTGCTGCACGATACCGTCGAGGACACCGAGACCTCGCTTGCCGATGTTTCCGGCCTGTTTGGCGATACGGTGGCCGAGCTCGTCGATGGCGTGACCAAGCTCACCAACATCGAAGTCGACAGCATGGACGAGAAACAGGCGCTCACGCTGCGAAAGATGTTCCTCGCCATGTCCAAGGACATCCGCGTCATCATCGTTAAGCTTGCCGACCGTCTGCACAACATGCGCACCCTTGCGGCCCTGCGTGAGGACCGTCGCCTGTTTAAGGCCCGCGAGACCATGGACGTGTATGCGCCCCTGGCCGACCGTCTGGGCATGAGCTCCATTAAATGGGAACTCGAGGACCTGTCCTTCTTCTACCTTGAACCCGACGCTACCAGCGCATCGCACGCATGGTGGCGGAGTCGCGCGAGGTCCGTGAGCGCTATCTGGCCGAGACCATCAAGACACTCACCGACGAGCTCAACCGCATTGGCCTGGAGGACTTCCAGATCAACGGCCGTTCCAAGCACTATTGGTCCATCTACCAAAAGATGAAGCGCAAGGGCAAGGAATTTTCCGAGATCTACGACCTGGTGGCACTGCGCGTCATCACGCATTCGGTGCGCGATTGCTACTCCACGCTCGGTGCGGTGCATACGCTGTGGCACCCCATGCCCGGGCGCTTTAAAGACTATATCGCCATGCCCAAGGTCAATAACTACCAGTCGCTCCACACGACGGTTATCGGCCCCACGGCTCGTCCGCTCGAGATTCAGATTCGTACCTACGAGATGCACGAGCAGGCCGAGTACGGCATTGCCGCCCACTGGCTGTATAAGAAATCGGGCGGATCGTCTGCGTCTAAGACCAATGATGCCCAGCGTCTGGACGACCAGATTAACTGGCTCAAACATTCGCTCGATTGGGCTGCGTCTGACGAGATCACCGATGCCAAGGAATACCTACATTCGCTGAAGGTCGACCTCTTCGATCAGGAGATCTTCGTCTTTACGCCCAAGGGCGAGGTCATGGCGCTTCGTGCCGGCTCCACGCCGCTCGACTTTGCCTACGCCGTTCACACCGAGGTGGGAAACCACTGCGTCGGCGCTAAGATCAACGGTGCGGTGGCCCCGCTCACGCACGAGATCAAGACGGGCGATCGTGTCGAGATCCTGACCAACAAGAGTTCCAAGCCGTCGCGCGATTGGCTCAAGATCGTCAAGACACCTTCGGCCAAGTCAAAGATCCGCCGTTACTTCGCCGCCGCGACCAAAGACGATGACGCTGCTGCCGGCCGCGATATACTGGCCAAGGACCTGCGCAAGCGCGGGTATGGCATCTCTACGCCGCGATCCACGCGTGCGCTCAACGCCGTGGCGGAGCAGTTTAATTACAAGCAGCTCGAGGACCTGTTTGCCGCCGTCGGCGCCGGCAAGGTTGCCCCTCGCGCTGTGGGTAACAAGGTCGAGCAAATCTTGGACCCCAAGCCCGAGGAGCAGCTCTCCAAGGCCGAGGCTATTGCCGAGGTCGTCAAGCAGCCTGCCCGCGGTTCCAACCGCAAGCCGCAAAAGCGCGGCAAGAGCGCCAGCAACGGCATTATCGTCAAGGGCGAGAGCAACAGCGGCCTGCTGGTCCGTCTGGCGCATTGCTGCAATCCGGTGACGGGCGACGACATCGTCGGCTTCATCACGCGCGGTCGTGGCGTTTCGGTGCATCGCGCCAATTGCCCCAACGTCAAGGGTCTTATGGAGCATCCCGAGCGCATGATCGAAGTGGAGTGGGACGGCGCTGCCGACACCCTCTTCCAGGTCGAGATCGTGGTCGAGTGCCTGGACCGCATGGGCCTTCTCAAGGATGTCACCATTGCCATTGGCGATGCGGGCGGCAATATCCTTTCTGCCGCCACGTCGACCAACCGCGAGGGTATTGCAACCCTGCGCTTTATGGTCGAGATCTCGGACGCGAGTGGTCTGGATCCGCTGCTGGCTTCCATCAGCAGCGTCGATTCGGTCTACGATGCTCGCCGCCTGATGCCCGGCGAGGGTGGAGCCCAGCTCAAGCGCCGCGTTTAGTCGCGACGAACGTGCCACATTATCGATATTCGCTACACTCGAGCATCGTTTGATGCCTCGAGTTCTATAGAGAGGAGAGGGACATGAGTGCTGTGCCCTTGGATTTAACTCCCAAGGGATCGGTCGAGATTGAGACGCTCGCAAACGGTCCCATTCAGACCAATAGCTATGCTGTTATTTCGGACAATGAGTGCGTGATTATCGACCCCGCGTGGAAGGTGAGCGTTTGGTGGAACATATTCGAGCCGAGCATCCCGATGTGCAAGTGCTCGGCGCCATTTGTACGCACGGTCACGCCGACCATGTTGGCGGTGTCGCTGGAGTTCGGGCCGCCGTTGGCGCCGACGCCCTGTACGAGCTGTGTGGCAAGGACGCAGCAGTGCCGCATGCGAATATCGAGGAGCAGCGAGCGATGTGGGGCATCGAGACGCCCGATCCAGGTGAGCCGACGCGGCTGCTTGCCGAGGGCGACACCATTGAGCTGGGCGACATTTGCCTGCAGGTAATTGAGGTGCCCGGGCACACACCGGGCGGCATCGTTCTGTTCGCCGCCACCGAGCAGGGGAACATTGCCTTTGTGGGCGACACGCTATTCCCGGGCAGCCACGGCCGCACCGATCTTTCTGGAGGAGACGAGGCGGCGATCCTGCGCTCGCTCTCCAAGCTCGCCCGGCTTCTCCCGCCCGATACCGTTTGCTTAACGGGCCATGGCGATTCGACCACCATGGCACGCGAGCTCATGCAGAACCCTTTCATGCAGATGTAGCTTACTAGTCGGCTTTTGAAGCACGAGAAGCGTCCAAACGTCAAGCTATTTTTCCCCAACGGGTCAATTCCGTAGGGCAAACGGTCAAAAAAAGTCTGTTTGGACGATATTCGTGAACAAATAAACGTTTATGCTCGGGTACGCCGTGGTAAAATCTCAGGCGTTATCGGAGCAACCTTACAGGAGGTTTCTTTTATGCTCGTCAACGCAGCAGACATGCTCAAGAAGGCTGAGGCCGGCAAGTACGGTCTCGGTGCCTTCAACACCAACAACCTCGAGTGGACCCTGGCTATTCTCCAGGCCGCCGAGGAGGCCAAGTCTCCGCTGATCCTTCAGTGCACCGCTGGTGCCGCTAAGTGGATGGGCGGTTTCAAGGTCTGCGCCGACATGGTCAAGGCTGCCGTCGAGGCCACGGGCGTTACCGTTCCCGTCGCCCTTCACCTCGATCACGGTTCTTACGAGGACTGCTTCAAGTGCATCGAGGCCGGCTTCACGTCCATCATGTATGACGGCTCTCACGAGGAGACCTTCCAGCTTAACCTCGACCGCACCAAGGAGCTCGTTGAGCTTGCCCACTCCAAGGGCATGTCCATCGAGGCCGAGGTCGGCGGCATCGGCGGCACCGAGGACGGCGTGACCTCCAGCGGCGAGCTCGCTGATCCTGCTGAGTGCAAGCAGATCGCTGACCTGGGCGTCGACTTCCTCGCCTGCGGCATCGGCAACATCCACGGCGTGTATCCCGCCGACTGGGCTGGCCTTTCCTTCGAGCGTCTGGGCGAGATCAAGGCTCAGACCGGCGACCTGCCCCTCGTCCTGCACGGTGGCACCGGCATCCCCGAGGATCAGATCAAGAAGGCCATTTCCCTGGGCATCTCCAAGATCAACGTCAACACCGACCTGCAGCTCGTCTTCGCCAAGGGCGTCCGCGAGTACATCGAGGCTGGCAAGGATCAGCAGGGCAAGGGCTTTGACCCCCGCAAGCTCCTCAAGCCTGGTCGCGACAACATCGTTGCCCGCACCAAGGAGCTCATGGAGGAGTTTGGCTCCGTCAACAAGGCGTAAGCGTCGTTAAACTTCCCACCGGAAGCCCCGTCCCCCTACACTGTTTCCTTTGCGCTCACCTGGCTTTGCCAGAAGTCGCGCCAAGGAAACAGCTCCGGGGGACGGGGCTTCCTTCGTTTAACGCCGCAGGGTTACTGGGCTGAATTCATTTTTTATAGGCACCGTTTATCAGTGTTGGGGGCTCCTTAATTGGGGCTTTCTTTTTTATCTCGCTACAATGGGCTTCAAGCGTTCTAGTGACTTGGAGTTTTGGTATGGCTGTTATTAATGTGCTGCCTTCGGATGGGAAGGTTATTGACGAGGGTCCTGTTGGCTGCTCTGTTGATGTTTGCAGTGATGATTTTCGCCATCTCGATATTGGACTGCCACCCGAGATTCTTCGTCTTAAGGATGCCGGGTATTTGACGCAGGCTGTTGCTGCCTGCGATCGCCTTTTGGAGCAGAACCCCGAGCCTTCGCTGGCTGCTTGTGTTCGTGCGGAGCGGTATCGCATGCTCGAGACTCCGCTTCATTTTTCGGTGTCGCGTGATCGGGCCATTGCGATGATTCGCGAGGAGTGGCCAGAGTTTACCGAAGAGCAGTTTGATGACCTGATTAATCGTAAGCGTATTGACTGGCGCTTTATCGATGGCGAGCTGTTTGTTCTCGACAACTTCCTCGATTCGCTTCGCGTGTACCCCAAGGAGGTTCCGGGCCTGCGTCCCGATTCTACGGACGGCATAGCGCTGCGTAACCAGATGCTCAGGGAGATGGAGTCGCAAAACGGGTTGACTCGCGTCATCACGCTTAAGGCATCTGTGTCTGTCCCCGGGGCTCAGGAGGGAGAGGCTGTTCGCGCGTGGCTACCCGTTGCCGCCGCCTGTCGTCAACAGTCTCATATCGAGGTTCTCGATATGACGTCGGAGGGTACCGTTGCCTCTGAAAACGTTTCGGCTCGTACTGCCTCTTGGACATCTTCGACTGAACATTCATTCTCGGTGACCTATCGCTATCACATCGATGCCGCCTATTGTGATATCTATGGTGGTGCGCTCCCGTCGCATACGTGCATGGACACGCCGCTGCCCGAGGACACTTCCGAGGACCGTCCGCACATTGTGTTTACGCCGTACCTGCGACAGTTGACGGAGCGTGTTATTGGCGGGCTCGATGATCCGCTCGATCGCGCTCGTGCTATCTATGATTACCTGACACAGCATGTCGACTATCGCTATCAGCCACCGTACCTGCTTTTGGGATCTATTGCCGATGACTGTGTGCACTCGCTCCGCGGCGATTGCGGCGTTATGGCGCTCACGTTTATCACCATGTGCCGCATTGCGGGCGTTCCTGCCCGTTGGCAGAGCGGCCTGTATGTTGCGCCCGATTCGGTGGGGCCGCACGATTGGGCTGAGTTCTATACTCCACAGACCGGTTGCTTAACGCCGACGTATCGTTTGGTTCCTCGGCACGCAGGATGGGGGAGGAGTGGCGTCGTCGTCACTACTTTGGCAATCTCGACCCGTGGCGCATGGTGGCCAATAATCGATTCCAGGCTGAATTTGTGCCTGCTTTCGACGGCATGCGCGAGGACCCTTACGATAACCAGATGGGTGAGGCTTCGGTCGACGGTCGCGGATGCGTCGGCGCGAGATGCTCCGCTCGGTCGAACTCATCGAAATGCTTGAAGTTCCATTTTCGGACTAATCAACAGAAAGCTGTGATAAACTAACTCACGCATTACGTGCCCGAGTGGCGGAATTGGCAGACGCAGTGGACTCAAAATCCACCGTTGGCAACAACGTGCGAGTTCGAGTCTCGCCTCGGGCACCATACATGCAAGTGAGCGTTCAAGGGGGTTGCGGCCCCCTTTTTCGTGCCGAACTCGCGTGAGCGCGCGAAGCGTTAAGCAAACAGGCCTGTGGCCTGTTTGTAGCGGAGCGTGGCGAGGGCGCCACGCGCCCGAAGCCCGGGGCTTCGCGAAGCGAAGGCCCTTCGAGTCTCGCCTCGGGCACCATACATGCGAGTGAGCGTTCAAGGGGGTCAAGGCCCCCTTTTTCGTGTACGTAATGTGATAACGCGCGGTACGTGTTATTATTCGCAAGGCGTTGTTCCCGCAATGCCCTAAAGAGGAACCCGAGGCTCCCACCTTTTGGCGCCAATGAGCAGCTGACTGGTCATACAACTTAGATTCCCTTCCTCATATTGAGGATGTCTATGTGTACGACCTGGTTGCAAAGAAGCGCCGGGTTATTTTTTTATGAATGGAGGTAGGGAAAATAGCTAAGTCTGATGACACCCGCATCAACGACGAGATCACTGCATCTTCGTGCCGTTTGATTGGCGTCGATGGCTCTCAGCTCGGCCTGTTCGCCATCCGCGATGCCCAGCGCGTCGCCGACGATCAGGGTCTCGACCTGGTCGAGATCGCTCCCAACGCGGAGCCGCCGGTCTGCAAGGTCATGGACTACGGTAAGTTCAAGTACCAGCAGGCCATGAAGCCAAGGCCGCTCGTAAGAACCAGTCCAAGGTCGAGGTCAAGGAAATGAAGTTCCGACCCAAGATCGACGTTGGCGACTACGAGACCAAGAAGGGTCACGTTCTGCGTTTCCTCAAGAAGGGCGCACGCGTTAAGATCACCATCATGTTCCGCGGCCGTGAGATGGCTCACCCGGAGCAGGGCCTTAACGTTCTCGAGCGTCTCGCCGAGGATCTCAAGCCTTACGCTACGGTCGAGTCCAAGCCTAAGATGGAAGGCCGTAACATGCTTATGCTGCTCGCCCCGATTAAGGGCGCCTTCGATGAGGATAAAGCGGCAAGCGATAGCAAGTAACTAGTGTTCTGTAACCGATTAAGGAGTATTTCATGCCTAAGATGAAGTCCCACAGCGGCACCAAGAAGCGTTTCCGCAAGACTGGTACCGGCAAGCTTATGCGCGCCAAGCTTTCAAGAGCCACATCCTGAGCAAGAAGTCCACCAAGCGTAAGCGTGGCTTCCGTCAGGAGACCGAGATCGCCGCTGCCGACCATAAGGTCATCAAGTCGCGTCTCGCCTAAGTTCGCGTTCCCGTTTTCGTTTTACCATCTAGGAGTTGATAGAACATGGCACGTATTAAGCGCGCTGTTGCCGCCAAGAAGAAGCGCCGTACCGTTATGCACCGTGCGAAGGGTTACTACGGTGCCGCTTCGCGTACTTACAAGCATGCTAAAGAGCAGGTCCAGCACTCCCTGCAGTATCAGTATCGTGATCGTCGCAACAAGAAGCGCGAGATCCGTTCTCTCTGGATCACTCGTATCAACGCTGCTGCTCGCCTGAACGATATTTCTTACTCTCAGTTCATGCACGGCCTGAAGGTTGCCGGCATCGAGCTCGACCGCAAGGTCCTGGCTCAGATGGCTTACGAGGACATCGAGTCCTTCAACGAGCTGGCTACCATCGCCAAGAAGCTCTCGAGGCCTAATAGATTCTCTTGAATCGCTAGGGGAGTGTCGCGTTGTGCGCGGCGCTCCCTCTTTTTATCTGAAGCGCGGTTTACATTGCTAAAAGCGCGGGTAGATAAACACTTATAGGTGACCGATCTCTATATATTCCTGAACCAAAGGGTCATCATCTGATACGTGCGGAAGATCCGCACCAGTCTTTCTATTACCTATAGAAAGCAATATGTTGTGTAGGACTTGTGAAGAGTGGAATTGACGTCCCACAGGGCTTCGCGGTCTGGCAATATATCTCCTTGCCGCGCGGCCCGGTCGGACCGGATCAGCCGCCAGGCGTGCACCTTGAGAACCGGATACTGCGAGGATGGACACATTCAGTGTCGCATCCGGGCAGACATCGAACCATTTGAAATGGTCTAACTT